>Ga0114996_10000001_pt1 | contig 350957 bp, 326 predicted proteins | sample ArcticOcean_MG_C_4_FD_87039 | JGI IMG/M metagenome (GOLD analysis project Ga0114996, IMG submission 87039) | Marine microbial communities from western Arctic Ocean - ArcticOcean_MG_CB4_134 | ecosystem: Environmental > Aquatic > Marine > Oceanic | place: Arctic Ocean: Canada Basin | collected...
CTAATTTGATTGCCGCAGAATACGTTGCGCGTTTTAATTTCGTCATTTTTTCACCCAAATTTGTATGCTTATTAGCATAACATTTCTTTCTTAATGGGTGGCCAAAATCACTGTACCACTACACATTAAACCAGGACCGAAAAGAGAAAATGATGATGGAACGCCGGATAAAAGACAACGTACTAACACACCAGATAAACATAAGCCGTTAAAACGACATGATCACCAACGAGGTGATTAATTTAGATCTAAATCATTTGAAGTTATTATAATTGTGTTACTATTTTTTGGGAAAATAAACTCCAAGTTTTATTGGTTTTTTATTTTTCCCTTTATTTTTCCCTTTATTTTTCCCTTTATTTTTCCCTTTATTTTCCACTGTACTATCCAACTCATTACGGGACAAAGGCGAGTTATATACATAACCCGTCTATTGGACATTTTTGAGTTACGAGTCGGCACAAAAATGACTAATTTTAGATTCGATAAAGTATGGAATAGCTCTGAACCTATGGCCAATCTTTCTCGGCAACAACAATCATAAAAAAGGCAGTTCTTCCATCGCGTTTGGCGCTATCTATGCCTTTGACTAGACTAAATAATCACTTCTGTTTTGCTTAAAATCAGGCAACCTGAAGCTGACTTAAAAATTAACTACACTAGTTCTTTTATTTTACTAAGGTGCTGTAAGTAAATTGGAATTTTCACAAAGCCTTCGCTCCAATACTGCTGAGATTTTGACATTTTGCCAGCAAGCTCAGAAGTTAGGTATTTATAGTTTTCTACTAGCCTATCGCTGCCGATAGGAGAGATTTTCTCTGATGCTAGCTTCTCTGCATATGCTTGAATGTGCTGGCGCATCTCAAATTTAGATGTTCCTGGAGTTTCTTCTTCAATGTTACAAAAATCCAAAAATTCACTAATTTCGGTTTCAGTCTCATTGCAAAGCGCTAGTATTCCTTCGAGATCAGCAACACAACAGAAGTGTACGTTTTTCAGAGGTATCTTACCAGCAACTGCTTCATCTATCCTTTGTCTATACTCATCCCCTATATAAGAGGCGAGTTTAACACCATTACCAAGGTAGAAGTCTTGGTGAGTCACTATGAGAGCATATCTGTTATCAAAATCAGCAAGATCACCAAAACCAACGCCATTTAACTTATCTGCACATTCAGCCGCTTGTTTAATACCTTTCAGATGAGTATCTCTTAACTTGTCCTTAATAATATTGCTCTGGTCAGTCACAAGAATTTTTTGGTTGGGTTCTACGCCCTTTGCATCAATAAATATCGAAGTTTCGTTCCGTTGATGTAAGAAGTCGACAACCTTACCTTGAATTTTGTTGTCTCTGTAAACTTCCATCAGTTGCTCTTCTCTTGTCGTCTCAAAATTATATGCATCAAAAACATATGCTAAATAATTTTCAAACTCTTTAGTAAATTTGTCTCTAAAACCACTAGAATCAGCAGTTTTAAGAGTTCTGAGAACAAACTCGCTCAACCCGATACTTGCAATATATGGATGAACGGTTGATATACCCTCAGGTAGAATGAGTATTGGTTTCTCAAGCAATAGTGGTTCAGAAAAATACTCTTCCGCTCGTACATCTCCATCGCCTCTAGTTTTTCTCCTTCGCTGTTTCATCAATTTTTGCAACTGCTCAAAGTTAGCTCCAACTAAGCTAAGGTATTGTTTAATCAAGAATACTGGATATGCTGGTGATAGTTTGGGTAAGAACTCTTCGTACTTAATGACTGGCTTATTAGACGAGTAAAATATAGAAAAGAAAAACACCGACAAAACAAAAAAGTCTTCCAAATCAATATCAGTCTGAGCTTTGAAATTATCTCGAAAAGATCGACTTGCACCATCATTGCACATTATTGAAAACAACCTTACCAAGAAATAGTTGTGTACTATCTGGTTCGTTTGAAATCTAAGTTGTGATAGTAAGAATGCTCTTAGAGACAACCAAACATTATCTTCATCGGCAAATTTTAAAGCTTTTCCTTGTAGTACCCAAAGTTTGTTCAATATATTCCAAATATCTTTTTCATTTGCAGGAATAGCGCCTTCAATGGGTTCTAGTTCTAATGTCCACTCAAGCATTAGGCAGACAATCCAAGGACGACCTATTGCTTGAGGTTCATCAGGATATACGGTATGCAGTCGAGTAAGTAAATGTTGTACTACAGATTCTTTTGTGTAGCGTGTTATCGAGTTTCTTATCTTATGGGCATCTCTACTAAATGACATCAAGTAATCCCACTAGCAACAATGCAAAAACGGTTAAACAAGTCATGAGCAACCAGATGATTTGATGAGCAGCTTCTTTCATGAGCACGGATTTCTCCTTGTAGTTTCATTACGATCGAGGTTTGATAAGATCTTAATATCTAAACTGTGTAGTATTACTAATATTTAGTCAATCTGGTTTTGTTTGAATTAGCCTAAAGTCACACTGCCAAAACATTTTGGGGCAAAACCAATTTGCAAAATATGCAATTTGCTAACTCGAAAAGGGGCAAATACGAGTTAGCCGATGGCCGGCTTTGCAGAATAAAATTAATTACATAAAGTTATCGTGACCGTCTCTTCATCACTCTTTGCCGAAGTTCGGCCTGGTGCTATCAGTCGTAACTTGTTTCTGCCCCAAAACCACTTAACGCAAATGCTCTAGAGTCGAATTTGAAAGAACTACGGCAGTTACCCAAAGCAGAACAAGAGAGCTGCCTAAAATCAATTCGTTAACCTGCTTAGTTGCTCAGGCTAGCGGGCTCTGTGCGCGTAAAAAATATAATTGCTTATTAAGGCAAATTTAGGTGTAATGAATACATAATAAGCGCTGAGCAATGCAGGGAAAGCTTCATTAATAATAGATTCGCTGTTCAAACCAAATGATTTGGCTAATGTCTCTAAAAAGCAAATTCCCATAGCATAAACAACACCAACTCTGACACACCGAGAAGGGAGCGCCTCAGTCCAACAAGCGATTATGCAGCACATACTGCGTGTCGCATAAATACTAAAATGTTAGGCTCCAACTCTATTTACAACCGAGGTTCTAGTTGAAATATATTTCTATTGATGGTGATGATGTAGGTAGAAAGATTACATCATATTATTTGAGTAATGACTGCAACGGGCTTGAGGAGTTAAGCAGCTCTATTAGGGCTTCTACAAAGGCAATATCAGTTAAGCTTCAGGAACATGGATTTGACATCATTTTTTGCGCTGCCGATGGAGTCGCGGCGTCTACGAAACAAGATATTGACATGAAATCTATATTCTCCGAAATAAGGAAAATATCTCCAAATGGAGTTACTTTTTCCGCAGGGTCTGGGTCAAGTATTCGTGAATCCTATATTGCTTTAATTTCAGCTAAGAGCAATGGGAAAAATTGCCTTCATGAGTATTCAACATTAGATGATTACAGCAAGGATTGCCAAATTGTTCAGGATCGTTAAGTTTGACCTACTTTTAAAGTACATTGCTCTTGCTACCGTTGTCATCAGTATGGGTATTTACGCCCTTGTACAAACATACTGGCTACCTGATATATCGCTATTTAAGGTTATTACGATATCTTCAATAGTAAGTACCTTATTAATTCTATTGCTATTGACTTCCTTTATATCTCGGAAGATATGGGCTGTTTTAGCTTGGTTTGATAAATCAATGTTTCCTGATCTAAATGGAACATGGGAAGGCGAAATCACTTTAGAAGATGGTAAAAAAATTTCGGCTAAAGCTGTGATTCGACAATCGTTACTTGCAACTCAAATTGACATGCATGGCGAAACGACTAAATCAATAACCCTGGAAACAACGCCAACAATTGAGCAGGGACAAAAGAAGCTATATTACGTCTATCGTTCAACTCCAAAAACACCAGGATGGCCTTCTTATAATGGCTCTACATTATTTGATATAAGGACTATAGACTCGGGGAAAGGAAAAATGTATGAACTTTCTGGTCACTATTACACTGATCGAAAAACAATTGGCAGGGTTCGGCTAACTCAGATTAGCAAGGATTCAAATAATGACGTTTCATTTTACTAAAAAGCCTAACAAGGCGCTGCTACGGTTAAATCACGGAGAAAGCTATGCATGATTATGCTGTATTTGGACATGATAGATCTACTATCGGAAGGTGGTTGGGGTTTATATCTATTGCCCTCTCAGGTGGAGTCGCTCAGCTATTGGCTATTGCTAGTAATCTAAGTGGTATTGAGGCATTTACAAAAGCAACAATTACCACAGGCGTAGTATATTTTTTACTCCATTGGATATTCAATAAATGGGTATGGAAAATTTCATTTTTTGAAGTTCCAAACTTAAATGGGGAATGGGAACTTAAGGGGCAAACGCTAAATGATGATGGGACTACTAAATTCGATTGGGAAGGTTCTATTGGAATTGAGCAAACTTGGAAAAATATCCAAGTACACCTAAAAACAAAAAACAGTCAAAGCGAAAGTTATACTGCGACGCTTTCTAAGCGGTTCGGTCCAACAGGTGGCTGGCTTCTTTCATACAGTTACAAAAATGAGCCAGAAATAGAGCAGAGCCATGAGTTGAATTCTCATAAAGGTTACTGCGAAGTTGAGTTTAATAAAGAACTAACGGTTGGTAAAGCCTCCTATTTCAATAGTGCAGGAAGAAAGACATTTGGTGTTATGAGTTTAAAAAGGATTCAATAATGATTGACTTTGAAAAACGGTTGAAATCGCTTAAAGAGCGCAGACAAGGAACTCGTGAACGAGCTATTTATGATTCTATGGAGTCTTTTTCTGCCAATAATGCAATACAGCGTGGGGTTGATGTCAGGAAATCAGAATCATTTGAAAACCTGAATGAAGTCGCTGGTGTCAAATACGCGATAGGCGCAATGTCCGCTGTGGAACCAGCATCTACAAATGTATCTATTGATGAGGGTAATCGAGTAGCTGATAGTCTTATTAAGAGTTTGCAAAATAGTGGTGAATCTGTCACCAAGCGGCTTCAAGGCTCAGTGGCTTTAGATATTCACATCAAAGGGCATTCTGATGTTGATATGCTTATCATTGTTACTAACCCTGTAAATATTGAACTTCCTACAGTAAATCCAAATGGATACTCTCCCGCAACAGACACTAGAGGTTTGATTAATATTGCTAAGGATGTGAGGGAAAAATCAGAACGTATTCTGCCTATTAGCTTCCCCAAGGCAGAAGTTGATAGTTCGGGAAACAAGTCAATTGCTTTGGAAGGTGGAAGCTTGAGACGAAAAGTTGATATTGTTCCAGCCATTTGGTTTGACACAATAAGATACCAGCGTTCAGGTCTAGAAAGTGACCGAGGTATTAAAATATATCATAAAGCAGATCATGAATTTCATCTTAACTATCCATTTACCCATATCAAAATGATAAATGATAGAGATTCATTGTACTCAGGAAATCTGAAATCTGTAATCCGACTATTGAAGAACATGATTGCTGATATGCCTGACTACAAGAAGAGAACTGCGAAAAATTTGAGTAGCTATGATTTGGCTGCAATCGCATTTCATATGAATACAGATTTAGATGTACCTAGCTACATGAAGTTGGCACTTGTGGAGAAAGCTCGTGCACATTTAGCCTTTCTTAATTCTGCAAAAACTTATCGTGATACTCTCGATGTTCCTGATGGTAGCCGAAAGATATTTAATGAAGAAAGTAAGACTGAAGCTTTAGAAATTCTTACAAATGAAATTTCAGACTTAGCTAAAGCGATTTATGAGGAGCTCAAGCCTTATAGCCAGAGGTATGATGCAAATGTCATCCTCAATAAGTCTGTATTTTAGCCCTAACAAACGCATGTTGTCGGACTGGTTTTCCGCTGCGATCCAAACCAGCCGCAAATGTAGGCGTTATGTTTAAAGGAGAGTTATGAGTTTACAGATGGATATTTCATTTGCGTGCGAATGTGGTGAGCATGTAGAAGATATAGTCAATGTCCAAGACCCTGATTTTTCCGCTGAAAAGAATAAGGATAGCCAAACCGACTCTTGGCAGGAGGTGTTTTGCCCTTCTTGCGATAAGGAATATACGGTTCAAGTTACTAACACTTTTTATAGTGCTATGGCATCAATTGATTATGGGGATGTGGACGTAAACTACGGGATGCCTTATTACCCAGAAGATGAAGCTGATGAGCTTTACTGGTATATCGATAGTAAAACTCATCATGAAATTCTGCAAAGCCACTTAAAGAGTGTCCGAACACTACTAGAAGTAGAAGTTCCTCCTGACACCCTATTTAGTCTATGGGTCATGCTACATGGTCACGTTGTATCAGCAATTGAAGGTTACTTGGCAGGCACATTTATTCATAAGGTTACAAACTCTGAGGAGTTAATACGAAAACTCGTTGAAACAGACCCTGAATTCTCAAAAAGAACGTTCACTCTTAAAGAGATTTTTGAAAAGCAATCAAACTTAAAGGTTACGGTTGCTACTTACCTTAAAGATCTAATATTTCACGATCTAAAGAAGGTTAAGCCAATGTTTAAAGATGTTCTAGGCCATGATTTTGGCGACATTTCGTGGTTGTTTAAAGATGTCGTGAAACGTCATGACTGTGTTCACAGGGCAGGATACAACAAGGACGGCGAAGCGATTGAGGTTTCAAAAGATTCTGTATTGGAACTCTTGGAAAAAGTTGAAGCTCTGGCTAATTCAGTTGAGGCAACGGTAGGTAAGTTAGATGAGCCTGATGACCTGCCATTTTAAACATAACAAGCAGCTGCAACGGAACAATTTTCGCTGCGCTGGGCGTTACTGTATTTGAGAGTTATGGAATTAAACGAAGCAATCACATCTTACAATGAGCTATTAGGCAAATACGGTGTTCGCAATTGGAGGCTTAGTGATGTTCGTTCTGCGTCATCAGCACGAACTGTACTTAAAAAGTTTGGAGGAATGGGAAGTATAAATGATTTATATATTTGTTTTGCCAATGGTCACAATATAAATCCAGATCAAGAAGCAGCAGTAAATAGTGAGCTTCATGAATTATTAGAGTGTATTTATCAGCATTGTAAAGCAAAGGCTAAGTAGTGAGAGATACACCACAAAGTTAAAAAGTTTAGGTACCCACGCACTTCGTGCTGGTCCTACGTAAACTGTTACGTTTTTTGTTTCCAAAAACACCGCCGTTGCCAAAGGCGTTATAAATCTAGGAATCATTATGAAATGGCCTACAACTGAACAATGCTATGCGGCAATGGCAAAACTCGCTGAGTATTATGTAAGCGTCCGGCCAACCACACCTAGCAACACCATTTTTTGTATTTGAAAATACCTTCAACTTTTTATTGGAGGTCATTATGAATTCACCCATCCCTAAACGTTGGCTAGAAATCCTAGCGCTTCGCTCATCATTTACTGGAACGAATGAAGCGTTTTGCAAACACCATCAAGTATCTATCAGCTCGTTTTATAAATATAAAAGCATGCAACAGGTGAAATCTTCAGGTGCATCACCTCAATTTGTCCGAGTTGAGCAACAAACCCAACGCACACACGTCAGTATCACTGAGCAACCAACGATTAACTTTAATCCGCACACTGGCCAACTGACATTACCCACAACACTTAACTGTGATGCTATCGTCTCAATTATTAAAGGTCTATCAGCATGAATATGTTTGTTAATCCGCCCGAGGTGTACTTATGTGCTGAGCATGTGGACTTTCGTAAATCCATCAATGGCCTTGCTGCGTTGGTGGAATGTGAGCTTGAATTACCCGTGCTATCGGGCGCGCTGTTTGTGTTTTGTAATAAAAAGCGCGACAAGTTAAAGCTTCTCTATTGGGATAAGACAGGCTTTGCATTGTGGTACAAGCGACTTGATAAGCACAGGTTTAAATGGCCTAAGCTTAAACGTGACACCATGACACTGAATGAGCAACAATTACATTGGCTATTATCAGGGTATGACGTTATTGGCCATGAAGAAATCAACGTCAGTCAGCACACAGTGACTTAATTACTTAGATCAATTGATGATCATCAAGGTTTAAGTTATTAACCCTATTCATTGTGCATAAAAGCCGTAAAATAAACGGCATGAACGATGTATTTACCTTACAACAACGCATTGCTGAGCTTGAAAAACAGCTTAAATATGAGCGCGAAGTATCTATACAGAAAGATGCTAAAATCGCCTATTTATATGAGCAATTCCGTTTAGCCCAACAAAAGCAATTCGGCAAAAGTGCTGAAGGCTTTGTAGGGCAAGGTGAATTATTTAATGAAGTTGAAGAGATTGCTGAGAAAGCTGAGCCTGAGCAGCAAGGAATTAGCTACACCCGCAACAAGCCTAAACGCAAGCCACTGCCAAAAGACTTACCCCGTGAACAAGTTATCCACGACATAGCAGATAAAAGCTGTGCATGTTGCGGTGGTGAGTTACATAAAATCGGTGAAGATACTGCTGAAAAGCTTGAGTTCATTCCAGCACACGTCAAAGTGATTGAACATATTCGCCCTAAATACGCCTGTCGTGAGTGTGAAAAATCAGGCACTGGGTCAACGATAAAGCAACAGCCTATGCCCGCCATGCCCATTAACAAAGGCATTGCCACCGCGAGCTTACTTAGCCAACTCATCACCAGTAAATATCAATATGGTTTACCGCTTCATCGCCAAGAGAGCATGTTTAAGCAATACGGCATTGAGCTGAGCCGCAAAACCATGAGCGATTGGGTGATTAAGTCAGCAGCGCTGTTTACCCCGCTGGTTAAACGGTTAAAAGAAGAATTACTCAAGCAACCACTCCTTAACGCTGATGAAACCACGGTCAATGTGGTGAAATCAGATAAAGTGAATAGTTACATGTGGGTGTACTGCTCAGGTGCTGACTCACCTAAACCCGACAGCCCCATCCCTAACATCGTGCTTTACGACTACCACACTAGTCGCGCAGCCGCCTGCGTGATGGATTATCTTGATGGCTATCAAGGGTACTTACATGTTGATGGTTATCAAGCTTATGAAAAGACACAGGCCAGTCTTGTGGGGTGCTGGGCGCACGCACGTCGGAAATTCATTGAAGCGAAAAAGCTGCAAGGGAAAAATAAGACAGGCAAAGCCGATGTGGTGCTCAGCTTAATACAAAAGCTGTATGGGATAGAGTCACGGTTGAAAGATAAATCAGCGGATGAGAGTTACCAGACTCGACAAGCACAGAGTAAACCGATACTCGATAAACTCAGACAGTGGCTTGAAAAACATCAGCCAAACCTTGTTGGTAATAGTAAACTCATTGATGCCGCCAATTACATGGCAAACCAGTGGCCGAAACTCATTGAGTACATTAATGATGGGCGACTGAGTATCGACAACAACCGTGCAGAAAGAGCCATCAAACCGTTTGTGATAGGCCGGAAGAACTGGCTGTTTAGCCAAACAGCAACAGGTGCTAACGCAAGCGCGATACTTTACAGCATCATCGAAACAGCCAAAGCCAACGGCTTAGCGCCATACGATTACATCACCGCGTGTTTAGATGAGCTGTGCCAATCAACACCTGATATCGATAGTCTATTACCGTGGAATTTTAAAGGCTAGGCGGTGATCACCGGACGGATACAGTATTATATGGAAGGTGAGAAGCTGGACTATTGGATGGATTTGATTTGTAGTGGAGTTGCTAAGGACGTTTTCCCTCCAGGCAAAGGCTTCCTTGTAGATGTATATGAAGCAAGGATGTCCACGGATAAGCCTGAGCTTGAAGACTACTTGGAATTGCACCAGCTTATTTGTAGCGTATGTGTGTAGCTTAGTTAGATTTATAACCAGCGTATTAAGAGTAGACGGTGAACAGATGGCTGCTTTTTTTCACTAATTTTAGTCAACTGCTTCCGCTGCTTACACAGGCGTTAGCACTGTCCACTTATGGCACAGAGCCGTCCTTAGTCTCTAACACGTTTATGTCCAAAAATGATTTTGTTCGACCCTCTGCTCTTCGCTCTAGTCGAACTTCTCCAAAGTGCCATTTCCGGACGTTTGTAACGCCGGTTACAACCTTGTTAAGTGAATTAAAGCTGGTTGTCTTGCCAGTACGAGCTGTAATGCAAAGGTAATTCAACAGGATGCTTTTCACCACTTTCACGATAAAGCTTAAGCCTCTCTTTAAATGAGACTAATTTTCTACCATTAAATGATGAGATGTCGTAAAATTGTCGTCCTTTGTTGATGAAATCTAAAGTAATTTCGTATTGGAAGCGCCACCATAAAAGCAACGCTCCTACTTCGGTAATTGTACTTCTTTTTAGGTAAACCCACGCGGACGCTCTAACATCTCTTTCTGCCATCAGGCTGTATGGGTTGTTAAATCCTGCGAGCTTGTCGATTATCATATACACCTAACGCCGCATTAAGCGGACAAAAGTAGCGGGTTAAAATGTGTAGCGAAGCGAAACGTAACCCACTGTTTTTGTTCCGTTTAAGTTCCTTGTGTACGCCCGACATGGGCATTGACTTATGAGGTGAAAGTCCTCTGTAGGAAGATCACCGTTTAAATAACACACTGTTATTAAACGATAACTACTAGCGAATGGCAAGGGCTAAATCGCGAGAGATAGTCTAGAGGAAGCCGCTAGCAAATCTGTGAGCTGATGAACAAAAACATCATATGAGGCGTAGGCTGGAGACGAGCTAGCACAAGATAGCGAAGCCATGTGATCTAACGGCCACCGTAAATGATGCAGTTGTGCAGAGAAAGTCGATGCACCTTATTCGGGGAGATCTGATAAACACGCATCCGCGCTAACGCTTGGAGATTACCAGTTAGGGACTGGTTGTTCAACCCTTGGCGCTTTGGTTGCTGCGACCTACAGCGAGCGAAATAGCAGTAAACAAGCGTTAGTTTCGACGCGCTTTATCGAGTAATCGCTAGAGTGATTTATCAGAAGTCAGCAGACGGCATAGTAGCCAAACGCCCATCGTAATGGAGGGGACACGGTGAAGGCCTGAACATCTTAACCAGAGGAGATACTACAAATGAACTTGAATTCACATAGATCACCGTGTTGTGATAGTGATGAACAGCGTTCGACTGTGAATAATACCTCGAATGAATACAACAAAACAGATCGTGACCTGATGGCAAGGGTACTGAGCAACCACAATATTGGTGCAGCATGGCAACATGTTAAGCGCAATAAAGGCACTCGATGAATTAGATAAGAAGCTAACCTACAAATACCTTAAGTTTGCACGTTACGCTGATGACATAATCATTTTAGTAAAAACGAAAAGCGAAGGACTCATAATCCAACGGGAAATTACTGCGTTTATCACTCAGCGATTAAAACTCAAAGTGAATGAATCGAAAAGTCGAGTCGGTCCCGTATCAGGCTCGAAATTTCTCGGGTTTACCTTCCGTTACGCTCAAGTGCAGATCCACGAACAGGCGCTAAAGAAATTTAAAGCAAATGTAAGAGAACTCACTAACCGCAACTGGGGGATCTCAATGACCCTACAAATTCATAAACTGACGCAATACTTACGCGGATGGGGATACTATTACCTAATAGCCAATGCTTATCAATTAACGGTGGATTTAGATCACTGGATCCGTCGCAGGATAAGAATGTGCTACTGGCGACAATGGCGTAAACCACGCACTAAAGTACGCAGTTTAATGAAATTGGGTGTTAGCGAGCGACTCGCCATAGCCTGTGGTATCACCAGTAAAGGCCCTTGTAGAAGCTCAAAAACAAAAGGAATTAACATTGCGCTAGGTAATGACTATTTAGCATCACAAGGTTTAGTGTCATTGAAAGATATTTGGATCAATATTCATTACGGGAGATGAACCGCCCATTGCGGACCCGCATGATGGGTGGTGTGGGGGCTGGAGGTTAGAGACCTCCGGCTACCCGATTATATATTTTTGATGCCTGACATTTCTGCAATGAAAATATTTAATTTATTTTGCAGTTCTTTATATGAATCTAATGAAGCATCATAAGCTTCATAATTATCTATTGCGTCATGATCTACTGCCTCAGATATTTTTTTATTTTGTGCTTTGCAAGACTCAAGGCTATCAATTAATTCTTTATCCATTAATGTACGATATACATTTAATACTTGCTCTTGGTTATTATTAAAATTTTCATAAACACCATCTTTGGGTTTACGAATGCTAGGTGACTCATTAATGCCTTGATTACGATAAAACTCAAGCTCAGAATAATATTCCGAAGCATGAATTACCAAAGAAAGAGAATGAGCCAAATTTAACAGAGCATCTTTATTAATATCCCAAATTCGATCTTTTCTTTGCTTTCTTGTTGAATCAAGATGGATTATCGTTGCAACAACTGTTGCAGCGGCAATTACAACATTAGTCATAAGAGCTAAGTCGAATTCAAACTTAAAAATTAGAAATCCTACTAATAAAACAAAAGCTCCTGAAATGGCCCCTAAGATAAATACAAGCACACACTCTCCTAAATATATAACAATTTAATGGTGCGCTCATCGCTGCCGACGCCACACTCATTTATCTACCTTATATAGTTTTAACAAATAACCTAAGGTATTACTATAGCTGAGTTTTCTATAACTTTAAGTAAAGTTAAATGAAACAAAATGCGCGTGACGCTCGTTTGCTTGAATATATGCGCGAACAACACAGTTAGCAAATCAATTAACTGTTGTATTAAGCCAACCTCAATGACCGGTTCTCGCTCTTTGCCGAAGTTCGGCTTAGTGCTATCAGTCGTAACTCGTTTCTGCCCCAAAACGATTTACAAACTGGAATGTTGACGGGCCGCTTCGAGCGAGAAGCGGAAGTTGTTAAAACTACCTCAGAAGCTAATTTAACTTGCGTTACTCGGCTAGTTGCTAGTCATAAGAGCAGAATTAATGTTTTACTTTAAGTGCAACCTTCAGGCTTTCATTCAACAACTGATTTAAACCTTTATTGAGTTACTTGCGTCTCAAGGAGCATAATTATAAAAAAATTGTATTTTTTAATAGCAAGATCGATTTGCTATACAATACCACGTGCTAAATTTTGACATTAGGGACAATTTTGATGCTTACTCGTTTTTCGTACTTTTGTACCATTCTATCCATAGTTACCACCTCGTTTTCGACATTAGCTTCAGATGTTTTAGATTGTGTTATTGAGAGATATAGTCAGCCAAATAGCCCGTTTACGGGTTTACCTAATCCTGCCGAACAGGGCGAACATAAATACACAGTAATGAACTATGGCGAACGACCATTTTTATTTGCTATATCAAAACCTGATGTAATTGCTCCAAATGTGAGCTTACCTAGCTTTCTTTCCGACTATTCACGCAACCAAGGATATGAGGACAATGCTTACCACAAATTTAAAAGTAGTAATTTACCTTTGGAGGCTAAAGTTTGGCTTCCGTTGGGAGCCCAACCACTACCGTTAGTATTATTAGTCCATGGAAACTCTGCTCCAGGGTTTGATTATCTAGGTGAATTACTCGCCAGCCGAGGGCACTTTGTTGTGCAAGTAAATCAAACTTATTTGAATGATTTATGGGGAGAAAATGGTGCCCGTGGCTGGATACTACTTGAACATATTAAGCTGCTGCAAAAATGGAATGCTGAGCAAGGTCACGCTTTTTATAACAAACTAGATTTAGAGAATATCGCTTTAATAGGGATGTCTAGAGGAGGGGAGGCTGTTGCTTTAGCTGCATCATTTAATCAATGGAAGACCTTACCAAATAGTAGTGAATCAACAGAGTTTGGTTTTAATATTAAATCCATTGTCGCATTAGCCCCAATGGACGGGCAATATCAACATGCTGATGGTAGAAACATCCTGAAAAATGTTAACTATTTAGTGTTACAAGGAGGTCATGATGCGGATGTTTATCAGTTTCTTGGTAGCCAACAATGGCATCGAACTCACTTCGATGATGATAAAAACTACTTAAAGCAGTCCATTTATATTTATCGTGCTAACCACATAAACTTTAATCAAGATATGTCTGATGATTTCCATTGGGGAAGCAGCAAAGATTTTTATTCTAAGCTATTAACACCCAAACAACAGGAGAATTTAACTAAAGTGTATGTTTCTGCTTTTTTGGAAGCTACATTGGCGAACACAAAAGAGTATCGAAAAATTTTTAGACAACCTGTGGCTGGTGAGTTTGGTCTTCCTGACGATATTTATATCAGTCGCCATATGGCATCTGATTTCAAAGTTATAGAAGATTTTGAAAATGTAGCTAAAAAGGAAAGTACCGTTAAAGCCCTATCCGATAAAACGTTAACAGCAGTGCCAATCAGTATAGACTCAGAGCGCCTAAGAAACGGAACTAAAACTTCTAATAATGTATTAAAGGTTCAACTTAAGAAACAAGTTGAAACACGGTTGAGCATTAAGCTTTCAGAAGCTGAGCTGTTACATCAAAATCGCAAAGGAAAATCCTACCTAAGTTTCTCACTGGCTCGAGCTGATTCAGGAGAAAGCGAAGGATGTGGATCATACAATTTGTTATCTGATACCAGGGTAGAGCTACTTGATAAGTCTGGTGTAGTATTTAAAAAAAGTTTGGGCGCATCAGGCAGTGTCTCCCCTTTATTAATTTCTGACTTCTCTGAATTGGAAAAAGGTGATATGAAATATGCGCCGACAGAGCCAGTATTGCAAACCTTTACGCTCCCTATTGAATTGAATAAGCCAATCAGTGCCGAAAGCGAATTAGAGCTTGTCTTGATTTTTGCACCGAAGCGAGATGTATCTATCATCGTGGATGATATTGGGATAACTAGTTCTATATAGCTCATCAGCTTTCTTTTAAAGAAGCTAGTCATTAACGCATTAGGAAAATTAGTTTGCCTTAAGGTGAGGCATAAAATCGTTCTTAACGGCGGCTATTGGCACAAATCGGTCAATGAGTTCCAACTTATTTTTGTCCAAAAACGAGTTTACCCGACCGTTCGCTCTTCGCTTTTAGCCGAGCTTCGTAAAAGTGCCAATAGTGGATGTTATATAACTGCTTTATCATAGGGTAGTTTCCCTATTCTTTCGTGAAGACGTCTTCATTTCATAAGCTTCTATTATTAGCAAATAGTGTAACTTATTGCCAGCTATAAGTATTATAACTTACTGTAGGTTATTTAAACATGCGAGAGAAGGAAAGCTTTCTCTTATTATTACTAATCTAATGACGACTCACCTGACCGTCCGGTTATCTCTCAAAGGCGACCTTAGAGAATTACGTTAACTCATAAAGGGGCAGAAATACGTTAGTGCAAATGAACTAACGAATTTATTTAGGGTAAGAAAAAGTATCTTGAAGCCTTAACGCTAGTATCTATTGGAGGTTCTCTTTTATCCTATCAAACCAACCACAGACCTCTTCATAAGCTCCAAGTTGTCTGAGATCCTCGACTGTGACAAGCGGGGCTGCTTTTTCGGATAGAATCCTTTTTATCGATCCTGCGCCTTCACCAGCTATTTCATTATTGCCAGTAGCCTTTAACTCCTTCAAAAATATCGATAAATCCTTTGGAATATTCTTATGTTTCCATTCATTTTCCCAACCATCAACTAAGTCAATGAAGTCATCGTCAATAGGGTAAACTTCTTTAAACAAGCGAGGGTGAATATAATTTTCTACCTCTAGCATATTGGTTAATGTAGCCCAAGAGCCTTCTCTCTGGTTAACTTGATCGACAGCAAGCTGGTACTTAGATACATCATTATCATATATATGAACTTCGGGCTTATTCAATTTAGCTAAGTAGTTGTTATTAACCCAATGCATTAAAGTGCCACCGCCTAAGACTATCGTTAATATGCGGTCATCATTTTTCAAGTCTAGATCGAATAGTTTGCCCATATGACTAAAGAACTCAACATCAGTTGGCCCTTCCAGACAAAGGATCGTTTGCACACCTAAGTTATCTATTGAGAGCGATACGTCAGGTAACATACCTAACGTATTTGCAATAGCCTCCAAGTTTTCTTGACTCCCTTTACGAACAATAGTGAAGCCATCTACTCGATCAATAAATCGGATTTTATCTGTATTCACCAGCCCCGCCAGCGACGGGCTATGCGTAGTAATCAGCACTTGAGTATTAGAATTTTCCGATAGCTCTACAAGAGCATTAAAAAGCTCAACCTGCCATGTTGGGTGCTGTGATGTTTCGGGTTCTTCAATTGCGTAGATAACGTTACGCTCTTCTGAGTTCTTACGCTCAGCTTCCGCACGGAAGTAGTTAAGCAAAATTAACCGCCTTACACCACTCCCTCTTTTATTGATCGGAATACCATCGTCACAGTTGAATGAGAACGAAAATAATGATTCCCAAGGCTTGTGAGTCATCTCAGGAGAAAGAACATCGGCAATCTCTGGACTCATTTCCTTGAGCTTTGCTAATGTATTTTGTCCTAATTGTTCAGCTTTGATTCTAATTTGCTCTTTTACATCCTCAAGCTCAGCCTCTAATTGACTAATGGCTGTTTTTGTAATGGCTTTAAGAGGGTCTTGAACTTCTTTATCTGAGTCTTTGTTTGCACGGTCAGATTGAAAAATAAAGAACAGCGGCAAGTCTAACTTTAATGACTCCCAAATTTTCTTCCCATCCTCTTTATCAATTGGGATTTCTATAACAGAAAAATCATTCAGATTTTCAACACCGTATATTGCTTGACGGATGGAAGAGCTTTTATGCTTCTTAACTTCGTTGACATCAAGCCGGTCTTTATAGTCATCTAGAAGTTTCTTTAAATCTGCAATTTTCTGGGTTATCAGAGGTGAGTCAAATGCAGTTGGGTAGTTGGCAACTAGATACGTTTTTAGGGATGATGACGATAGTTTATCTTTTGAACAATCCCATACTTTCTTTATAGATAGGTTGTTGTCACTATCTAGAAGATACTCCTTTTTCAGGTCTGTTGGTACGGTATCTATTGTGTATTCCTTATCTTCAGGCTTGAAGGAGACTTGAATTGACATGAAGTCTTGACCAGCCGCATGAACGTTGTGGTCGTTAATATCTATTTTCACCGTATCATTATTGAAAAATATCTCTAATGCTTCGAGAATCGTAGATTTACCAATGTCATTTTTACCAATTATCACATTAAAATTTTCATCAAAATCGACAGATACATCCCTGTAACCACGAAAATTTTTCAACGTCAATTTTGTTATCTTCATCCCGTACTCCTTAAGCCAATGAGAAAAGAAAGGTGAGGGAAATCCTCATAACACTATGACAAAACGCTCAACCAACCTTTAAAGTGTAGTGATTTAGAGTGTTAATCAACTAAACACATAATGAGGTATTAGATAAATTAGGTCAACGAACAGATAATTCGATCTTAGAGATCAATTACTCTAACGCAGAAAGGGGTAAAGGCAGCATAAGAACACTGCCTACGTTAAATCAACAATCGGTTTCTCTCGATATTTTAATGGCGTCTTCAATCTCTATTCCCAAATATCTGATGGTGTTATCAATTTTTGTATGACCAAGTAGTAACTGAACGGCACGGATACCTAAGAAAATATTCCGTTTCAATAATGTTCCAGTTGCTCTAAAGTTTATTCTGAGAGGACGAGTACTTACTGATTATTATCTGCCTCTTCTTTTAGCTGCCTATGGTTTAATTATAACTTTAAAGCAATATTGGTAGCTTTATGCCATCATTACTTCAATACTATGCCAATATACACTTCACTTACCACGCTGTAAGTTAATAAAGTCGAGCTTGGTTATGTCAACCTATACTTCAAAAAACAACGTGGGCTTTTTAAGCGTTATAACCGTGTTTAAGGCTATTAATAACGTTCATAATTAATCTTCTACCAGCAATTGCATTTACAAATGTTAAAGGTGTTTTAGAGCTAAATTGTAAGGAGCATGTATTTAGCCATTTATTCCATCTTTCAATATTTTCAAAGTAATCAATACAAGCTGATGCTAAATGAGCTAACTCAAAGGTGTTTTCACTCAAAGTTGCATTTAAAGGTTTATGCTCTTTTTTATGACGTTCGAAAGATCTAGTACTTGTACCAATTGCTTCAGCAAAGGATTGAATATCCCAACGTAACTCAAGCCTAAGTTTCTCAACACTTTTTATATCTAAACCACGTTGAATCAATTCAATTTCATCTAAAGGGTTTGAGCTTAAATTAACTTTTCCATTACTCAGTATATCTACAAACTTATGATTAGTATTAAGTTTAATATCGCTAGGCATACATACCTCAAAACCAGAAAAAGTTATATTTAATAATAGCACTTCTGTTACCCAGCTGATAGTTGGTTAAAGTGATAACCAGTCAGTCAACTGAACTACCCATAGTTTGCTAGACACCATTGAATTTGTGATCACTAATAGCTTTCGTATACACGCAATGATTGGCTTTTATCAAAGCTTTAAATTTCGATTTAGAATAAATTGAATTTAGTTAATGTAAAAAGAGACGAGTACAACTTCTCCTTTGATTATGGGTACGCTGAAGAATTTTTTTATAATTATAATTTAAAAAATGTATACTAAAATCACTTCTTATTTAATGGGTATACAAAAAATATATGTATACCCAATATATTCAGTGTAAGACAATTTAAAGCACAGTGATAAATGAAGGTAATGAAGGAACACGCTTTAATATACATATTTTAACTCTTGAGTTCATAGTTGCAGCAGTAGAGATGCGAGATAATCCAAAACTTGCATGTGTACCGCTTGCTATTGGAGGCAATAGCCGACGAGGCGTGCTCTCAACCGCTAACTATATAGCTAGAGAGTATGGTGTGCGCTCGGCTATGTCGAACTATCATGCTAAACAATTATGCCCCGATTTAGTTATTGTCCCAGGGCGCATGGCTGTATACAAAGAAGCTTCAAACCAAATACGTGAAGTATTTAGCCGCTATACAGACTTAATTGAACCCCTTTCTTTAGACGAAGCCTACCTAGATGTAACAGACAGCACCGCTTGTAAAGGCAGTGCCACACTTATTGCACAGCAAATAAGAGCCGATATTTACAATACTACAGGGCTCACTGCATCAGCTGGTATTGCACCGATTAAATTTATTGCCAAAATAGCCAGTGACGAAAATAAACCGAATGGTCAATTTGTCGTTTTGCCTGATGAGGTCGATGACTTTTTAGCGCAATTACCGCTTGGGAAAATTCCAGGAGTGGGCAAAGTAACGCTCGAAAAGCTAAATTTAAAAGGCTTATATACCGGCAAGGATGTACGTGAAAAAGGCGTTAACTGGATGCAGCAACATGTGGGTAATTTTGGTGTGTCGCTTTATCAAAAATGTGCAGGTGAGTATGTTGGTAAAGTATCCACAGATCGTATAAGAAAATCGCTGAGTGTTGAACATACCTACGAGTACAACAAAACAAGTTTGCAAGAGTGCTTAGATGAGCTGCCAAGGTTGTTAGACGAATTAGTTTTAAGGCTTAATAAACAGCAGTTACGAAACCGTATTAATAAATTGAGTGTTAAGGTGAAGTTTGCAAATTTTGTAGTGACCTCTGCCGATCAGGTATACCACGAGCTCAACACAGAAATATTTGTTCAACTACTTACTAAGGCCTACCAGCGTGGGCTACAACAGCCTGTAAGATTACTTGGCATAGGCGTTGGCATTAAAAACGAGCCAGAGCAAAACTTCCAACTTAGTATTCTCGATTAAGCTGTAAAGCCTGTAACTCCAAGTTGCCATTTATTGATAGGTTATGTGATTAGCTCATCGCTCCTTGCTGGTCTTCAATATTTAAATCGACGATAATAGGGGCTTATGTTTTCTAACAGGACCTTATTTATGGCATACCCTCAAGCGGTTAGTGCAAGCCTTGAATGCACATCTCATGATGCGCTTATTATTATTAGTAATGACTTTTCTCAGTTACCAAATAACTCATTACGTGATGCTATTTTAGCTCAAGCAAACGTAGATTCTCGCATCGGTAAGCAAGTTACTTTATTAGTAATTGAAAACAAGCGCGTTGTACTTGCGCCAACCGGTCCGTTAAATAGAGATTACGACGACGTGCGTCGTTATTTTGATGCTGCTAAATTAGCAATTAACGAAGCAAAAGCGTCGGGCAGTGTTAACCCAGCATTATTTTTAACAAATTTAAATGGCGATAGCCGTTATCAGCATGCTTTAGAAGTTGCTTATTTAGGCGCTTGCCAAGCCTTATGGCAGCCATTAGAAGCGCGTGAATATCACGGTGAAAGCATTGAACCAATTACACAGATTGGTTTAGTTGGCGCGAGCGAGCAAACTATTAAAGCTGTTAATGCAATTGCAGCAGGCCAATATGCAGCGCGTGACCTGTGTGGTACTGAACCTGAGCGTATGGCTCCCCCACGTTTTGCTGATTACTGCGTTGAATTGTTTAAAGGCTCAAACATTGCGGTTGACGTAATTGATGATATTGCAGCTATTGATAAAAACTACCCAATGCTAAGTACAGTTGCTCGCGCATCGTATGCAGTTGAGCGCCATCACCCACGAGTTGTTAAGCTTGAATATGTACCAGAGGGCGAAATTACTCGCACACTTATGTTTGTAGGTAAGGGCCTTGTATACGATACAGGCGGTGCAGATTTAAAAGTAGGCGGCCATATGGCAGGCATGAGCCGTGATAAAGGCGGCGCAGCTTCTGTTGCGGGCTTTATGAAAGCCGTTGCTGATTATCAGCCTAAAGGCGTTAAAGTGGTCTCGTACTTAGCTGTTGTTCGCAACTCTATTGGCTCAGATTGTTTTGTGCCAGATGAAATTATTACTAGCCGTGAAGGTGTTCGTGTACGTATTGGTAATACCGATGCAGAAGGGCGTTTAGCAATGGGCGACCTGCTTAGCGAAATGAAAGATTTAGCTAAAGGTGAGATTAACCCAACGCTGTTTACTGTTGCTACATTAACGGGTCATGCGGCACGTGCAATGGGTCCTTACGGTGCGTATGTTGAAAATGGTCCAGCTCGTAGTGCTGGTGTTTCACGTCAAATAGCTGACCTTGGAGATTTGTGGGCCGATGGCGCTGAAGTATCGCGTTCACGCCGTGAAGACTACGACTTTATTAAACCACGTACGCTAGCTGACGATGTTTTATCTAGCAATAACGCAGCATCTGCCGTTACTGCTCGTGGACATCAGTTCCCTATGGCGTTTATGGCTATTGTTGGTGGGCTTGATAAGCACGGTAATGACTCTGCACAGCCTCTACCTTATGTTCATATGGATATAGCAGGTAGCGGTGTTGAAGGCGGTGATTGGCAGCATGGTAAGCCAACAGCTGCATCAGTAACGAGCTTGTTTGCACGTTATTGTTTGTAAGCTAAAAACTTACATGTAATAAAAAAGCCCTGTTAATTCAGGGCTTTTGCATTTTATGAGAACGCTATCGATTAATCTAATTTAAAACGATTAACTACGCTCGAAAGACCTTCGCTACTTTGTTTGAGATTATCACTGGCATCGGTAAGCTGCTTAGTATTATTTAATGATTGCTCAGTTGATTGAGATAGCTCATTTATACGCAAATTAACCTCGTCGGCAGCTTGCGTTTGTTGCTCTGTGGCACGTGCTATTTGGCTGTTCATTTCGGTAATAATTGAAACAAGTCGTTCTATTTCATTAAGTGAAGTATTGGCAGATGACGCCTGCTCTACGGTAGAAACTGAAAGTGCTTGGCTTGATTTAACTGCTTCTACTGCTGCTTTTGCACCTTCTTGTAGTTTAGTGATCATGGTTTGAATTTCGTCAGTACTTTGCCCTGTACGACTGGCCAATGTTCTTACTTCATCAGCAACAACAGCAAATCCTCGACCATGCTCTCCTGCGCGAGCAGCTTCAATGGCAGCGTTTAATGCCAGTAAGTTTGTCTGTTCTGATATGCTTCTTATTACATCAAGCACAGATCCTATATTATGGCTCTCGTTGGCTAAATCTTCTGTTACACGGCTGACTGTTTCAATGTTGCTTGAGAGTGTTTCTATTGCTGTAATTGTTTGCGCAACCACATTTTTACCCGTTGATGCATTTTGTGCTGCATCCTTAGCTGCTTGCTCTGCGGCTTCAGCGTTACGGCTCACATCGTGTATTTGGTGAGTCATTTGCTCCATGGCAGCTGCAACTTGGGTTGAACTATCGTTTTGAAGCTCAATAAATGAGTGGCTTGTTCTACTTGAGTCGTCAACTGTATGCGCATGTTCGCTTACATCGTTTGCACTTTGTGCTACATGAACAAGTGACTCTCGCATTTTTAGAGCAAATAAATTAAATGAACGTGATAGTTCAGATATTTCATCATTACCGGATTCATTTAATTTACGAGTTAAATCGCCTTCGCCTTGAGAAATGTCTTTCATCATATCGGCTGCTAAGCGAGTCGGTATTAAAATACTCTTACCTATAAAGTAACTAAGTAAAATAACAGCAATAATCATAATTATTGCACTGATGACTATAAGGTTACGTTGCTCGCTAAATGCTTCGTCAATTGAATCAAGGTAAACACCCGAGCCAATAATCCACTGCCATTGATTAAAACCTTTAACAAATGCGATTTTTTCAACCGGTTTATCTTTACCTGGTTTTGGCCATTTATAAGGGATAAATCCCTCGCCAGAGCGTTTAACTATATTTACCATATCAACAAACAATGCTTTGCCGTCAGGGTCCTTGTTATTAGTTAAATCTTTTCCATCAAGCGCAGGTTTTATAGGGTGCATAACCATTGTTGGCTGGTAATTGTTAATCCAAAAGTAATTGGTTTTGTCGTAGCGCAGTGCTTTTATTGCATTAAGTGCTTGTGATTGAGCTTGTTGTTGAGTGAGAGTGTTATCTTGTTCAAGCGCATAATAGTGCTCGATTATACTGTACGCCGTTTCTACTACATTTTGTGTTTTTATGTATTGCTCGTCTTTTAGCGAACTATATTGATGAGTTAGGCTCGATATACTAAGTATTATTAGTCCAAATACAACGATGGCTATTAACAGTGAAAAACGCTGGGATATACTAAAACTTCGTAGATTAGGCATACATTTATCCTCAAAAAGTGTGCGCTTTAGCGCATAGAATAAGCGTAGCTAAAAAAAGAGTTTAATCTAGGCTTAACGCCTATTAATGCAAAAAAAAGGCTGATTTATCAATCAGCCTTTAGTCTGTTATTACTTTACTTGCTTATTTAACGTCAAAATGGCGATTAAAGAAGTTTGTAATTGTTTGATGCAAGTGTGTTTGCACTTGTTTACCGCGTAGGCTGTGCTTAGAGCCTGGGTAGGTCATCATTTCAAACTGCTTTTCGTTATCTTGCAGCTGTTTAAACAACTTAGTTGAATGCGTAAACAATACGTTGTCATCAGCCATTCCATGGTAAATCATTAATGGGCCTTTTAAGCCATCAGCATATGGAAATACTGCGCTGTCTTCATAGCCTTTAGCATTTGTATCGGGGTGACCTAAATAACGCTCTGTGTAATGTGTATCGTATAGAGCCCAATCGGTTACTGGAGCACCTGATACGCCGGCTTGAAAGTAATCGCCCGCTTTAAACATAGTCATAAGCGCCATGTAGCCGCCGTAGCTGTGGCCATAAACACCGATGCGTTGTGGATCAACGTAATCAAGTGTACGTAAAAACTCTACGCCTTTAATTTGATCGGCAACTTCAACCACACCTAAATGTTTATAAATAGCATCTTCAAACTTTTTACCACGGTTGTACGAACCACGGTTATCCAGTTGAAAAATTACATAACCTTGTTGCGCCATGTACTGAAAGTACAAGTTTTTACTGCGCCAGCTATTCGTCACTCGTTGAGCATGCGGGCCGCCGTATACGTTAACAATAACAGGGTGCTTTTTGCCATCAGCAATGGCGCTAGGCTTAAATAAACGGTAATGCATAACTTGACCATCATCGGCTTTAATTGTGCCGTATTCTGGTTTTGTTAAGTCGCTTAAATAAGGAGTAAGGGGGTGGCTACTATCAAGCTTATTTTCTTCAAGCCAGGTAATAAATTCACCGTTTACTTTACGAAGTGCTGCTGAGTTTGGTTTATTATCAGAAGAGCTATTATCGATAAAGGTTTTGCTGTCCTTTGCTAGCACAACATTGTGGTACTGACCTTTTTCGGTAATACGTTTGGCATCGCCTTTTTTAAATAAAGGCGCGCTGTATAAATGGCTTTCAAGCGGTGTATCTTTTCGACCGGCAAAGTAAACAATGCCTTTTTTCTCATCAATACCTTTTAAGCTATCAACAGCCCAGTCACCTGAGGTAATTTGGCGAACAAGTTGACCGTTTGTACGATACAGATATAAATGTTTAAAGCCGTCGCGCTCAGATGCCCATACAAAGTGTTTTTTGTCTTTTAAAAACTCAAGATCAAAATGTAGGTTTATCCACGTTTCGCTATTTTCGGTCAGCGCTACTTTTTGGGCTTTAGTTTCGCTGTTATAAAAACGCAGTTCTAATTTATGTTGCGAGCGATTTTGCCATTGGTACGACAGTGTATTGCCGTCTTTTAGCCATTTAGCGCGTGCAATGTAAATGTCTTCATCTTTACCTAAATCAATCCAATCTACTTTTTGGTCGTTTAGCTTAACCACACCAAGTTGAATTTTAACATTATCGGTACCTGTAAACGGGTAGCGCTGGTTAAATAATTTAACTTCATCAGCGTAAATTTCGTTACGGATAGCTTCTTTTACAGGGGTTTCGTCAACGCGGGTATAGGCAATTTTAGTTTCATCACCTGACCACCAGTAACCTGTCATACGGCTCATTTCTTCTTGAGCAACAAATTCGGCCATGCCGTTTTTAATTACGCCGCCGCCATCTTTACTAAGCTGAATCTCTTTACCAGATTCAAGCTCTAAAGCGAATAGGTTTTGCTCTCGAATAAACGATACGTAGTTACCTTTAGGTGAAAAGCGTGCATCGGTTTCAAATGTTTCAGTGTCGGTTAGTTTTTTACTTTTAGCAGAGGCTAAATCGTAATAATAAAGGTCGCCATTGAGTGGGAATAAAAGTGCTTTGCCATCTTTAGACCATTTGTATTCAAGTATGCCTTTACCAAAAATACGTTGGCGTTCGCGGCGTGCTTTTTCTTCATCTGATAGGTTTTCTGGGCCTGAAAATAACTTTGCTGAATCAACTAGCACACGGTTGGTGTTATCTTTTAGATTGTATTCCCATAAATCGTAGCGGTTGTAGTCATCGCTTTTGCCTTGTAGGTAAGTTACACGGCTGCCGTCAGGCGAAAATTTAAGTTGTACAGGTGATTTACCAGAAAGGCTCGGATCGTCAAAAATTCGCTCCAGCGATAAAGGTTTTGCTTGAACACTAATAGCGCCAACCATTAACGGTATAGCTAGTGAGAGGTGTTTTATTTTTTTTAGCACAAGGTTGCCTTAGCTTATTATAAATATTGCTTTGATGGTAAAGCCAAGCGTGTGCAACTGCAACTAAATGCTATAAAGTGGCGATTATCAAAGACAAAGTAGGACATAGCAATGACTCACCCTGAATTTAAACTAGCGCCAGAACTTAAACGCGACTGTATAGAACTTGCCGATTGGCCGTTGTGTAAAGTACTTTTATTGAACGACAGCTTGTATCCGTGGTTTGTATTAGTGCCTAGGCAGGCTAACTTAAAAGAGATAATTGATTTATCTGAGGATGATCAAATTGTTTATTTAAAAGAGTCAGCCAAGCTAAGTAAATTATTAATGGATGTATTTAAACCTGATAAATTAAACATAGCGGCTTTAGGTAATATGGTGCCGCAATTGCATATTCATCATATTGCGCGTTTTACGAGTGATGCTGCATGGCCTGCGCCAATATGGGGTAAACACCCAGCAGTGCCTTATACAGATCTACAAATCACAGAGCTAAAAAAAGCGCTGCAGTTTTAAGCTGCAACGCTTTTTTAGGGTTTAACTAACTAAACTTATTTAAGCCCTAGTATTTCCTTACCTTGCTTAAATGTTACATCTACAGGGATATTAGCTTTACTTAGTTTTTCTAAGTCTTTAGCAAGTTCTTCTTTAATGTCGCCATGCGTTGCAATTAGTTGATCTACTTTTTCGTAATCGCCATCACCTTGCAGAGTTAAAATTAAGCGAGAAAGCTTAGCCATTGCAATGCTCATTTTTTCCATATTAACGCGGTATAAGCCTTTTTCATTTTTAGAAAAAGCACCTTCTTGAGCAAAAAAGTTAAAGCGGATCATATTTGCTTTACCATGCGCGCTTGATGCTCCAAAACGAACTGAGCGGAATATACCTGCCATGAAGGTCGTGTAATAATCTTCAATAGTGCCTTCAGTAATTTCGCCTTTTTTAAGTAACTGTTCAATCATGTATAGACCTAAAATATCGGCTTTACCTTCTTCAAGGGCACTTGCGTGTTCTTGTAGTGATTGACGAACAGTACCTTTACCTGTGATTGTATTTTTAATACCTAAACCGTGAGCCACTTCATGGAACATCGTATTGGCAAAAAATGCATCAAAAGTAATGTGTTTACGCTGCTCTGGTACAATTAACTGCTCTGAAATTGGCACTAAAATTTTATCAAATTTAGCACGCATTGCGTTTTTAAGTTGCAGACGACGAGTTCCTTTTTCTAGCTGTACTTGCTCATCGTTTGGTAAGTTAATTGCTATTGTTTTACTACCTGCGTTTGAATGCCCAGCGTAGTAAACAACATCATATGCATTTAGGTCGGCGTCAGAGCCTGGTACTTCTTGTTTGTACTTAGCATCTACAGGTAAGCCTTTTTGAAGTTCAGGTAAAAATGCTGCAAACTTAGCTAAGCGTTCGCTCCATTTTAAATCTTTAATAAGTACGTAAGATTCATAAGCTGCGCGGTAACCAAATAATTGATCTTCATAAGTTTCAATTGGACCAATAACCACATCTACTGGGTTATTTTTCATATCCATCCAAGCAAAGTCAGATACTTGAAAGTCATCTTTTTGTAGAGCATCGGCACGCAAGTTTAGATAGTTAGCAAATTCTTTATCGTCAGCAAGTTTGCTTGCTTCACGTAAAATATCAGCGGCTTTTGCAAGCTCATCAGCGTATTCTTTTGAATAAGGCACGCTGTAAAGCTTACCTTGCTCATCACGCTTAATTACAGAATAAAGCCCTGTTTTATCTTCAACGTCTGCATTGTTTAACTCTTCTTTGGTTATATCAGCAGGGTAAAACTGTGCGCCAAGAGGTTTTTCTTTATAGCTGGATAAAAATGCTTCATCACCATTTAAACGATCCCATGGACCATAGTTAATATCAGCAAATTTACGTACTTTTTCATCGTTTAGTTTTGCTAAAAAAGCATCTTTATTTTCACCAAATGCTTGCTTCCAAAATAACTCATCCATTATTTTTGAAGCGTCAATAAGCTTTGCAACCATTGCTCGTTGATTATCGCTTAAGTGCGATAAATCACTTTGTAAGCTAAAGTCGGTGTAAATATCTAAACGTTGTTTATCTGCATTAATAAGTTTAGGGCCTGACTGTGCACTGCTTTTTTGAGCAAGCTCTACGGCTGTGTTGTCGGTAGAAGACGGCGCTTGTTCAGAACATGCGCTAAGAAAAACAACACCAGAGAGCATAATTGCTTGGCTAATTTTATTTAAGATCATTATATTGCCTGTTAAAAAGTAAGTTTAATAATTTGTACTGCTTTAGTTAAAATATTAAGTATGTACAAACGCTTCCTTATTGTGAGTGCATTAAAGCAAAACTAAATGGTAAATAGCAAGTATTTGGCGTTGTAAGGCAAGCATGAGCGGTAAAGCATTATAAATAAAAATAAACTTCTATAATTTTCTTAACTTTATCGGTAAGTTAGACAATACTAATTATATTACTAATACGAAAATTAACTGCCTGAGTTTGCAGTTACTTTACAGGCTGAACACAAAAGGATGGCAGCTTTATGTCTACAGAAAACGCTTTATTAACGATTCTAGTCGATAGAATAAATAACGATACGTTGGTTTTACCAACGCTACCTGAAGTAGCGATTAAGGTTCGCCAAGCTGCAGATAACCCAGATGTGAATTTAATCCAAATGTCAGATGTAATCTCACAAGATCCAGCGCTTTCAGCTCGTATGATAAAAGTAGCTAATAGTGCGATTATGGGACGTTCTGTAAAAGTATCTAATTTACAACAAGCAGTGACTCGTATTGGATTACGTCAAATTAAAAACATTGCTACAGCTATGGCTATGGAACAATTATTTGTATCAAATAATGAGCTAATTAAAGGCTACATGGGTAAGGCATGGCAAAAAACATTAACCGTTGCTAGCCATTCAATATCACTCATGGAGTTTTATTTAAAAAATAGTAAGCACACGTCACTAAACCGCGATTCTATTACACTCGCCGCACTTGTTTATAATATTGGTGTATTACCAATTTTAACTGAAGCTGAGCGCCACCCAGAGGTATTTGCTAATCCAAGCTTTTTGGCTCATGCAATTCAAAAGCTGAGTGGAAAAATTGGCTCATCTATTATGCAAGCGTGGGAATTCCCTAAAGAGTTTGTTGATGTAGCTCAGAGCTGGGCTGACCCAAGTTACAAACCTGAAAAAGTAAGTTACGTGGATTTTATTCGAGTAGGGGCTATTTTAGAGGGCACGTTACAAGTTTCTGATAAGTCGGCAGCGCTGCAAACGTATATAGACAAAGGCGTTATACCGTCTATGCAGCTATTCACAAGTGATGAGTACAACGACATGCTAAAAGATGTGAAAAACATGTTTAGCTAAAAGTGCCTTCCTACACAACCAAAAAGGGTTAACTTGCGTTAACCCTTTTTTAGTTTTATTTTTCGGTGGTATTTTCTGTCTTAGTTTTTTCGTATCGCTTTATTCCTGCTACCCACGTTTGCAGTACGTTTGTTTTGTATATCTCGTCAACAGGCACTTTAAAGTAGTCTTTATCAATTAAAATAAAGTCGGCCCATTTACCTTTTTCTAAACTACCCACCTTAAATTCTTGATGAGCTGCATAGGCGCCACCAAGCGTAAATGCACGTAATGCATCTTCGCGGCTTAGTACTTCACTTGCGCGCCAGCCGTTTTCCGGTAGTTTGTTATGGTCCATGCGTGTAATTGCTGAATACAAACCATCAAATGGATTTGCAAGCTCTACAGGGTAATCAGAGCCCGCAGCAACAACCGAACCTTGCTGTAAAAATGTTTGCCACGCGTAGGCGCCGCTTAGTTGTTTTTCAGTTAAACGCTGCTCTGCCATATGCATATCTGAAGTGGCATGCACTGGCTGCATTGAAGGGATTATTTTTAACGCTTTAAAGCGAGGGATATCATCAGGGGTTACAATTTGGGCGTGCTCTATTCGGTTTCGTAGTAATATACCGCCCGTTTTTTTAAATACATTTTGATAGGCATCAAGTACTACTTTATTTGCTTTGTCGCCAATGGCGTGAGTATTTGCGCTAAAGCCGCTTTTAAAGCTTTGTGTAAAGAGTGCTTCGAGTTTCTCTTGTGTTTCAAGCATTAAACCATGGTGACCAGGTCTGTCTGCATATTCTTCAATAAGTGCTGCACCACGAGAGCCCAATGCGCCATCGGCGTAAACTTTAACACTGCGAATTTCCATAAAGTCATTTTTGTCGTGGTATCGGCCTGCCTTTAACATTGTGTCTAAATCAGGGCTTGCACCACTTAACATTGCCACAATACGTAGCGGTAAATTACCAAGGTCGCCGCGCTCTTTATAAACCTCCCATGTGGTTTTATCAATACCTGCATCGTGAGTAGAGGTAATGCCTAAACTTAATAAATGTTTACCTGCTGCATCAAGTGAGTCACTTATATCTTGTTTTGAAGGGGCTGGCATATGCTGGGTAATTAGCGATTCTGCTTTGTCTACAAAAATACCCGTAGGATTGCCAAATTCGTCTTTAATTATCTCACCGCCTTCAGGTGCTTTTGTTTGGGCGGTAATACCTGCAAGTTCGAGCGCTTTTGAATTAACCCAAATGGCGTGGCTATCAACTCGAGAAAGCACCACAGGTCGATCGTTAACTACTTTGTCTAAATCTTTAGCAGTAGGAAAGCGTGTATCAGCCCAAAGCTCTTGGTTCCAACCTCGCCCTATAATCCAACCTTGTTTGTTATCGGCAAATACTTTTAGTTTATTCGTTGCTTCATCAACCGATTCTGCACCGCGTACATCAAGTTGCGATAAATTATCGCCAAGGCCAATAACGTGCCCATGAGCATCAATTAAGCCTGGTAATAAGGTATTACCGTGCGCGTCAATTAGCTTGGCATCTGGGTAGCTATCTTTAAGTGTATCGCTACCTAGTTTTACTACCTTGCCATTTTTAATAACGAGGGTAGTAAACTGCTGTACTTCACCTTGGTATAAAGGGGTATAACCATTGGCGTTATAAATTACTTTTGTTTGTGCAATAGTGTAACTAGAACTAGCGCAAAGGCTGGCTAGTATGAGTGGTTTGATTATTTTTTTGAGCGACATGGTTACTTAATTTTTATTGTTAATTTACTTACATTAACAAACTTGATTTTATAATACCAATGAATTGATAGGCCTCATTATAAGGTTTTTCTCTTTACTAACTGTTTACAAAATAGGTAATTGATGTGATTATTTAGTATGTAAAACAATCAATAAAGCACAAGGAAACGCTATGAAAGCCCTCTATTTATTACTCCCATTAACTTCATTACTTGCGGCATGTGGAGCAACACCTACGACAGAGGAAACTGTTGAAAAGCTAGATTATATAGATTTATCAAGTGTTGAGCTGCGCGATAGGGTGAAAGACTATTGGAATATTTTAACAAGAACAGAACCACAATATCCAATAGCTGCTGCAAAAAAGGGTCTTGCAGGTTGTGTAGAACTCATGACTATCATTAATTCTGAGGGTAGGGCGCAAGGATATAAAGTAACCTCCTCATATCCTAAAGGGTTATTTGATGAAGCCGCAGCTCAATCTTTAAGTACATGGGCCTGGTTGCCTACTAACGTAAATGTAGCTAAACAGCCTGTTCTTACTCATATTAGAATTGATTTCACTATTGACTCAAAACCAGTAGGTGAAAAATATTTAAAGAATTGTCCGGCTGGCGAAGCATTTCAAATAACGGGAGAAAGAAGAAAGTCATAAGATTTTAAGTGGAGTATTTATATATCTCACTTTGGTGGTGCGTTTGCATAACAGGTAATTGATGCAACTACTTAAAAAATTATTTATAACGAATTAATAAGGGAATGCTATGAAAGCTCTCTATTTATTACTCCCTTGAGCATGATGCTGACAGCCTGTAGCTCAATGTCTGATAAACAAGTAAACGATGAAATGCCGAGTTTTATTGATTTATCAAGTCCTGAACTGCGAAGTAAGGTAGGTGAATACTGGGATGTTGCTAAAAGAGTTGAGCCGCGATGTCAGATAGAAGCTGCAAAGAAAAGTATTTAAGGCTGTGTTGAGTTTGCTATGTTAATTAATTCACAAGGTGAAGTCCAAGGGTATAAGGTTGTCTCGTCTTACCCTGAGGGCGTGTTTGATATTGATGCGGCAGCTGCTGTGGGTTTATGGCGCTGGAAACCGACAGTTGAAAATACGAGTAAGCAACCGATTCTAACTTATCTCAAAATGGATTTTATGGTGAGCCCAAAACCTACTGATGCAGAGTACTTAGCGCATTGTTCTAAAAATAAAGTCTGAACGTAATTAATAGTATAAATATAATAAGCTAGGTGTTTGTGTACCTAGCTATAAGACTACTTACTTGCATATAAACTGTATTCACTTAGCGTTAGCTTGCCGTCTTTGTCTTGATCATAGCTTGAAAATCGAGACCACAAAGCGGGGTCTACAGCGGTTTCTGAACGTGTTAAAAAACCATCCTGGTTTCTATCAAGTTTTTCAAATTGCTCTGCAACATTGTTGCTTGCAGCAAAGCCTAATGTGCTAAAAATACTAAACGCAAAAAGCGCTATATAGCTTGTTTTTTCCATGAAAAATACTCAGTAGAGGTTATTGGTAAGGTAATTTTTAAATTCGATTAACGAAATTTGGTTATCTTGGTTTTTGTCCCATTTTATAAATGTGTTTAATAGTTGTGGTTGGGGATCAAGTTCGTCATGCGTTAAATAGCCACTTTTGTCGCTATCGAGGTGATCAAAGCGTTGCTTTACATCAAGTGCAGCGGCATCAAAGCTTAATAGCATTAAGATGCTTATAGTAAGGGGAAGTATCTTCATGGTGTTCCTTCCAAAAGATGTATTTAAAGTTTGTGGCTAAAATAAAGTGAAAAGGAAAAAGCACTTGCCGTAATTTAACTCCCAACATTAAATCCTTTTACACACTCCCTCAGGGATTATGGCAAATGCTTTTAATTCCAGTTTACCTATAACAAGCTTAAGTAAAGCTTAATCAGTAATTACTCATTAAGGTTTAAAGCTTTCAAATTCTTTTTTTGAGACCTTTTCATCACCGTCTTCATCTAAGTCGGCAAATTGTCTCATTACTTCCTTATCTTCCTTTGCTTCTGCAATTGATATTTGTCCGTCCATGTCTTTATCTAAGTGGGCAAAACGCACATTTGTTGGCGATGCAATTACGGTGGCACTAATTGCTAAAAACATTAATGAAAAAGCGGCTATAAGTTGTTTCATAATCACGTTCCTTATTAAATGAGTTTATTGAATAAATTTTTTGAATTCATCTAGCGACAATTGCCCATCTTGATTAGTATCAATTTGAGAAAAATTCTCGTGTAACACAGCATCTTCACCTGCTTCGGCTTCACTTAATGTGCCGTTACTGTCTTTATCAAGTTCGTTAAAAGTCGCGTGAACGTCCATTGCGTGTGCATTAGCGCCTAAAAAGCCTAAAGCCAGTAATGATGAAATTACTAAAATGCGTTTGTTCATAATTATTTCCTTATTGATTAAAGTTATTACTCCTATTACAAAAATGGTGCCAATAATAATTGTTGTTATTTTTCAATTGGTTATTGTTTTAGCTTTAAGCCAGTGAGAAGTTTTTACTGGGTTTATTGTAATTTTTGTGCGCCTTTTGCAACACTATTTAATGGGGTTAAAAGGGAGTTTATTAAAATCAATGAGTTACGTTGTCTCTATTTGGCGACACATTGTTTTGTAGTGCTGGCAGTTAATCGTATTAAATATAATTGCTGGTTCAGCTAGTGTATAAGGTAAGCACTTAATAATAGAACGCTTAACTTAAAAGGACTAAACGAAATGCCAGCAACCATAGCTAAAAAATACCAAGCAATGCTTAACTGGCGGCCTAATTTAATTGGGCAATTTGCAATGAGTATGCTGCTTTCGTTACTGCCGCTTTCTATAGTGGTGATCGTATTTTTAAATGCGCTTAATAAGCAATTAGCGGTTACTCAAAGTATTGTGAGTAGCAACTACCAAGTTACCAAATCGTTTAACACTTTAAAGCAAGAACTCAACAGTCTTGAACGCGCCACTAGACAAAACTGGGTATTAAAAAGTGAATCGCTAGATAAGCTTATTGTTGATAAATGGCAATCATCCCTACAAAGCATTGATGAACTCAAATTTGTAAACACGAATAAAGAGTATATCAACCAATGGCAACGCTTATATACCACCTTACAAACCGCGCATGTAGAGCTTGTTGAGAAAAAACAACAGCAAGCTGAGCTATTTGTGCCAGTGAGCGATTTAGTTGCTGAGCTTACTTTATGGTTACGTGATAAAAACGAAGCGCAAATTACCAATAACCAAAAAGAGCTTACAAGCCTGCAAGCGTCATTTATAAATTGGCTGGTGGCACTTATTCCACTGACTTTAATTGTTGGGGGAGGCTTTTTATGGCGTATAAGTGGGCGACTAAAAGGGTTAACTACGGTTATTGATAAGCTTGGGCAGGGGCATTGGCAGCAAAAAATATCTGTGAAAGGTTCAGCTGAGCTTGTTGAGCTAGGAGAAAAGCTCCAATGGGTACAAGAGCAACTTCATATGCTTGAGCAGCAAAAAGATACTTTTTTACGCCATGTAACTCATGAGCTAAAAACGCCGCTTGCTTCAATGGTTGAAGGCACTGACTTATTAACTGATGAAATAGTAGGCCCAATTACCGCTGAGCAAAAAGCAGTGCTTGAGCTTATTAGCCAATCTATGGTGCGCCTTCGCACAATGATTGACAGTTTGCTGAGTTATAATGCGATTCGCACCAGTAAAGACAGCTTAAGCGAAGTTGAATTTAGTCTTCTTATTAATAAAATTAATAGCCATTTTGAGCATCGCTTAACTGCGCGTGAGCAAGCTCTGCAGTGGCAAAATACTTTACCTAACAAACCGCTTGCTTTACCTAGTGAGCTTATTGAGATGATTTTAATTCAGCTTATTTCAAATGGCTTAAAATTTTCAGAGGATAAGCAAAGCGTTACTATTAATTTAGCGCTTGAGCAAAACCAGCTTTGTATCGTTGTACTTGATAAAGGGTGCGGTATTAAAGAGCAAGAAAAAACTCAAATTTTCAGCGCATTTTATCAAGGTAAACACAGTAAAAATGTTACGCTGCAAGGCAGTGGACTGGGTTTAACTATTGTAAAAGAGTCTGTTGAACAGCTAAGAGGTACACTTAGTGTTGAGCATAACGAGCCACATGGTTGCCGGTTTTCAATTAAAATTCCCATAACAAAAAATCTAGGAGTTAATTAACATGCGCTTGCGTTTAATCGCTATTTTATGTGTGCTCAGTAGCAGCATGGTTATATCAGGTTGTGAAATTAATAATGGGCAAGAAGAGCGTGTGTCAATTACACCTGCACCTGTGGTCGATACAAAAAAAACGACCGACAAAAACAGTAATCCTAGTCCAAAACCTAGACCAAAAATTGAACCAAGCTATCCTCCTGCAGAGCAAGTTATTGCATGGCACGCTAATCAGTGTGGTGGATTTAAATTGATACCTAGCAAAGATGTTTTTACAGGCGAAAACGAGCTTAAACGCTTTTTTAAGTTCATGTGCTTAAACATAAATGATGATCCAAATACGGTAATGACTAAGTTGCTAAAGCTCGATCTTGCTTACTTTTGGCCTGATGACATAAAGCAATATTTATGGCTTCAAAAGCAGCAAGTAACTATGCAAATAAATGCTAAAAAAGAGCAACAAGCACTTAATAATAAAATGCAAGAAACCCTCTCATCGTTAGCAACGATTGAGCAGCAACTTTTACTACGAGAAGAAACGAAGGAGCAGTAACGATGGCCGCAACTAAAGTACAAGGTGCAAAAGTATTACTCGTAGACGACGACGCTAGCTTATTAAAACTGCTCGCTATTCGTATCGAATCAAAAGGATACGAAGTGACAACCTGCGAAAGCGGCTTAACCGCACTACAAATACTTAAAAGCCAAGTGTTTGATGCCGTAATAACCGACTTACGCATGGATGAAATGGATGGTATGGCACTGCATCGTCAGCTGCAAAGCCGCTACCCTGCATTACCTGTTATTATGATGACAGCGCACGGCTCAATTCCTGATGCAGTAGAGGCAACTAAACAGGGCATTTTTGCATTCATAACTAAACCAGTGGATAAAGATGAGCTATTTGACAGCCTTGCTAAAGCGATAGAAATTCATGGTGTTAACGCCGATGAAGCTGCACCTAAAAGTAATATAGTTACGCGCAGTGGTGCAATGCTGCACTTGTTAGAGCAAGTAAAACTACTTGGGCCAACGCAAGTTAATGTACTTATTTCGGGGGCTAGTGGTACTGGTAAAGAATTACTCGCACAGGCGATTCACCAGCATAGCCATGTAAGCGGTGGCCCTTTTGTTGCAATTAACTGCGGCGCTGTACCAGGGGAGCTTTTAGAGTCCGAATTATTTGGTCATAAAAAAGGCTCGTTTACGGGTGCAATTAAAGATCACCAAGGTTTGTTTCAACAAGCACAGGGTGGCACGTTATTTTTAGACGAAATTGGCGATATGCCGCTTAACTTACAGGTTAAGTTACTGCGCGTATTACAAGAAAAAACAATTCGCCCAGTAGGTTTTCAAGAAGAGATAGCAATTGATGTACGCATAGTGTCGGCAACACATAAAAATCTTCCTGAAGCTATTTTAAACCAGCAATTTAGAGAAGATTTATACTATCGCTTAAACGTAGTTAATTTAAAATTACCGCCACTGTGTGAGCGCCGCGAAGATATAAGCTTATTAGCACAGCATTTTAGTGCAAGCATTGCTAAGCGCATGAACCAAACTGAAAAACACTTTGCAAGCGATGCTATGCATGCACTTGTGCGTTACGATTGGCCAGGTAATATCCGCCAATTACAAAACGTAGTAGAGCAGGTTGTAGCATTAACGCCAAGCGATGTTATTTCAGAGCATTTAGTGTTAGCTGCGCTAAATAGTAACGAAACAAACGTAGAACCATTATCACTAAACGACGCTAAAAAAGAGTTTGAGCGCGACTATGTAATTAACACTTTAAAAATGGCAGGTGGTAACGTAGCAGAAGGCGCTAAGCTTGCCAAGCGCAACCGCTCAGATTTTTATAAGTTGATTAAAAAGCATAATATTGATGTTGATAATTTAGGTTAAGGAAAAGCATGCAGTTATTTATGGTGTATTTAGGTGGCCGGATTCAAGGTTGCCACATTGAAATGCATGATATTCGTTTTGTAGTAGGGGAGAATATAGAGCAAACCTACTCAAAGTTAAAAAGCCAATGGGTAGGCGACAGAAGTAGTGTTCACATGGATAGCTACATGGCAATTAATCATATTGATGGCTTTAAAGTAGAAGTTGTTGATAGCTATGTGGAGCAAAATAAACAACTCTATTTTGTAAATTTAGGCGCTTACAGAAGTGATTCCATGGCTGAGCAACATGACTTTGCACTGTATGTTGCAAGCAGTAGCCATGAAGCTAAAGAGCGCGCTAAAAACGATTTGCTCGCAGGGCTTAGTCATATTCATAAAGATGATTTACATGATGTGGACGATTGCTTTGCCATTGATTTACTCGACAGCCAGCTAAACATTAAGCTCACGCCAAGCGGTATATCGCAGCCGATAAAGCCAGACTGGTTTGGCTATCACATACTTTAAATTATAATAAGTAGCTAAAACAGAGTAGGATTAAGAGTCCTGCTCGTTTTGCTCATCTTTTTCGCTTTTAGCCGCCATTTTAAACGCCACAATAACCAACCCAAACATAGCAAACGGCAGTGCTGCCAACATGTATTCAACCACATTACTGTCTTGAAAATTTGCTTGTAGTAAAAAGTGACCCGCCACACACATTAAAATAACCACTAATAAAATGGGTAGTAACATGAGTTCTTTTTTTGATGAATGGCTTTTCATTAATTATGAGGCTATAGCTAAAAATAATGCGCCATTGTAATGAGCTTACTTAAGCTTGGCAAATACCGCAGAATTTTTTAATTAATGATATGATTAGCGTCAAACAATTGGGCAAGTGTTATTGGGAATAAAGTGAAAAGTAACTTAAAACAAGTTTACCTCGTTGGCGGTGCAGTGCGCGACAAACTGCTAAATATAAAATCAAAAGATAACGACTATGTAGTGATTGGGGAAACACCAAAAACGATGGAATCGCTTGGTTTTGTGCCAATAGGTAGTGACTTTCCGGTTTACTTACACCCAAAAACAAAAGAAGAATATGCACTAGGGCGCACAGAGCGTAAAAGTGGCAAAGGCTATACAGGCTTTGTGGTTGATGCCAGCCCAACCGTTACGCTAGAAGAAGATTTAGCAAGGCGTGATTTGACCATAAATTCAATGGCGCTTGATGAACACGGTAATATTATTGACCCGTTTAATGGCCAAACTGACTTACAAAATAAAACACTGCGCCACACCACTGAGGCATTTGTAGAAGACCCTGTTCGAGTACTGCGTATTGCCCGTTTTTTAGCGCGCTATGGCAGTGATTGGCGTATTCACCCAAGTACCTATGCATTAATGCGCGAGCTTAAAAATAAAGGTGAGCTAAATCATTTAGTATCTGAGCGCGTGTGGCTTGAAACTGAAAAAGCACTGGGTGAAAAGCACCCTGAGCTTTATTTTGAAGCACTGCAAGGTTTAGGTATTTTTCCAGAACTTGAGCGCATGGTTAATGTACCGCAACCGGCAAACCATCATCCTGAAGGGGATGTATTTGTTCATACTATGTTGGTACTTAGGCGTGCAGCTGATTTAAATTTTAACTTAGAAGCACGTTTTGCTGCACTTACCCATGATTTTGGAAAAGCGCTTAGTTTTAAAAAGCATGGAAACCTACGAGGGCACGAACGCGAAGGCGTTGCAGTTATTGAGGCGTTTTGTGAGCGCTTAAAAGTGCCTAACCGTTTTCGTGATGTTGGCGTACTCACCAGTGATAATCACACCCTTTGCCATACAATTGATCAGTTAAGGCCGCAAACCATTCACAAGCTAATAGTGACTAACTTAAATGCGTTGGTACACCCAGAACGTTTTATAGCGTTTACCCAAGCATGCCAATGTGATGCACAAGGGCGTGGTGAAACACTGGTCGATAAGCCATACCCGCAAGCAGCTAAGCTGCGAGCAATTCATACTGAACTGCAAAAAATGGATAAGAAACAAGTAGTGCAAGATGCACTTAAAAATGGCAAAAAAGGCCCTGAAATAGGCGAAGAAGTAAAACTTGCAGAAATAAACTGCATTAAAGCATTTTTAGAACATGAGAAGTCCCAAGCGTAATAAAATTAGACTAAGTAGTGCGATACACCTTGGTTTTTAGTCGCGTCGTGCTTTCTTAGCTCTTTGTAATTGGTGCTTTTTGGTTTTATCTCTTCAGGCTCAGGTTTTTTAGAGGGCCTGTATAAGTCAAAAATAAAGTCTAGTTCTTCACGCTCTAGTGATGGTTTCATGAGTATTCCTTCAATTCAATACTTTAATATGATGTAGGGTATGGTCATTCGACTGAATAAAAAGTGAATAGTTACATTTGAAGTTGTACTAAATTGTAACCGGCGGGTTTTAAGGGATGAGAGGGGTTTATTTGTTAATTTATATAGAGTTAAGATAAATTAAAGTAACTCTTTTTAACTAAAAATATACAGCTGAATTTAATTTATTGCGTACTTACTATTTGCATATAATGCTGTGGCTATAAATATAACGGTACAAATATAACGGTATAAATACAGCCTTAACCATTAACTAACGGCAGTGTTACGGTAAATACTACACCATCACCTTGTTCGTTGTTTTGCGCGGTTACACTGCCTTTATGGTAGTCGCACACCAGCCTTACAATATAAAGCCCTAATCCCAAATGTGGCTGTTGCTGCATTTGCTGGCTACGTACCGACACCATTGAATCAAAAATATGCTCAGTTAACCCTTCAGGTAAAGCGGGACCAGTATTACTCACAGTTAATGTTGCTTTATTTTCGCTCTGCTTAAGGCCTACATTAATAGCCGTATTGGCTTCACTAAACTCCAGCGCGTTATTAATAAGTTTATCAAGCAGCTGAGCTATAAACTCCGGAGCACCTTGCATAGGTAATTTGTTTTGGCATACATCAAGCGTAAATAACTGGTTTGGGTAAGTAAGCTGATAGCCTTGCATGCAGCCATTTATTACTTTTTGTAAATCAAAAGGTTCAGGTTCGTTGCTTTGAATGCTTTGCTCAAGGCGAGTGGCTTCGCTCATGGTGGTTATTATTTTACCTAAGCGTTCAACGCCTTCACTGGCGCGGTCAAGGTATTTTTGACTCAGCTCGTTTTGTGGCAAGCTTTGTAAGTTCTCGAGTGACGAGCGCACTACGGCAACCGGCGTGCGCAGCTCATGCGATAACCGCGACGACATATTTTCTAAGTAATCGGTATAGCCACCAAGTCGGCTCACAATGTTTGAAAAACTACGAGAAAGATCCCCAATTTCATCGTTAGCATCGCTGTAATTAATACTGCCGGTAACACGCCCTTGTGCATCAATCGCTTGCTCAGCAGTATCGCGCAGTCGCCTAATTCGGTTCGATATACGTGAGGCAAAAAAGAACAAGGTGACAGTACCAATTAGCATCACAGCTAAAATAACGTTAAAGAGTTTTTCGAGCGATTTGTTACGCAGCGTACGTACGCCGTTTGTGGTTTCCTCTGCTATTACCGCGCCAATTACTTGGTCTTGAATCCAAATAGGGTAAGCGGCCGATAAAATAACGGCTTTACTGTCGGGTGTTAATCGCCAAGACGATGCAGGTTGTCCTTTTAATGCTTTCGCTAAATGTGTGCCCTGCATAGAAGCTACATCGTGCAGGGTATCTAAAAACTCATTTTCGGGGCGCGTTAATATTTTATAGTAAATTGGGTGTAAGTAATTTTGCTCAAAGCGCTGCCACCAAGTTTCAGGTGCTTTGTTAGCAAGTCCATCAGCCCATACGCCATCTGCATTTTGAATAGTACCCGATTGCGCAAGTACACGATGATGGTTATCAACCACCCAAATGCGGCTACCACTGTGGCCCATACCTTTTAAAATACGGCTAATTTCTGGGGAAGGGACTAATACCGAGCCTAAATCGTTTGGGTTATTTAAGTTTGAGGTCGACATTATTTTAGGCTCTAGCAATGCCTCTTTACTATCAATGTCAACAATAGCAAAGCCAAGTTTGTTGCCCAGCATGCTAATAGGAAAGCGCAGCTCTACGTTATAACCTGATTCGGTACTTTCAAAATAGCCCTGAATTTTTGTAAAAGGGGCTTTGGTATTTGCATCAAACGCATTAACCCAGCCATCTTGGCGTGGCGCAATTATATAGGTATTAAATTGGCCGTCTGGTGTTTTTAAGCCAATTTGTAAATAATCGTTATTGGTAATGCTTAAACTATTTTTAGCGCGATAAATAAGGGTATTGTCGGTGACTTTAAATACGGCGTATAAGTAGTTATCAAATTTTCCCACCATATGATAAAACGATAAGTCACTGGCTTGATGTTTGTTATCTGTTTTTTGTAAATAGCGTTTGTCGTAGTGCCAAAATAACGGCTGGTAACTTTCCCAATCGTTAAGTTTACCGTCGAGCTGAATAGGGTTTTTAAGATTATAAGCGTATAAATCGCGACCTTTTACAACTTGGTCTAAAAAGTTGGTTTGCTCGTCAAATAATGCAGGGCGCTCATGTAATGCAGTAGCAAGTGCACGAGTGGTGCCTACGAGGGTTTTTTCTTGGCCTTGGCGTAAAAACTTTTCCATTTCCCATACGTACTCGTAGCCAAGCCACGGCAGCAAAAACAAAAAACATGAAAGTAATATAAATTTACTGCGCAGACCAAATCGTAGCATTAGTGTTGTTCCCACCGATAGCCCATGCCATACACGGTATCTATGCAATCAAAGGTGCTGTCGAGTGCTATAAACTTTTTACGAATACGTTTTACGTGTGAAGTAATAGTGCTGTCGTCTACATAAATTTTTGCATCGCTCATTAAATCGTTACGGCTTTTAACATGGCCTGGTCGCTGGGCGAGTGAATGCAGCATCCAAAATTCGGTTACGGTTAAATCAACTAATTGTTGCTGCCAAAATACCTGCATACGTTGCGTGTCGAGCGTTAACTGCCCGCGTGTTATGAGGGCGTTTGCATCAGCGGGTTGTTCAAGTGCTTCCATTCGGCGAAATAGCGCACCAATACGTGCAGCCAAGTGAGCCAAGCTTATGTCTTTTGTTAGGTAGTCGTCGGCGCCCATGCGCAGGCCGCATACAGTATCTATTTCGCTATCGCGGGCGGTTAAAAAAATAATAGGCAGTGTTTTAGAAAGCGAACGCAATGTTTGGCACAGTAAAAAACCACCATCTATTTCATGGCCTAGGCCAATATCAACAATGGCTAAATCGGGCAGGGCGTTTTTAAATGCAGCTTCAGCGCTGGCGCGATTTTCAAAGCCACTGACTTGGTAGCCCTGTGCGCTCAGCATTTCTATGTAGTTTTCGCGGATTGCGGGTTCATCTTCAACGATGGCTATTTTTTTCATCTTAATCATTATCCTATCGGCTCTGTTGTGCACTATATCGAAGTTTTTAAGCTAAGTACGCTTAAAAAGGCAATTGCCATTTTTTTGCCACAATTGCTCAGCAGTTTGCCATTTTTGATCCCCTTTGTTGCCACTTGAGCTTGTTTTAATAGGTCCATCAAAACAAAACATCACAAATTAAAAAGTAAGTTTAAGGATCAAATCATGAAGAAGACATTAATTGCGTTAACACTCGTTGCTATTTTTTGTACTCCAGCAATTGCCTCAACATCTAACACGCCATCAAAAGAAGCCCATAAAGAAACGGCTATTGGTTTAGGTGCAGGCGCTATTATTGGCGGCGTAGTAGGCGGGCCAATAGGTGCGTTTATTGGGGCATTTGCCGGTGGTTTAATAGGTGATTCAAAAGTAGCTGATAACAAAATTGCAGAGCAAGAGCGTGCAATTACGGTTATGAAAGAAAAAACCAGCGATTACCAACACGTGCTTAACCACAATAATATGTTAGAGCAACAGCTAGAAGTGCTTGCCAATCAAAATGAGCAGTTAACTCAAGTTCAAATTAATAACTTATTGGCGATGACGGTGCAATTTAAAACAGGTTCAAGTGTTATTGCCCCGCATTTTGCGCTGCAGTTAGACCAACTGGTTACCTTGTTAAACAACCAACCACAACTCGCACTTGATTTAAGTGGCTTTGCCGATCAACGAGGCGATGAGCAAGCCAACCTTTTACTTTCCAAAGCACGTGTAAATGCCGTGCAAAGCTATTTAATAAAACACGGCGTGAGCCATAAACGCTTAAGCACGCAGGCATTTGGCGAGCAGCAAACATTGGCTAACAGTAACACGGTGGAAGATAACTTTTTTGATAGACGCGTAACGCTTACCACTCGCTCAATGAACTCAGTAAATGGCCAAACGGCGAGTAACTAAATCTAACTGAATCTAAGTAAAACAAAGCGTTCGATGGAGTGATTTTATGTTGAGTAAACCGACCAAAATGCTTACTAAAGTAAGCATTTTTATATTCATAGCGATTGTGCTGTTAGCGAGCTTCAAAAGCCATGCGCAATCACCCAAGTTAGAGCTTTTTGATAGCAATGGTGCGCCAGCAGGCCCAGCAATAATATTAAAAAGCGACGCCAATATGACCTTAACCGGCCTAATTAATCATGTTGTAGTTACGCAAACTTATCAAAACGAAAACCCGTTTGCGGTTAATGCGCGCTACGTTTTTCCATTGCCTGATGAAAGCGCCGTACATGCCATGACTATGCGTATAGGTGAGCGAGTCATTAAAGGCCAAATTGATAAAAAGGTAGAGGCCGAAAAAAAATACGAGGAGGCTAAAAAAGCAGGTAAGCAAGCGGCCCTTGTGCGCCAGCAACGCGCCAATATGTTTATTACGAATGTGGCAAATATTGGCCCTGGTGAGCAAGTAATTATTGAGCTTGAGTATCAAGAAATAATTGATTACAGCAGCGGCACATTTGCTATTAGATTTCCTACTACCATTACACCGCGTTATCACGCGATTAGTGGTGAAGTTGAGGTGAGTACTCAGAACCAAACGCACTTTAACTCGCTCCCAACGGGATGGTTAAGCCCTGTTTACAGTATTAAAAGCAGTAATCAAAATGATAACGTACCAAGCAGCCAATTTAGCTTAAACATAGATATAGACGTAGGCTTAGAGCTGGTGGATATCAATTCTAAATTTCACAATGTTGATGTGCAAAACACCGCGTTTGGACAATATAAAATAGCGTTAAATGAGACAAATGCAGTTAATCGCGACTTTGTACTTGAGTTTAAACCGCTGCAAAAAGAGCAAGCTCAAGCCGCATTTTTTACTCAGCAGTTTGAAAATGGTGACCGATACGGGCTTGCTATGCTAATGCCACCAGGGGATCATTTCACACAAACACAGCGCTTACCTCGTGAAATGGTATTTGTAGTTGATACGTCAGGCTCTATGCATGGGCAATCTATGGAGCAAGCTAAAAAAGCGTTGTTTTATGCACTTTCATTACTTGATAGCGACGACAGCTTTAACATTATTGGTTTTGACAACATAGTAACTCCAATGAGCGATAAACCACTTATAGCCAGTGACTTTAATTTACGCCGTGCAGAGCGATTTATTTATAGCCTAGAGGCCGACGGTGGCACTGAAATACAAGGTGCGCTTAATGCCGTACTTGATGGTAGCGAGTTTGGTGGTTTTGTGCGCCAAGTTGTATTTTTAACTGATGGCAGCGTAAGTAATGAAGATGCATTATTTAAAAATATTCAAAGTAAATTAGGCGATAGCCGCTTATTTACAGTGGGTATTGGCAGCGCACCGAATAGCTTTTTTATGCGCCGAGCGGCAGATATAGGTAAAGGCTCATTTACGTTTATAGGCAGCACAAGCGAGGTGCAACCTAAAATGCAGCAGTTGTTTGATAAGCTTGCACATCCGGCTATTACTAATTTGGGGCTAAGCGATGAAAGCGGTAACAGCTTAGATTTTTGGCCGCCACCACTACCTGATTTATATTTTGGTGAGCCTATCATGGTCGCCATAAAACTTAATAATGCTAAAAATGTGGTACTTGCTGGGCAAACAGCACAAGGTCCTTTAAGTATTAAATTAAGTACACAAAATAGCTCAAGCGCTCAAGGTATAGCAAAACTGTGGGCGCGCCAAAAAATCAAGTCATTACTTTTATACAACGAGCAAAATACAGTTAAAGATGAAGTACAGGAGCTTGCGCTTACTCATCAATTACTTAGCCCGTTTACTGCTTTTATAGCGATTGAACAAACTCAAATAAAAGAAGTGGCAGAGCAAACGGCGCAAGCTACTAATGCAGTACCACAAGGTATGGCAATGCGTTTACCGCAAACCGATGGGCAAAGCAGGTTACATATATTACTAGGCTGTATTTTATTATTGGGATTTAGCGCCCTTAAAATAAACCGATCATTTAAGTTAAGCAGGGCACGTAAATGAAAAAGTGGCTAAGCGCGGGTTTACTAATAGCTGGGCTTGGATTATTTGGTCACGGCGCTTATATGCAGGCAAAAGCGTGGCTTGCTCAAGTATTAATTGAGCAAGCATGGCAAGAGGCGCTTAAATCACCCGGCATTAAAGTAAAACCGTGGTATTACGCCGACAGCTACGTGACTGCAAAGCTTGATTGGCCAAGCCATAATAAAACATTAAGTGTATTAGCTGGAGCGAGTGGTCGCAATTTAGCGTTTGCGCCTAGCCAATTTTTACCCGCAGGGGAGCTGGGCGGAAAAGAGTTTGGAAACGAAAAAGGCTCGCTAATAGCTGGGCATAACGACACCCACTTTGCATTTTTACAACACGCCAAAGTGGGAGAGGCGTTTACTTTGCAACTGCAAAGTGGGGTGATTCAAAATTATAAGGTAACGGGGATTGAGGTTATTCATCAATCCCAAAACTCATTTTTACAAACACCTGGGCTGTATTTGCTTACCTGTTACCCTTTTGATTCACTTGCCTCGGGTACTGATTTAAGGTTGCTTGTATCTGCGCAAATGTCTTCGCCTGATTCGCTAAGCGGTATATCAACCACGAGTTCTTGATGGCGCTGGCTTACCATTACGCCAATAAATACCACAAATATGCTCAGCCATTGCCAAACGTTGAGCACTTCGCCCAAAATAATAGCTGACAAAATAAGTGTAAAAATAGGAATTAAATTAGAGTACGCAGCAGCGGTTAATACCGATACCTTGCTAATTGCATAGTTGTACATGCCGTAGCCGCCAAGGGTTACACACGAGCCTAAATACAAAATGCTCATGAGCGCAGTTAAGTCGTGTTGATTTTCGCTTGGTAGGTCGATAAAAAATAAAAACGGCGCAAAAAACAAGCTGCCGCTAATACCTTGCAACGCAATTAAAGTCAGGGGCGAGTAGCGATTAGCTAAATGTTTAATACTTACGGTATAAAATGCAGCGCACACCATCGCCATAAGCTCTAAAAAGTTACCTAGTAACGGATTAGGTGCTTGGTCGGTACTTGGTGAAAGAAGCGTAAGTAAAATACTGCCGCCTATACACAGCGTAAAACCGACAACAATGGCTTTGCTTATATGCTCTTTAAGTAATACAAAGGCAAGCAACGCAATAATAATAGGCAAGCAAGAGACAATGACACCGGCCTGCGAGGCTGATGTGTATTCCATTGCATGGCCTTCAAATAAAAAGTATAAGCAAGGCTCAGCAAGCGACATACCCACTAAATACTTCCAGTCACCTTTTAAGTACTCAAACCGAATAACGTAGCGCCATAAACAAAGCGACAAAACTAACGTGGTGAGCATGCGTAAAAATATCACTAATGCAGGGTCGTAAATAGCAATGGCGTATTTGAGCGCAATAAAAGAGCTGCCCCATAAAAAGGTGGCAATAATTAAACATAAACTGGCAGGCATAGAGAGTAATTTACTTAATTTAATAAAATCAGATCCTAGCATGAAAATTTTTAACTTGTTCAAAAATACCGAGCTGGTATAAATTAATTCATCTTTAATTAATCAATAGTAAAAAGCACATGCAAAGGGAACAGGTAATAGTTGTAAAGCTTGGTACAAGCGTACTAACTGGCGGCACCGATAAGCTAGACAAAGCACATATGGTTGAATTAGTACGCCAATGCTGCGAGCTTAAAAAGCAGGGGCATCAGGTTATTTTAGTATCGAGCGGCGCGGTTGCTGCTGGGCGCGAACAACTATTAAAACCCTGTGGCAGAAGCTTAATTGATAAACAAATGCTTGCTGCAATTGGACAAGGTCAACTTATTCATATTTGGCAGAGCTTGTTTGCTTTATATGGGGTAAATGTAGGGCAAATGCTGCTTACTCGCGCTGATGTAGACGACAGAGAGCGCTACCTTAATGCCCGCGATACACTCAATGCGTTATTAAATTACGACGTTGTGCCCATCATTAACGAAAATGACGCAGTCGCTACCAGTGAAATAAAAGTAGGCGACAACGATAATTTATCGGCACTTGTTGCTATTTTGGCTAATGCTAATAAATTATTGCTACTTACCGATCAAGAAGGGTTATTTACCAGCGATCCTCGCACCAATGCCGATGCCACCCTCATTGGTGAAGTAACACATATAAACGATGAGCTGCGCCAACTTGCTGGTGGCAGTGGTACAAACTTAGGTACTGGCGGCATGGCAACCAAATTACAAGCAGCCGACATTGCAAGGCGTGCAGGCGTTGAAGTCATTATTGCTAAAGGCGCTGGTAAAAACGTTATTTTAAAATGTATGAGTGACGAGTTACCTGGTACACGCTTTTTAAAACTCACCGCCCCAAAAGATGGCCGTAAAAAATGGCTACTAGCTGGGCCTAAAAGTACCGGCCAAATTGTTATAGATGCAGGTGCTATTAGTGCCCTTCAAAATAAAGGTGCAAGCTTACTTGCTAAAGGCGTTACTAATGCATTTGGACGTTTTGAAAGAGGCGATTTAATTGATTTAATAGATACTAAAAATCAAGTAATTGCACGTGGCTTAACGCGTTTTAGCAGTACCGAGGTAAATAAAATCAAAGGCGCACACTCAAATCAAATAGGTGAGTTACTTGAATACGATAGTGGTGCAGAAGTATTGCATCGCGACGACTTAGTATTACTTTAATACCTATTCTAAAGGATTAGTTAATAAGTATTACCTCATAACTTAGTAAATTCATGAGTATTGTCTAGACTAATAAAAGTTTAATTAGTTTAGGCAGTGTAATGAAGGCAAATAAGTGTGGGCACGAATGGATTATTAAGCTTACCCAGCAAGAGGAAGAAAGTGATTTAGATAGCGCATTAATACAAATAATTAGCGACTTGCTCGAAGTTGATAATTTTGCCATTTACGTCAATAAAAATTTTTCAGCCCCCATACCCCCTACTCTTATTAATTCAAACAGTAATTTAGAGCAATTAAGCCCAGATGAAGCATCATTGTTATTACAAAAGGTCACTCAAAATAAAATTAGGGTGAGCTATGCCTTTAGTAGCACAACAAGTTACGTGCCTATTTATCATTTTGGAAAAGTAGTCGGCACTTTATTAATAGAAACCGAGCAAGAATTACCAGAACGAATAACTATGTTAGCTGTACATATTTTAAATATTTATGCTAATCAGCTTGGGCTATTATATAAGTCGCGGTTAGATCCACTTACAGAGCTTTTAAATAGGCAAACATTTGATAAAAAAGTAATTGAGATTGTATCGGGTAACGGTTTTTTGTTACCAAGAAATGATAACAATAAAAAGCGACGTTGGTATTTAGCTATTGCCGATATCGACAACTTTAAAAATATTAATGATAACTACGGGCATGTAATTGGCGATGAGGTTATTTTACTTGTTGCACGGCTACTAAAAAATAATTTTAGAATAGAAGACTATGTATTTAGGTATGGTGGTGAAGAATTTGCTATGTTATTTCAAGCAGAAACAGAGGGTGATGCACATGTTGCACTTAACCGGTTACGCCTTAATGTTGCCCAATACCCTTTTCCACAAATTGGCCAATTAACCATTAGCATTGGTTTTTTAGAGTTAGTGAGTATTGATACTGTATCGAGTATTGTAAATCAGGCTGATTTAGCGCTTTACTACTCTAAAAATACTGGCCGTAATAGAGTTACCTCCTACAGTGAATTAGAAGTTAATAACGAACCAAAGATAGATAACAGTATTGAGCTTTTTTGATTGTAAATTTGTGCTAAAATCTGGCTCCTTAAATTGTTGTAAGCAGAGCACAGAACATGAAATTAGTTCGTTGGTTTTTAGGTTGTATAATCTTATTCTTTAATTTTGTATTTACTCCTCGCAGTAAAAAGCGTGCAAGCGACGAGCAAGCACAGCTTGATCAGCAAACCTCACAATTTAAACTGTACCAATTTAAAGCATGCCCGTTTTGTGTAAAAGTACGCCGCGCTATTAAGCGCGAAGGCTTAAACATAGAAACGCGTGATGCAAAAAATAATGAGCAATATCGTCAAGAGCTTCTTGAGCAAGGCGGCAAAGTTAAAGTGCCTTGTCTGCGTATAGAGAAAAATGGCCAAGTACAATGGCTGTATGAATCAAACGATATTATTGCTTACTTAAACAAAGTAGCTGCATAAACCACTTTTATTATCTCACTTATTTAAAGAGAATTTACCATGACAATTCGCACCCGTGTTGCCCCGTCGCCAACTGGTGACCCGCATCTTGGCACCGCTTATATCGCCTTATTTAACTACTGTTTTGCTAAACAACAAGGCGGTGAATTTGTACTTCGTATAGAAGATACAGACCAAGTACGTAGCACGCCAGAGTCTGAACTTGCGATTATGGATAGCTTACGCTGGTTAGGGCTTGAGTGGGATCATGGTCCTGATGTGGGTGGCGAATTTGGTCCTTACCGTCAATCTGAGCGTAGCGATTTATATAAAAAATACGCGCATCAGTTAGTTGACGATGGTAAAGCGTTTTACTGCTTTGCAACAAGCGAAGAGCTTGATCAAATGCGTGAAGAGCAAATGGCAGAAGGCTTGCGCCCTAAATACGACGGTCGTGGTTTAAACCATACAGATGAAGAAATTAAAGCAAACTTAGCGGCAGGCAAACCTTACGTTATACGTATGAAAATCCCAAGCGAAGGCACATTTAAGTTTAACGACTACCTACGAGATGAAATTGAGATCCCGTGGGAAAACGTAGACATGCAAGTGCTTTTAAAAGCGGATGGTTTCCCAACGTACTTTTTAGCGAACGTAGTTGATGACCACCATATGCAAATTAGTCATATTTTCCGTGGCGAAGAGTGGATTAACTCAGCACCTAAGTTATTAAAACTTTACGAAGATTTTGGTTGGGAAGCGCCAGTACTTGGTCATTTACCATTACTACGTAACCCAGATAAATCAAAGCTATCTAAGCGTAAAAATCCAACGTCTATTAACTATTATAAAGAAATGGGTTACCTACCAGAAGCCGTGCTTAACTACTTAGGTCGTATGGGTTGGTCAATGCCAGATGAGCGTGAAAAGTTCACACTTAATGAAATGATTGAAAACTTTGACATGAAGCGCGTATCGCTTGGTGGTCCAGTATTCGACGTGGATAAATTAAGCTGGTTAAACGGCATGTGGATCCGTGAAAATTTAACCGACGAGCAGTTAATTCAGCGCTTTGTTGATTGGAAGTTTAACGGTGAAATGTTAGCTAAAGTATTACCTGAGGCTAAAACGCGTATTAATACCCTTTCGGATATGGTTGAGCTTGCTGGACATTTTGTAGGTGGTATTCCAACTTACGATCCTGCGCTATTAACAGCCGGTAAAGCAGACGAAAACGTAATACGCCAAGCACTACAATTTTTTGTATGGCAGCTAGAAGGCTTACGTAGCTTTGATAAGCCCGCTATTTTTGCAATTGCAAAAGAAGTGGCTACATTCCACGAGCTTAAAATTAAAGACTTTTTAGAGCCAATTTTTGTCGCAATTACAGGCAAAACATCAAGTACGTCAGTGCTTGATGCAATGGAAATATTAGGCTCTGACTTATCACGTGCTCGTTTACGTGTTGCACTTGCTCATTTAGGTATTTCTAAAAAGCAGGCTAAAAATATAGAGCGTGCGTACCGCGAATACCCAAGTGCATAATTACTAAAATGCACTTATAAAAGCCGAACTTAGTAAAATAAGTTCGGCTTTTTTGTTTCAGGCTGTTTAGCTATATGACATCGTATTTTGATATTGTTTAGCCTAAGCATTCATAATTTACTAAATGCTACAATGCGGCATATAAACTCATAGGAGGCAGTATGATTGCACTTGTAAAAAACAAAGCCATTTTTAGCAGTAACACATTTTCGATAAACCTTGTTACTTACCCAACCAATCATAGCGTAATGAACCATATTGACCCTGTGCAGCAAGGGCGCTATTACAAGCTTAATTTTGTATTAGAGAAACCTAAAGCGGGTGGGGTATTTAAATGCTCAAAATGCATTATAAATTTATTTAATCGCGTGTATTTGTTCAGACCCGATAAGTACGAACACAGCGTATCTAAAATCGAGTCTGGAAAGCGTGTACTACTGAGCTTTGCGCTTAATATATAATTTGCACTTTTACTTATTAATAGTCGTAGGCCTGTCCGGTGCATAAAACAGATAGGTCGCAGTACGATACAGAGGTTTCACTACAGGAATTAATAGTAAAAGCATTCCCGCCCCTGCGCATAGCATCAGCTTTAAGTAAATCAATCGCGTTTGATTTAGAGCGATTGTAGCTTACATTATTGTTGCCCATACCGTCGCCATCACAGCTTTCACCTTCTATTCGGCCTAAAAGTGTTGCGCCACTTTCGTGTGCTTCTTGGTCGCTATAAAATTGCTGTAAATCTCTTTTATTAACGTAGGTGCCAATTTCTTGAGATAAAACACCGTTGTCTATGTCTGTATGATAGGTCATTCCTGAACAACCGGTTATTGTGGCCAGCACTGTTATTGCCGCTATAAAACGTAGCATATTTATTAGTCCTTTAATTTATTATTTAAAGTAGTAAATTACTAACAAAATCAAACGCTGGCAATGTTTGCTAACGGGTAAATTGTTAGCATTTGTAAATGTATTTAGATTTTACTGAGCATAGGGTAAGTAAACAAAAAGAAGTGAAAAACGTTCACTAACCAGTGGCATATAATAGCCCATTCTAAACGCTGCGTTTTATAAAAAATATAGCCGTATCCTAAGCCTGAAATAAATGAAACCAATACATAGTTAATTCCTCCAGCAAAATGTGCTAAAGCAAACACTGCAGCAGTCATTATTGGGGCAAGTAACGCTAGGCGGGTAGATGAGATTATTTGGCTAAGTTTGGTTTGTAATAACCCTCTAAATAAAGCCTCCTCAGCTACACAGGTAAATAAAAGATTAATAGCAATAAAGGCTAACCAAAAGTCGGGCACTTTTGGGTTAAAACTTACAAGTTCAAGTATTAAAGCCACAGTGAGCGAAGCTAAAACCGTAGCAATAATTATAAAAATGGGCTGTTTAACGTTTAATCGACTTACTTTATTAGAGTCTGCTTTTAAAGCTTTTTTATTCGAATAAAAGTAAGCACAAAGAAATAACCCCGCCATAGCTTTATCAAAATTAGCATAAAAGGTAAAAGCAATCGCATCGCTTGTAATACGCTCATCTATAACAATAGGGAGGTTATTAAAACCAGGCACCCAATGAAGTGCTAATGCCAGTGAGAAAGTTATAAAAACAGTACTTAATATAGCGCGTATTATTGCTCGCTTTGCATTTAGCGCGCAGTAGTATAAAACAACGTAAAGCCCAATGCTGAGCAGAGCATATAAATTTACATAACCTTGAAAATACGCACTTAGAACACTTAAAGCCATTAAGTAGTGCCAAAGGGGTTGCCGCATTATTGATATTTTGCAGTACGGAAAAACACATATAATTGATAGCGCTAACAAATAAAAGGTCATTGTTTTTTTATTGCTCTGTTTTATTTAGCCATTAATCTAACAGATTCGACCTCTCAATATTTTTTTTCTGGTAATATAGATAGGTTATAAGCAGTTTAAGCAGTGAACAAACTATGTTAAGTCCTTTTTTTCAGCAGCATGCTGATTATGTTTCTATCTCTCGTGAGCAGGGTTGTCGCTTCGCTAAATGCGTTGCTGACGATTACAATCCACTTCATGACAAAGATGCTAAAAAGTTTTGCGCGCCAGGAGACTTACTTTTTTCATTGGTACTAGACCGCTACGGTATTAGTGAACAAATGGAATTTACTTTTGCCGGTATGGTTGATGAAAACACCAAACTTCATTTCCCTGAGGGAGCCGATGAGTTTGATGTAACCAATGGCGAAAAAGTCATTTTAAAGGTAAAGCGCAGCGGTAAAACCAGCCAATGCCCAGCACTAACTAATAGTCTAATAAAAAATTATGTTGAGTTTTCTGGTACTACCTTTCCGCATGTAATTATCCCATTAATGGGCAAGCAAGAGGTAATGATAAACCCTGCTCGTCCGATGATAATTTACGAATCAATGCTTATTAATCTTGATAACCTTGATATAACAGCGCCAATACTTGAATTTGCAGAGCCAAGCTTTGAGTACACTGGTAAGCGCGGAAAAATTACACTACGTTTTAACCTGTTAGAAAACGGCGTTAAAGTGGGCAGTGGTGAAAAGCACATGGTGGTTTCGGGTATTCGCGAATACTGCCAAGCAACAGTTGATGATTTAATTGCGTTTTACAACGAACGTAAAGCAACACTAAAGCCAGCTTAAAGCTACATAAAATTAAAAAAGGCGCTAAATACAACTGTTATTTAGAGCCTTTTTTATTGTTTTTAGCGCTAAAGTGAAAGTGAGCAACCACGATTAAATACTTTTCTGGACTGGTTAATTTACGCAGTACAGTAATATGCGTACAATAGCGCTCTTTGTTATTTTAAAGCTAAGCCTATGTCTGCCACTACGTTCTCATCACTTAATCTCGACCCGTTATTATTAACAGCGATTGAGCAAAATAATTACACTCAACCTACCGCAATTCAGATTAAAACTATTCCGCCTATTTTAGCCGGAAGTGATGTAATGGGCAGCGCGCAAACAGGTACGGGTAAAACCGCCGCCTTTGTTTTACCTTTATTACATAAGCTTTTAAATACCCCTAAAAAAGATGAGCAAGGCCTTGCCCGCGTTGTAATTTTAACGCCAACCCGTGAGCTTGCTCAGCAAGTATTTGCAAGCTTTGAAAAGTACGCACAAGGCACTAATATCAATGGCGCTTTAGCCTATGGTGGCGTAAGTATTGGCCCTCAAATAAAAGCACTTAAAACAGCGCAAGTTATAGTGGCAACACCTGGGCGTTTGCTTGATCATATAGTTAAAGGCAGTGTGGTACTTTCAAGCGTAGACTCCTTAGTGTTTGACGAAGCTGACCGCATGCTTGATATGGGCTTTATTGATGAAATTAGACGTATATTGCGACATATCCCGGGCGATCGCCAAACTTTACTATTTTCAGCTACGTTTGATGACAGCGTGTTTGAACTCAGTAAAAAGTTACTTAAAAACCCAGAACTAATTGAAGTTGATAAACGTAACTCAGCCGCGGTTGAAGTAGAGCAAGTTATTTACGATGTAGATGAGGATCGTAAGCGCGAACTTGTATCGCACATGATTGGCATGAAAAACTGGCGCCAAGTGCTTATTTTTACTCGCACAAAACAAATGGCTGATCAGCTTGCTAAAGAAATGTGTAAAGATGGTTTAAAAACCGAATCAATCCATGGCGACAAATCGCAAGGCGCACGCGACCGTGCATTGCAAAACTTTAAAGAAGGTATTACACGCGTACTTGTTGCAACCGATGTCGCTGCGCGTGGTTTAGATATTTCTACACTTAGATACGTAATTAACTTTGAACTACCTTACATTGCCGAGGATTACGTGCACCGTATTGGCCGTACAGGTCGTGCTGGTGAACAAGGACTTGCTATGTCGCTGGTAAGTCTTGATGAGCAATGGCTGCTAGAAGAAATTGAAGTACTACTCGATACGCGTTTAACGCCGCAGTGGTTAGAAGGTTACGAGCCAGATCCTAATAAAAAGCCAAAAGATAATCGTAAAAATACTAACAAGTCGCGAAAAGATCGCGATAAAAAACGCATCACTGGTAAAAGAGAGCCAAGCAGACGTCGTAAATAATAGCTTTTACGTTGTTTTTTTGCCTATACTGGAGCTACTAAATAGCCGAGGTAAAGCAATGTTTGAAATTGATCAATGGGCATTTTCTGGTATTGATGGCCAAATATCTTTGCATAAATGGCAAAAAACAATTGATCTTGTAACGGGGCTTTTTTCAGCCCCGTCTGGTTATATAGTTCAGGCAACAAGCAAAGGCTATCGCGTTGTTATTAGAAGTAACGAGGGGGGCTCTAACTTTGAGACCAACCCTATACTCCCTCCTCAAACACCTCTTTTTTGTCGCCACGTCGCTGAAACTAATAATATTTTATATGTTAATGATGCAAGTAATAACGATGCATGGAATACCCTACCAGAAGTAGTTGAAGAGGGTATTGAATCTTACTTAGGTTTACCTATTCATTGGCCTGAAGGCGAAGTGTTTGGCACGTTATGTTTAAAAGACACTAAAATAACTAGCTATACCGATGAATACTTTGAGCTCATAGAGCAATTACGCGATTTGATTGAAGACGACTTAGCGCTTGTGTATAGCTATGAGCAAATGCGTGAAATAGCCATGTTAGACTCATTAACTAATATTTATAATCGCCGAGCACTTAACTTATTAGCCCAACAAAAGCTTAATTTAGCACTGCGTTTAGGTTTTGACGTGTGTTGTTTGTTTATTGATATAAACGACTTTAAAAAGTTAAACGACACTTGCGGACATGAAGTGGGCGACAAAGCATTGATTATATTGGCAGATACGCTAAAAACGCATTTAAGAGATGCCGATATAGTAGGGCGTTTAGGTGGCGATGAGTTTGTTGCAGTAATGCAAGTAAGCGATAAAAGTAAAATTAACTACATCATGGATAAAATATCCTCTGAGTATACAAATGCTTTACTAAAAGAAGGTGTTTGCGATTTATCGCTTAGTATTGGTTATAGTTTTACTAATAAACAAAAGCAGCCCTTTGAAGCGCTATTAAATGATGCAGACCACGCAATGTATAAAAATAAACAAGCATACAAGTTCGCTAAAAAAGCACAATAATAAAAGTAAGTTCGTCATGACTCATGCCACAAAAACTTGGCTAGTTTTTTCTGCGATAGGTTTTATTTTTGGTGTTATGTGCTCCTCTATGGGGTTTGCCTTAAAAAGGCTTGAGAGTAATAACCAAAAATAGCTTCAATGAATAGCTTAAGCTGCAAATTTTTACTTGTACTTATTAATTTGTTTTTCAAAGTACGGACATAAAAAAGCAAGCCATGAGGCTTGCCAAGAAGGGTGTTAATTAGCTCTCACCTAGCCTTTAAGCTATTAGCTTTTCAGCAAGGTTTAATTCCATAATAGCTTTTAATAAACGGTATAAGTTAATTGATGCGTCAATTTCTTCTTTACGGTTTGTTAAGCTTTCAATATTTAAGCCCAGTGGCACGTCTAGGTGCGCACAGCTTTTAAGTATTAAGTCGAGGTTTTCGCGGCAAATACGGACTGATTCGCTTAATGTATTGTCTGCATCAAGCATGCGCCATTTAGTTGCCTCTGGCACTGAGATACCCAACCATTGCATAAATTCTAAGGTTTTTTCGCCGCCGCATGGGGTAAACGTTAATATAATACGTTGAGGTGTAATCCCTTGTGCTTTACATGTACGTGCGTAGCTAGTAATTAACTCTATAGTAGCTTGTGCGTCGTAAACAGCTTGCGATATAAAAAACTGACAACCTTGTGCTGTTTTTTCTATTAATCGTTCGTGCTCATTTCGTTTACTTGAATGGCGCTCGGCAATCGTAACGCCACCTAAAAAGAAATCATCTGACTGCTCAGCCAATGCTTTATACGCATCTGGCAGGCTTAGCTTTATATCGCCTATCGATGATGGGCTACCTACTAAAACAACATTTTGTAAATCGTAGTCGTTTTTAGTTTCACTTAGCCAATCTTTAAATTCGCCTACGCCACGCTGCGCCACACTTTTATAAGTAATCACATCTTGTGCAGATAAATTACGAAGTAAATGGCTGTATTCACGCGGATCAACGGTTTGTTTAAACGCAAATGGGCGGTCTTGGTTAGTTCGGCTGCTTTCGTCTTGAATGTCGTATATTATCACGCCGTCGTATTCAATTTCGTGTAAGCGACCTAATAGCTTTTCTGCAATGGTTTTTAATTGCGCTTTATCGGTGCCAATTTTAGGCGGGGTAGTACCAATAAGATAAACACCTTGATTGGTGTCCACTATCTTCTCTTTTAGTGATAAAGCCATAATCCTCATTCCAGCTAAGTTTGTTTTGATGGATTTAATATAGCAGCCATTTAGACGTCTAGATAGATTTATTTAATGAAAGTTTTTCAATTAACATGATGTTTATTCATAGTGCTTGTTCCCATAATTTATAATTGACACAGTTGTTTACATAATAAATTCCCTTGGGGCTCTTATATTTATTGGCTTTGGGGCATAATTAAAGAGTTAAATCTGACAACAAATTTGCTCAATTTAAAAAGGGACAACAATGAAATTTAAATTATTAGCAACCAGCTTAGCGGTATCGCTGGCCTTAACGGGTTGCGCCATGCAACAAAACCAAAGCACGCAAACAACAGCACAACAAGAACAAGTAAATAAAGCTGATGACCGTGTTTTTTCACAAGATTACTTAATTGAAGAGCTAGAAAACGGCTTACGTGTCATGGTTGTTAAAACCGATTACCCTGATGTAGTGTCGCTGCAAATTCCGGTATCGGTTGGATCGCGTAACGAAGTTGAAGAGGGCAAAACAGGCTTTGCTCACTTTTTTGAACACATGATGTTTAAAGGCTCACAAAAATACCCTGAAGATGTGTACTCAGACATATTAAAAAATTCAGGTGTTGATAACCGCGCATATACAACAAACGATTACACAAATTACCATTTAAACTTTTCAAAGCAGCACCTTGATAAAGTACTTGAGCTTGAAGCTGATATTTTTCAAAACTTAACCTACACCGAAGAGCAATTTAGAACAGAAGCGCAAACAGTAAAAGGTGAGTACTTAAAAAACAACGCGAGCCCAATTCGTAAATTATTAAGCGCTGTACGCGAAAAAGCGTTTGATAAGCACACGTATAAACACACCACTATGGGCTTTTTTAAAGACATAGAAGCCATGCCTGATCAAATGGCCTATGGTAAAGAATTCTTTGCTAAGTTTTATAAGCCTGAGTATGTGTCACTTGTCATCGTGGGCGATGTAAACCCACAAGCAACAATGGCAATGGTTAAAAAGCATTGGGGCAGCTGGAAAAAGGGTAACTATGTTGCTGACATTAAAGCAGAACCTGTTCAACAAGCACCAAAATATTTGCACCAGCAAGATGAAGCGCTACCAGGGCATTGGTTACTCGTATCGTACAAAGGCGCTGCGTGGGAGCCTGCTAAAAAAGACAGAGCGGCGCTTGATTTAATCTCACAGCTTTATTTTTCAAATAATTCAGATTTATATCAAGAGCTAGTGGTCGACAAACAAATTGCCAGCCAAATGTTTACCTATAACCCAGAGACTAAAGATCCGGGTTTATTACACGTATTTGTTAAAGTAGAAAACGCAGGCGATTTAGCCACTGCGCGCGATGCCATTAATCGAACTTATGCAAAAGCACGCACTGAGCTTGTTGATGAGCAAAAGCTAAGTGATTTAAAATCGAATCTTAAATACAGCTTTATTAATGGCTTAGATTCGTCGCAAGCGATTGCATCAACCCTTGCCAGCTACATGCATTTTGAGCGCGATCCTGAGGTTATAAACCAGCTGTATAAATCGGCAGATAACATCACCAGCGCAGATATTAAAGCCGTTGCTAATAAATACTTTACTGATAACGCACGTACCACATTAACAATGTCGGCACTTGATAAAGCCCCAGGTTTTGAGCAAGAAGTTAATTTAAATGCGCTTACTGCAAAGCTTGAACAAGCACCTGCGGCACCTGCATTTAAAGTACTTGATAAAACCAATAGCTCGCCGTTAATCGATGTTAACTTTTTATTCAATACCGGCGCGGCTGCCGACCCTCAAGGCAAAAAAGGTGTTGCAGCGCTCACTGCGGCAATGCTTGCACAAGGTGGCTCAGAGGCGACAAGCTATAAAGATATTCAAAAAGCACTTTATCCGCTTGCAGGTAGCTTTGGTTATCAAATAGATAAAGAAATGCTGTCGTTCCAAGGGCGTATTCATAAAGACAATGCAGCGCAGTGGTATTCACTTGTGAGCGATCAATTATTAAACCCAGGCTTTAGAGACGATGACTTTAAACGCCTTAAAAAAGAAATGATCGATGGTATTAAATCAGGCTTAAAAGCATCTAACGATGAAGAGCTAGGCAAAGAAGTGCTATACAGTGCACTTTACAAAAATCACCCTTACGAAAGTTACAACTACGGTGATATTTCGGATTTAGAAGCGTTGACGCTAGATGATGTTAAAGCGTTTTATAACAGCGAGCTTACGCAATCTAAACTCACGGTTGGCTTAATTGGGGCTGTGCCTGCAAACCTTAAAGCTAAAATGATGAGCGATTTTGCAACGCTACCAAAAGGTGAGCAAAGCCGTTTAAGTATTCCTGATGCGCCAGTGCTTAAAGGTCATCATGCAACTATTGTAGAAAAATCGGCACAATCGACTGCTGTATCGTTTGGTTTTCCTATTGATACAATAAGAAGTAGCGAAGACTGGACAGCCCTTTGGCTTGTGCGTTCGTACTTTGGTGAGCACCGTAGTTCTAACAGCTTTTTATATGAGCGCATTCGTGAAACTCGCGGCATGAACTATGGCGATTACGCATACATTGAATACTTTCCACGTGGTATGTTTCAAACCAAGCCAGATGCAAACCTAGGGCGCTCAGAGCAAATATTTCAAGTGTGGTTACGCCCACTTCGCTCTAATAACGATGCGCACTTTGCAACACGTACCGCCTTGTTTGAGCTAGATAAGCTAATTAAAAATGGTATGAGCGAAGGTGATTTTGAAGCTACGCGTAACTTTTTAATTAACTTTGTGCCGCAAATGGTTGCAAGTCAAAATCGCCAATTAGGTTACGCGCTTGATAGCGAATTTTACAACACTGATAACTTTGTAAGTTACGTAACTAATAAACTTAAAACGCTAACGCTTGCTGATGTTAATCGCGTTATTAAAGAAAACTTACAAACAGACAATGTTCACTATGTATTTATTACTGGTGACGGCGCTGGTATGCAAAAACGTTTAGCATCGCAGCAAACATCACCAATGATTTATAACACTAATAAACCTGCTGAATTAGTGGTTGAAGATAAAGTAATTGCTGATTATAAATTAGCAATTCCTGCAAAAAATATTGAAGTGATGAAAGTCGATAAAGTATTTCAATAATTTAAGTGTTTTTTAAGCGTTAAAATAATGCCTCGGTGCTATAAGCATCGAGGCATTTTTATTATTTAATAATGAAACTTAATAAACAGTTATACCTAATAACCAGAACAAATAACTAAGGGATTAACACCTTAGTGGTTAAATCCGTTAGACTTGGGAAAAGGCTATTTTATATCAACTTAAGGCAGTGCAGTATTATGCGTCATGCAATTTGGCAACAGCTTCGCGACGAAGCTAACGATGTAGTAAAACGTGAACCATTATTAGCAAGTCATGTTTATTCATGTGTTTTAAATCATGATTGTTTAGGTTCGGCATTGAGCTTTATTGTTGCTAATAAGTTGGCTGATGCGGTGGTATCTGCATTCACTATCCGAGAGCTGTTTGACCAAGCATTTGTAAAATGTGACCGTATGCTATCTTTTGTTGCTGAGGATATTAAAGCTGTAAAAGACCGCGATCCGGCATCAGAAACCTATCTTACGGTTATATTAAATCTAAAAGGTTTTCATGCTATTCAGGCGCACCGTTTGGCTAATTGTTTGTGGCAACAAAATCGCAAAGAGCTAGCGCGCTTTATTCAAAGCCGTAACTCTGAAGTGTTTGGGGTCGATATTCACCCAGCATGTAAAGTGGGTAAAGGCATTATGTTTGACCACGCAACCGGTATTGTTATTGGTGAAACAGCGGTAATTGAAGATAACGTATCAATTTTGCAATCTGTAACGCTTGGCGGTACAGGTAATGAGCAGGGCGATCGTCATCCTAAAATTAGAGCAGGCGTATTAATTGGCGCCGGCGCTAAAGTACTTGGTAATATTGAAGTAGGTGAGGGCGCACGAATTGGTGCGGGCTCAGTTGTGCTTAGCAATGTTCCACCACACACAACCGCTGTTGGCGTACCCGCTAAAATTATTGGTCGACCGGATTGTGAGTGTCCGGCGCAAAGTATGAACCAAAACTTTTTAGCAAATCCTGAGCCTGAAAACGAATCGCACACGAGTGCAATGCTATAAGTAATAAAAAATAATAAAACTTAAAAGGAATTAACATGAACAAGAATAGTTTATTGGCTCTAGGGATTGGGTTTATTGCGGGTGTAGGTTTAACTTGGAGCTACTTTAATGCAGCTTCAAGTCATCCGGAATCTGTTAAGTCGCAGCCAAGTTATGAAAAACAGAAAAAGCTTCATACTGAACAACAAAGTAATGAGGTATTGAGTAATGCAGACTCTGCAGTACCTGAGCAAGTCGCTAGTATAGAGCCCGCTGAAGACAGGCCTACAACCAATTCAGAAACCCAAATGCTTGATGAACTACCTTTAGAAGAGCAAGTAACTCAGCTTAAGCAGCAACTCGCCGAACAGAAAGCGGCGCTCAAAAGTGTTTTAAAGAAAATGAGGGGCCCTTCAGATTTTGAGCAGATTTTACGTGATAAATTTGAAAATCAAACGCGCGATGAAGAATGGGCTTATCGTACTGAAATGGCATTACAAGATTTTTTATTAACAGCTGATTTATCAATTATTCCTGACGTTGTTAGTGCAAAATGTAAAAAAACAGTATGTGAATTTGAACTTGCCGCCCCCATTGATAACGACACATTTGGTAATGCTCAATGGCGAGAGCTAAACGATAAGTTGATGGAACAAGAGTTTTGGCAACAATTTAAAAGCACTACCTCCACATCGAGCGATAGCGAACTTAAAATGTTGCTAAGTACAGAGCTTTAAATAATTTGTGATTCTATAGAGCCATCGACTAACTCTGTAACTAAAACATCGCCTGTTTTAATTTGCCCCACAGATTTAACTACTTTTCCTTGCTGTGTTTTAGTGATGCTATAACCGCGCGCTAAAACATTAAGCGGACTTACCGAGTCTAACCTGCTTGCTTGCAGTGCTAAGCTATTATTCGCTTGTTGTAACTGATGCTGTATAGCTTGGTTTAGCCTAGCTTGTAATTGCGAGAGTTGATGGCTTGCTGAAGCGAGTTTTTTATCAGGTGATTGGCGCATCAAACGAGGCGTTAAGTTATTGAGTGTGCGTTCTTGCTGATATAAACGATTACGCATAGCTTGTTGCAGCGCAATGCTTAGCTCATCCAAACGTTGTGATTTTTGACTAAGCTGACTACGCGGATGACACAAATTAAGGCGGTGTTGTAACTGCGTTGCTAATGCGCGTTTATCGGCAATACCGTGCTTAAACGCGTTAGATAAACGATTAACCAATTGCGTTACTTTGTTGTGTAACTCTTGCGTATTTGGGCTTACAAGCTCAGCTGCGGCTGATGGAGTTGCTGCACGAACATCAGCAACGTAATCGCTAATGGTTGTATCTATTTCATGGCCTACTGCACTTACTATCGGTAATTCACTTTCAAAAATAGCTCGTGCGAGCTGTTCGTGATTAAAACACCATAAATCTTCAAGTGATCCGCCGCCTCGTCCTAAAATAAGTACGTCAACTTCATCACGAGCATTAGCTAATTCAATTTGATTAATTAAATGTAGGTGTGCTTCTTTGCCTTGTACCATAGCAGGGTAAATGATTACCTCTAGCTGCGGCGCACGGCGTTTAAGTACCGTTAAAATATCTTTTATAGCAGCGCCGGTTGCAGAGGTAATAACACCAATACGATTAATGTTTTGCGGAAGTGGTTTTTTATACGCAGAGCTAAATAATCCTTCGGCGGCCAAACGCATTTTAAGTGCATCGAATTCTTGTTTTAGCTGACCTTCGCCGGCCGGTTCCATATGCTCAACAATAAGCTGGTAGTCACCGCGAGGTTCATAAAGTGATACACGCGCTTTTACTGTAACTTGCGCGCCATTTGCAGGGCGATAGCTTTGGTTGCGATTATTCCCACGCCACATAGCAGCTTTAATTTGTGCTTTATCGTCTTTTAACGAAAAGTACCAATGTCCAGATGCAGGGGTAATAAAGTTAGAAATTTCGCCCGTGAGCACTAAAGATGCAAAACCTTGCTCAAGGATTGTGCGAATTTCTCTATTAAGGCGTGAAACGGTGTAAACCGCCTGCGAAGGCTTCGAAAACATAAAAAACAACCTAAAACTATTTATAAAGCAAGGGTCTATTGACCTTTGTAGATTAAAATTTGTTCAAACTAGGGGCGATTTAATCGCGGCGCGAGGTTTGTAACCTAGTGGGCTAAGTAAAAACCGAGTAACAAAGAGTTAATCGCCCCTAGGCTGAACCCTTTGGGCAGCGCTTGTTTGGAATTGATGCTACGTTATCGCCTATTTATAGGGAATAACCACACTGCATAGGCTCTGCCTTGCCTAAATACCTAACAAACTGCTGCAAATTTAACCTTGAAAGGCTAATAGACCCTATATTATCATAAATATTTGCGAAATATTATTTACTCATGCCAACAACGCTGTTAAAATTTGGCCGCAATTCCTTATCTTAGATCCACATGTGAGAAGTTGCCAAAATGCTTAGAATCGCTAAAGAAGCTCTTACCTTTGATGACGTACTTTTAGTACCTGGTCATTCTACTGTTTTGCCACACACGGCAAATATTTCAACTCGCTTAACGCGTGGTATCAAACTTAACTTGCCGCTTATTTCAGCATCTATGGATACTGTTACAGAAGCTCGTTTAGCTATTGCCCTTGCGCAAGAAGGTGGTCTTGGTTTTATTCATAAAAACATGACTATTGAAGAACAAGCGAAAAACGTACGTAAAGTTAAAACCTACGAAGCAGGTATTGTTTCATACCCTGTAACGGTCACTGCCGATTTAACAATTGCAGATGCAATTGAGCTTTCGCACGAAAAAGGTTTTTCAGGCTTTCCGGTTACCGACAGCAATAATGTGCTTGTAGGCATTGTTACCAGTCGTGATATGCGTTTTGAAACTAAGCTTGAACAGCCTGTTTCTACCGTTATGACTAAAAAAGAAAAGCTTGTTACCGTTAAAGAGGGCGCAGCACGCGAAGAAATTTTAGGCTTAATGCACGAACACCGCATTGAAAAAATCCTTGTTGTTGATGATGAATTTAAACTCAAAGGCATGATCACAGTAAAAGATTACCAAAAAGCCCAAGACAAACCTGACGCATGTAAAGATGACCAAGGTCGTTTACGTGTAGGTGCTGCTGTAAGTGTTGGCGCAGGTACTGATGAGCGTATTGCTGCATTAGTAGAAGCGGGTATTGATGTTTTACTTATCGATACATCGCATGGTCACTCTCAAGGCGTTATTGACCGTGTTACTAAAACTCGCAAAGAGTACCCAGACTTACAAATTATTGCAGGTAACATTGCAACGGCTGAAGGTGCGATTGCACTAGCTGATGCCGGAGCGGATGCAGTTAAAGTAGGTATCGGCCCTGGTTCTATCTGTACTACACGTATTGTTACCGGTTGTGGCGTTCCACAAATTACCGCTATTTCAGATGCTGTTGAAGGCTTAAAAGGTCGCGACATTCCTGTTATTGCTGATGGTGGCATTCGTTTTTCTGGTGATATTGTCAAAGCACTTGTTGCTGGTGCATCGTGTGTAATGGTGGGTTCTCTTCTTGCTGGTACAGAAGAAGCACCAGGTGAAGTTGAATTGTACCAAGGCCGTTATTACAAATCTTACCGTGGTATGGGCTCATTGGGCGCGATGGATCAAAAAGAAGGTTCATCAGATCGTTACTTCCAAAAATCAAACGAAGCAGACAAGTTAGTACCTGAAGGTATTGAAGGTCGCGTAGCTTACAAAGGTCCTATTGCAACGATTATTCATCAGCAAGTGGGCGGCCTACGAAGCGCTATGGGCTTAACGGGTTGCGCAACAATTGAAGAGCTAAATACAAAACCACAATTTGTACGTGTTACTTCAGCAGGTATGGGTGAGTCGCACGTTCATGATGTGCAAATCACTAAAGAAGCACCAAATTACCGCTTAGGTTAAGCAGCGTAATTAATTTAATATACTGGGCTTGCTTTGCAAGCCCTCTTTTTAGTCGTTTACATTAACAAACGGCATTTAGCATCAGACTTTACGAGATACTCCATGAGCAAAGATATTCACGATTCACGAATTCTCATTTTAGACTTTGGTTCACAATACACTCAATTAATCGCCCGTCGTGTGCGTGAAATTGGTGTTTACTGTGAACTTTGGGCATGGGATGTGACTGAAGAGCAAATCCGCGAGTTCAACCCACAAGGTATTATTCTTTCTGGTGGCCCAGAATCAACAACACTTGAAAACAGCCCGCGCGCTCCTGAGTATGTATTTAATGCAGGCGTGCCTGTGCTAGGTATTTGCTACGGCATGCAAACAATGGCAGCTCAACTTGGCGGAAGTGTACACAGCTCTGATAAAAAAGAGTTTGGCTACGCACAAGTTGAAAAAGTAGGCAGCTGTGCATTATTTGATGCAATTGAAGACCATATTACTGATGGCGGCAACGGCATACTTGACGTATGGATGAGTCATGGCGATAAAGTAATGGACATTCCAGCTGATTTTACAACAACAGCTAAAACATCTACTTGTCCACATGCTGCAATGTCTAACGAAGAAAAGCGTTTTTACGGCGTACAATTTCACCCAGAAGTAACGCATACTCATCAAGGGTTACGTTTGCTTGAGCGTTTCGCTATTGATATTTGTGGCTGTGAAAAATTATGGACTCCTGCAAAAATCATCGATGATGCTATTGAGCGTATTAAAGAAACTGTAGGTGATGACGAAGTCATTTTAGGTCTATCTGGTGGTGTTGATTCATCAGTTGTGGCTATGCTTATTCACCGTGCAATTGGCGCAAAGCTAACATGTGTATTTGTTGATAATGGTTTACTTCGTTTAAACGAAGGTCAGCAAGTTATGGACATGTTTGGTAATAAATTTGGCTTAAACATTGTTAAAGTTGAAGCTGAAGAGCAGTTTTTAAATGATTTAGCTGGTAAGTCAGACCCAGAAGATAAACGTAAAGCCATTGGTCACACGTTTATTAATGTATTTGATGAGCAAGCCAAAAAGCTTAAAAATGCGAAATGGTTAGCGCAAGGTACAATTTATCCTGACGTTATTGAATCTGCGGCATCTGCCACAGGTAAAGCGCATGTTATTAAATCTCACCACAATGTGGGCGGATTACCAGATGACATGAAAATGGGCCTTGTTGAGCCATTGCGTGAATTATTCAAAGATGAAGTGCGTAAAATTGGTCTAGAACTTGGTTTACCGTACGACATGCTTTACCGTCATCCTTTCCCTGGACCAGGCTTAGGTGTACGTGTACTTGGCGAAATCAAAAAAGAGTACTGTGATTTACTACGCCGCGCAGATGCGATTTTCATCGAAGAGCTACACAAAGCTGAGCTTTACCATAAAGTAAGCCAAGCGTTTACTGTATTCTTACCAGTTAAATCGGTAGGGGTTATGGGCGATGCACGTAAGTACGATTGGGTTGTATCACTTCGTTGTGTAGAAACAATCGACTTTATGACAGCACGCTGGTCACATTTACCATATGAGTTTTTAGGTGTGGTTTCAAACCGTATCATTAACGAAATTGATGGTATTTCTCGTGTTGTTTACGATATTTCAGGTAAACCACCTGCAACTATCGAATGGGAATAATTAATTTTAGTTTTAATTAACTAATTTTAAGTGATTAAAAAACGGCGAATTAGCATGCTAATTCGCCGTTTTGTTTATTTAAAAAGCAGTTGAACTAAAAGAGTGATTTTTCTCTTTACCTTTGGCGAAACTTCTCTATAATTCGTTGTCATTGCAGGGGCGTAGTTCCAATTGGTAGAACAGCGGTCTCCAAAACCGATGGTTGGGAGTTCGAATCTCTCCGCCCCTGCCATTTCTTCTTTACATCGTTTTTATTACTTCTTATATTGTTCAAATGTCTAATCTACTGAGTTGTTATGCATCCACGTTACGCAGCTATTTTTGATATAGAAAATCTTGAACTCAATCAGCATTATTGTTCTCAAACAAATGACCAAGCAGATACTTTATCGCAAAGCACGACAGCTAGTTCTTTAACGATAAATGAGCAACTATTTGCAGACATTAAGCTCAGTGCAGGGGCTATTATTGTAAATAGCGTTGTACAGGGTAGTGAGATGCAATTAAACGACAATCAGCTTACATTGCCAACCCCACAGCTTAACGCCTCTGAGAAGCGTGCTTTATGGGCTTTAATGAGTGAACACCTTGATAAACTTTAAATCAGTAGATGAAACTGCAATACCTCAATTAATGGCCATCGAAACAGCATGTCATAGCCATCCGTGGACTTTAAATACAATGAGTTCATGTATAGGTGGGCGCTATTTTAATGTTGCCGCATTTGATGAGATGAGCATGATTGGTTTTTATATTGGTGAAAAAGCAGGGCCTGATTTTACGCTTATGGATATTTGTGTAACACCAAGCCACCAGGGTAAGGGTATTGCAAGGCAGTTGTTAGCTCAGTTTATTGAATATGGTGAACAGCAAAATGCTGAAAACCTCTTTTTAGAAGTACGCGAATCTAATACGCGGGCTATTGCGCTATACGAGAACGCTGGCTTTACAGAGATGTCAGTGCGTAAAAACTACTATCCAAGTGATAATCCGGCCAAAAATGGCTTTGAAGACGCTATTTTAATGGGCATGGCATTAGGTTTAAACTTTTCATAATTAAAGTCGGTGGTTAGCGTTTTAAGCATAGAGCACTAACGCACCGAACTTGTACTATTTTGTAAGTTTTCTTTTAGGTTACTTTGCCACTAATTGCTTGCTCAATGGCTGCTATTAATTTATTTACCAGCTCGTCTCTTGGCACTTTATTGTTACTTTTTAAATTTTCTTCAAGTGCCGCAGCGCTGTGATAAATTTCATCAAAATTAAAGCACCCAGAACTACCTTTAATACTGTGCGCTATACTTCTTAATGCTTCCCAGTCATTACAATGTTGCAGAGTTTTAACTTCTTCTAAATAAGTAGGTAAGTTGGCTAAATAGTTATCAGTAATTTGCTGAAACTTTTCGCTTTTTAATAAGCTGTCCCACTTATTTTGATTATCCTTTTCAAGATGTAGGTAGCTTACGAGTACATTTTCCAGAGCATCTTTATCAATGGGTTTAGCGAGTGCTTTGTTGCAGCCAGCTTCTAGGTAAGTGCCTATATCGTGGTTCATTACATTAGCAGTAAGGGCAATAATGGGGCCATCGTATGCTGCATGACGAAGCATTTTAGTCGCTTCTAATCCGCCCATTACAGGCATTTGCATATCCATTATAATAAGCTGATAGTCATTAACGAGTGCCATTTCTACAGCTTGGGCGCCATTACTAGCAATATCGGGTTCAAGGCCCCAAGTTTGCAGTAATAATTTAATTAATAGTTGGTTATCAGGGTTATCCTCAGCGACTAAAATATTAGCCTCAAAGTTATTGGTCGCAAACGATAAGAGAGGGTCTTTCTCTGGTATTAACTGGCTTTCTTGCGTTAAAAACTCAAGCATTGGTTGATCATCAGATAACTGACACGACACCCTAATTGTAAAGCGGCTACCAACGCCAACTTCACTTTCAAGCGTTACATCGCCACCAAGTAACAGTGCTAAATTTTTAGAAATACACAACCCAAGGCCTGTACCACCAAAACGACGTGTGGTTGTGGCATCGGCTTGCTCAAACGGTTTAAACACACGCTCTATTTGATGCTCAGACATACCAATGCCGGTATCTTTAATTACAAATTCTAGCTTTTGACTTGCTTGTAAATAATGCACGCAAATAGACACACTGCCATTTTCGGTAAATTTAACAGCGTTATTTGCAATATTTATAAGTATTTGTTTTAAGCGGGTCACATCACTATAAATGGTGCGAGGTAGCGGCAGTTGGTAATCAATATTAAGGGTTAATTGTTTTTCTTGTGCCAGTGGTTGAATAATTGATTCAATGTCATGCACAAGCTGCACTACGTTTAACGCAGACAAATCGACAGCTAGCTTTTCAGCTTCAATTTTAGATAAGTCGAGTATATTATTTATTAACTCTAGTAAGTGTTTTGAATTACGTAAAATAGTGCTTAGATGTTGTTTGTCGTTGGCTACTTTGTCGTTGTGGAGTAATTGCTCTGTAAAGCCCATAATAGCCGTAAGTGGCGTTCGTATTTCGTGACTCATATTAGCTAAAAAACGACTTTTAAGCTGATTAGCTTGCTCGGCTTGGCCAATTGCAAGCTCTAGTTGGCTGTTCATGGCTTCAAGTGCTTTAGTACGACTTTCTACTTTATCTTCAAGGTGGTGTTTATATTCTTCAAGCTGCTGCTGGTAGTGTCTAATTTGATTAACCATGTGGTTAAAGTCGTTAAACAAAACACCCACTTCGTCATTTGTATGAGCTGGTAAGTGCACCGACAAATCGCCATCACCAACACGGTGGCTTGCAGCACCTAATAATTCAATTGGGTTAAGTAATAAATTACGTACCACTATAAAAATTAATATTGGCAGGGTGATTATCGAAATAATAACAATTAAGCCTGTTATTAGGCTTATGGCTTTACCAGATTGATAAAGCACACCTTTGGGAATGGTTGAAACGTAATAATATCCACCGGGCATTTGTACGGCAAAAATCATTCGCTCTATTTTATCTATGCTTGAGAGTTCAATGGTAGAAAGCATGCCTATATCGGCAAGATCATGTACTTGGTTAAGTTCATATTCGCTTATGTATTGGCCGCGCATGTTGTAGTCGGAGCTAAATAAAATTTTCCCGTCTTTGGTCAACATTAAATTAAGTGTGTTGTTATATGGCGCTTCTAAAATACTGGAGTTGAGTATTGAAGGCTCTATATGTATTACAATAAAACCAAGCTGCTGTGGACGTTTCAAGTAGTAATCAACGCTGTCAATTCGTTGAATGAAATATAAGCTCGTGGTGCCATCGTCCTTTTGAATCATAAATTGCTGTGTACTTAAATTACTTTGCAATACTCGATTAAAAAATGGATAGCTTTTAGGCGCTGTTGTTAGGTTATTAGAGTAGTAGGCATCACTTTTCCCACTTGCTGAAACTAAATTAATGCTAATTATATCTGGATAAGCTTCGCTGTAACTGGCAAATACATCCATAAGCGCGCCAAGTTTTCGGGTGTAATTACCGTTGGCACTAATATCGTTTGCTAAAAAGTCACTAAGTACTGGCGAATTTGAGAGTAGTTTTGCAGTAGAGTGAAAAGAGTCGATATAGTTGAATATTTTTTGCTGTTGTTGCTCAACAAAACGGCTCATTATTAAATCAGCTTGTTTTTGTGTTGAATTAGTGACATTGGTGAGCGTAAAGCCACCTAAAAATAGCAGTGGCAGAATAACAAGAGGTGTTATATACCATAATAATCTTATACTTAACTTACTGGTTTTCATGACCAAACGACTTATCCTCCATGCAATCTGCCAATAATATGCGTTACGACCTGATTACACAAGCTTATAGCGGTCTTGGTGGCTAAATTACAATCATTAGTTGCATGATCTTTAGCTCTTTTTTTTATGTTTAAGTTATTTAAATTTAACAAGTTACATGGATATAATATTAATTCGCTGTTTAAAAAACTTACATAGTTTTACATCTTTTAAAGTTACTAATTAAAGTTGATGCATTGCCAAGCGTGACATTAAAAGGACACGTTGACAGTCTAAGTCCAGCAAGTGGTGTAAGTTACTCCACTATTGATGCGCATAATGCGACAGGCAACTTTACTAAAATAGCGCAGCGCCTACCGGTAAAGATTAGTTTAGATGCTGAGCAGCCTTTACTTAGTCAACTACGTGTTGGAATGTCGGTTGTACCTACTATTGATGTTGTTAAGTAACTACTCATTTTTATTTAAACGATCTACGAGCAAATTGTAGGTCGTTTAAATATCGCTTGCTGTACACATTTATTTTAAAGCTAAGATATTTTTAAGTAGATAGCACACTTTTATACCGACTCCTGTTACAATTGCCATTATTAAAAAATCAACTATTGACGCTTTATTATCAGCTGTTTGCAACGTGAAAATCAGCGAGAATAGTAGTTAATTACGATCAACATAACGGGTTTACTCGCAGACGCTTATTAAAATGCATTCAACCCCGCATATAAACTAAAAGAATTTATCAATGGCAGACCAGACTATTATCAATGAAATCAGCAAGCGAAGGACCTTTGCTATCATCTCTCACCCGGATGCTGGTAAAACAACGATTACCGAAAAAGTATTGTTATTCGGACAAGCTATTCAAAGAGCTGGTACTGTAAAAGGTCGCGGCTCTAACCAGCATGCTAAATCTGACTGGATGGAAATGGAAAAAGAGCGTGGTATATCAGTTACTACGTCTGTAATGCAATTTCCATATAACGACGCACTTGTTAATTTACTTGATACGCCAGGACACGAAGATTTCTCTGAAGATACGTACCGTACATTAACAGCAGTAGATTCGTGCTTAATGGTTATTGATGCGGCTAAAGGTGTAGAAGACCGTACCCGTAAGCTAATGGAAGTTACACGCCTGCGTACCACACCTATTGTTACATTTATGAACAAATGTGACCGTGATATTCGTGACCCAATGGAAGTGCTGGACGAAGTTGAAACAGAGCTAAATATTGCCTGTGCACCCATTACTTGGCCAATTGGTTGTGGTAAAGAGTTCAAAGGTGTTTATCACATTCATAATGATGAAGCTGTTTTATATAAAACGGGCCAAGGTCATAAAATTCAAGATGTTCGCACAATTAAAGGCCTTGATAATCCAGAGTTAGATATAGCCATTGGTGAAGACTTAGCTGCGCAGTTACGTGATGAGCTTGAGCTTGTTATTGGTGCATCAAACGAATTTGATTTAGATCTGTTTTTAGCCGGTGAGCTTTCGCCAGTTTATTACGGTACCGCACTTGGTAACTTTGGTGTTGATCACGTGTTAGATGGTTTAACTAAGTGGGCGCCAACGCCATTACCACGTGAAACCGAAGACAGACTAATTGTTGCAACTGAAGAAAACTTTACCGGGTTTGTATTTAAAATTCAGGCCAACATGGACCCTAAACACCGTGACCGTATTGCATTTATGCGTATTGTATCGGGTAAGTACAGCCAAGGCATGAAAATGAATCACGTGCGAATTGGCAAGCAAGTGAGCATTTCTGATGCGGTAACCTTTATGGCGGGCGATCGTGAACGTGCCGCAGATGCTTTCGCTGGCGACATTATTGGCTTGCATAACCACGGTACAATTCAAATTGGTGATACGTTCACGCAAGGCGAAAAACTTAAATTTAGTGGTATTCCTAACTTCGCCCCTGAACTATTTCGTCGTATTCGCCTTCGCGATCCGCTTAAGCAAAAGCAATTGCTAAAAGGTTTAGTACAGCTTTCTGAAGAAGGGGCTGTACAGGTATTTAGACCACTTATTAATAACGACTTAATAGTAGGCGCGGTAGGCGTACTTCAGTTTGATGTGGTTGTAGCGCGTTTAAAAGCAGAATATAACGTTGATGCTATTTATGAAGGCGTAAACGTGAATACGGCACGCTGGGTAAGCAGTGATGACGTTAAAAAGTTTGAAGAATTTAAACGTAAATGCGAAAGCAATTTAGCTCTCGATGGCGGTGATAACTTAACTTACATTGCACCGAGCCGTGTAAACCTTAACTTATCGGTAGAGCGTTACCCAGAAGTAACGTTTAGCCATACACGCGAAAACTAGAGCTCATTTACAAGAATTAAAAGAAAACCTGCTTTGGCGGGTTTATAAAGGTAAAAAAATATGAATATTCGTACTATTTTAATTGAAAAAGCCATTGCAGCTATGGTCGGTGCAGGCTTACCTGAAGACACAAACCCGGCAGTAACGCAAAGCACGCGTCCACAATTTGGTGATTACCAAATTAATGCAGCCATGGGCGCAGCTAAAAAAATGAAAAGCAACCCGCGTGAGCTTGCACAAAAAATTATTGATAACCTTGATGTAAGCGATATTGCACAAAAGACTGAAATTGCGGGTCCAGGTTTTATTAATATTCATTTAAAGCCTGAGTTTTTAGCGCAAAGCGTGAAAGCGGCTAACAATGATGCAAAACTAGCTGTAAACGAACATGCTAAGCCACAAAAAGTAGTTGTTGATTATTCATCACCAAACCTAGCTAAAGAAATGCACGTAGGTCATTTACGTTCAACTATTATTGGTGACTCAATTGTACGTGCGCTTGAATTTAGAGGCGATACGGTTGTGCGTCAAAATCACATGGGTGATTGGGGGACGCAATTTGGTATGTTAATCGCGCATTTAGAAGATCAAATTAGTCAAGGCGTTGACTTAGATACTGTTGCGCTTGCTGATTTAGAAACTTTTTACCGCGATGCTAAAAAACGCTTTGACGACGAGGAAGGCTTTGCAGATAAAGCACGTGACTACGTTGTTAAATTACAAGGCGGCGATGCGCATTGTGAAAAACTTTGGAAACTATTTATAGCCACCTCAGTTAAACACTCTGAAGAAGTATACAAGCGTTTAAATGTAACGCTTACCCAAGCCGATATTATGGCTGAAAGCGCATACAACGCAGAGCTTAACGATATTATTAGCCTACTTAAAGATAAAAACATTGCCGTAGAGTCGCAAGGCGCGCAAGTGGTGTTTTTAGATGAGCTAGCTAATAAAGATGGCGAGCCATCAGCGTTTATCGTACAAAAATCTGGCGGTGGTTTTTTATATGCAACAACAGACTTAGCGGCATGTGACTACCGTTCAAATAAATTAGGTGCTGATCGCATCTTAATTTTTGTAGATGCACGTCAAAATCTACACTTTAACCAAGTAGAGCTAACAGCGCGTAAAGCTGGTTTATTAAGAGACGAAACAAGTTACGAGTTTTGCCCGTTTGGCACCATGATGGGCGCCGATAATAAACCATTTAAAACACGTACTGGCGGCACAGTAAAACTTGCTGATTTATTAGAAGAATCAATTAACCGCGCAGCAGCAAAATTAGCTGAACGTGAGTCTGATTTAAGTGATAGCGATCGCAGCGAAATTGCCCGTAAAGTAGGTATTGGTGCAGTTAAATACGCCGACCTTTCTAAGCACCGTACCAGTGATTACATTTTTAACTGGGACAGCATGCTAAGTTTTGAAGGCGCAACTGCTCCTTACTTACAATATGCTTATACACGCGTACGCAGTATTTTCCGCAAATCAGGCGTTGATGCTGCTACATTAAATTCAGACGTTGCAATTGTCGAGCCTCAAGAAAAAGCACTTGCACTTAAGCTACTACAGCTCGAAGAAGTACTTGATTTAATGATCAGCGAAGCAACACCGCACGTACTATGTGGTTACTTATACGAGCTTGCAAGCTTATACATGACATTTTACGAAGCCTGCCCAGTACTTAAAGAAGGCGTAGAGCCAAGCGTGCGCGATAGCCGTTTAGTGTTGTGTAATTTGGTTTCTAAAACTCTTGAAACGGGATTGGATTTGCTAGGCATTGAAGTTATGGAGCAAATGTAATCACCGTCGTATTTTAACCTAATACTGCGTTATCCAATCCGACTTACCCTAATCACATACAAACCGTATGTCCATAGGGATAAGTCGGGTTGAATGCCTTGTCTTAGGCTAAACTACTTAGGTGAACCGTCTGCTGCGTGTAGTTCGCTTTGACTGCGTTGTCGTGCTTTTTTAGCCTAAGTCACATACTAAATGTATGCTCCTTGGCATAAAAAGCACTCCGCCTTGTCAGCACTTCTACACTTGCAGATATCTGAGCTGTGTAGTTTGCGTTGTAGGTTGGGTTGAGTGAAACGAAACCCAACGATACACCTGAGACTCTATGTTTACTGCTATGGAATACACCCGAGACTCGGTGTTATTGCTATCGCATATACCTGAATCTTAATATTTTTTATTACTCAATATCTATTGTTTTAAGCTCGCTACTCTAAGCTCTTTTCTAAGTCTTTATTTAAAGGATTTGTTATGAAACTCGAAGATATCCGCCGTGAATACCTGCAAGACGCGTTAAGCGAAGATAACTTGCAAGATGACCCATTCAAGCAGTTTGAAACATGGCTTGAGCATGCTGTAGCAAGCCAATTACCCGATCCAACAGCGATGGTTGTAGCAACTGTTGATGAAACCGGTCAGCCTTCACAGCGTATTGTGCTTTTAAAGCACCTGGATGATAACGGCTTTGTATTTTTTACCAATACAGGTTCGCGTAAAGCGCAGGAGCTTAAAGGCAATAACAAAATTTCCTTGCACTTTCCGTGGCACCACATGGAACGCCAAGTTATTGTATACGGTGAGGCTAAACCATTACCTACCTCTGCTGTGGCAAAGTACTTTTTATCTCGTCCTAAAGAAAGCCAATTAGCAGCGTGGGCATCAGCGCAAAGCCGTCCGGTGTCATCACGTAAAGTACTAATGGAAACCTTTGCTAATATGAAAAATAAGTTTGCTAAAGGTGCAATTCCATTACCTGATTTTTGGGGCGGTTATTGTGTAGTGCCCACTAAAATTGAGTTTTGGCAAGGTGGGGCGCATCGTTTACATGATCGTTTTATGTATCAGCGCCAAGCAGATAATAGCTGGCAAATTACACGCTTAAATCCTTAATAAATAGATGAGTAAGTAACCGTGCAATTTATTGACTCTCATTGCCACCTCGATTTTAGTGAGTTTGATTCAAGTCGTGAATCGCTCATAACCGAGTGTGTCGCAAAGGGAGTTAATCAGTTTGTTGTACCGGGTATTACGCTTGCTCAATCGCATACTCTTATAGAGCTCAAAGCAACCTATCCAAGTATAAAAATAGCGGCAGGGCTACATCCTTACTTCTTAGATCAACATAGAGAATTGCATATAGAAGCGTTATTTGACTTTGCAACTACAAATAAGCATCAGCTGGTGGCCATTGGTGAGTGTGGGCTTGATAGAAGCATTGAAAACCTCTCTAAACAAACTTATTTATTTGAACAGCAAATAGGGCTTTCTAATGAGCTAAGCTTACCGCTCATTGTACATCACAGGCAAAGCCATGATTTAATTGCGCAAGCGTTTAAACGTTGTAAGCCAAAAAATGGGGGAGTGATTCATGCATTTTCAGGTTCAATCCAACAAGCGAAGTACTATATCAAACAGGGCTTTAAGCTTGGCGTAGGCGGTGTTATTACCTATGAACGTGCAGCTAAAACCCGTGCTGTTATTACCGCTATTGAGCCCGAGCACTTAGTGCTTGAAACAGATTCACCTTCAATGCCGTTAAGTGGCTACCAAGGGGAGGTTAACACGCCATTGCATATACCTGATGTGTTTGACGCACTATGTGATTTAAAGCCACACAGCGAAAAAGAGACGCTTGCAAAGCAACTTTATGATTCTTGTTCAGATGTTTTTTGCATATAACGATTTACCTGCCAGCGCTTTAATCCGCGGCCTAACTGCCACGTAAATATACAAGCAATCACTAGCATTAATAAAACCTGCCTGCCTAAGTCATGAAAATGATTATGGCTGTCGGATATTGCAGCGCGAGTTAAATAAGTAATAGATACAAAACCTATAGGGCGGTCATCATCGCTTATAACAGGTTCCATAAAAGGTGTTTTTAACTTACTTATTCCGGGGGTAGAATCAGAAAGTTGACCATAAACATGGTGCGACTGCCAATTGTCGCTACTGGCTAATAAAATACCCTGTTGATCGTAAATAGTGGCCGAAAGCACGAACTCATCTTTACTTATATCGTTACAAATTGCATTGAGCTGGGGTTTGTTTTTTTCGATTAAAGGTGTTTTAACATTTAAAGCCATAAACTGAGTGAGGCTTTTGGCGGTGCTGTCGGCGCTATCGTAAAGTAACTGGTGACTCTGAAAACTACTATTAACACCCACCCAGCTTAGTAATACAAAACAGCCAGCCGCAAGAATTAAGCGAACGAGCCGCTTTCTTTGGGATACGCTTATAGGGTTTTTAATATGGTTATTTTTCATAGTCACCGTTTATGCTACTGACAGCATTTTGATTTGATGTTACAACTACACTAACTATAACCTTAAACCCCACCTGATGGCGAATTTAGTGTTGAGAATAGCAGTTTTGAGATGCCAACTATCAGGAAAATAAAAATAAACACGGAGATCCCATGTCGCAAATCAACATGGCACAGCAAGCTGCTGAGCAACCATTACAACACTTAACTCTAAATAAATGGTTTAGCTATAGTGGTGGTGTATCTACACCTCTCGATTATATTCCAAACAAAGCATTAGGGTTATTTAGCATCGCATTTACAGGTGATTTTGCAGAAAAACACATTGCCAGTATTGTTGACTTTTTAGCGACACATAACCAAAAAGTCACCGCTATATGCCAATACCAACCTGATTTAGGGCTTGCACCAGCACTGTGTTTTTACGCGCAAAATGCAGATAAAACTATAAACCCGTTAGTACTACAAGAATTTTCATACACGCTTGATTGTCAATTAGTGCAAGTTGCTACGCCGCCTAATTTATATGAGCCTGGTTTATTGGTTATGGATATGGATTCAACTGCAATAACTATTGAGTGCATAGACGAAATAGCACGCCTTGCGAACGTATACGATGAAGTTGCTTCTGTAACTGCACTTGCAATGGCGGGTAAACTTGATTTTAGTGAGAGTTTATATCAGCGTGTAGCTAAGCTTGAAGGTATTGAAAAAAGCTTAATTGAAGAACTGAAAAGTTCATTACCATTGATGCCTGGTATTAAAATACTGTGCCAAATTTTAAAGCAACATAACTGGTATTTGGCGATTGCCTCAGGTGGTTTTGTGCCTTTTGCAGAGCGTGTACAAGAGCTGATTAATTTAGATGAAGTGCACGCTAATGTGCTCGAATTTAAAGACGACAAGCTAACAGGTAAAGTACTGGGCACGATTGTCGATGCGCAGCAAAAAGCGGTCGTATTAGAGGTGCTTCAGCAAAAGCTAGGGCTTAAAAAAGCACAAACTGTAGCTATTGGGGATGGCGCAAATGATTTAGTGATGATGGCAAAAGCTGGCCTAGGTGTGGCCGTACATGGTAAGCCTAAAGTGGTTGAGCAAGCACAAGCGGCTATTTGTGAAGGGTCATTATTGCAATTGTTGTATATGTTGGCTATTCCGTTAGAAAAACAACCAACACTTTAAAATAAATTAAGTTAAACCGCTTAACGTAAGCGGTTTAACCAAATAAGCTTACGGCGGCTCATTTGTGCTACTTGCTCTTTTTTTAGTTCTAAATGGCTTAGCGCTTCTTCAGTTATATCTACTACATCACCCACACCAGCTACGGCCCATAAGGCTTCTTCTAAATCTTTAGCTTTGTGCATTGCGTACTGACTTACGTATTTTAGCTCATTAGAAAGATAATCAGTATCGGGGCGACCTGTGCGCGATATATACAAACGCATTACGAATATAAGTTGCGATGTAATACCTTTACTAATTTGTTTATAAAAGCTTGAGTAGTCTTCACCTAAAGCGCATTGGCTAACAATAGCCTCTTCAATACTGCCTTTTCGAGGATCGAAGTTAATAGCAAGTGTAAAAGCAAGCGGTGCATCTTGGCGGCTGCGATCTTTAATATTTGGTGTTATTACATTAATAATTTGCTCTTCGGTCAGAATGCTCGAAAAGTCAGTTTTGTTACTTAATAAACCAAAGTTTTGCAAAATCACGTGCATAGGGCTGGCGTATAACCCATATCCAATTGCGCCGGTTTTAAAGTGTGCAGCTTCTTTGTGTAAATATAGCGGAAATTGGCAAACGCTTTTTGTAACCATATTTCTAAGTGCGGTAGATAAGCCTTCTACTTTAGGTGCTTCTTCAGATACTTTAAGTTTGTCTTTATTACCTTCTATTAGCTGAGTGAAAAAGGTCACGCCAGCATGGGGTAAATCAGCAATACGATTTGCTTTTAGGTTAATAGTAGTAAATGACTTACTGATGGCCATTACTTCGTACTTTAGTTCACTAAGCTTATGCTTTTTAGTTATTTTTTGAAGTTCAGGGAATGCTAAAAGTACTATATCGCCTTTTTTAAATGTGGCAGGTTGTTCGCACTCTAACTGCAAACCCATTACCGAAAAGTCACGTGTATAGCCGTTAAATACCTCATCATTAATAGTGACACTAACTGGTGTTTTATAAAGGTAGCGCTTATGCGAGCGTAAATTTACGTATTCAAGTGGCACAATATCTAAGTAGGGTGGTGTTTTGTGTTTTGCGTGGCCAAAGTGCTTGAGCTGATTTACTAATGCTTTATCAAAAGTAAGTTGTTTATAATTTGCTTGTTCAGCTTTATTGCCAATATTTGTAAGTACAACAATATACTTAACATCTTTTATAAGGCCTTTTACACGAGGTGAAGGCGGCTTATTTAATTTTTCTATATTTTCACCGGCACTATTAGGTAGTGAAAGCGGTATAAAAGAATCATCTGGATGACTTGGCATTACTTGTATTTTAAAGCACTGCCAGCTCTCTTTTTGGCTACCAAAACCTAAAAATAGATCACGTAATTTAGGGTTGTTATTTAACTCTGTACGCGTCGCTGAGTAGTAATAAATTTTACCTGATGATATATGTGTAAATGTATAGAGGTAATCTTCTTTTACTGCGGTAATTTGAGTTAGTAATTGTGTAATACGCTGATGATTAAGTATATTGTACAAACACGGTATTTTTCTTTCATCGGTAAAGTAGCGCTGAATAAAAATATTATTTTCAGTGGTAAGGCTAAGGCTTGGGTAATATTGCTCATCTTTTTTACTTAAAAACACATATAAAGACGTTACGCGAGGAATGTAGTACTGCTCATACCCCTTTGATACTACAGCATCGAGCGTATTATCTAGATTTACTTTATAACGACGCTTATTACCATGAATAAAACTTTCTAAAAAGTCATTAAAGGCATCGTTGTTTTCTATATAAGTGCGCTTTAAGCGGATGTGATTAAATTCACGAGAGATATTTTCTACTGCAACAACTTCGTATTGAATACCGTTTTTTAGGCCAAGTTCAAAGTCTTGCTCAAGGCCTACTAAGCGCATTGCGATGAGTTCGCCTTTTTTTATAGAGTAGCGCGTTGCAAGCTTAACTTTACAACCGCTTAAAGATATATCTGAGGTGCTAGCAGCAATGTTCTTTTTATCTTTGTAATCAATCGTTACTTTTATTGAGTAATTCATCCGTTCTTCACGGCGGCTCTCGTAAGAGGCAAACTTAATTACTTCAGTGTTTAAGTTATTTTCTAACTCTTGTAACTCTGATTTTTCGGCTGCTTGTTTTTGTAATACGCGGTGGTTATTTTCTGTATTCATTACGGCTTCGTAAACAGCTAAGGTGTATTCACCATGTTGTTTAAGCGCTTTTTCAAACACTTCAATGGCTGTGTCATCCATAAAGTGTTGCTTGCCGTTATGCTCATATGGTTTTACTTGGCCTGTCACTAATCCGCGAAGATCAACAAAACGTGCCACTGGCTGAGATAAACGCGACATTTCCATTTTCATTAAAAATTGCTCAGGTTTAGTTAACCCTGCGGTTTTTGATTTGAAAATTAGATCAAATTTAGCGTTGCCTAAATATGTTTTTAACTCATTCACGAGATCTTCGTGTTTGAGCATTATGTCATCAGCCATTTATAAAACCATCACCGTCTAATTGAAAAAGTAGGTATACTGTTAAGTCCATTTATTAGAAGTTCAATAAACGTTAAATCGCGCTACGTTATTAATATAGGTACAATTATTTGAGTTACTACTGTTTAGCTCTTGTTATGTATGTGTTATTTGCCATTTTATTGGCAAGTTACTTTAAACTATTACAAAGCAAAAAGTATGCCCTAAATTATAGCTAAAAAGAAACACCATGTGTATTTATTGATTGTGACGCTAGATTTTTAAGCAGGCAAGAGTTTGTTGCTAAGTAAATGCCTGAAATGGCAAAATAAGCGCCTAATAGTAAGAATTTTTTTAATTTAAAGAATAGTAGGTAAAGTTATCAATGGCTAAAGCGGCAAAAGTAGAATTTGTTTGTACCGAATGTGGCATGAACTATCAACGTTGGCAGGGTCAATGTCGCTGCGGTGCGTGGAACACATTAGCGGAATTTAAGCCTTCAGCAGGGCATAGTAAAAAAGCATCAATACGATCAAACGTTGGTGGTTATGCTGGTGGTGTTGGTGGTGGTTCTAAAAAAATCAATGATATTGCTACATCAGAGGCTGAAAAGCAGCTAACTGAAATCGGCGAGCTTGATCGCGTACTAAGCGGCGGGGTGACTACTGGCTCTGTTAATATAATTTCGGGCGATCCGGGGGCGGGTAAGACAACTTTGCTATCTGACTTAGTGGCGAGAATGTCACAACGGATGCCGTCACTTTACTGTACGGCAGAAGAATCTTTATCGCAGTTTAAAAACAGGGTAAATCGTTTAAAGTTAAACTATAACCCGGAAGAGCTTTATTTACTTTCAGAAACGAGCGTTGAAACCATCATCGAAGAGCTCGAGAAAAATAAAATTAAGTTTGCTGTTATTGACTCTATTCAAGCTGTTGTAACCGATACGGCAAATGGTAGCCCAGGCTCGCCTTCGCAAGTAAAAAGCGCCGCCCAAGCATTAACTCAGTACTGTAAGCAAAATGATGTAACTATGTTCATTATTGCTCACGTAAATAAAAATAACGAAATAGCAGGCCCTCAAACACTTGTACATATTGTTGATGCGCTTTTACACATAGATACCAACGATGGGCAAATACGAACCCTTAGGGCAAATAAAAACCGCTTTGGTGATATTGATACTGTTGGCATTTTTAAAATGTGTGAACGTGGGATGTTAAGCGTTGATAATCCAAGTGAAATATTTTTATCGGGTTCAACCACCGACTCACCTGGCTCTACTATTACCTGTATTCGTAAAGGGAATCGTAATTTATTGCTTGAGATTCAATGTTTAACTACCGAAACAGAAGCTGAATTTCCGCAGCGTGTTTGTGTTGGTTTAAATATGAATCGTATAAAAATGCTGACCGGTATATTACGTAAGCATACTAAAACTAAAATATTTCACGATACGTTTTTTAATATTGTGGGTGGTTTAAGAATTGATGAGACAGAAACCTGCATCGATTTAGCATTAGTAACCGCGTTACTTAGCAGTTTAAACGAATTTGTTGTACCTCGTACCACGTGTATTATGGGAGAACTTAGCTTAAACGGCGATGTACGCCCAATAGACAGTGGTGTACCGCGTGTTAAAGAGGCTGCACAACATGGTTTTACAGAAATATATATTCCATTTCGCAATTACCATAAATCGATGGAAGGGCTAGGCGCTAAAATTACCCCTGTAAAAACCGTACATGAGTTACTTAGTTTGATTAATTAACACTTATCGGTGATGTTCTTCAGTGTTACTCTTAAGTTGAGACACTTTATAGAAAGAATTAAATAAGGAAATGACATGAAAAAATTAGTTATAGTTGCAGCTCTTGTGGCCGCAGGCGTTGGTGGTGTTAGTTACGCAAACTACGTAGCAACTCAAGAAGTGCGTGCAGAAGTAGATAAGCAACTTGCTTTAGTAAGCGAGCAAACTGGCGCTACATTTAAATACGCTGGTTTATCGGCAAGTGTTATTTCAAAGAGTGTAGAAATAACAAACATGGAAGTAATAAGCCCTGAAGGTGACAATGTTGCTAATATTCAAAGCATTGAAATAACTGGTTACGAGCCGGATAAAATATCACCACATACATCATTTGATGTAAAAAGCTTTCAGTTTGATAAAAGCTTCGTATCAAAATTACCAGCTGATACAAACGAAATGTTAGCGTCGGCAAGTTACGACTTACATTCATCACTTGATTACGATGAAGAGTCTGGCAATAGTGATGTAGTAGTTAAGCTTGATGCAAAAGACATTGTTAGTTTTAATATGGATATGGGTTTAGCTAATTCAAAAGCGTTAATGGATGCTTCATTGGCTATTAGCAAGGCGCAGCAAGAAGCGGGTGATCAACCGCTGACGTATGAGCAAGAATTACAGCAGCAAACACTTGTTATGCAAGCAATGAGTAAATTAGAGCCGCGTAATGTTAGCTTTGCCTTAAATAACCAGGGTAAATTAAAAGATTTACTCTCAAGCGAGCTTGAAAAGCAAGGTATGACGCTTGAGCAAATGGAAATGACGCTAGAGCAACAGTTACAACAAGCTCCTGTAACTGAAGATATTGCAGAGGCTTTAACCAGCTTTGCGAAAGGTTTAAATTCATTCAGTGTGTCTGCAAAGCTACCTGAAGGTAAAACTATGATGGAAATTAACCAACAAGTTATGATGCTAGTAGGGCAACCTGAAGAGCTAGTTAAGTTTATTAACTTAGAAGTTAAAGGTGATTAGGCCTTAGTTCTGTATTAATAAAGGCGCCAATTGGCGCCTTTATTGTAATCTTATTAGCTAAAGCAATTTGCTTTTATAAGATCAGTGATTATTTGTTGTGATGGTTTTATTTTTTCCATCGCTAAAAATTCATCAGGCTGGTGTGCCTGGTTAATTGAGCCTGGGCCCATTACAATCGTTTCACAACCGAGTTGCTGGATAAACGGCGCTTCAGTGCAGTAATTTACTGCGACCGCTTTTTGCCCCGCTATTTTTTCAGCCATTTTTACTAAAGCACTGTCGGTGCTCCCACTAAATGCCGGTATTGGTTCATGTAGATCAATAACGCTCACCGCATTTGGGTATTGCTGATTTATCTCTTTCGTTGCATCGAGTACGAATGCTTGTAGTTCTTGTACACTTAAACCTGGTAATGGGCGCATATCTATATGCATTTCACAGCAACCACAAATTCTATTCGCGTTATCGCCGCCATGAATATTACCTAAGTTTAATGTTGGATAAGGGATTTCGAAGTGGTATATTGAATACTTATGCTTTAATTGTTCTTTTAAGATCATCAATTTTGTAATCACTTTATGCATTACTTCAATGGCGTTAAGACCACGTTCGGGATCGGAGCTATGCCCAGAGCGACCAACCACTCTTATTGCTGTACTCATATGGCCTTTGTGCATAAATACTGGCGTCATATCAGTAGGTTCGCCTATTATACAACGCGCAGGTTTTAAATTCGGGTGCTTACATATTTGTTGTGCACCAGCCATCGTTGTTTCTTCGTCGGCGGTGGCAAGGATTAAAATAGGCTGAGTTTGCTGCTTTTCATCAAGTTCACTAATCGCTTGTAATACAAAAGCAAAAAAGCCTTTCATATCAATACTTCCTAGCCCATACAATTTGTTATCGAGTTCGGTAAGTTTAAATGGATTATGATTCCAACGACTGTCATCAAAAGGCACTGTGTCGGTATGACCAGCTAGCATTAATCCGCCATCACCTTCTCCGCGTTTTGCTAATAAATTATAGCGCCCTTTACCTCCTTCTAATTCTATAATTTCACACGTAAAACCGATTGTTTCGCACCAACTGGCTAGGAGTTCAATTACGTTTTTATTGCTCATACACAGGTTGTCTTCAATAGCACTAATAGAAGGGGCTGCAATCAATTGTTGGTACATGGAAATAAACGAAGGCAAAGGCATAAAAAAATCCAAAATTATTATTCAATTTAATTGCATAACAATATAAAAGTATTTATGATGAATATCAATTCACTTTTTAAGCATAAATATATTAAAAGTAACGCCATGAAAATAATGCGACGATAATCAAAATTCATTAATAAAAAAGACTTAATTAGCGTCTAAGCTAGTTTAAGCGAACATTATAGATAAGTAGTAATTAATTTTAAGATAACGAGTAACAAATGAATGTAGTGATTATTGGCGCAAGCGGATACAGCGGCGCAGAGTTAGCAAGTTTAGTTGCTAAGCATCCAAACTTAACTTTAACAGGCTGTTATGTATCTGAGGGTAGCTTAGATAAAAATAAATTGCTAAGTGATTTATACCCAGAGCACCTTGGCTTACTAGACTGCCCTTTACTTCCTCTTAGCGTATCAGCTTTTGATGACATTCAAAGTGATGCTGATTACGTATGCTTATGTACCGATCACAAAGTAAGTGTTGATTTAGCGCCGCAATTTTTAGCTATGGGTAAAAAGGTATTTGATTTATCTGGTGGCTATCGTTTAGCAAGCAATGACGACTACGTTACTTACTATGGTTTTGAGCATCAACATCCAGAGCTTTTAAATGAAGCGGCTTACGGTCTAGCTGAGTGGAACCATGATGCTATCGCTAATGCAAAGCTAATTGCTGTTGCAGGCTGTTACCCAACAGCAGCGCTTAATGCGCTAAAACCGCTTAAGCAAGCAGGCTTATTGAGCAGCGAAAGTATTATTATTAATGCGGTTTCGGGCGTTACGGGTGCCGGGCGTAAAGCTAGTGTAGGAACGCATTTTTGTGAAGTGTCGCTTGCACCTTATGGTTTGTTTAACCATCGCCACGGCCCTGAAATTGAACAACACCTTGGCCACAAAGTGTTGTTTACACCGCACTTAGGTAATTTTCCGCGCGGTATTTTAGAAACTATTTATGTACAGCTTAAGCCAGGCGTTACCAAGGAAAACGTTGCATCGGCTTATCAAGTACTTTCGAGCGAGCCATTAATTCGTTTATTAGGCGATAAAGTACCTTCAATTAAAGGTGTAGCTAAGCAGCCATTTGTTGATATTGGCTGGCAGCAACAAGGAACGCAGTTAATTGTGATGTCTGCTATTGATAACTTATTAAAAGGCGCTGCTGGACAAGCTTTGCAGTGTATTAATATTTCTATGAATTTAGATCATACCACTGGTTTAAAAGGAGCGTTTTAAATGAGTAAAAAAACGTGGGTAATTAAACTAGGTGGTGCAGTACTTAATACAGAAAATGCAGCAAAAGCGTTGTTTGATGTATTAAATGAGCAAACAAATGATGAGTTTGTGATTGTACATGGCGGTGGCGCTTTAGTTGATACATGGTTAAAACAAGCGGGTTTTGCCAGTGCTAAACACCAAGGATTACGTATTAGCCCAGCAGAGCAAATGCCTTATATAGTGGGTGCGCTTGCAGGTTGCGCTAATAAACAATTAATGACTCAAGCTATTAGTGCTGGGCACAAGCCTGTGGGCTTAAGCCTTTTTGAGGCAGGTGTTACTGCCACTCAAAAGCTAAAAGCGCTTTGCTTGGTGGGTAAATGTAAAAGCAACGACGATTCTATTGTTAATGATTTACTTAAAATCGGTCGCCTACCCATTGTTAGCTCTATAGGCTTTGATGAGCAAGGGCTTTGGTACAACGTAAATGCAGATGAAGCAGCAGCGGCTATTGCTAGTAACTTAAATGCCGAGCTTATTTTTATGACGGATGTTGAAGCAGTGCTTGATGAAAATAAACAGCCGTTACATCAACTTGACACAAAACACATTGATACTTTAATTTCAAATGGAGTAATTGTGGGCGGGATGGAGGTCAAAGTTAAGACCAGCCTTCACGCTGCCCAACATTTACGACGCGGTGTGTATATTTCCAGCTGGCAAAAGCCAGAAAATTTAACTGCTCTGCTACAAGGCGAGCATGTCGGAACTAAGATTACACCATAGGTTTATTATGTTTGAGAATTTTTTAACGGGTTTAGAGTTAGACCAAGAAGGCGCACTTAATTTATTAAAGTTAGCGCAAGATATAAAAGCAAAACCAGAAAAATACAGCAATGTATTAGCGGGAAAATCAATCGTAACATTGTTTGAAAAACAAAGTTTACGTACTCGTTTATCGTTTGATATAGGTATTAACCGCCTTGGTGGCCATGCAGTTTATTTAGATCAGCAAAATGGCGCTATGGGTGCACGTGAATCAATTAAAGATTTCGCACTTAATATTTCTACTTGGGCCGATGGTATTGTTGCGCGCGTAAATCAGCACAGCACATTAACTACATTAGGTGAATACGCATCAGTACCGGTAGTAAATAGTTTGTGTGATTTATACCACCCATGCCAAGCGCTTGCTGATTTTTTAACGCTTCAAGAAGTTCACGGCGATGTGAGCGAGCTTAAAGTGGCTTACTTAGGTGAGGGCAACAATGTAACTCATTCATTAATGCTTTTAGCGGCAACGCTTGGCACTGATTTTGTTGCTGTAACGCCAAAAGGCAGCTCGCCTGATTCGCAAATCCTTAAAAAGGCAGAGCAAATAGCGGCAATGAATGGCGCATCAGTGATGGTAAGTGACCGTGTTGAAGCGGCTGTTGGTGCAAACGTTGTATATGCAGATACATGGGTATCAATGGGTGATACAACACCGCTTGAGCAAGTTAAAGAAAAATATATGCCTTATCAATTAAATCAGGCATTGCTAGATCAAACCGGTGCAACTACGGTATTACATTGCCAACCGGCACACCGTGAATTTGAAATTACCTCTGAGGTAATGGATGGTCCAGCATCGAAAATTATTCAACAAGCAGAGAATCGCATGCACGCGCAAAATGCTTTGCTAGTTACATTACTAAATCCAAATTTTGTTAAGGAACACCTATGAGTTCAATTAAAAAAGTCGTTTTAGCCTATTCAGGTGGTCTTGATACATCGGCTATCGTGCCATGGTTAAAAGAAAACTACGGTTGTGAAGTTGTTGCGTTTGTAGCGGATGTAGGTCAAGGCGCAGAAGAACTTGAAGGCGTAGAAGCTAAAGCAATCGCTTCAGGTGCTTCAGAATGTTACGTAGTTGATTTAAAAGATGAAATGGTAAGTGATTACATTTATCCAACACTTAAAACGGGCTCGATTTACGAAGGTACTTATTTACTAGGTACGTCTATGGCGCGTCCTATTATTGCTAAAGCACAAGTTGAAATTGCACGTAAAGTAGGTGCTGATGCACTTTCTCATGGTTGTACTGGTAAAGGTAATGACCAAGTTCGTTTTGAATCATGTTTTGCAGCCCTTGCTCCAGATTTAAAAGTAATTGCGCCATGGCGTGAGTGGGACTTATCGAGTCGTGAATCATTACTTGATTACTTAGCAGAGCGTGACATTCCGTGTTCAGCATCTGCTACAAAAATTTATAGCCGTGATGCTAACGCTTGGCATATTTCGCACGAAGGTGGTGAGCTTGAAGATCCATGGTGCCAACCAACTGAGCAAGTATGGACTTGGACTAACTCTCCAGAGCAAGCACCAGATAAGGCAGAACTAGTAACTTTAAAAGTTGTTGAAGGCGAAGTGGTTGCTGTAAATGGCGAAGAACTTAAACCATATGACTGTTTAGTTAAATTAAACGATATTGCATCGCCTCATGGCGTTGGACGTGTTGATATTGTAGAAAACCGTTTAGTAGGTATGAAGTCACGCGGTTGTTATGAAACACCAGGTGGCACAGTAATTATGGCTGCGCTTCAAGCCATTGACGAGCTAGTGCTTGATAAAGCAAGCCGTAAATGGAAAGAAGTACTAGGTGGTGAATTTTCACATTTAGTGTACGACGGACGTTGGTTTACACCACTTAAAGATTCTATTTTAGCTGGTGCAGAAGCACTTTCTAAAGTGGCAACAGGTGAAGTGGTACTTAAGCTATATAAAGGTCAAGTAACTGCGGTTCAAAAGCAATCACCAAATAGCTTATACAGCGAAGCATTTGCTACATTTGGCGAAGATGATGTGTATGACCAGTCACACGCTGAAGGCTTTATTCGTTTATTCTCGCTTTCAAGCAGAATTTCAGCATTGGCTAAAAAGTAAATTATTTATAGCCCCTTATAAAAGGGGCATTACAGGGTTTGGAGAGATTTCATGGCATTATGGGGCGGACGTTTTTCTACGGGTCCAGATGAGGCGTTTAAGCAATTTAACGACTCTCTTCCCTTTGACTACCAGTTAGCAGAGCAAGATATTATTGGCTCTGTGGCATGGGCTGGTGCACTTGAACAGGTAAATGTACTTTCAAGTGATGAGCATACAAAATTAGTTGCTGCATTAAATGAGCTACTTGAAGAAGTTAAAGCTGATCCACAATCAGTTGCTACTTCAGGTGCAGAAGACATTCATTCACATGTTGAAGCTGCTCTAATTGAAAAAGTAGGTGATTTAGCTAAAAAATTACATACAGGCCGAAGCCGTAATGACCAAGTTGCCACCGATTTTAGACTATGGTGCCGTGATACAGCCGATCATTTACTAGATGCCATTGCACAGCTAAAAGGCGAGTTTGTAGCGCTTGCAGAGCGAGAGCTTGGCACAATATTGCCAGGTTACACGCATTTACAGCGCGCACAACCAGTATTGTTTAGCCACTGGTGTATGGCGTATGTAGAAATGCTAGAGCGCGATGAAAGCCGCCTGCAAGATGCTAAAGCGCGCATGAATTTTTGCCCATTAGGCAGTGGTGCATTAGCAGGTACAGCTTATCCGATTGATCGCCAAGCATTAGCCCACGGATTAGGTTTTACAGCGGCTACAAAAAATAGCCTTGATGGCGTATCTGATCGTGACTTCGTGTTAGATCTTTTAAGTTGTGCGTCTATTTCGATGATTCACTTATCTCGTATGTCTGAAGATCTGATTTTTTATAATTCGGGTGAAGCCGGATTTATAGAGCTTGCTGATAACGTCACGTCAGGCTCATCGCTCATGCCTCAGAAAAAAAATCCTGATGCACTCGAGCTTATTCGCGGTAAAACCGGACGTGTATTTGGTGCATTTAGCGCTATGATGATGACATTAAAAGCGTTGCCACTTGCATACAATAAAGATATGCAAGAAGACAAAGAAGGCCTGTTTGACGCTATGCCAACATGGCTTGCATGTATTCATATGGCGCAAGCGTGTATTAAAGGCGTAAAAGTAAATGGTGATAAAACGTTAGCAGCGGCAAAAGGCGGCCACGCTAATGCCACTGAACTTGCTGATTACTTAGTTGCTAAAGGTGTGCCATTTAGAGAAGGGCATCACATTGTGGGTGTACTTGTACAGCTTGCGATTAGCGAAGGTAAAACGCTTGAGGAGCTATCACTTGAACAGTACAAATCAGTAAACACTGTATTTGAAGACGATGTTTACCCAGTACTTGAAATTGATGCGTGTATAAAAGCGCGTCAAGCGCTTGGTGGGACGTCTATTGAGCAAGTAACTAATGCTGTTAAAGAAGCCAAAAAAAAACAGCAAATAACGGTACGTGATGCAAATTTAGATGATGTAGAGGCAATAGCCACACTTATACAGCATTGGGCAACGGTAGGCGAAAACCTACCTCGTGCAAAAAGCGATATGGTGCACTCTATTAACGAGTTTGCAGTTACTGAAATAAATGGAAAAGTGTCGGGCTGTGCATCGTTATACATTTACGATACCGGCCTTGCTGAAATACGCTCATTGGGTATAGACCCAAAAAGTAAAGTGACGGGGCAGGGTAGACAGCTTGTAGAGCACCTACTTGCTAAAGCCAAAAAATTGGCACTTAACCGAGTTATTGTATTGACCCGTGTACCCGATTTTTTTGAACAACAACGTTTTACTTTTTGTAGCAAAGACTCTTTGCCTGAAAAAGTAATGAAAGATTGTGAACTTTGCCTTCGTAAAGAAAATTGTGACGAAGTAGCAATGGAATATATTTTGAAGCTAAGTACACCTGCGGAGATCCCGTGTAAATACGTAGCTTAAACTCCCTGGATATAAAAAACGTACGGTTATCCCTGTGCGTTTTTTTATATTTGCAGTAAACTGGTCGGAGTTGTTTGGTTTGATTATATTTTTTGAGTGAATTTTAATGTGTCAAAAAAAGTTGGCACATTGGTTGCTTTGTATAAGATAGATAGCAAAATAGCTATCACTGCTTAAAACAGGTAATGCATTTATCTACATAATAATGTGGTTAAAAGTTGCACCAAATATAATTAAAACTTTTACAAGGATCAATCACATGCAAGTTTCAGCTAATAGCCAATTACAAATGCAAGCATACAACAAAACACAACAATTAAAGCCTGCAATGGAACAAACTGCTAGCCCTAAAACCCTGCAATCTGATACAGTAAGCATCTCACAAGAAGCTATGGCTGCTGCGAGTACTGATTTACAGCGTGGTGGTGTGATACTTTATCCCCCAAATAAACCAAAATAATTAATGAAGGTAATGAATGTTTTTAACTGAGTTTTTTGGTTTCTTTTCGCTATCAGCTTTTGCCTCGTGGGGTTTTTTGATGGCATTTTTTTTTAATATTTTTGTTTTTTCATTAGATATAAAAAGAAATACAACCTTATTGCTCAGTTCTTTCATTATGATGTTTTCTTATTCTACATCAGACTATTTTTTCTCATGGTTATCAGTTGAAAGCTCACTTTATCTTGATTGGGCACTTTATGATTATGCTACTGTGGGTGCCTTATTATCAGTTTATTTACTATTAAAAAAAACAACTCCCTCATTTATGTATTTATTAATAGGCCTTATAGTTAATTCATTATTGAGTTTGTGTATGTACTTAGATATGTATGTTTACAATAACAGGGAACCTTGGTTCTTGTGGGATTTGTATACATTTTCAGTCAATATAATCGATCTTATAATGATTGTTATTTTGATTGTAGATAGAGACTTACTTGGTTTTCATAAATTAAAAAGCAAACTCCTTAATTACTTCAAGTCAAACGATACCCACAAAGTAACTTAGCTTAAATGTACGTTACTGAACCCCTAATGGTTTATGTACAAGCCTTCACTCAGTGGGGCTTTTTAATGGCCTTTCTGTATTGTTTGACCTCTACGATAAATAAAGAAAATAAGTCTCCTGTTTATTTATCTGCGCTTATGCTCTGCTCATATGTTTTTAGTGGTTATATAGACTTATTAGAAGGTTTATATTTAAACTCGATGCTCTACGATTTTGTTACAATTTTAGCTTTGTTAATTTTAGAGTACTTTAAAGTACTTCACCGCTCTATAGCTTTTCACTTCATCATCTTTGCGTTAATAATAAATGCTGTGCTTACCTTAATATTACATTACGATCTAAACATCTTGTATAACTATGAGCCTTGGTGGTATTGGAGTGTTTATTCTGTTGGTGTAAATATGTTCGATGTTTTAATGATTCTGTCACTAGTATTCAACAAAAATCTCAAAAATAATGGATAATATTCTAGTTAATCCAGCAATTTCTTTTTACATAGGTGCATTTGTACAGTGGGGCTTTTTAATGGCTTTTTTGTACTCATTAGTTATAAGTATTAACAAACCTAGAAAAGAAGCTGTATGGTTATCATTTGTTATGTCAATTTCTTACTCCTCAAGCTTGTTTATAGATATACAACACATATCGTATTTTCAGCTCTTTTTGTTTGATATAACAACTATTTTCGCCATTATTATTTTAAGGTTGTTCATTATTGAAAATCTTATATCGATCTACTTGTTGTTAGGGTTGATTATAAACTCATCATTATTTCTTGGTATGTATATAGATGTGTCAGTTTTTAATAATTACGAACCTTGGTGGTTTTGGTTTTTTTATTCAATTGTTATTAATTTAGCCGACTTTATGATGCTAGCTATATTTTTTATAAACAAAGATTTTTTAGCTTTAGCTGCAATTAAAATATGGTTCCACAATAGTATTATGAAAAGGAATAATAGTAGTGGCTGACATACTTTGGGCTCTGGTAGATTTAGGATATAACGTAGCAATACTATTTACATGGTTCTTCCTAATCGCATTTTTATATAACCTATCAGCGAGTATTAATAAAAATGATAAAAGTAGAACGCATCTTTCATTTATAATGATGGCCTCATATATATCTAGTCTTTTTATGGATCCACTTATTGAAAATCCTCACCTAAATTACTTCTATTATGATCTTGCTACTATTAGCGCCCTGATACTTTGGCGATTTATATATAAAAAATTAGTACCAATTGTTTTCTCCTATTTAATTGTAGGCCTTTTTATTAATGCATGTTTATTTTTAGGTATGCACTACGATATTGAAATTGCAGGTACTCTTTACTATTGGTGGTTTTGGACTGTTTATATTTTTGGAATGTATTTTGTCGACTTTACAATGGCATTGGTATTAATCATCAATAAGGATGTTTTAGGCTTAAACAAGCTTTTAAGGTGTGTTAGAAAGTTAAGTTTGGATCGCTGAGGCAGTATAGCTCAACTTAAAAGAAGAGTGATTTTGTGCCTTTTCTGATGTTGCCGTAATATGTAAAGCGGTATAATAATTTTTTATCTAGTGTTGGAGTAAGATGATTGAGCTACTTTTAAATACAAACATCTCTTTTTATATAGGTGCTTTTGTACAGTGGGGCTTTTTGATGGCTTTTCTATATTCTTTAGTAAGCTCTATAAATAACGCAGATAAAAGCATTGTTTGGCTATCTTTCATCATGGCACTTTCTTACTCTTCTAGTATTTTTATTGATATGGATTCGATAACTTACTTCGATTTTTTCTTATTCGATAGTATTACTCTATTTGTTATTATTTTATCTGGTTTTTTTATAAAAATTAGCGGTGTATACATTTATTTATTATTTGGTTTAGGTATAAACACCTTACTATTTTTTGCAATGTATATAGATAATGATGTTATGCACCATTATGAATTTTGGTGGTTCTGGTGGGTGTACATAGTAGGTATAAATTTTACAGATTTGACCATGGTTTTAGTTTTCTTTATAGGTAAAGATATTTTAAAACTTGCTTGGTTAGAAGGAAAGCTAAATAAAGTGTTTAATAAAAGGGCCTATTAGTAATGGATTTCAGTGCTAACAGGCCTTATTTATTATTAACTGGCACCACAGCCCAATTTAGTTTTTAGCGCTTTGACAATTACAGGGTCTACAAACTCGCTTACATCACCATTGTGACGTGCTACTTCTTTAACAAGCGTTGATGAAATAAATGAATTTCGCTCTGCGGGTGTTAAAAATACACTTTCTAAATCAGGATTCAGGCGGCGGTTCATGTTAGCTAATTGAAATTCATAGTCAAAATCAGATACAGCCCTAATACCACGAATAAGCACATTAGCATTGTGATCGCGCGCAAGGTCAGCCAATAAGCCAGAAAAACCAATGACCTTAACATTATCTAAGTGACTTAAAATAGAGTTTGCAAGTTCAACACGTTCTTCAAGGTTAAAACAGGGTTTCTTACTTGGGTTGTTCGCAACCGCAACTAATACGGTATCAAACATTTTAGCTGCACGTTGAATAAGATCTGTATGACCATTGGTTAGTGGATCAAAGGTGCCAGGGTAAATTGCAATAACTTTCATAATGTTCACTATTTATGATTTTAGCGCTAGTTTAACAGTGTTTATGCCACAAAGCAGCCTAGCTAATAAAGCATATAAACACTTACTTTCTTTGAACAGGTCAGTCCAAGGTTTGAGTGTTTTAATGATTCATATTTGTTTATACTGTTTACCTCTTTTGAGTGTAATGTAGCCTATAGATAATTTGAGTATTAGCATATGAATACCAAGGATAAAATAATACACACCAGTATTTTGTTGTTTAACGAAAATGGTGAGCGTGCAATAACGACAAATCATATTGCATCAAACTTAGGGATGAGCCCGGGTAATCTTTATTATCATTTTAAAAATAAAGAAGACATTATCCGTCATATTTTTGCGCTGTATCGCGATCATTTAAATACTCACTTTAAACCTATTAATAAAGATGATGATGCATTTAATCATTTAACGGCTTATTTAGATTCGTTATTTGAATTGATGTGGCGTTACCATTTTTTTTACGACAATCTTGGCGATATACTCGCCAGAGACACTGAGCTAAAACAAGCTTACATTGATTTTCAGTTAGAGTTATTAGAGCAAGTTCGTAAAATTATTCTAGGTCTTCGCGATAGTGAAATGATTACTATTGATGAGCAAGATGTCATTGATTTAGCCCATACACTAAAGTTAACTGTTAGCTTTTGGACGCCTTATATTAAGGCTCGTAGGCCAAGCGGTACCCTTGCTGAGCAAGATATATATCACGGTATTTTAAAAGTACTTACATTATTTAGAGCGTACAGTACCGATAAAAGTATTAATAAAATGAACCTATTACGCGAAAAATACACCGAATTAGCGCAACAAGCCCCAACTGTTGTTTAGCCGTTGCCCTTTGGTTGTTTCCTAGACGCTGGATTTTTTGCTATAATCGCGCGCCAAATGCCTGGGAGCGCGAATTCCCGCAGTCTAAGAGTGAACTATGCTTAAATTTATCGTCAAACTACATCCTGAAATAGCCATCAAAAGCCGTTCGGTCCGTAAACGCTTTACTAAAGTGTTAGAAAATAACATTAAGATTGTATTGCGACGTCTTGACGAAAAAGTACAAGTAAGAAATAACTGGGATAATATTTCAGTTGTTACAAAGCTTGAAGATGCACAAGTTCGCCTTGATTTTATCGACAGCCTTAAACGCATACCTGGTATCGTTCAGTTTATTGAAGTAACTGAGACGCAATTTGAAACTCTCGATGATATCTATCAAAAAACAATAGCGTTAGTGGGTCATACAATTGTGGGTAAAACCTTTTGTGTGCGTGCTAAGCGTATAGGCCAGCACGACTTTACCTCGACTGATTTAGAGCGTTATGTTGGTGGTGGGCTAAATCAACATATTGAAGGCGCAAGCGTTAAACTTAGCCGTCCAGAAGTAACAATACGCTTAGAAGTAAAAGACGATAAAGCTTATATTGTTTCGCAAACGCATTTTGGTATGGCGGGCTTTCCACTACCAACGCAAGAAGACGTGCTTTCGCTTATGTCGGGTGGTTTTGACTCTGGCGTAGCAAGTTACCAAATGATTCGTAAAGGCGCACGTACGCACTTTTTATTCTTTAATCTAGGTGGCGCAGCGCACGAGATTGGTGTTAAGCAAGCGAGCTATTTTTTATGGAAAAAATACAGCTCAACACATAAAGTTAAATTTATAACAGTTGATTTTGAACCTGTTGTTGCTGAAATTCTAGAAAACGTTGAAAACAGCCAAATGGGTGTTGTACTTAAACGTATGATGATGCGAGCAGGAAGTGTAGTGGCTGAAAAGTTAAACATTCAGGCGCTTGTCACTGGTGAAAGTATTGGCCAAGTATCTAGTCAAACATTAGCGAACTTAAGCGTGATTGACCGCGTTACTGAAACGCTCATTTTACGCCCGCTAATTCAAAATGATAAACAAGAAATTATTAATCTTGCTCGCCAAATTGGTACAGCTGAAATGGCTGAAACGATGCCTGAATATTGTGGTGTTATTTCTAAAAAACCGACAGTTAAAGCCAAAATTGAAGTAATAGAAGCCGAAGAAGAAAAGTTCGATTTTGATGTGCTAGATACCGTAGTAAATAACGCGCGCATAATGGATGTACGCGATATTGACGTAGAAGCCAAGCAAGAGCTAAAAGAGGCTGAGTCGGTTGCTGATTTACCTGCAGGCTCTGTAGTAATTGATATTCGCTCACCAGAAGAAGAAGAAGCTGCACCGCTTGTAATCGATGGTGTTGAAGTGGTGCATTTGCCGTTCTTCCGTTTAGCTACTAAGTTTGGTGATTTACCAAAAGACACTGACTACTATTTATATTGTGACAGAGGCGTAATGAGCCAACTACAGGCACTTATGCTGCACGAACAGGGCTTCGAAACTGTAAAAGTTTATCGCCCGTAAAGTTAAAAGCTTATATAAGCGTGGTTTATACCACGCTTTTTTTTGCCTGAATTTTGACTAACAACTCATCGTTGTAAGGCGTTGGAATACTGTAAAGTTTACCTTGTTGGCTAATATAGCCACATATAGCTGATATTTCTGTTTCTCTATTGTGAGCTATATCTTGCTGCATTGATGAGTAATTATTTGCGGTTAACTCCATTATTTTATAAGCGGTATTGAGAGCTTTAATTAATGGGATATTAAGCCCTTGAGCCTTTGCAATATTGCATGCTTCAGTGAGTGCATTAAAAATTATTGTATTGTACTTAGGTGCACGTAATTCGCCATTTTTTACATTACTTAAAGCGCTTAATGGATTAATGGCAATATTGACGAGTAGCTTTTCAAAACGAAGCTGCTGAATGTTATTAGTAAACTTTAGGTTGGGTATTACTTTAAAAATATCAGCTATTGGCGCGCTATTTTGAAGTGCAAGCTCATTACAGCCACCAATAACGCTTTGTCCTTCACCTGTGTGTTGCACAATATATTGGTTTGATTTAAAGCCCGCTATGCTTGTCGTTAAAAAGTAGAGTGCTTGATGGGTGTTTAGCTGGTTATTTATCTCATCAACGTTGCCCATTCCATTATGCGAAAGTACAACAGAGCAATGTGTCGGTAAAAATGGCTTTATTTGAGAAAACGCATCAAGCACTTGAAAAGCTTTAACGGTAAATAAAATTACATCAAATTCAGTTGCTTTATCTAACTGATTTAATGAAATAAATTTTGCGTTAATTTTTTTTGATGCACCCTTAGCTCTGCTGTAAAAGCGGGTGTTTGTTGGGTTTTTACGAGTTAAAACACTGACATTATGCGATGCGCTCAAAAAGTGGCTCAGCAATAAGCCAATAGCGCCATCGCCAACGATTAAAATATTAGCCATGTGGGTTCTTTTTTCGAGGTGTAAAAATTACTCTAAGTAAAAAGTAGCTTGCAGCACCTGCAAAATCAGCAAAAAAATCACCAAGTGATGCTTGCCTATAAGGAAGTGCGTCTTGCATTATTTCTATCGAGGCGCCATAGCCTGCTAATAAGAGTATTTGAGCATATAAAGGAAGCTTAAAAGCCTTATCCATTATTATGGCTAATATAAAAAAAATCCCAAAATGGGCGACTTTATCAACATGAGGGAATAAATTTACAACGCCACCTTTTATTTCTTTAGCAAATAAAAAGGTGAAAGCCACTATGCTGATTAAAAAAACTGCTTGATAAACACGCCTTGTCACGACAAATCCTAAAATCGCTTAAAAAAGAGGCGCAAGTATATCAAACTAATTTAGTATCGCACCTGAACAAGATGCAGAAAAATGTAAAGATTTATAATTTTAGCGTTATAATTGCCACATAAAATTAAGATTAAATAGTTAGGAGTATACTAATGCCTTCATTTGATATTGTATCTGAAGTAGAAATGAACGAAGCTAAAAATGCGGTTGATAACGCAAACCGTGAACTAGAGACTCGCTTTGATTTTAGAGGCGTTGATGCATCTATTGAGCTAAACGATAAAACAATTAAGCTTAAAGCAGAAGCTGACTCTCAAGTTATGCAGTTGTTCGATATTTTAGCGGGAAAAATTTCAAAGCGCGGTATGGATGTAGCTAGTTTAGAACTTCAAGATATTAGCCGTGCAGGAAAAAATGTATTTCGTAACGTTGGGTTAAAGCAAGGTATCGAAAAAGACATGGCCAAAAAAGTGGTTAAAGCCATTAAAGATTCAAAAGTTAAAGTACAAGCCGCTATTCAAGGCGAAGAAGTGCGTGTGACAGGTAAAAAGCGTGACGATCTTCAAGAGGCAATGCAGGTAGTACGCAGTGCCGATTTAGGTCAGCCTTTTCAGTTTAAAAACTTTCGCGACTAATTTATAAACTGTTTTTAATAAAAATGCTTTAATTTGTCTATATTTGCAGACAGATTAAAGCTACTTAATTTTTTACAACTTTCCCATCTTATCCTCTCGTAGTTCTGCATGTATTAATCCACCTTTTGATATTTAAGCTATTATATTTAATTGAATATAATAAAAATTTCACTCTAGAAGGTATTAAAATGAGACCCCATCAATTATTTCTGTTATTTGTTTTGCTTATATTTACCAAGCCAAGCTTATCAAAGCCAGTTGATATTGATGTATTGGTCGAAGATGGCTACTTTCCGATTATTATTAACGCGCAAAAAAAGCAGGGCTTTGCTCCTGAGTTTATTAATATTTTAAACGACGCACAGGAGGAATTTAACTTTATACTTATTTCTTTACCTGTAAAAAGGCTTACTTTGTCTGTTGAAAAAAATAACTTCGACGTTTTATTTTTAATGGCAATGCAATGGCTGCCAAAAACAACGCAGAAAAACATTGAAAAAACTGAATTTTATACCATCACCAAAAACGAGCTTTATACACTCAAAGAGAATGCATCAGAACAAACTTATTTTGACAATCTGGACAAATTAACCAAAGTTGGGGTTTTAGGGTACTCGTATCAATTTGCAGGATTTAATACAAATGCCGAATACTTGAGAGAAGAGCACCAGGTAAGCCTTACAATCGATGAATTCAATGTAGTTAAAATGCTGCTATTAAGGCGCGCTGAAGTCGGGGTTTTAAACAGTATTGCTTATCAGTATTTTAAAAAGCAGAATATCTTAAATATGGATTTACTATTTAAGAGTGACGTACCAGATGCAGTGTATGAAACACATTTTTTGATTAACTCACAATCAAATAAAATATCTAGTCGCAAAATGGATGAAATATTAAATTTACCTACTACACAAATGCAACTTCAGAAGCTACTTGATAAGTACGGTATTCCTTCAAGCTATAATAATACAGCACTGAACTGAAATAGCTTTTAGCTATATAGACGTCCATTGACATTTGTAAACAAAATGCTCACAATGACGGCATATTTTCAAGGTGCTTGCTAGCCACTTCATGTAATGATTTTTTTAGCAGGATAATCGGGAAGTTGGTGCGTTTTCATGATGACTACAAGCCCAACACTGCCCCCGCAACGGTAGAGTATTGCATGTTTTTATGTGCTTACTGAGTCCGGAGACCGGCCTTGATGCAATCTTACTTACTTAAATCTTTGCGGTGGGCAAAGGTAGGGGATCTCATGTTAAACAAAACAACTCTAGGCGTTGCAATTTCTGCTGCGCTTTCATTTTCTGTGTCTGGTGCAGAGCAATCAATTGAAAAAATAACCGTTACAGCTAATAAGTTTGAGCAATCAATTAACGACGTTTTAGTGAGTGTAAATGTTATTGAACGTGCTGAAATAGAAGCTAGTAACGTACGCGATTTACCTACACTTTTAAGCACGCGAGTGGGTTTTCAAGTTAATCCAAACGGTGGTTTTGGTCAAAATACAGGTGTGTCACTTCGTGGTACAGGCTCTGGCGATACGTTGATTTTAATTGACGGTGTACGTACAGGCTCAGCAACACTTGGTCAAAAAGCACTAAATAATGTCCCTTTAAATAGTATTGAACGCATAGAAATTATTAAAGGCTCTCGCGCGGCTGTTTATGGCTCTGATGCACTCGCTGGTGTTATTAATATTATTACGCGTGAGTCAGATAACTTATCCCTAAGCGCTACATTTGGTTCTGACTCTTATCAAAATTATCAAGTTGCAGGTTCTGTAAAATCAGATGATATAACAACAGCATTTAACGCAGGCTTTGAAAAAACAGATAACTTTGATGTACTGCAAGGCGTAGCACCTGATGAAGATGGCTATGAAAATAAAAACCTTGGGTTTAAAGTAAACTACACCGATGCACATTACGGCGACTTTAAGTTATTAGGCCAATACAGTGAAGGTTATGCAGATTACGACAGTAGCTTTAGCCCAGCAGATAGTACGATTGAACGAGATGACTTTAAAAACTACCAACTTTCTGCAGGTTGGAGCAAAAACTACACTAACCAAACGCATAGTATTGATTTAGCGCTTTCAACAGATGATTCAGACAATACATATGTCGATTTTTCAGTTGGGCCAACAACAAGTACCTTTATAACTAAACGCGCACAAATTGATTATAACGGCCAGTACCTGTTATCTAATGAACTTAACATTAGTGGTGGTATTAATTGGTACAACGATGATGTGTCGCATAGTTCGCAACCATTTGTTGAAGACAGCCGCGATGTACTTGCTGTGTTTGTAGGTGCTTACTATGATGCAGATAAAGTACTGGCTAATTTAACTGTTCGCCAAGATGATGATGAGCAATTTGGCGACGAAACAACGTATACAGCCGCTGCAGGTTATCATTTATCTGAAGATGCAACATTTCGTATAAGCCAAAGTACTGGCTTTAAAGCTCCTACATTTAACGATTTATATTATCCACTTTATGGTAACCCTGATTTACAACCTGAAAAATCAGTAAACCGTGAGTTAGGTTTGAGTGTAGATTTTGATATCGCGCAAGTTGATATTGCAATATTTAGAAACGATATAGAAGATAAGATTGATTACGATGCAAACTTTGCATTGGCTAATATCGATGAAGCACGTTACGAAGGGGTTGAATTTAGCTTATCTCAGCAGTTTTTTGGTTTTGATAGCAACCTTAACTTTGCTTATTTAAGCGCTGAAGACGAAGAAACGGGCGCAGAGTTGCGTAATGTTGCTAAACGTACTTTTAACTGGGAACTTGCAAAACAGTTTGGTGCTTTTGATGTAAGCTTAGACATGCAATACCGTAGCGACCGACAAGGTGCTGTGACGCGCTTAGGCTCTTATACACTCTGGAACCTAGCGGGTAATTATCAAGTAAATGAACATATAGAAGTTTCACTTCGTGTAGAAAACTTATTTGATAAAGAATATAACGCTGTTGATTCAAACACTGATTTTACAACGGGTGAAGTGTATTACTACAACACGCCAGAGCGTCGCTTTTTTGCAGGCGCAAGCTACCAGTTTTAACGGTATTTATTAATATTAAAAAGCCCGACTTATGTCGGGCTTTTTAATGTGTAGCTAAGTTTAACTACTAAAATTAGCTAGTCAGCTAAGAACTCTTTAAATACGGTTTCAAACTTGTGTAACTTAGGTGCTATTAAAATACTACAGTAACCCTGCTGTGGGTTTTCGTTATAGTAATCTTGATGATAATGCTCTGCTGGATAATACGTAGTGGCAGGGCTGACTTCTGTCACAATTGGCTCAGCGACATGGCTTTGCAGTTGAGCTATCATTTCGTTGGTTTGCTTAAGTTGAGCTTCATCGTGATAGTAAACCACACTTCTATATTGTGTGCCTATATCGTTACCTTGGCGATTCAATTGTGTTGCATCATGCAGTGTGAAAAACATTGCTAAGAGTGTTTCAAAGCTAACTACAGTCGCGTCAAATTCAATTTTAACAACCTCAGCGTGACCGGTTGTGCCTGAGCATACAGAATCATATGTTGGGTTATTTGTTTCACCGCCGGTGTAGCCAGAGCTTACGGTTAGTACGCCATTTACACGTCTAAATGCAGCATCTATACACCAAAAACAGCCGCCACCAAATGTTGCTACTTGCGTTGTTGAGCTCATAAGTATTCCTAAAATGTATATGGGGTTTAAAGGCGAGCATAAATTGTATGCGCCGCAACAACAAGGTTACGGCGCAATTAAGAGGCTAGATCTCTTCGAAAGGTTTTTCAGCGGCTTGTTTGTCTAATTTTTGCTGTAAAAATTCAGGTGATTGAGTGTTACGTGCAAGTGCATAATATGCAGCAGGTACAACAAAAAGAGTTAGTAGGGTCGATACAATAACCCCAGTAAACACGACTACACCTATCACCATACGGCTTTCAGCGCCCGGACCTGAAGCAAGTACTAAAGGTACCGAACTCATAACCGTAGTCAGCGAGGTCATAATAATAGGGCGCAAACGCTGAGTTGCTGCTTGCAAAATAGCTTCACTAAATTCAACGCCTTTATCGCGTAGTTGGTTAGTAAATTCTACAATCAAAATACCGTTTTTAGCACTTAGCCCTATGAGCATGACAATACCTATTTGGCTGTAAATATTTAAGGTAAGTCCTGTAGCCCAAAGTCCGAACATAGCGCCCATTAAACCAAGTGGTACGGTAAGCATGATGACGAACGGATGCATAAAGCTTTCAAACTGTGCTGCCAGTACTAAAAAGGTAACAGTGAGTGCAAGTATAAATACGTAGGTCATCGCTGATGCGCCTTCGTAATAAAGCTGCGACTCGCCTTTGTAATCTACGGCGCCATCTATATCGTTTTCTTGCGCGGCTACTTCGTTTAAAAAGTTAAGCGCTTGCTCAAGCGTATAACCGTCGGCTAAGTTGGCGCTTAATGTAATTGCGCGCATACGGTTGTATCGGTTTAAGCGCGATGCGGTTGCTTCTTCTTTTAAGCTGATAAGGCTATCAAGTGGGACTAGTTCACCGCTTCGTGATTTAAGATATATATTTGAAATGTCAGTAGGGTTAGTAAAGTCTTCTTTAGTCCCTTTTAAAATTACATCGTATTCTTCACCACGGTCAATAAAGGTTGTAACACGGCGCTGGCCAAGCATTGTTTCAAGTGTACGGCCTACATCAGATACAGAAACGCCTAAATCAGCGGCCTTGTTTTTATCTATGCTGACTAAAAACTGCGGGAAGGTTTCTTTATAATCATGATCGATTCTTACTAAACCTGGGTTTTGTTCAGCACGCTTAATTATACGGTCACGCCAATCGGCAAGTTGTGCATAATCATTACCTTGTAATACAAACTCAATAGGGCGAGATGAACCACCACCGCCAATACCACGGCGCATAATGGCAAATGCACGAACATCGGTAACTTCTTGCATTTTACCGCTTATTTCGTCCATTACTTCCCATGTTGAGCGTTTGCGTTTATCCCAATCGGCCATACCAACAATAGCAACACCGCCGCTGCCACCCCAGCCAGGTACTCGAACAAGTACGCGACTTAGCTCACCTGCTTGCGAGTAAGGCATTAAGCGTTCTTCAATTTTAGCCATATTAGCGGCATTATTTTCATAACTTGCGCCCTCAGGGCCGCTCATCATAATAAAGAACGTGCCACGGTCTTCTTTTGGCGTTAGCTCAGAGGGGACTTGTAAAAACAACGAGTAACTAACAAAGCCCGCTAATAATAGGCTCACCATTAAACCCCATTTACGGGTTATGTTGGTGGAGAGTGAATTACGGTAACTTACTTCAATTTTAGTAAACTGGCGGTCCATCCATTGGCTAAATTTATTTGGTTTGTCTGATACTTTAAGTACTTTAGAACACAAGGCTGGTGCGAGAGTCAGCGCTGTAACACTTGAGAAAAATACGGCAGCACTTACCGCCATTGCAAACTCAGTAAATAATGCCCCTATACGGCCATCCATAAACACCAATGGCACAAACACCGATATTAGTACAAGCGTGGTTGCGACAATGGCAAAACCAACTTCACGCGCACCTCTATATGCAGCTAGTAATGGCGGCTCACCCAGTTCAATACGACGGTGAATGTTTTCAAGCATTACAATGGCATCATCTACTACTAAACCAATAGCCAGTACTAAGGCAAGTAAAGTTAGTAAGTTGATTGAGTAGCCCATTGCTAATAAAAACATAAAGCTACCAACAAGTGCGACCGGTACGGTAACCGCAGGAATAAGCGTTGCTCGTATATTGCCTAAAAACAAAAATATAACGAGTACGACTAAACCCATAGAGATGGCAAGTGTGCTGTAAACTTCACTAATTGATTCTTTAATAAATACAGACGAATCGTAGCTGTCTTGAATTGTGGTGCCTTCAGGTAGGTTACGTTTGATTTTTTCAAGTTCACTGCGTGCGTTATCTACTACGGTAAGCGTGTTTGCTTTAGCTTGTTTTACAATTCCTAGGCCAATCATGTTGCGCCCGTTACCACGAAATAAGCTTTCGTCATCGGCAGCTTCTAATTTTACGTCGGCAACTTCACCTAAACGCACTAAATAACCTTCTTCACCACGTTTAATAACAAGGTTTTTAAAATCGCGCTGATCTTTATAACTACGTGCGGTACGCACGGTAAAGTCGCGATCTATTGATTCTATTTCGCCGGCAGGTAATTCAACGTTTTCTGTACGCAGTGTATTTTCAATATCGCTCGAGGTAATGCCACGTGCAGCCATTGCTTGGCGGTTTAGCCAAATTTTCATGGCGTATTGGCGCTCACCACCAATACGCACGTTAGATACACCATCTACAACGGCTAAACGGTCAACGATAAAGCGCTGTGCGTAATCAGAGAGCTGTAACGAGTCCATTGTTTCGCTGTTTAATACAAACCATGCGATTGGGCTTTCATCACTATTTGACTTAGACACTTCTGGTGGGCGTACCTGATCGGGTAAACTATCAAGTGCACGTGCTACACGTTCGCGTACATCGTTAGATGCGGCATCTATATCGCGGTTAATATCAAACTCAATGGTAATGTTTGAACGCCCATTACGGCTCGAAGAGTTAATACTTTTAATACCTTCAATACCGGAAATTCGATTTTCTATTATTTGCGTTATTTTGGTTTCTATAATTTCGGCAGAAGCACCTGTGTATTCAGTGCTGATATTTACTATTGGCGTTTCAATATCAGGGTACTCACGAAGTGGCAGCATAGTAAATGCAACCAGACCAAAAGTAAGAAGCAGTAAATTAATTACTATGGCAAAAACGGGGCGTTTAACGCTAGTATCAGTAATTTTCACGTATTACCCCTTTACGCTTACTTTACTACCAGAGCGAATTTTTATTAGCCCTTCAGTAACAATTTGCTCGCCATCATTTAAACCTTCATCGATAGCAACCCAGCCATTATTTCTGCCAGCAACATGCACTTCAACCTTATTGGCTACTCCGTCTTGAATTTGAAAAACAAAGTGTTTGTCTTGTAAAGGGATAACCGCTTTTTCTGGCACCATTAAAGCTTGGTTACTGCTTAGCTCAAGTGCTGTATTTAGTAACATACCAGGGCGAAGTAATCCTGATTTATTAGCAAAACTTGCAGTTACTTCAACACTGCGTGTTACCGAATCAATACGCGAGCTAATATGCGTTACCTTGCCGTTAAATGTCTGCCCTGGGTAGGCATCGTTTTGGGTAAGTACTTTCATACCTATGTTTAATTGTGCTAAATATTTTTCAGGTACTTTGAAGTCAACTTTAATAATACTAATATCATCAAGTGTGGTGATTATTGTTGTGTTGCTTACGTAGGCGCCAACTGATATTTCACGCTTACCTAACAGGCCTGAAAATGGCGCGGTAATAGTCATTTCATTTAACTTTGTTTTAGCGCTTTCTAGTTGAGCTTCAGTGGCATCAACACGAGATAATTGTTCTTCAAGTAATGACTTTGCCGTTGATTGCGAGCGTGAAAGTTCGGTAAGGCGATCTAACTGGCGTTTTTCCTCACGTAAGTTAATACCGAGTTCTTTAACTGCAAGTTGCTCTTGTTGGCTTTGTAACTGTACTAATTTTTGTCCTTTACTGACTAAGTCGCCATCTTTAAAATATATATCTGTGACATAATCGTTTTGCGCACTTTTTATATAAATAGCTTGGTTTGCACGTGCACTACCGATGGCCTCTATCATCACTGCGTTTTCCTCAGAGGTAACAGTATGAGCCGTTACTTGGGTAGACACTTGTGATGAATCGGCTTGTTCGCCGTGGCTAGCGGGTAAATATAAATAAACGCTAAATATTAGAAGTAACGTAATAATAAATGGAAAAAGTGCTTTACCTGATTGTCTTGAGTACATTGATTTCATACCTGAAAATGAATTGTAAGTATTGTACGAAATAAGACCGTGAAAAGACGGTTATGTATCTCATAAATTTGTGCGTTAAGCGTAAAAGTAAATAAGATTTATTCATTGTTCCTATTTTGTTGAGGAAAAAGCGGTAATGTATGAAATTTGAAACTAGCTGTAACTTATGTATAACAACAAGAAAGGTCATAATTTGGGGCATTATTATGTTTGTTTTTTATATGGTGTTTTACCAATATGGATAAATCTGACAATGTCATTAAGTTTCGGGCACAGGGCGCGCGAAACGCAATTGAGGCGATTGTTGTAGGTGCTATAGGCTTAGTCTTTATTATGTTATTTAATTTACTGAGGCCGGGTGAGATTAGCATACTTGAAATATTTTTAGTGAGCTTGTGCCTTGTGGCTATTTTTATTGGATTTTTAAAATCTCAAGAACCATACCATAGCCTTATATTAAGCGAATCTGAGCTCGTTTATTGCCACAAGTACGGAGCTTGGTGTATGCCTCATAGTAACTTTCATCACAGTGGAATACCCAAAGTAGAAGATGGCTTTGACTATTTAGAATTAAATGCGGTTGGCGTTAAGGTAAATGATATAGACGACTTTTTATCAAGCATAGCGCCTAGAATTGCAGGGAAATTATTAATAGAGCAGCGTAATTTATTTATGCAAGTTGTTCAAAAACATTGCAAAAATGGCAATTGCCCATCAGAATGGTTAATAGAAGATACACATTACACATCCCATAAAGGGATAAGCTATACTGGGCTTATAGCCATGTTTGCTAATAGAACTAAGCACCTTCAGCAGCTAACAGGTTACGATTTATTATTGCCTGCCAGCGTGTTAGATAGAGATATTTGGGCATTTAGTGCTAACTTAAATAAGTGGAAGCGCGAGCCTAGTCAGTTTATAGCGTCGCAGCTTAGTAATTAAGCTACGACTGTAGGAAAGAAAAATGAGTCAAGAGAGAGCCTTTTTAAAAAGTGGTCGAAACACCATAATACATAAAGATAAAAAGCATGATTTAGTGATTGTAAACTCTGAAATTCATCCTCGAATTAAAGTAACGCAACATGGTCTGGAGCCATTTAAAGAAGAATTACCTAAAAACCGCCGTGATGCAAAAGAGCGTTATTTAGAAATGGTTTATGTAAGTAGCGCTGATGTATTTGGCGAAGAAAAGCAGTTGCTGTTTATTCAAGCTCTAGACGGGCGTGAATACAAAATAGATTACAGTAAAATCGGTACGAAGTTGTTTGTACGTATTCATCAAGACACATATATGTAGTACTGTAATGGCATCTTTATTGCTAGTGATTACACTATAGTAATTATTTGACATAATAAGGTGCTGCGTATGAAAGCGTTTGCTTTAATCCCCCTCATTTCGTGTGGTTTACTGAGTGCGTGTGGAGGCGGTGGCGGTGATAGCGATAATACAGTTGTTGAAACGTCTGTTAATGCTGGAGCCGATTTACAAATTATCGAAAAATCTGAATTTACCATCACAGCACAAGGTTCCCCCGCTGATGGTACGTTTTCATGGCAACAAGTTAGTGGCCCAAGCATAGAAGGTTTCCCCCTTGAAGGCGCTGAGCAAACACTTACTGCACCTGACGTAAAAACTGATAGTGAAATAATATTAAGAGTGAGCTATCAAAGTACAAGTAGTAGCGCTGTTAGTGACGACATTTCTATTTCAGTGAGCTCTAATAACCAACTACCTCTTGCTGTTGTTACACAAACATCTCCTGAAACACTTCCCTCTGTATACAAAGATACAGTGACTTTGAGTGCCCTAGAGTCGAGCGATCCTGATGATAATGGCCAAATTGATAGTTATTTGTGGCAATTGCTATCGGGTCCTGATTTAGATATTGAGAGTTTTAATGAATCAACTCTTAGCTTTTCTCATCCATTACTTGAAAGCAACGTGAATTTATCTTGGCAGCTAACTGTCACTGATGATGAGGGTGGCGAGGCGAGCACTCAATATTCAATGACACTCAACAAAACAAATGAGTTAGTAGATGCAAATGCAGGCGCAGATCAAAATGTCGAAGAGTTTGAACAAGTAACGCTTGATGCAACAAATAGCGAAACAGTTACCGATACCTATAAGTGTAAATGGCAACAACTTACCGGTAATAGCGAAGCATTAAGCAATAGCGACCAATGTACAACGACATTTTTTGCCTCAGATGTTGATACTGAGTCTACATTGAGCTTTGAAGTCACGGTAACCGACTCAAAAGGACGCACCGATACAGACTCTTTATTTGTTGATGTATCACCCAAAGCACTTGGACTCATCAACGATAGTGGTGTTGGTGAGTGTTATAACAATACTCAACGTATTAATTGTGAGAGTGATGACTTTCCAGCGCAAGATGCAGAGCTTGGACGCGATAGCTATGCAAACCGCTTAGATAAAGTTGGCAAAGGTAATTTAGCGTTTGATTACACTAAACTTAATGAGTTTGCTGATGAAGTTGGTGATGATAGTAGTGACTTTACCTGTATACGCGATAATGTTACTGGGCTTGTATGGGAGGTGAAAAGTGTGGCATCTGGCACGGTACCAAATACTTCGTTACGTGATGGTCAAAATCATTACTTTTGGGATGTAGGGAATACGACTTTTACCGATACCAGTACAGCCAATTCAACGTGTCCGGACAATACAAGTTGTGGAGTACAAAGTTATATAAACGAAGTTAATGATTTAGATTTTTGTGGTGGTACAAACTGGCGATTACCTACTTATACAGAGCTTTTGGGCTTAATTGATTACGGTAAACAAGGGCAAAGTATATTAATTGATGAGGCATTTTTTCCTAATATGCCAAGTGAAAGTGCATTAAGCCATTTACGTTACTGGACCTCACAAACAGCAGCTGATGGTACCAGTTTATCTCAAGCGTATATCATTGATATGAGTGATGGTAACGACCTTGCTTATCCAAAAGAAAATACTGCTTATGTACGTTTAGTTAGAAGTCGTTAGGAGAAAATAATGAAATTTAAATTACTCTATGCACTAGCAACTATAAGTTTGAGCTTTAATATTGCAGCGGCGCAAACGTGCTACGACGGTGCAGATACCACAACACCGACAGATAGATTTACCATAAATGCAGATGGCACAGTGTCTGATAGTGAAACAGGCCTTATGTGGCAACGCTGTAGTTATGGGCAAACTTATAATACAGAGACACAACTTTGTGAAGGTTCAACACCTTCTCTTACTTGGCAAGAGGCACTACGCGGTGCTAAAAATGATACAACCGCAGATTACGATGATTGGCAAATGCCTAACATTAAAGAATTGGCGAGTATTTTAGAGCACAGTTGCACAGAGCCGAGTATTAATGAAGACGTATTTTTGGGCACTAAGCTTCAAAACTATTGGTCAAATACATCGGGTGTAAGCACAATGAGCTCAGCGTGGGTTTATCAATTTGATAGTGGGTTGAATAGCTTACATGCTAAAACCAGTAATGTGTATTTACGATTAGTGCGCTACGAAGAGTAAAATGCATACTAAGATTAGACAGACAAAAGTGCAGCCTTAAAACAGCTGCACTTTTTTGTTTTACATAAATTTACGTTATTTCAATAATAAAGCGCTTACAACGTTGTCACTCAGCGCATTTTTTTGCCATTATAGGCCGTGATTTAATTACGAAGGAACATCACGGTGTATTTAAGCTATTTTGGCCTGAACGAAAAACCTTTTTCGATTTCGCCCAACCCTCATTACTTATTTTTAAGTGAACGACATAAAGAAGCCTTAGCACACCTTACCTATGGATTAGGTGAAGACGGTGGTTTTGTATTATTAACAGGTGAAGTAGGTACAGGTAAAACTACAATTACCCGCAGTATGTTGGAGCAGCTTCCTGAAAACACTCAAGTAGCGATGATCCATAACCCAGCGCTTTCAGAGCTGGAGTTATTAGCCAGTATTTGTGATGAGCTCAATATTAGTTACGATGTTCATAATGCGACGCTTAAAAGTCTTACCGATATTATAAAAAAGCATTTAGAGACTAATAATAAATCGGGCGGGCACACTATACTTATTATTGACGAAGCACAATTACTTGCCCCTAACGTGCTTGAGCAATTACGTTTGCTGACAAATATAGAAACCGATCATAAAAAATTATTACAAATAGTATTGGTTGGTCAACCAGAGCTGCAAGAACTTTTGAAGCGCAACGAATTAAGGCAACTTGCCCAGAGGATAACGGCTCGTTACCATTTATTACCACTTACGCAAGGCCAAACAGTCGCTTACATAAAGCATCGGTTACATATTGCAGGGTGTGATAAAGGAATCTTTTCGATGGATGCCATGCAAGCTGTTCATCAATTAACTGGCGGTGTGCCACGATTAATGAACTTGGTCTGTGAGCGTGCTTTAGTTGGGACTTTTGCAAAGCAGCAGTTGATAGTTGATAGCGATATAATAAAAAAATCAGCCCATGAGTCATTACCCATGGATTTTGTCGCACCGGTTAACGAAGCTAACAAAGCAACGTCATTTGTACCCTATAGCCTTGCATTCGCTGCTTTATTTGCCGTAGGCATTGGGCTTTCATTTATTTTATAGTTAGGTAAGTTATGTCTTATTTATTAGATGCGCTAAAGCAGTCGCAGCAATCAGATATGAGTGCTGAACAGTACGACTTACAATCTGAGCAGTTAAAGCAACAGCAAGCACTTAAGCGTTATAGACGATTAGCATTAGTATTTGGTACAAGCTTAGCTGCTTTTATTGCGGTAGCGGGTGGCTTTACCGCCGGAAAGTGGTTTCAAAGTACGACTTTATTAAACGCAGCGGAACCCGCTGTAATTAAGGTGGTGGAAAGCGAAAAATCATCGCCTAACAAAGACGTTAAAGAGGAAGATGCTGAAGCTGAAAAACAGCAAGTAGCTAAGTTGGAGCCTGCTAAAGTAGCTCCAACAAATACTGCAACGATTGAAGGGCAACTTGTGCATGTGCAAACCCCCAATGGTGTACAGCAAATGTTATTAACCCCAAATGGTCAGTATATTCCTATGCCGTCGAGCCAGGTCACGAGCGCAGCAGGTTATAATCAGCAAAACATGCAACAAGTAATGCCTGTTCAAAATTATAATCAGCCAGCGTTTAACCCACAAAGTAATTACAATCCAAACAATCCAAATAATGCACAAAACACTGCGGTATTTGGGCAAAATCAAAATACCGCATCGGCTCAACTTGATATGAGTAAATATAAAGTATTGGGTAAGCCAATTAATGGCAGCACCCAATCTCAACAGACGAGTGACCCTGAGCTTGATGCTGTGCCTACAACTCTTAAAAATGCATTTGCGCAAGCTATACAAGATGTCGAAAAAAACCAAGATTATGAAGTTACTCAAGCGTCAAAAACGTCATCACGTGTTGAGCCTGTTGAGTTATTACCTGATGGTTTGCAATCAATGTTACCTAGTATTAAATATCAAGCGCATATATATTCATCGAGTGCTGATAAACGTTGGATCAAGCTAAATGGCCGAGAATTACACGAAGGAGAAAGCATAGGAGCTCTAACAGTCACAGAAATTACACCTGAGCAAAGTGTGCTAGATTTTGATGGTTATGAGTTTAGCTTAAAAGCTTTGCAAGACTGGCCGCAGTAAGCGCTTAGTTATCATGTTGAGAGCTCGGTAGAATATTGAGCTCTCAATAGTGCTTAGGATAATATTGAATTTTTATAAAAGCGTTCTAAATCAATGTTATATTCTTTAGGTTTAATCGCTGACTCAAGAGTGTCTACAGTTTTTTTATTAGATAAATCAATATCTTTTACTTCGGTGTAGCGGCTATGCTTAGCGCTGTAAAATGTTTTAACGACAGGTTTTAGTGGTGCCCCCGGATTACTCTCGGTGACCAAACCCACTCTTTGACTCGATAACCTTACAAGCGTTCCTACCGGATGGATGCCAATACATTGAATAAATTTATTAAGCAGCACAGGATCAAAGCTATCAGGGCACCCGTCTTTTAATATTTTGAACGCCTTTATTGGCTCCATGCCTGCTTTATAAACACGTTCTGCGGTAAGTGCATCATAAACATCTACAATTGACGCCATACGCACATACTGACTTATCTCGTCACCTTTTTTACCAAACGGGTAGCCTTTACCATCGAGTCTTTCGTGGTGCATACCTGCAATATCTACCGCGATCCCTGTTAACCCAGAGTCTTCTAATATCTCTTTACTGAAAAGCGAATGCATTTTCATTATTTTAAATTCGTCGTCTGTAAAGCGCCCAGGTTTGTTTAGCACTTCATCAGGGATTTTTATTTTACCAATGTCGTGTAATAGTGCGCCGGTTGTCAGCTCAACAATAGTGTCTTTCTCTATATTTAAGTGTTTTGCAAAAATACCCATTAATATTGATACATTAATTGAGTGCTCAAGTAGGTAGGCATCTTTTTGGCGCATTTGCGTAAGGCAGGCTAGGGCATCTTGATTTCTAAAAACAGAATCCATAAAGCCACTTGCCAGTTCTCTAAACGGTGCTATATCTATATCACGGCCAGCTTTTATATCTTTAAATGCTTTTATTTGCAGTGTTTTTGCTTCGTCATAAAGCTTTTTTGCTTTTCCCATTTCTTGCTCAGCGCTGTTTATTTTTTGCCAAGGATCACGCTTTATTTTTGTTGTAGGTGTAGCGATAGGATCTTTTTCAGGGACTGAATCAATGAGGGTTTTATCTGGGTCAATTTCTACTTCTAAAATACCTGCTTTTATCAGGTTATTAATACCAGCTTGAGTTTTAACCCAGCCTTGGTTTTTAATTTTAATACTGCCAGTTTGTTTGGTAACGCTTTGCACAAACATACCTGGGACTAACTTAGTAATAGGAATGGTTTTCAATTTTACGGCTTCAGTTGTTAATCTACTTTTAAACTAACAAACTTATACGTAACGACCAAATAAAAAAGGCACTTTACAGTGCCTTATTTTATTTTTTAGTAAAAAAGCATTAGCTTAATTATTCATCATCTTCAACAAGCGTCATTAGCGAGGTATTACCGCCTGATGCTGTTGTATCAATACTAATTGTTTTTTCAGTAATTAAGCGCTTGATTAATGTATCGTAATACTCAGAGCTAATTACCGGTAAAATTGCGCCTTTACGCTGTGCAAGCTGTTGGCTAAAGTAGCCTAAACGAGACGAGCGAGCAGCAACTACCGCACCAGCTAAATGAGGGTGAGCCAAGATAGCTTGTAACTGATTAGGTTTAGCTACTTGGAAAACACCTTCAGCAACACCTGTAGAGATAAATTTATCTTTAAAGGCAACAGCTTCATCGTAAAACAGCTCAGACGCTACAGTAATTACCGTATTACCTGCGGCAATAGCGGTAATGATAGACAATGCCCAGAAGTTAAATGATGTGCTCTTATCTGCATAACACACTACACAACCACGCGCTTCTAGATGAAGTGTATTAGACTCACCCGTTGGCCCTGGCAGGGTAGTAAATTTACGCATGTGCTTTTCAAGGCGGTTAAGCTGTGCACGAGCTTCTGATAATGTTAATGCTAAATCGTCTGCTAAATCGTCGATAATTTCTACCGTCGCGATTTTAGCAAGCAACTGACGCACAGCCGAAACACGGTCGTTTAGTGGTGTTGCACGCCAGATTTTTTCATCGCGCATTGAGTTAGCCATTAGCTTTTTAACTTGCTCATTTGCACCGCTGTAGTGGTGTAAATCAAGCTCATCTGGCGTCAGGTTTGTCATTTGCACGTTATCTGGTGATGCCTTTTCTTTTACTAAACGTTGAAGGTAGTTAGGGCCACCGGCTTTAGGGCCAGTACCTGATAAACCACGGCCACCAAATGGTTGCACACCAACAATAGCACCAATCATGTTTCGGTTAATGTAAACATTACCCGCACGTGACATTTTAGCAAGGTACTCACAGCGCTCTTCAATACGTGAATGTACACCCATTGTTAAGCCATAACCTGTGTTGTTAATTTGATCCATCACATCATCAAGTTCGCTCGATTTAAAGCGAACAATATGAACACATGGGCCAAATACTTCACGCTTAAGTACTGATAAGTCTTTGATTTCGTATAAACGAGGAGCAAAAAAGTATGCGCCATTTTGCGTGTTATCCGGAATTTTACACTCGTAATGAAGTATAGAATTACCTTTTAAGTACTCAACGTGCTCGTTTAAGTTTTTAAGTGCTTTTTCATCAATTACCGGACCAACATCAGTTGATAGTAACGATGGGTCGCCAATGTGTAGCTCAGCTAGCGCACCTTTAAGCATTTCGATAATGCCATCTGCTACGTCATCTTGAATGAATAACACACGAAGAGCAAAACAACGTTGGCCAGCACTTTGAAAACCAGAACTGATCACATCGTCAACTACTTGCTCAGGAAGCGCCGTTGAGTCAACAATCATACAGTTTTGGCCACCTGTTTCTGCAATTAACGGTACTTGAATATCGTTACGTGCAGCAAGTGTTTGAGAAATTAATGTGCCTGTTTCAGTAGAGCCTGTAAACATAACCGCTTGAATGCGCTCATCAGGAACAATTGTTTTGCCTACTTCTGAACCACGAGCAATAACCGGTTGAACAACATGCTCAGGTAAACCAACAGACAACATTAGTTCAATAGCACGAAGGGCGATTAAACTTGTTTGCTCAGCAGGCTTTGCAATTACAGTGTTACCTGTAACAATCGCAGCGGCAACTTGGCCTAAGAATATTGCAAGCGGGAAGTTCCACGGGCTAATACATAAAATAACGCCACGGGCTTCAAAACGCTCATCTTGCGATAGCTCCTCAGCGCGCGCCGCGTAGTAACGGCAAAAATCAACCGCTTCACGTACTTCATCAATACCATCTTGCGCTACTTTACCTGCTTCTTTAATACAGATAGCAACAAGTTCGTCGTGATGACGCTCTAAGATATCAGCAACTCGACGCAGTAAGTTAGCTCGCTCTCTTACTGGTGTTTGTGACCATGACTCAAGTGCAGCTTCAGCGTTAGCCAGTAATACTTTCATCTCTTCGCCAGTTTGCAATTTAACGTGGCCAATGATTTCTTTGTGATTTGCTGGGTTTTTAACAGCTAATGAGCCTTCAGGTACTTGGCTTTGCTCAATTAAGTGCTCGTTAAACCATGTTTCAAGATTCTCTTTAAAAGGGGTAATAACGTTAATGTCGGTTAAATCCATGCCTTTAGAGTTAGCACGTTCTTCACCGTATAAATCAATTGGCATTTTGATTTGCGTATTGTACTTGTTACGCAAGCCTTGCAATGTTTCTACAGGGTCTGGTAGTAGTGATTCAACAGGTTTTGTTGTATCAACAATTGCGTTTACAAATGATGAGTTAGCACCATTTTCTAACAAACGACGAACGAGGTACGCAAGGAGGTCTTCGTGTTGACCAACTGGGGCATACACGCGGCATTGAATTTTTTCTTCGTTAACGATTTGGTCGAATAATGACTCACCCATACCGTGCAAACGTTGAAATTCGAAACCTGTGTTGTCGCCTTTGGCTACTTCTAAAATAGTTGCGGCAGTGTAAGCGTTATGTGTAGCAAATTGCGGATAAAGCACATCGCGCGCTTCAAGCATTTTAATAGCACACGCTTTGTAAGAAACGTCTGTTGTTGCTTTACGGGTAAATACTGGGTAGTGATCTAAACCATCTTGCTGTGTGGTTTTGATTTCAGTATCCCAGTATGCGCCTTTAACTAGACGTACCATCATCTTGCGACCAACGCGGGTTGCAAGGTCAGTAAGCCATTCAATTACAAAAATAGCACGTTTTTGATACGCTTGAACTGCTAAGCCAAAACCTTGCCAATCACCAAGATCTTCATCACTGAATACCGCTTCAATTACATCTAATGAAATATCTAAACGGTCTGCTTCTTCTGCATCAACGGTAAAGCCGATATCGTATTTTTTAGCGGCAAGAGCAAGTTCTTTTAACTTAGGGACTATTTCTTCCATCACACGGTCTTTATGAGTGAACTCATAGCGCGGATGAATAGCAGAAAGCTTAACTGAAATACCAGGGCTCTTAATTGGACCACGACCATTAGCCGCTTTACCAATTGAGTGTATAGCATTCATGTAGCTGTCAAAGTAACGCTTCGCATCTTTCATTGTGCGCGCGCCTTCGCCTAGCATATCGTAAGAATACACATAACCTTTTTGCTCTGTTTCGGCAGCACGTTCAATTGCTTCGTCAATGGTACGACCCATTACGAATTGCTTGCCCATAATTTTCATAGCAAAGTTTACAGACTTACGAATAACTGGCTCACCTAAACGACCAATGGTCTTTTTAAGCATGCCGAACTGTTGTTCTTTAGTTTTGTCTGTGTAGTTAACCATTTTACCGGTAACTAATAATCCCCAAGAAGATGCGTTTACAAATAAAGAATCGCTGCTTCCTAAATGAGAGCTCCAATCACCTTTGGCTAATTTGTCACGAATAAGTACATCTTGAGTTGCTTTATCTGGTACGCGAAGCAGTGCTTCGGCCAAACACATTAATACAACGCCTTCTTCACTAGAGAGTGAAAATTCATTTAAAAGCGCATCAACACCGCCTTGCCCATCTTGCTCTTTACGAATGTTCAAAACAATCTGGCGGGCTCTTTCCCAGGCACGACTTCGTGCTTTTACGCCTACTTCTGCAAGCGGTAAAATATGATCAATAACTGCATTTTCATCTATGCGGTAAAAGTCACGGATTCTTTGTCTGATAGGACAAGTAGTAGTTAAATCGCCGTTGAATAACATAAGCAACCCTCAGGATGTTAAGAATTAAAGTAAAATTAATTACCAATAAATTACCAGTGATATTGTGAGTGCATTCTAATTAAAATTCAGCAGAATATGCTGGTTAAATTTCGCGATTTACGATAATTTACAGGGTATAAATTTAACTTATCCGCATAAAATTCTGTTATGACAATTCCAAATAGATTACGCATGCTAGATCGTATTGATTTAGCCATACTAGACGTTCTTCAAAAGAACGGCAGAATTTCTAATGTTAACCTCGCAAAACAGGTTAATTTGAGTGCCAGCCCGTGCCTAGATCGTGTTAAACGATTAGAGCAAGAAGGGTATATTGAAGGCTATTATGCCAAGCTTAGCGAAGCTAAACTTAATCAGAGCTTAGTAGCGCATGTTCAAGTATCGCTTGTTGCTTCAAATACAGCTGTATTTAAAGTATTTAGAGAGCACATATTAAGGATAGAACAAGTAGTCGAATGTGACATGGTTGCTGGTGGTTATGATTACTTATTAAAAATTCGCGTTTCTAATATGGAAGAATATAGACAAGTTCTTGGCGACTTAGTAGATATTCCCGGCGTGGGTACTCATCATACTTATATGGTGATCGAAAAGATTAAAAAAGACGAAGGATTGCTAATCGATATTTAAGCTTTTCTCAAGTAATAAAAAAACCGCAATTGCGGTTTTTTTATTTTAGTAGATAAATGCTATACCAAATAGTTAGTACATCATCTTATACATAATTTATTACGCCCTTCCGACTTCGCTCTGTATAAGGCCGTATCCGCCGCGCATATTAATGCCTCAGATGTTCTGTATTGATTATTGTATTCACACGCTAAACCCTGACTTACACTTATTTTTACATTCGCTGGTAAACCGAGATCTCTAAAATTAATGTTGAGTATTTTTTCTTGAATACGCTTAGCAATCATTTGTGCATTTGAAATGTGCGAACGAGGCAGCACAACAGCAAACTCCTCACCACCATAGCGTGCTACTAAACTGTCTTTAGATGGTAAGCACTCTTCAATTGTACGAGCGACTTTTTGAAGGCACTTATCACCTTTTACATGGCCAAAGTTATCGTTAAATAATTTAAAGTAATCAATATCAATAAGTATAAAGCTAAGAGGCTGCTTGTTAACTATGCACTCTTGCCAATTTTTAATGATGGTTTTTTCTAAAGTACAACGATTAGCAATACCAGTGAGGTGATCAAGTTTGGCTACGTTTTCCAGTACTTTATACTTTTTAATGTGCTTTGAAATATCATGCATTATACAAATAAAAAGTGGGGTACTTGCGACTACCGATTCGGGTAAACACGATACAGATAATTCTACGTCCAAAAAGTTACCATTTGCTTTAATTATTTTTACTTCTTTAGGGCCATGATTAAGCGGTGTTTGATAATTTTTTTTCCAGCTTTCAAACATGTAGTTGTAGTCTTCACGGTATTGTTCATGTAAAAAATACTGCCATTTTTTACCAATTACTTCTTCAAGCTGCATATTAAAAATTTTTGCTGCAACAGGATTTACCGACTCAAAAATCCCTTCAGCATTTACAATAAAAATAGCATCGGCCATCACATTAGTAACATTAATAATCGCGCTTATTTTTTCATTGTTAACGGTATTAGAAATGCTGCTCATTAATGCAGATACAGCGTTGTCGGTGTTATTTACTCTGCTATTTTCATTATTGTTAGACATGGTGTTGCTCATTTTTATTGTTAATGAAACTTTATGTCTAGCAGTTTATTCAATTTATCGTTTTTAAACCTTTCGGTAACCTTCTGTTTTAAGCTTATGATTTTATTTGTTTTTATTGAAGTGTGCCAGTGCTTACCTAAAAGGTAGTTAGTTTATAAATAAATTGCACAGGGCAAATTATACTTGTGCAATTTAAAATCAATAACTAGGTGTTATTAATTAATTTTCGTCTTTATTTATAATCTGAGGGTCGGCGCTTTTATAGGCTTTGCCATTACACTCAACATTAAATATTAAACACGCTGTACCTGAGTTTTCAGCGGTGTCTGTGATGGTGATTGCTTGGCGGTTATCGCTTAGCTTATGGCTGAAATCTTGAGCACAAGTACCTACTTTGTCAGTGATTGTGGCTCCTGTGAAAAAAAAGCCTTGTTGAACTGTTGATGAATCTAGGGTGTACGTACCGGCAGTTTCGGTTCTTACCATACCACCACCAGTAACGTCTTCGCCATTTTTTTTGTAGCTAAAAACAGCCTCTTTGTTATCGTTAAGTTCAATATGTACTTGAAAGTCGACTTTTTCTAAAGTAATTGTCATATTATTTCCTTTGTATATAGGGTTAAAGTTGAAAGTTTGTTATACCAAATTTTACTAGGCTTGCTTTTATTTCTGGTATCTCGTTTGCTCGATTTAAGCAGGTGTACGCCTGTACAAGCGGGTAGGTTATTTTAATGCTTTGATTTATTGTTGCTGTTTTAGCAATGGCTTGAAGCGCATTTAAGCACAATTGCTCTCGCTGTTCACTCGTTGCAGCTAATTTAGCTTTGAGTAGGTATATATTTGTGAAGGCTACGTTATCTCCAATTTTAATTTGTTTAGCGGTGTGCTTCTTATAGTCTTCGTCACTCTCAAGGCTAGTTAATAATTCTTGTGCTTTAGTCAATGAGTTTCTTTCTATAAAATATTGAATAAGGATAATTTGTATATTGATAGTGATATTACTCTTGAAATCTTGGATACCCAGAAAGCTAATGATATTTTTTATTCTAGAATCAGTCCTTTTGTCATCAGACAACATTACCAACTGCGCTAATGAACGATAATACATATGTTGAAATTCATTATTTTTTGGATCTTGCTTTATAGCCTCATTTATAATTTCATTTGCAAAGCGAGCTTTTAGATAGGCGATCTTTTTATCAGTTAAATAGCTCAGTAAATAACTTTGTTGCATAAGTATATTTGCTGACATATAAAAAAGGCTTGCATCATCACGGTAGTGTGCAGTCATTTTGTTGACTACTTTAACTGCATTTTCCAGCATATCTACTGCTGTATTAAAGTTACCTAATCTCTCTTCTGTTTTTGCCAGCCAACTGATGGTATCAGCTTTATCGCGTAATAAGTTTTTATTATTGGGTTTAAGCTCAAGGGCTTTATTTTTAAGAGCAAGCGACTCTGTAAAGCGTTGTTTCGCGGCAGTGTAGTTAAATTGCTTTAAATATAAAGATCCCAGCGAATTATGCGAATACGATAGCTCCATAATCGAGTTAAAATCATTCGGTGCTAATGAATACATGATTTCGCTATAAGTATGATATTTTTTTAAGAGCGGTTCAGCAGCGGCGTAATTACTTTTATCATAATGGAGCTGACCAAGCCAAAAGGCATTGGCACCTGCAAGCGTTAGTAGCTCTAAGTTATTAGGCTGTATTTTTAATAATGCCTCAAGGCGGGTGCGGGCGTTTTCAAAGGCGGTAAAAGCTTCATCAGTTTTACCTCGGGAATAAGCTACTTCACCCATTGCTTCGAGGGTTTGTGCGTACTGAAAACGGTTGTTAAATTGTGCTTTATTATCGCTAAAGCTAAAAAGTGAACTTGAATCGTCAGTTTGATTAGTAAAATACTCAAGTGCTTTATTACTAATACCATCAAGTAAGTCCATACGTTCAACGCTACGTAATTTATCGGCAAAGTCGCCGACCATAAACCCTAGTAAGCTTTCGGCCTCAAGCTGCTTGTTTTGCGCATGCTGTTGGGCTTTAAAACTAATGAAGCTCATCAATAACGCGGTAAATGTAAGTAAGCACAATAAAGCAACGGTCACTCGTTTTGCTCTTATTTTTGTTTTTATTTTGTTTACAGAGCTTTTGATAAGAGCATGCTCGTTATCATCTAATTTAAACAGTTTGTCGTTAAGTAATAGCTGCGCTTCTTGTAGTGGTTTACCTGGCGCTAGGAGGTAAGCACTACTTTTGCCTTCATCTACCCAATTTCGTGTTTGATGTTGTAAACGACTTTTTATTGCTAAGGCATCTTTATGGTCATTAATCCATTGTTTTGCGCGCGGCCATTGACGCAATAATGCCTCGTGAGCAAGACTAAAACAGGCTTCTTGGTTTTGTAAATGCGATACAAATAAACGGCTATCGACCATGGCTTGCACAAGCTCTTTTTGACTTGTGTTGGTTAATGTTTGCCAGCGGGCAGCGCGGCTCGTAATGGTTTTACCATCTGGGTTTAAAGTGATCAGTTGTGATAATACGCTTTTTAGTTGCTGCTGTTGCTCATTACTAAGATCAATAAATATATCTTCTGCTTTTTTGCCTATGGCGCCCTCAATACCCCCGAGTTTTGTGTAAACACTGTGCAGTAGCTCGTTATTATCACTGCGCTGTAAGTACAGCTCTTGCAATGTGTATTGCAGCATGGGCAATGCATCGGGGTTATTGGCGGTATCGGCGCACAATATTTCATCCAGTGGTGTTTGGGTTTGTGGGTCATTGGAGAACGTTAAATTAGCGGTTAACGCTGGCAGGCGAATAATTTGTTGGAGTTCTTGGCGGTTTGGCGGTGTTAAATCGTAGTGCGCGCCATGAGCTTTGCCTGCCATTAAACTTGGTTGTTCAACCACTAAAGGATAAAAGTCGTTACGACACGCACTAAATACAATCACAGCTTTAGAGATTGCTAAGCGTTCAATAACCGATAAAAAATGGCTGCGTGTTTCGCTACTAAATATAGGAGAAGAAAGCAGTACTTCTAAGCGGTCAATAAATAAAAATAACTGGGGTGTTTTAAGTTTTGTAGAGGCTTTACTAAGTGCAGCTTGTATGGCGTTAATTACGCCATCTATTGCCAATTCTAGTTGCTCTGCAAGTGTTTGCGCGCTTAATCCTTCAAACACAGGCTGGTCGTTTATATCCCAATCAAGTAATGCAGAAGCTAAGTCTAGAAAAAGTCTATTTTTATGCACATCTGCAAAGTCGATCTGGGTGTAGGAAATAACACCGATGCCATTATAGCCTCGCTCATCTAGCAGTTTTGGTAAAATTCCAGCATTAACAAGCGAGGATTTACCTGTACCACTAGGGCCAAGTATTAAGCAAAAAGCACGACCGTAATTTACCTGGCTAGATATCCTTTCCAGCAGGGTAGCTATAGATTGGGTACGGCCAAAAAAAACGTGGGTATCATTTGGGTTATATGCACGCAGGCCTAAGAAAGGGGATCCTCCCTGCCATGTACTTTTAGTGCTTGGGATAGGATCTGCTAACGGAAAAGATAATTTTGCAATAATGCGGTAGCCACGTTTACGGATAGTTTCAATATAATGTGGTTCATTGGCTTTATCACCGAGCGCTTTTCTTAGCTGAGTGATAGTTTTATGTAATGGATTATCGCCAATATCAGTATTTTTCCAGCATTTATTGAGCAATTCATCGCTGCTTACAATGTCGCCATTTTGTTGACACAAATGCAATAAAACTTCCATCGCTTTGGGCTCTAACTGTTTGGCTTTACCAGTGAGTTGAATTGAGTTAGTTGAAGGTGTTACTTGCCAATCGCCTAGGTAGAAGGGGTTGCGCATCATCATTACTCATTATTGTTTTTTTATTATTAAAATTAAGTGCGTATTGATATTTATTAACACTATTTATATGGCAAATAAATCTATAACACAACTATTTGAGTTTATTCTGAGCAGAGGGGGGTAGTAAAGGATGAGCTTGCAGATATGCAAGCTCAAAATAAAAATAAATTAGCTTTCTAGGTCGGCTTTGTTAATTGTAATGACGCGTTGAGGGAATGGAATTTCAATATCAGCGTTATTAATTGCTTTATAAACACCACCGTTAATAGCCAGTTTGGTTTCGATAATTTTAGTAGTAGGCACCCAATATCGGTAGCTTATTGTAACACCGCTATCGGCGAAGCGTTCAATACCCACTTGTGATAACGGATTTTGTGCGACTAATTCATGTGCTTTAAGTACGTCTTCAATGAGGCTAATCGCGTTATCAGAGCATGCACTATAAGCTATATCTATTTCACCTTTGACCAATGAGTAACTAAATGAGTTATGAAGTATTTCACCCACTATGTGCTTATTTGGAATGGTGATTTCTACTTTTTCTTCATTGATTAAAATAGTGTAGCCAAGCTCAATTGTTTTAACTTGGCCGCTTACATTTTTAACTTCAATAGTATCACCAACAACAAAAGGTCGCGTGGCTATAATGGCAAGGCCTGCACCATAATTAGAAAGCATTCCTTGCAGCGCTAAACCAGCACCTAAAGATGCAGCACCAATGGCTGCTACAAATGGCGTAACGCTGATACCTATTTTGCCAAGTGCAATAATTATAACCATTACAATGAGCAGTACTTTTACCACGCTACTGACAAAGTTAGTGAGCGTAATATCAACGTTATGGCGGGTCATTAACGCGGCTACAAATTTGGCAAGCTTTTGTGCTATCCACAAACCAATGAGGACGATAAAAATAGCGCCAACAATTTGCATACTGTAGGTAACCATATACTCAGTAAGCATGGTGTAATATTTTTCAAACTGTTCGATTTCAGAACTGATCATAAAGCGCTCTATGTTAGGGCTATGTTGTATTTTTCCAACTATAGCAAAATGTTGACTAAAAATGGATATAACAGCGGCACTATAATCGCTGTTAATAAAGCACTTAGTGCCATTGCAACTGATGAGTAAGCGCCTACTTTTGGATGCTCAGCAATAGCAGCAGCGGTCCCAATTGCATGGCAAGCTGTGCCCATGGCAACGCCTTGAGATTCGTGATTAAAAATATTAATGAGTTTAAAAAGCATAAAACCAAATAAAGCGCCTAGTAAACCAATAAAAATAACTAAAGCCGCAGCAAGTGAGCTAATCCCTCCTAACGAGTCGGTAACAATTAAAGATATTGGGGTCGTCACACTGAGTGCGGCAACAGATGCACTTAGCTGTGCAGGTGCGTTAAATAATATGCTTAGCAAAAATGCCACAACGGTTGCGTTAACAATGCCTAAGCTACATGTTGCGACTATGAGTAATAGATTTTTTCGTACGTGTGTAAACTGCTGATATAAAGGAAGCGCTAGAGCCACAATTGCGGGCTCTAATAACCAGCTTAGTAATTTGCTGTGCGTGGCAAATTGCGTATAAGGCAAATTTAGATTAACGAGTAATAAAGCAATAATACTAATACTTAAAAATACGGGGTTGGTGAGCGATTTAAATACGCTGCTTTTTATACTTTGGTTTACGACCCTTAGCGCTAAAAATAATACAATAATGAAAGGAATACTTAGCCACCATAAATTAGGTTGTAGCTCTGAAATAGCGGAAAAAGTAAAATCAGTCATTATTTTCTCTTCCCTTAAAGTACGCAATTACACTGCTAACAAGCAACAAGGTAGTTATAGGGACTAGCACCACAACTGAGGCTAAAAATGCCCAGTGCGATTTTATAAGGCCGAGATGTTCAATAAATCCCACGCCAGCTGGAATGAAAAAGATAGGCATAATATTTAAAATAGGGGAGGCGCATGGTTTTACATGTTGCTCTTTTACAATACCCGATAAGAGTAAAACTAATAAAATAACCATAGCGAGTAGCGGTGCAGGAAAGCTTCCACCAATAAAGTGCATAATGAGTTTAGCGCAGGCTAAACATAGTAATATAATAGCGCTACTGAGCAGATATTTCATCAAAGTGGCTCACAGAAAAGATAAGAGCTTAACTTTAACAAATCAAACTCTTTTATGCATTGTGCAATAGTCTACCAATGCTTTGTATTTGCGTAGGTTATATCCGCTTTTCCTTTTGCTTTAGCAATTGCTTTTTTAGTGTTTGGGTTTAGCAGTAAGCGAATTTGGCTGAAAGTTTCTTTAGCGAGTATTTTTCGTTGGTTTGGTTTATAGCTAAGTTGTGTAACACGTTTAATAGCAGCAAGCGTATCGGGTGAGCGCTCAAGTAATGTATTGAGCATGTTTTGCGTGGCTTGTTGAGTATCATCGGTAAGCTGAGTAACTAAACCTAGCTCATTTGCTTGTTGTGCTGTGATTGGGTTTGCGTGGCTTGCAAGCCAAAGTGCTTGGTCACGCTTAACTAAACCGCTCATCATTACATTTGCGCCCATATCGGGGCACAAGCCCCAACGCGCTTCCATAATGGCAAGCTTGGCATCAATATGAACAATCCTGTAATCAGCTCCCAGCGCTATTTGTAATCCTCCCCCTAAACAGTTGCCATCAATTTGTGCAATAACGGGCACACTCAGTGACTGCCAGCCTAATACTACTTTTTGCGCTAAATTTTGATTGCCAGGTAACCATTTAAGCAATAATTTTATAATATTCAATGGTGCCGCCATTACGGCTGATATATCAAGCCCTGCACAAAAATGCTCGCCATCGCCTTTTATTACTACAGCACGAATACTGCGGTCTCTTTTTATGTTTTTAATGGCTTTGTTTAGCTCTACAAACATTTCAAAGCTTAATGCGTTTTGTTTTTTTGCTCTGCTAAGCGTGACGGTTGCAATGCCATTTTGTTTTTCTAGTTTTATCATTACACACTCCTTTGACCTGTTAGTTGAGCTTATGTTGTTATAAGAATTAAGTAAAGTGACGGTATTTTTTAAATAAATGGAATTTATTGCTAAAGCTGTAGTCTTAAAGGGTTAGATTTAGATGAGAAAAAGCTAAACAATTAGAACTTGAGATAATAAAATTTTTTACGTTGTTATTTTAAGCTTAAATTAAAAAAGTAATCTTGATATTCAATGGGTTAGTTAAATTGTTATTTATTGTTTGAGCTGTATGCTGAATAAAACATGACTCAGTTACAAAAAAGTCAGTGTTTTACGCTTTTTTTTATCAAAATGATGATGAGATTTGATAATATAGCGCAACTTAAAAGCTTAAGGTTAAGCACATATGTCGGGTCCACGTTTATATACGGTAGAAGAAGCTACTCACCAAGCTTATGATATTTTTTTAGAGCTAGCGCCAAATAACTTGAGTGATAAAGATGTTGAAGACTTTAATGAGTTCAGAGAAGACCTAGGCTTTATCGAAGAAGACGAGCCAGACGATCAGTGGCAAGATTTTGTTGCCCTTGAGATTGAGCCAGAGCACTTTATTCAGGTGCTAGTTGGTTTAGAATTTGAAAATGATGATGTTTTGTTTGCTAAAATTTTGATTAGTCGTGATAAAGATGCTCCGTTTTGTCATATTTTATGGAAAGAAAGTGAATAAGCAATACCGCTTATTTTTATAATTGTGTGCAGAGAGAGTGTTGTGCGTAAGTATTTATTTTTAATTTTTTTAATAATTAGCTGCCCAAGTTGGGCTGTTGATCCATTTGAAGATTTTCATGAATATGGCAAGCTCTCTGATGAAGAAATTCATGAGTTACACAAAGGTGATATGCTTTACGGTGATACTGAATTTGGTTTTATTCTAAGTAAAGGTAACACCAATTCGACCAGTTTTAAGCTCAAAGGTAATTTATACCAAGATTTTGAAAAGTGGCGTAACCAATTTAAAATAGACTCTCTTTATAAGCGTGATGAGAACGATGAAAGCGGTGGCACTGATGTTACTGCTAATCGTATTTTTGTATCAGCGCAAGGTAACTATAAAGTAGGTGTTAAAAACTCCTCATTTTTTATTTACGGTGATTACGAAGAAGATGAGTTTAGTGGACTTGATTTTAAAAGCACGGTGGCGACAGGCTATGGTGCGCGTGTATATCAAGGCTCTAAAAACAAAGTAGATATTGATATAGGACCTGGTTTATACCGTTCAGTCGCCGATGAAGATTCGGATGTGAGCGAAGATGAAATTGATAAAACCGGTTATTTAGTACGTGTTGCAATGCAGTGGGAACGTTTGGTCTCTAAGCGTACTCGTTTTAATCAAGATGTGAGTATAGAGCAGTCGCTTTCAGGTCTTAATTCTCGCTTAAAATCGGAAACCGCACTGATAAGCCAAGTGATTGGCGCGGTATCACTCAAATTTACCTACATGTATCGTTATAATTCAAAACCCGAAGATGATAAACTCAAGTTTGACTCAGAGCTGAGTGCTACATTGGTATACAGCTTTTAAGTATTTATTTAATTTAGAGAATATTATGTATCAGCATAAACAGTATGCGGTGTTTATCTTTTTTGTATTAGCGTGGATTGGCGGTTTTGTGGCGCTTGCGTGGAACTTGTTAGGCGCTGATGGACCTTTAATAATATTTACTGGGATTTTAGTGCTGGTGGGCTTTTTGTTCCATGGCCTAACAGTAAAAGTAGATGATAAAAATATTAGCTGGGCGTTTGGTCCAGGCGTTGCTGGGCAAAGTATTGAGCTTAGCGAAGTAGCAGAAGCAAAAGCAGTTCAAAACTCTTACAGGCACGGTATTGGTATGCGAATTACTCATGATGGTTGGGTATATACAGTATCTGGCTTTAGTGCAATACAGTTAACGCTCAAAGATGGCACCTTGTATAGAGTTGGTACAAACGATCAAAAAGGTTTACTAGCTGCTTTAAAAGAAAAAAACGTATCTATCGCGCTGCCTAGTAAGCCAAAAGCTGAAACGGTTAAGCGTAACAATATGATATAAAAAAAGCGCCTAAGGCGCTTTTTTTATCTGTTTAGCAGTGCATTAGTGGTCGTGGCCACACCCACCTTCGCCATGTACGTGGCCGTGAGTTAATTCATCTTCTGTAGCATCACGTACTTCTAGTATTTCTACATCAAAGTTAAGTGTTATACCTGCAAGTGGGTTATTACCATCTACAATCACTTCTTCATCTTGAATATCGATGATCATTACTGATTGGTCACCATCATCTGTTGATGCACGAAATTGCATGCCAACTTCAATTTCCATACCTTCAAACATTGATTTAGGTACTGCTTGCATTAGGTTTTCGTGGCGCTCGCCGTAACCATCTTCAGGTTCAACCTTTACGCTAAGCGTGTCGCCTGGTTGCTTGCCCAGCAAAGCATTTTCTAGGCCTGAAATTAAATAGCCTGTGCCAATGATAAAGTGTAGTGGCTCACCACCGAACGAGTTATCAATGCTATTGCCATCATTATCCATTACTGAATAATGCATTTTTACCACTTTGTTTGCCGCAACGATCATAGTCATTCCTATTTATTCATCTTCAAGAGAGTAGGGTAGAGGCAGAATGCTTAGCTCCACCTGAGGTGTGTGTTTTGCACGAAGTACCTGAGTTACATCAGTATCGTTTGGCAACACAACGAGGCCTGTTAATTTATTTGTTTGCTCATCAAAACTTTGTGCGATAAGTTTACCTGCACGGCGCCAATTTTCGCCTAATTGGGTTTCTAAATCAGGCTCTGAAAGAATCCCTTCGCTTTGCCCCGAAACGATATACATTGCACGTTTATTTTTACCAAGGTACTTCATACGGGCTACGGTTTCTTGACCTGTATAACACCCTTTTTTGAAACTTATACCGCCAATAGCATGTAGGTTTACCATTTGAGGAACGTACTCGCCAATTGCATCTGCACTTAGCTGAGGCTCACCGGCAAGCATCGCTGCTTGTTGCCAAGGGGCTTCGTTATCAAGTGTGGATACGTTATCAGGCATGCTAAATTGGTTATCAACCATTATTAAAACACGGTTATCAGCTAATTTTAGCGCTTTACCATTCGTAAAATCACACGCGCTTGCATCGCCTTCAAAGCTAATATCAAGTTGTGCCAGTACATCCGATAAATCATCACCAATTAAACCAATTAAACGCTTTGAGCATTCAGTAATATCAACTTTTGCAAATACAGCGTATTTTTTAAGTTCAGCTAATGATTTTTCAACTTCAGCTTGGCTACCCGCAAGGTAGTAGCTATCTTGGTAAGAAAATAATTTAAATACACCCCAAAGTTTACCTTTGGCGCTGCAATGGCCAGCCCACAAATAATTACTGCTGGTTAATTTATTTAGATCTTGAGTGATTTGTCCGTGCAAATAAGATAATTTATCAGCACCGCAGAGGCTAATAAGTTGATGAGATAACGGACATGCATAAACGCTCGACATAAAAACCTTCTTTGCAATATAAATGAAGTGACATAATAACGCAGTTGTTACGTATGGTACAGACAAGCGCTTATTGGTGCGGGTTTATTATTTAATGAGAGATTAATAGCTGCTAAATAGGCTTGTGTTTGTTAAACTCGAGTCAATTAAGTATGAGGTTTAAAATGGTTGAAATTCATAGTAAAGCACGTATTCGTTGGGCTTGTCGTCGTGGCATGTTAGAGCTAGATGTTTTGTTTATGCCGTTTGTAGAAGAAGCATACGACTCTTTGAGCGCAGAGCAACAGGCTATCTTTCAGCGTTTGCTAACAGAAGAAGACCCTGACTTATTTGCATGGTTTATGGGTCATGAAGAATGTAAAGACGAGCAGTTAAACGGTATGGTTTCGCTGATCTTAGACCGAGTTCGTGTATAGGTTTACGGTTACAAATAATAAAGCTGACCACAAACCAATTGTGGTCTTTTTTTGTATGCTCAGTTTTATATTATGTTTATTTTTAGATTCACTATTAGCCATGCTTTTTTGTTTAATACTAAATGCACTAGCTGGCTTGATAATGTGGCGCAAAGTATTAGCAATTCACCCAAATGAGGGAATTATAATATTAGAACCAAAGTTATTTAGATTTGAGGGCGAGAGCTTAAAAATTCAGGGTGAAATAAGTAACAAAAGCCGATTTTATGGTAATAATATATGGCTTCATATTAAAGGTTTTAGTAACAACCATTGGCTTATAATTTCAGCCAATGGCGTTAATGAGCAAAGTTATGCGCGTCTAAAACGTGCCACTGTCGGCGCAATTAATTGCGTTTTGGAGTCAAAATAGTCGGCGTTGGGTTTTCACTTTGTTCAGGGTAATCAATAGTGTAATGCAAGCCTCTGCTTTCTTTTCGCTCCATAGCACTTCTAATAATTAGCTCTGATACTTGCACTAAATTACGAAGCTCAAGTAAGTTGTTACTTACTCTAAAGTTTGCATAGTAATCGTGTATTTCTTGCTGTAGCAACTCAACTCTATGCAGTGCTCGTTCTAAGCGTTTAGTAGAGCGTACAATACCTACATAATCCCACATAAATAAACGTAGTTCATGCCAGTTATGGGTAATAACAATTTCTTCATCTGAGTTACTAACACGGCTCTCATCCCAATGAGGAAGCGCTATCGGCTCTGGTGCATGTTCAATTTTACTTAAAATATCTTTAGCTGCAGCGTGGGCAAATACAATGCACTCTAATAGTGAATTACTTGCCATACGGTTTGCACCATGTAAGCCTGTGTAAGCAACTTCACCTACAGCATATAAATTATCGAGATCTGTTTTGCCGTTAAAGTCAGTCATTACACCACCACAGGTGTAATGCGCAGCAGGCACAACTGGGATTGCTTCTTTTGTTATATCAAGCCCTACACTTAGGCATTTTGCGTAAATAGTAGGAAAGTGCTCAATAATAAAGTCTTTATCTTTGTGGCTAATATCTAAATAAACACAATTAGCACCTAAACGCTTCATTTCAAAATCGATTGCGCGTGCCACTATATCGCGTGGAGCGAGTTCTTCACGGCTGTCAAAGTCTTTCATAAAACGAGTGCCATCTGGGCGTTTTAAATAAGCCCCTTCACCGCGCATAGCTTCTGTAATTAAAAAGTTTTGTAGCTCTGGATGATAAAGGCTTGTTGGATGAAATTGATTAAACTCCATATTGGCAACTTTACAGCCCGCGCGCCATGCCATTGCAATGCCATCACCACTTGATACATCCGGGTTAGATGTATACAAATACACTTTGCTTGCGCCACCAGTGGCAAGGGCAACAAATTTAGCTGAAATGGTTTCTACCTTTTTAGCTTTTTTGTTCCACACATACATACCTTCAATATGTGAGCCTGTTTTTCCGGCGCTTTTATCTGTAATTAAATCAATGGCATTGTATTGTTCTAGGAGCGTTATGTTCTTATGAATTTTAACTTGGCTAATAAGTGTGGTTTGCACCGCTTTACCAGTAGCATCGGCTGCATGCAAAATACGACGATGGCTGTGACCGCCTTCACGTGTTAAATGAAAACGCTCTTTTCCTTTGCTATCAAACTCCATATCAAAGGGAACACCTTGGTCGATTAACCACTGTAGGCAATCGTGAGCATTGCTGGCAGTATAATGAACAGCGTCTCTGTCACATAAACCGCCGCCCGCATCGAGTGTATCTTCAACATGAGATTCTATGCTGTCGTTTTGTTTATCAAATACAGCTGCTATACCACCTTGAGCATATAAAGTAGAACCTTCTGTAAGCGCTCCTTTACTGATCACGGTAACGTTACAATAATTAGCGAGAGATAATGCAAGTGATAAGCCTGCTGCGCCGCTACCTATAATAGCGACATCTGCAATGTGATGTTTATTTTGGTTCATGTCAGAGGTACTTTGCGGTTACAATGCTCATATAGAGCAATATTTGTTTTTAATATCTGTAGTTGTACCATATTTGTCATACTACTACGTAGTGATTTTAAAGGCTTAGCGCCGTTATTTATCATCTATTTTATAAAAAAATAATATTAAGCAGAACTTTTTATTCATAAAGAGGTCAGAGTATTTGTGAACAATGACGACAATATGAATAACAAGCAAAAATCAGACATAGGAGTACCGGCTCGAATGAGCGAGCAGGAATTAGATTTAGTGCTAGTAAAAAGGGTCCAGCAAGGAGATAAAAACGCCTTCAACCTATTAGTAAAGAAGTATCAAAACAAAATTGCAGGTTTGATCTCACGTTATGTATCAAACCAAGGCGATATTGCTGATGTAGCACAAGAGGCTTTTATTAAAGCTTACCGTGCACTTCCTAACTTTAGAGGTGACAGCGCCTTTTACACGTGGTTATACCGTATTGCCGTTAATTGTGCTAAAAATTACTTAGTAGCCCAGGGGCGTAAGCCGCCAGCAAATGATATAGACGCCGAAGATGCCGAGTTTTATGATTGTGCAGATTCAATGCGATCTAATGCATCTCCTGAAAACCTACTTTTAAGCGAAGAAGTACGCGCTGTTATTTTTAATACGATTGATAGTTTGCCTGAAGATCTTAAAACCGCAATCACCCTTAGAGAAATTGAAGGGATGAGCTATGAAGAAATAGCAGTGGTAATGGATTGCCCGGTCGGGACTGTGCGTTCGCGTATATTTCGTGCCCGTGAAGCAATAGATAACAAATTAAACCCATTAATAGGCGAGTCTTAGTATGACAAAAGCACACCTTAACAAGTTAGATAACGAAGCGTTATCGGCATTACTTGATGGCGAGCAACATCTGACTGATGCAAAAATTGCAGAGCAAGATGTAACTACGTTTGGCCGTTATGCGTTAATTGGTGATGCGATGCGTGCTCAAAAAAATAATAACGACATACATATTGATATTAGCGATCGCGTTGCATTAGCACTAGAAAGCGAGCCTGTTTATACTGACTTTAGTCAGTCAAAAACACAGCCTCAAGCAATCACTGAAACGGTACAAGATAATAAAGTAGTGGCTTTTAATTGGCGCAAGCCAGTTGCTCAACTAGCAATTGCGGCAAGTGTGGCAATGTTTGCTATTGTAGGCGTTAATACGTTACCTCAAAGTAACAACGAGCAACAAAGCGAAATTCCATTACTACAAACCACACCGCTGACAGGTATGGCATCGCCAGTAAGTTACTCATCTGAGCCTGCGCTTGAAAATGCAGAGCAAGGTTTACGTGAATTACAGCAACAACGTATTGGTGCATTAGTTCTTGAGCATCAACGCCAAGCACGAGTTGCGAATTCTTTAGAAACAGCGCAAACTAATACCAAAGCGTCTGAGGAAAAAAACTAATTAAATGAAAGTAATCACTTTTGTTCTGTCGTTGGTAGTAAGCTTTAATGCATTTGCCAACGACACAAATCCTGCCAAAGATTTATTACTAAAAATGGCTAATGCCGTTCACACCCGTAATTTTGACGCTTCGTTTGTGGTTGTCAAAGGTAAAACAATGGAACCCTACCGATGGGTGCATGCTTTACAAGGTGACACAGAACTTGAGCATTTAAGTTTACTTAACGGTGCTGGGCTTGAAATGGTCCGTATTGACAACCAAGTTACTTATTTTGAACCTCAGTCAGAACCATATTCCCTAAAAACAGATTCAATAGCTGGTCCAATCCCTGAAGTACTTTTTAAAGATATAGATCGCTTAAGCGCGCACTATGATTTTGTACTAGGTGGTAAAGGTCGTATTGCAGGGCGTGCTGCACAACTAGTTCGCATAGAATCTAAAGACGAGTATAAATATAATTATTGGATTTGGCTGGATATGGAATCGTCGTTGTTACTAAAAGCCGCTTACGTTAACCACGAAGGTGAAGCTTTAGAGCAGTTACAGCTTACTCATATTAGTGTGACAGAGCAGCCAGCAGGTATGTTACTTGAAGTGCTCAATCGAAACTTTCCAACGCCGTTACCAAACGATGCACTTGTAAATGAAGATAGTACTGCTACTAATTGGCAAATCAGTTGGTTACCAGATGGCTTTGAATTACTAAAATCAGACAGACATAAGCTCGATTTAAATAACGAATTAACAGACTATTACTTGTTCTCTGATGGTTTTGTTGAAATTTCGGTATTTATTCAGCGTCCATTACCGGGTAAGCGTTTAAGTGGTGCACTAACCTCTGGTGCAACGACAGTATATGTGCATAATGGCGGTAATTTTGATGTATCGGTTGTTGGTAATGTACCGAGTATGACCGCAAAAGCGATTGCTGAGTCAGTTACCCGCGCATTATAAACGATTCGTAAGGATTGTTATGATTGAACAAACCCTCACTGTTGTGGCCCTCGATGGCCACATTGCTCATTTAGAAGCACAACAAAAACAAGCTTGTGAAGGCTGCAATGGTCGTTGCGGCTCACAAGTGTTTGGTAAGCTGTTTGGCACTGCAAAAAAAACCTTCCCTTATAAATTTGAATCCTCTGTTGAAGTAGGACAAAAGGTAACCTTGTCACTTGATGATAGTCACGTCGTTAAGCATGCATTTGCGGTATACATGCTACCACTGCTTTTAAGTCTGGTTTTTGCACTGATTGCAGCGCAATTATTTATGTCTTGTGAAGGTTGGCAAATTTTAGCTGCAGCTTTAGGTGGTGTTACTGGTTTCTTTATAGCTAAAACTCGCGTGAAATCGCTAAAGCACGATATAAAAGTTATAAAAATTCACCCAATTAGTATTCCTTTAACTCAAATAGATGGTGATTGACGCCAATTAAATGTAAAATTGCCGTTTTATACCAAAGTAACTTGGAAATACAGGGAATAGTGGTTTTTTAAATTATTTTATCTAGCTGAATTATGTAAGTTAAATAAATTTAACTTATTGTTATTCAATAAATAAAATGGTTTTAATCAATATTAAAAAGCATTCGTGATGTTTGTAATTTACAAACTGAGCTTATGGCATCCTACAGCAAGTATTTTCAAGTCACTTAGGTATTCATATTTAGTCCATTAAAATAGAAGTATAGAATCCAGTTTATGAAGCATATCCGTAATTTTTCGATCATCGCCCATATTGACCATGGTAAATCGACCCTTTCAGATCGTTTGATCCAAGTTTGTGGCGGTTTAACCGACCGTGAAATGCAAAAACAAGTTTTGGATTCAATGGATATTGAGCGCGAACGTGGTATTACCATTAAAGCGCAAAGTGTAACGTTGAATTACAAAGCGAACGATGGCGAAACTTATCAACTTAATTTCATTGATACTCCAGGACACGTTGATTTTACATATGAAGTATCGCGTTCTTTAGCTGCATGTGAAGGTGCACTACTCGTTGTCGATGCAGGCCAAGGCGTTGAAGCACAAACATTAGCTAACTGTTACACCGCTATTGAAATGGAATTAGAAGTAATTCCAGTACTTAACAAAATCGATTTACCGCAAGCGGATCCTTTGCGCGTTGCAGAAGAAATTGAAGAAATTATTGGTATTGATGCCCTTGATGCAGTGCAATGTAGCGCTAAAACGGGTGTAGGTATTGCCGAAGTTCTTGAAATGATTGTTAGAGATGTTCCGCCGCCAGTAGGCGATACAGATGGACCTCTACAAGCACTTATTATCGATTCTTGGTTTGACCCATACCAAGGCGTTGTATCATTAGTGCGTATTAAACACGGTGAATTACGCACTGGCGACAAAATAAAAATAATGTCGAACGAGCATATACATACTGCCGACCAAGTGGGTGTATTTACGCCTAAGCAAACTAACACCGGTATTTTAAGAACCGGTGAAGTAGGGTTTGTTATTGCTGGCATCAAAGAGATACATGGTGCGCCAGTCGGCGATACTATAACTCATCAAAAAAATGCGGCTCCACTTCGTTTACCTGGTTTTCAAAAAATTAAGCCTCAGGTTTATGCAGGTATGTTCCCAATTGCATCAGATGAGTATGAATCATTCCGTGATGCGCTTAATAAATTAAGCTTAAACGATGCGTCGTTATTCTTTGAACCAGAGAATTCAACTGCATTAGGTTTTGGTTTCCGCTGTGGCTTTTTAGGTATGCTACACATGGAAATCATTCAAGAGCGTTTAGAGCGTGAATACGATATTGATTTAATTACAACGGCACCTACGGTAATCTATGAGATAGTTACTAAAGAAGGTACATTCCAGATTGATAACCCGTCTGATTTACCTGCAGTAAACGATATTTTAGAAATTCGTGAGCCGATTGTTGAAGCTAATATTTTGGTACCACAAGAATACTTAGGTAATGTTATTACTTTGTGTATTGAAAAACGCGGTAGCCAAACAAAAATGACCTATCACGGAAAGCAAGTAGCTGTTACGTATGAGCTACCTATGGCTGAAGTGGTAATGGACTTTTTTGATAAATTAAAATCAACAAGCCGTGGTTTTGCATCGCTTGATTATAACTTTAAACACTTTCAAACATCAGATATGGTGCGTGTTGATATTTTAATCAATAGTGAGCGTGTTGACGCACTTGCGATTATTGTTCACCGCGATGGTGCTCAGTCTCGTGGTCGTCAATTAGCTGATGCATTAAAAGAGCTTATTCCTCGTCAAATGTTTGATATTGCGATTCAAGCAGCGATTGGACAACACGTTATTGCACGTACTACGGTAAAACAGTTACGTAAAAACGTAATTGCTAAGTGTTACGGTGGCGATGTGAGTCGTAAGAAAAAGCTACTTAAAAAGCAAAAAGATGGTAAAAAACGTATGAAGCAAGTAGGTAATGTTGAAGTGCCTCAAGAAGCGTTTTTAGCTATTTTAAAAGTTGGTAAATAAAAACAAAGGATTATAAATGGCTGGTTATTTTTCAGTTTTATTGGTGCTATTAACCTTAGGCTCAGGCTTAATATGGTTAATAGATCACTTAATGTATGCACCTAAAAGACAGGAGCGCTTAGCGATAGCGCAAACGTCTGCTGGAGCTCCGTTAGATGAAGAAACTGCGGCATTAATTGCACCAGAACCAGTACTAACAGAAACAGCAAAGTCGATTTTCCCGATGATTGCAGCAATTACTATTTTTAGATCATTTATTTTTGAACCGTTTCAAATTCCATCTGGTTCAATGATGCCTACACTGTTAGTGGGTGACTTTATTTTAGTACAAAAGTATTCATATGGAATAAAAGACCCAGTTTGGCGTACTCAGTTAGTTGACGTAGGTGAGCCAGAGCGTGGTGATATTGTTGTTTTTAAATACCCTTTAGATGAAAGTGTTGACTATATTAAACGTACGATTGGTTTACCTGGCGATAAAATTGTTTATCGTGATAAACGTTTATATATTCAGCCAAACTGTAAAGAAGGCGAAACCCAACAGGGTGAGCTTTTATGTAATGAATTCAATAAAATTGATTTTAAACTAATTAATGATAACGAATTTAAACAAGGCCCAATGCCTCTAGCTCGTGTGAATGAAAATTTAACAACAGTTACGCATGATATATTAATCAACCCACAAGCGCCTGAAAGAAAAGGGCGTTACTATCAGCAACCGGGCACGCCTTCTGATGAATGGACTGTTCCTGCTGATCATTATTTTATGATGGGTGATAACCGCGACAACAGCCAAGATGGTCGCTTTTGGGGCTTTGTACCAAAAGAAAACTTGGTGGGTAAAGCTGTCTTTATATGGATGAGTTTTGAATTTGAGAATGGCCCTGATGATATTTTACCAGGATGGGTTCCAACTGGTGTTCGCTTTGAACGCCTAGGTAATATTCAGTAACGATGAAAAAAAATGTAACAGAATTATATAAAAAAATTGGCTATGAATTCGCTGATCAAGGTTTACTTGAACAAGCAATGACGCACCGCAGCCACAAAGGCCAACATAATGAGCGACTAGAATTTTTAGGCGACTCGATTTTAAGCTTTGTGATTGCCAATGCACTTTATGCCAAATTCCCTAAAGCGCGTGAAGGCGATTTAAGCCGCATGCGCTCAACACTTGTGCGTGGTCAAACACTTGCTGAGTTTGGTCTTGAATTTGGTCTAGGCGATTATTTACGCTTAGGACCGGGCGAGCTTAAAAGTGGCGGCTTTCGTCGCGAGTCAACGCTTGCTGATGCAGTAGAAGCTATTATAGGCGCTGCATTTCTAGATTCAGGTATCGACAGTTGTGGCGATCTTATATTGGCGTGGTACCAATCACGTTTGGATGCTATTTCACCAGGGCTTAACCAGAAAGATCCTAAAACCCTGCTGCAAGAGTATTTACAAGCCCGTAAATTATCGTTACCGGGCTACACAGTGGTTGATACACAAGGCCAAGCACACAATCAAACATTCACGGTTGAATGTATTGTTGATGGAATGGATAGCATAATTTCTGTTGGTAGCTCGCGCCGTAAGGCCGAACAAAAAGCTGCCGAAAAAGCATTGAAGATACTTAAAAATGAACCTTGATACCTTAATACAGCCTCATGAACGTGATGTAGATACATTTTGTGGAATGGTGGCGATTGTCGGTCGACCAAACGTAGGTAAATCGACTTTGCTTAATGAAATCATTGAGCAAAAAGTGAGTATTACCTCACGTAAACCACAAACTACACGTCATCGTATTATGGGTATTCATACCGTAGATAAACACCAAGCGGTATACATAGATACACCGGGTCTACACGTTGAAGAAAAGCGTGCTATTAACCGTTTAATGAATCGAGCAGCGTCTAGTTCTATCGGCGATGTAGAGCTTATTATTTTTGTCGTTGAAGGCACTCATTGGAATGCAGATGACGATATGGTACTTAATAAAGTATCGCAAAGTGGTAAGCCTGTATTATTAGTTATTAATAAAATTGACCAAGTTAAAGACCGTGATCTTGTATTGCCTCATATGAAGTGGTTAAGTGACAAGTTTGATTTTGTTGGAATTATGCCAGTATCAGCAACGCAAGGTAAAAACGTTGATTTAATCAAAGCAGAAGTAACTAAACGCTTACCTCCTTGCGAATTTTACTTTCCTGAAGATTATGTAACTGACCGTTCGATGCGCTTTATGGCAGCTGAAGTTATCCGTGAAAAGCTAATGCGTTTTATGGGTGAAGAACTACCGTATTCTGTGACTGTTGAAATTGAGCAGTTTAAATGGCAAGACAACGGTATCTGGCACATCAATGGGTTAATTCTTGTTGAGCGCGAAACACAAAAACGCATGGTTATTGGTAATAAAGGCGAAAAGCTAAAAACCATTGGCCGTGAAGCTCGTAAAGACATAGAAGAAATGCTTGATAACAAAGTATTTTTAGAGCTTTGGGTTAAAGTTAAGTCGGGTTGGGCTGATGATGAACGTGCACTAAGAAGCTTAGGTTACAGTGAAGACTAAACCAAGCAGTAGCTTAGTGAATGGATAGCGACTTCTACACCGCGTATTTATTACATCGGCGTCCTTATAGTGACTCCCAAGTAATGTTAGATATGCTTGTAGAAGGCGTTGGCCAGTTAAGAATGCTGGCCCGAATTAGTGGTCGCCAGGCCACTAAACATAAAGCACAACTTCAGCCGTTCCAGGCACTCCTTGTTAATTACAGTGGCAAGTACGATTTAAAATATATCAATAAGTTTGAACTGCATGGTAACTCGCACTTTTTAAAAGGTGATGAGCTTTATTGTGGTTTTTATTTGAATGAGCTGACTAATCGCATCGTTCCTGTTAATGAGCCAATTGAACAAGTATTTGAGCTATATAAATCTCACCTAGAAAACCTAAACAGCGGAGCCAATTTACAAGAAGTGCTTCGCTCGTACGAATTTCAATTATTGGAATTACTCGGTTATGGCGTGGATTTTAGTTTTGATGCCAGTGGTGAACCAATAGATGAAAAGCAGACGTATAGTTATTTCCCCGAACTTGGTTTTTTAGTACAAGAAGATACGCGTTCTGGATTTAGTGGCAAACAACTCAACGCCATAGCAAATTATGACTTTAGCCAAAGTGATGTGCTATATATGGCAAAGCAATTAAGTCGCTATTTATTAAAACCCTTATTAGGTAGTAAACCATTAAAAAGCCGTGAGCTATTTATGGCCTCTCAATAAACGTAATTTTACAGGTAAGAAAATGAAAGATATTCTTTTGGGTGTAAACGTAGATCATATTGCAACACTTCGTCAAGCGCGTGGAACAAGTTACCCAGATCCAGCCCATGCAGCCAGTGTAGCAGAGCATGCAGGGGCAGACGGTATTACGATTCACTTACGTGAAGACAGACGCCATATTCAAGATCGCGATGTTTATGTGATGGCTAAAACTATCCAAACTCGCATGAATCTTGAAACCGCTGTTACCGACGAAATGATACAGATAGCGCTTGAAGTAAAACCTGAGTACGTGTGTTTAGTACCTGAAAAGCGCGAAGAGTTAACCACCGAGGGCGGCTTAGATGTAGCGGGTAATATAGATAAAATTAAAGCCGCAACAAAAACGCTTACCGACGCGGGTATTAAAGTATCGCTATTTATTGATGCAGATAAAGCACAACTAGATGCAGCCAAAGAATGTGGTGCTCCTTATGTAGAAATACACACAGGCGCGTATGCTGATGCAACAAATGATACTGATTTACACAAAGAGTTAGAGCATATTCGTGAAGGTGTTAAATACGCAGCAAGCTTAGGTTTGATTGTTAACGCTGGCCATGGTCTTCATTACCATAACGTTAAACCCATTGCCGCGATGCCTGAGATTTATGAGCTAAATATTGGCCACGCTATTATTGCTCGTGCAGCGATAGATGGACTCGATAAAGCCGTACGCGATATGAAACGATTAATGATTGAAGCAAGAATGTAATACGATTCTACATAAGTATTTAAAAAGCTTAATTAAAAAAACGCGGTTAATGCCGCGTTTTTTTGTATCTAAAATTCAAAGCTTATCTTTGTAACTCAGTTACGCTTGCATCAGCAAGTAAGTTTTCAAGCTCGTCCTGTAACTCAAATAATTCAGGTTCAATATTCTCTAACAAGCATTTATTTTTAAGTGATGTTTCAATTGTTTCTGCGAGTGATTTAAGTTTTGGTACACCAGTGTAGCAACATGCACCATGAAACTTGTGGACAATACTTAAGACTTGCTGACAATCATTACTCTCTATCGCTTTAGCAAGCAATGTAAGAGTTTCAGGGACGCTTAGAAGTAGCATATTAAGCATCTCTAGCGCTAACTCGCTCTTTCCTCCAGCACGCTGCAGGGCTTGTGCCCAATCAATTCGACTACTTTGAAATGGAGCCGGGCTTTGTGGTGTATCTGTTTTAGCTTTATCGCGATTAACCGGGGTCTGTGGACTATGATCGCTAATAATTTGTTTAAGCATATCTTCATCAATAGGCTTAGTTAAATAGCCTTTAAAGCCATCTTTTAGTAGTTGCTCTTTTTCGCTTTGAAGGGCATGTGCCGTTACAGCTATAATGGGTGTATCTTCATTAAGTGATGATTCTTGTATAAGCTTACATGCGGTTATACCATCCATAATTGGCATCTGAATATCCATAAAAATTATGTCGTATTTATGACTTTTACTTAAGCTGTATGCTTGTGAACCATTATGTGCCGTTTCTATTACTTCAATCTGTTCACTTAATAAAGTATGGAGAAGTTTTAAGTTGGCATCGTTATCATCAACAACTAATACTTTTAACGGCAGCAAAGCTTGATCGTTTTGTTCAATATTATGAGTAGGGTGGTCAAGCCTGTAAGGTGCAGCAAGTACTTCACATAACTTACGGTGATTAAGTGGTTTACTTAAACACGCATCAGCACCGCTGCCTATAAAGGCTTCTCGCATATTGTGCGATACAGTATTAAGCATTAAATATAAGTAATCAGTAGATTCACGCACGGCTTTTACATAGCTTTTTAGTTGCTGCATATCATCAACTGATGCCATATGGCCAATTAAGCAAACATCATATTTATGTTCAGTATTTTTTATAGCGTCTAAAAAGCTAGTCTCATTAAAACATGCCGTTACGCTTGATTCCCACTGAGTCAATAACGAAAGTACAGCGTGATGTGTATGCTCGTGTGGCTCTAAATACAAAATACGTTTACCAATGAGCGATTTAGTCGGTAAGTCGTTAGTAAATACATGATTGGGCAAACTAAACACACTATTGAATGTAAAACAGGTACCGTTACCTGGTGCAGAGTTTAATGTTATGCGGCCATTCATCGCTTCAACAATATGCTTGGTAATAATGAGGCCAAGACCTGTACCACCAAACTTACGTGTAATGCTTGAGTCTGCTTGCCCAAATGGCGTAAATAAAGAGTCTTGCTTATCCATAGGTATACCCACGCCAGTATCTGTTACTGACACAAGTAAAGAAGTACGTTCGTCATCGAGTAACCGATGGCTTATGTCGACCTTAATGGAGCCTTTTTCAGTAAATTTAATCGCATTACTTAATAGGTTTATCAGCACTTGTTTAAAGCGAGTGGGATCGCCCGTTAAGTCATCTGGTACTTGTTGGTTAATGTAAATGGATAGCTCTAATTGCTTATCGTGTGCGCTAGGAGCGAGTAGTGTCATCACTTCATTTACAGCATCACGAAGTTGAAACTGAATCGACTCAAGTTCCATTGCACCCGCTTCTAGTTTGGAGAAATCTAGAATGTCGCTAATAATAGTCATTAAACTATTTGCTGATAGCATAATAGTATCGAGATAATCTTTTTGATGTTTATTCAGCGGTGTTTTATAAAGCTGGCGTGTAAATCCAATAACACCATTTAGCGGAGTACGAAGTTCGTGACTCATTTTAGCTAAAAAGTCTGATTTTACGCGGTTAGCATCTTGAGCTTCTTTTTTTGCAAATGAGAGCTCTATATTTGAAGTTTCGTATTGCTCTAGTGTTTCGCGGTAGTCGCTAGTTGCTTGGTCAATATTTTTTTGCATTTCATCTTTTTGCATCACCATAGTGTGAGCAATGGTATTTAAGCCTTCTCGCAATAGCTCAAATTCACCTATCATGTTGTCGTTAAGGCCAGTACTTCTTTTACCTTCGACTAACTTGTCGGTTGCAAGTACTAACTTATTAAGCGGCGTCATAAACATGCGGCTTAACCTTAAAGCTAAAATTGCTGCAAACACCAATGATAAAATAATTACAATACCGCTAATTAATAAAGCACGTTGCTGCCCTATAACCGCTTGGTCTTTGTTTAGCTGTATAATAACGGTGCCCAGAGATGACTGAAAAGCAGATGGATCCCATTTAGAGTCGTGACTTGTATGGTTAATAATGGGCGTGAAGAATGTAACAAGCTCATCTGACTTTTGCACGAGGGTCGTTTTTAAATTTATGAGCGTCTTTTGATTAATTAACTTTTCAAATGAGCGGTGATAATTACTCGTCATTAATAGCGCATTATTTTTATCAAAAATTGCAATCGACTTAATTGTAGGGGAGTGCTTGTTATGTGTGTAGCTTATAAGGCGATTCAATAGCTGTTTGTTTTTTTCGAGCATGGGTTGCTCAAGCGCAATAGCAAGGGGCTCAGAAATAGTAGTACCTTGCTGATATAAAATTTCATCAAGCTCAATGTAACGATTTATTGTAAAATAGCCACCAAGTAGTAATCCTATGATCACCGTTGGGATCAGGGTCAGTGTTAAAACAGAATCGCGTAAGCCTAATTTGGTCATAATGGGAGCGTTTTATCGTTATTAGTATGATTTGAGTATATACGGTTCAACACGCATTCTAAAGCATCTAAATATAGGTGCTTCATAAATAAACTGAAGGTAATGCCTAATGGCGCAAATTTTTAAAGCGAAAAAAAAACCGCTTAAGCAACAAACATTAGAATTAAATATAACGGGAATGGATCATCAAGGGCGTGGCATTGCGAAACATAATAATAAAGTATGTTTTGTAAGCGGTGCATTACCAAATGAAATAGTTAAAGCAATGCTCGTCGAAGATAAAGCTAAATACAGCAGTGCAAAAGTAATTAAAGTTATTAAAGCGAGTGAATCAAGAGTAGACGCTTTTTGTGAGCACTATAATCAGTGTGGTGGCTGCCAATTACAGCATTTAGAAGTAAGCCAACAAGTTGTAGAAAAACAAACTGCAGTTACTCAGCTATTTAGTAAGTTTGCTAAATTAAACAGCTTAAACTGGCAAGCTCCATTATTAAGTAAGTCTGTGCATTACAGGCGCAGCGCTCGCATAGCCGTTATGTTTGATAAAGCAGCAAAAAAAATGCGTGTGGGTTACAGAGCCAGTGGTTCAAAAAATATTGTCAGTATTAATAAATGTGCAGTACTTGATGAAGTATTTGCAGATGTTTTTACACTTTTTGATGGTTTAATTAATCAACACAAAGCGCTGCACAGTATAAGCCATTTACAGTTATGCCAAAGTGATGAGAAAAACTTTGTTGTTATTCGTCACACTAAAGCAATTAACGATGATACAAAGGCTTTGGTTGAGCACATAACAAAAAGCCAACAGTTTGAAGTTGTATGGCAAAGCGAGAGCGATGTAATTGAGCATTCACACTTAGCCATGCCGTTTTATTATCTTAAAGAGTTTGATCTAAAATTTGAATTTGGTTTAGGTAATTTTATTCAGGTAAATGCGCAAGTTAACGAAGCTATGTTAAAGCAAGCCGCAAATTGGCTTGATTTAAAAGGTGATGAAAATTTATTGGATTTATTTTGTGGCATTGGTAATTTCTCATTAGTGTTGGCAAAACAAGCAAAATCTGTAATTGGCGTAGAAGGTGTGACTTCAGCGGTTGCAATGGCTGCTCAAAATGCGCAAACTAACTCTATTACCAATGCGCAGTTTCATTGCTTTGATTTAACGCAAAGCATACAGAGCGCCCCATGGTTTAGTAAAAACTTAGATGTGCTTGTACTCGATCCATCTAGGACTGGTGCAATGGCTGTATTAGAGCAATTATCTTTAAAGCAGTTTAAAACTATTTTATATGTCTCTTGTGACCCTGTTACTTTAGCCCGTGACAGCGCAATTATTTCACAAGCTGGCTTTGATCTTAATAAAATTGGGCTAATGAATATGTTCCCTCATACAGGGCATATTGAAACTATGGCGTTATTTCAACGGAGGTAGAACGCATTATGGTAGCTACACGACAATCACATCAACAAGATGAGACAACAGATTTTAGCACTCGGCTTTCATTTCTTGCTTTGTCTGAAGAAAAAACAGAGCTACTTACTAAAGCGCAAGCGCTATGCGTAAAATGTGATAATGAAAGCAGGCAAACTACTGCAATCGAAATGGTTGAAATTTTAGCTGAGCTAAATCTCGATCCCGAATCGTTAGCTACTGCGTATTTAACCCCGTATTTTTTAAACGATTTAATATCACTTGAAACCATAGAAGAGCAGCTTGGTAGTAATATAGCCATGCTGTTAACTGGGGTTGCACAAATGGCCACTATTAGTACTTTATCTCATCAAGGTAAAGGAACTATGCAAGTTGACAATATTCGAAAAATGTTATTAACCATGGTTGAAGATGTGCGCGCCGTGGTCATTAAGCTTGCCGAGCAGGTATGTCATTTACGTAATGTAAAAAATGCGGATGAAGAAGACCGCGTCATTGCCGCTAAAGAAACAGCTGATATTTTTGCGCCATTGGCAAACAGATTAGGAATAGGACAATTAAAATGGGAACTGGAAGATTTATCGTTTAGATATTTGCACCCAGGTACCTATAAAAGTATAGCCAAACAACTTGACGACAAGCGCCTTACGCGCGAAGCCTATATGGAAGATATGGTTGAGCAAGTAAAAAGCCGTTTAAGTGAAGCGGGCATAGAAGCTCAAGTTTATGGTCGCCCTAAGCACATTTACAGCATTTATAAAAAAATGCAGCAAAAAAACTACGAGTTTGATCAGCTTTTTGATATACGCGCAATGCGTATTGTTGTTGAACGCCTGCAAGATTGTTATGGAGCGCTGGGTATTGTGCACACCAATTGGCGTCATCTTAATAAAGAGTTTGACGACTATGTAGCAACTCCAAAGCAAAACGGCTATCAGTCAATTCATACCGTGGTATTTGGGCCTGAAGGTAAAACAGTAGAAATACAAATTCGTACTAGCGATATGCATCAAGATGCTGAGTTGGGTGTGGCTGCACATTGGATGTACAAAGAAGGTGCATTACCAGGGCGCGGCTCGGGTTATGAGCAAAAAATCAGCTGGTTGCGTAAGTTACTCCAATGGCAAGAAGAAGTAGTTGATGGTGGCGATTTAGCAGAAGAGCTTAAAAACCAAGTAGTAGAAGACCGCGTATACATATTTACCCCAAGCGGCGATATTATCGATTTACCACTTGGCGCTACACCGCTCGATTTTGCTTACTACATTCACTCAAATGTAGGGCATCGCTGTATTGGTGCAAAAATATTCGGCAAAATAGTGCCGTTTACGCATCAACTTACAACTGGGGATCAGGTAGAAATACTGACCCAAAAACAACCAAATCCAAGTCGTGATTGGTTAAATCCGTCATTAGGATACATCAAGTCATCGCGCGCTAGAGCCAAGATTCATCACTGGTTTAAACAGCTCGACCGCGACAAAAACTTAAGTGCGGGTAAAGAAATTCTCGACAGTGAACTACAAAAGCTTAATTTAACATACAAAGATTTAGAGCCTGCCATCAAGCGTTTTAACTTTAAAGAACTTGATGACTTAATGGTTGCGATTGGTGCGGGCGATGTACGCCTCAATCAAATGCTTAACTTTGTAAGTGATCGGACAGAAGATGAGCCGGTTATTCGTATTAAAGCACCTAGCAAAGTAACCGGTGACAAAAACGGCATAGTGGTTGATGGCGTTGGTAGCTTAATGAGCCATGTAGCCAAATGCTGTCGTCCTGTACCTGGCGATGAAATAATAGGTTATATAACGCAAGGTCGAGGAATAGGTGTTCATAAGGAAGACTGTGATTCGTTTAATAACTTAAAAAATCAGCATCCAGAACGTGTTATTTCGGTAAGTTGGTCTGATGATATCAACGGTTCGTACGCACTAAGTATTAAAATAGAAGCCACCGATCGTTCAGGGCTAATACGCGACATAAGCTCAGTACTTGCTAATGAAAAAGTAAATGTTTTAAACATGAACGTAAATACGGTTGAGGATAATCAGTTAGCTATATTTACGATGCAAATAGAAGTACATGACTTATCGGGTACTAACCGTGTTCTTTCTAAGTTACACCAAATTGAAGGTGTACACGATGCCAAGCGTGGTCATTAATCATGAATGATAATACAGCGCTTACACAGCTTCTTAGCATAATGAAAACACTGCGAGATCCCAAGGGCGGTTGCCCGTGGGATCTCAAACAAGATTTTAAATCTATTGTGCCGCATACACTAGAAGAAGCGTACGAAGTTGCTGACTGTATTGAGTCAGGAAACTTAGGTGAGCTTAAAGGCGAATTGGGTGATTTGTTATTTCAAATTGTTTTTTATGCGCAGCTTGCACAAGAGCAAAATCTATTTGATTTTAATGCTCTAGTGGAGCAATTAAACGATAAGCTTACCCGTCGTCACCCGCATGTATTTGGTGACAAAAAAGAGTTAACAGACGAGCAGCTATCGCAGCAGTGGCAAACAATCAAAGCCCAAGAACGCAGTGCTAGAGCGCAAACAGAATCACCTTCTTTTTGGCAAGATATTCCTGCAAATATGCCAAGTTTAAGTAAAGCTAAAAAAATTCAACAACGCGTTGCCGCACTTGGTTTTGACTGGCCAACGTATCATGGTGCACTTGATAAAGTGAGCGAAGAAGTGCTTGAAGTAAAAGAAGCGATTGAGCAAGACCCGTTATCTGATCATACAGCGGAAGAACTCGGCGACTTACTTTTTGCCACTGTTAATGTTGTACGCCATGTTAAACGGGATCCTGAGCAACTGCTTCGTAGCGCTAATGATAAGTTTTCAGCGCGTTTTGAAAAGGTAAACGCTTATTTGCACGCGCAAGGCAAAAGCTTAGATACAGCCACCTTTGAAGAGATGGATAGTGCGTGGGATGCGATTAAAAAAGTAAAATAGACTTAATGTTAAATAGTGCACATTTTTTGTGCGCGTATTAGCTAATTTTAGCTGGATTGATAAGCAGTGTTTTGGTACAATTTCGCCCCGTCTTGATGATATACCCTTAGGCTCTTCTTTGGGTGTTATATTCCTTTTAATTCCTGATATTCTAGGGTTCGCATGAGTACAAAATTTATCTTCGTTACTGGCGGAGTTGTTTCTTCGTTGGGTAAAGGTATTGCCGCAGCTTCACTGGCCGCTATTTTAGAAGCCCGTGGTTTAAATGTTACCATTTTAAAGCTGGATCCTTACATCAACGTTGACCCAGGCACAATGAGCCCAATTCAACACGGTGAAGTTTACGTTACAGAAGACGGCGCAGAAACTGACCTTGATTTAGGTCACTACGAGCGTTTTATTCGTACCAAAATGACTAGTCGTAATAACTTCACACAAGGCCGTGTATATGAAGACGTATTACGTCGTGAGCGCCGTGGTGAATACCTAGGTGCTACTATTCAGGTTATTCCACATATCACTAACGATATTAAGCAACGTGTATACGACGGTGCTGAAGGTTATGATATTGCTATTGTAGAAATTGGCGGCACTGTAGGTGATATAGAATCACAACCGTTTATTGAAGCAATTCGTCAGATGGGAACTGAAATTGGCCGCGAACGCGCGCTATTTATTCACTTAACGCTAGTGCCATTTTTAGGCCCTGCCGGTGAAGTTAAAACGAAACCAACACAGCACTCTGTTAAAGAGTTACGCTCAGTAGGTATTCAACCAGATATTCTTATTTGTCGTTCAGACCGTAAACTACCTAATAATGAGCGTGCAAAAATCTCATTATTCACAAACGTAGAAGAAAAAGCGGTTATTTCACTACCTGACGTAGACAGCATTTATAAAATTCCTGCGTTATTAAAAACACAAGAATTAGATAACTTCGTATGTCGTCGTTTTCACTTAGATCCACCAGAAGCTGATTTAGCTGAGTGGGAACAAGTACTTTATCAAGAGTCTAACCCAACGGGTGAAGTGACCATTGGTATGGTTGGTAAGTATATTGAATTACCAGATGCGTACAAATCGGTTAACGAAGCATTAAAGCATGCGGGCCTTAAAAACCGTTTAACAATTAATATTGAATATGTAGATTCACAAGACTTAGAAAGCAAAGGTGTTGAATTACTTTCACACTTAGATGCTATTTTAGTACCAGGTGGATTTGGCGGACGTGGTGTTGAGGGTAAAATCTTAGCGGCTAAATACGCACGCGAAAATAAAGTACCATATCTAGGTATTTGTTTAGGCATGCAAGTAGCATTAATTGAATACGCACGTAATGTTGCAGGTTTAACGGATGCAAACTCTACAGAGTTTAATGCAAAATCAGAAGCGCCAGTAGTTGGTTTAATTACTGAATGGCTAGATGCTGAAGGTAATGTTGAAACACGTAGCGAAAAATCTGATTTAGGTGGCACTATGCGTTTAGGCGCACAAAAATGTCATTTAACGCCAGGCTCTAAAGTTCATGAAGTATATGGCAGCGACGAAATTGTTGAACGTCATCGTCATCGTTACGAAGTAAATAATAACTTTGTAGAAATACTTGAAAAAGCAGGCTTAAGCTTTACTGGTTTATCAGAAGATAAAAAACTGGTAGAAATTATCGAAAATAAAGATCACCCATGGTTTATTGCCGCGCAATTCCACCCGGAATTCACGTCAACTCCACGTGATGGTCATCCGTTATTTGAAGGGTTTGTAGCAGCCGCGCATATCCACCAAAAAGCGAATTCGTAATTTTAAAAGCCGTGCATATTGCACGGCTTTTTTGTTTTAAGGGCTGACTGATACCAATTTTATTAAAAACATGAGCATTGTATCGCATTAAATAACTCACTCACTGCGTTAAAAATTACTCATATAGAACAACTATATGTCATAATTTCAGCCTTGTTATTGAGCTGTTTTCTTAGCGCTATAATAGCTCACTAATTAAATGCAATTGGTATAAACTATATAAAACGTAGTAAAGTTAGCTGAACTCACCATTTTGGGAATATAGAGGAATCAAGATGTCAGAAATCGTAAAAGTAATCGGTCGCGAAATTATGGACTCGCGTGGTAACCCAACTGTTGAAGCAGACGTACATTTAGCAGATGGTTCTTGGGGTCGTGCAGCAGCACCTTCAGGCGCATCTACTGGTACTCGTGAAGCATTAGAGTTACGCGACGGTGATAAATCACGTTACTTAGGTAAAGGTGTATTAAAAGCAGTTGGTTATATCAATAACGAAATTGCTGATGCTTTAAAAGGCCAAAGTGCATTAGATCAAAGCGCTGTAGATAAAGTAATGCTAGATTTAGACGGTACCGAAAATAAAGAAAAATTAGGTGCAAACGCAATCTTAGCTGTATCACTAGCAACTGCGAAAGCAGCAGCACAGTCTAAAAAAGTTGAGCTTTATGAACATATCGCTGACTTAAACGGCACGCCAGGTGTTTACTCTATGCCACTTCCAATGATGAATATCATCAATGGTGGTGAACATGCAGATAACTCTGTAGATATTCAAGAATTCATGATCCAACCTGTTGGCGCTAAAAACTTCCGCGAAGGCCTACGTATGGGCGCTGAAGTATTCCATAGCCTTGCTAAAGTACTTAAAGCTGATGGTCATTCAACAGCGGTTGGCGATGAAGGTGGTTTTGCACCTAACCTTGCATCTAACGAAGCGGCTCTTGCTGCAATTAAAGTAGCTGTTGCAAACGCAGGTTACGAGCTAGGTAAAGATATTACTTTAGCGATGGATTGTGCTGCATCTGAGTTCTACGACAAAGAAGCAAACATCTACGACCTTAAGGGTGAAGGCAAAAAATTCACTTCTGAAGAATTTAACTTCTTCTTACAAGATCTTACTAATCAGTACCCAATCGTTTCTATTGAAGATGGTCTTGATGAGTCTGATTGGGACGGCTTTGCACATCAAACTAAACTAATGGGTGATAAAATCCAATTAGTAGGTGATGATTTATTTGTAACAAATACTAAGATTTTAAAGCGTGGTATCGACAACGGTATTGCTAACTCAATCTTGATTAAGTTTAACCAAATTGGTTCTTTAACTGAAACTTTAGCTGCAATCAAAATGGCTAAAGATGCTGGTTTTACTGTTGTTATTTCTCACCGCTCTGGTGAAACTGAAGATTCAACAATTGCTGATTTAGCTGTTGGTACTGCTGCAGGTCAAATTAAAACAGGTTCATTGAGCCGTTCTGACCGTGTTGCAAAGTACAACCAATTGCTTCGTATTGAAGAGCAATTAGGTGATAAAGCACCGTACAACGGTCTTAAAGAAGTTAAAGGTCAGTAATTACTGCTCTTTAATTTGAAATTATAAAATCCTCGCTCAGGCGGGGATTTTTTATGCCAAATATTTCTACTCAAAGAGATGAAAATTTATTGTAGGCGTTTAGCTTGCTGACGCGCGCACGCAGTGCGAAAAGGGTGAACAACAAAAACGAAAACTCTTTATTTAAACCTCAAACTATTTTATTAAAAAGGTGAAATACCTTGTAGGCGTTAAGAACGCTGACGCGCACGAAGTGCGAAAAAGGATTTGCTTAACTCATAATATTTTCTGCACAGCTCAAAGCTGAAACTGCTGCTTTAAAATATCACCTGTAAAACTGGTTTTTAAGTAAAAGCCACGGGGTAGGGTTTTAATTATTTGCCCATTTGGACCAATAGCATCAGTCACTATTTTACTATGAGCAGCTTTAGGGCGTATTTGCATCGCATCGCCTAAATGGCCTGATATTTCGTCGACTCTACCTAGCGCAATTAGCTCCATTTGCTCTTCCCAGTCGCGCTGTAATATAGCGTCTTGTTCAGGCGTGGGTTGCCACAAAAACCCGCTGCCGATGGTTCTATCAAACGGAGCAATATCACGTTCGCTTAAAATTGGCAGCCATAAAACATGATTTAGTTTTTTACGCACAGAGCTGGTATGCCAGGTCATTCCTGTAACATTCATTAAAGGTGTAACCGATACAAACGTAGTTTCCAGTGGCCTACCTTTATAAGAAATAGGCAGTGTTTTTAGCTCAATTCCTAAATCTTCAAAATCCGGAAGTGGTTTTGAGCCCGCAGTAGCACCTAGTACGTATTCAATTAACTGACCGGTCCAACCTTTTTCGCGCAGTAAATCATCTGGCGTTTTAAAATTATGCTTATTAGCAAGCTGTCCTAGCGTTAATCCGGCAATATTGTTAACGCGTTGCATTAAGTCATTTATTGAGTGTGGTTTTGTAGGTCGCATATTCTTAATTTCGGTTGTATAAATACCATAGCCATGATAGCAAATAGGCTAAGCCGTGGATATCTTTAGGGTTGTACGTTTTTCACCCTCCCTCTGTTTGTGTTAATTTTGCACATATTGAAATTAAGCTACTTTACTTTAAGTTACTGACGCTGCAGGTTTTTTTAAATTTTCACGTTCAGTTTTGATTAAGCCATTTAAAAGTTGTAAGGATAAATACAACTATATAAACATGTTTATCCACAGAATCTGTGGAGAAGCCAAGTTTTAAGATCTAATATTGTGGATTTGTTTGCAAAATGAGCGTGTTTTACAAAAGTTATGCACAAACTGTGAGTAACTAGAGGAAAACAAGAACCGCAATAGCCTTGTTAAGATATTTTCTAAATATTTACCTATTCTCCATTAATTTATCAATGTACTAAAAGCCTAAACTTAGCTTACTAATCGGGTTGGGTATAATAGTATTTGCCGTATTGCGGCTAATGTGGAACAATCATTAAAAATCGACTTACAAATGAGGCACTAAGGTGATTGATGCCGAAGGTTTTCGTGCCAATGTCGGAATTGTGATTTGCAATAATCAGGGACAGGTTTTTTGGGCCAGACGTTATGGTCAACACTCTTGGCAATTTCCCCAAGGTGGTGTTGATGATGGTGAAACGCCAGAACAAACTATGTACCGTGAATTACACGAAGAAGTAGGGTTGCGACCAGAAGATGTAGAAATAGTCGCAAGCTCAAAACATTGGTTACGCTATAAATTACCCAAACGATTAATCCGCCGAGACTCTAGTCCGGTGTGTATTGGGCAAAAACAAAAATGGTTTTTACTAAAATTGCGCTGTAAAGACGAAGATGTAAATTTACTTAAAACCCATCATCCTGAATTTGATGATTGGCGCTGGGTAAGTTATTGGTATCCTGTAAGACAGGTTGTATCGTTTAAACGGGATGTTTATCGACGTGTAATGAAAGAGTTTGCTCCTTTCGCCATGCCTTTTAATAAGAGAGAACAACATAAAGATCATTGGCGAAGTAAAAGGTAGTAATTTCTCTATAGAATAAAGGAGCAGGACATGCTGGCTACACTGAGATCTATTGCGGAGTCTGTATCGCGACAAGCGAATTTAGACAGTGCATTAGTGTGCTTTGTGCAAATGGTTAAAGATGCCATGAAAACCCAGTGCTGCTCCATTTATTTTGCAGATTACAGCCAAGACAATTTTGTACTTATGGCAACCGAAGGGCTAAACCCCGATGCGGTAGGTAAGTTTAGAATTGGTTTTACCGAAGGTTTAGTTGGCCTAGTAGCGCAACGCGAAGAACCCATTAATATTGCATTTGCTAAATCGCATCCTCGTTTTAAGCTCTCCCCCGAAGTAAATGAAGAAGGCTACAACGCTTTTTTATCAGTGCCCGTTGTTCATCAAAAAAAAGTACTGGGCGTTATTGTTGTCCAACAAAAAATGGCACGTGTATTTAGCCAAGACGAAGAGTCGTTTTTAATAACGCTTTCTGCTCAACTTGCGTCACAGTTAGCGCATGCTGAAATTAAAGAAATACTACGCCAAGATGAGTCATCTCATCAAACGTCTGTTTTAAAAGGTGTATCGAGTGCTCCAGGAATAGGTATAGGACAAGCATTTGTTATATTACCAAAACTTGATTTTAAATCTATTGAGCTTTTAAAAGACAGTGACGTCACTGAGCAGCGCCGTTTATTTACTCAAGCTGTAGCTGCAACGCGCAAAGAATTTAATACTCTATCTATGACGCTAAGCGATTCAATTCCGCACGAAGCTCTTGCGGTATTTGATGTGTATCAACAACTGCTTGATGCTAAAAGTTTAGGGCATAATGTTGAAATGCAATTACAAGAAGGCTGGTGTGCTAAAAGCGCCCTAAAAATTGTAATAGAGCGTTTAATATCTCAATTTAATGCCATGCAAGACCCTTATATAAAAGAGCGTGCTGTTGACGTTAAAGACATTGGTCTTCGCGTATTACACCATCTTGTAAATACCGAGCACGCTGTTAAAAATTATCCGCCCAACACTATTTTAATTGCTAATACCTTAACACCCGCCATGCTTGCTGAAGTGCCAAAAGGTCACTTAACAGGCGTTGTAAGCGTAAATGGCTCTGCAAATAGCCATGCTTCTATATTAACGCGTGCGATGGGGATCCCTGCCATTTGGGGTATAGAAGATTTACCTCTACTACAGTTTAATGGCAAACCGATGATTTTAGATGCATTTGCTGGGCGTTTATATATATCGCCTTCACAAATTCTGATGGATGAATACACAGAGTTACAGCATCAAGATAACCTACTTAATAACCGCTTTTTAGCAGAGCAAGACTCAGAATCAATTACGCTTGACGGTGAACACGTTAGCTTATTATTAAACGCAGGCCTTGAGCTTAATACCGAGCAAAGTAGCGCGCATATTTGTGACGGTGTGGGGCTTTATCGGACCGAAGCGTGGTTTATGCAAAAGGGTCAGTTTCCTTCGCAATCAGAGCAAGAAAACTGGTACCGAGAAGTACTAACTAGCTATCATCCTAATCCTGTGGTTATGCGTACATTGGATATTGGGGGCGATAAGGTACTTGATTACTTTAATATTACCGAAGAAAACCCATTTTTAGGTTGGCGTGGTATTCGTATTAGCCTTGATCATCCCGAGTTATTTTTAGATCAACTAAAAGCGATGCTTAAAGCAAATATTGGTTTAGGTAATTTAAAAATAATGCTCCCTATGATCAGTGGCACTGAAGAAGTTGATGAGTCACTTGCATTATTTGAACAGGCTTATTTTGAATTAAGTGAAAAGTACCCAGAGCAAACCATAGAAAGGCCCGACATAGGTATAATGCTGGAAGTACCTTCAAGTGTATTTATGCTTCCTGAGTGGTCAAAAAAAGTCGATTTTTGCTCAGTAGGCAGTAACGATTTAACACAGTATTTATTAGCAGTAGACAGGGCTAACGCACGTGTAGCCGAACTTTTTAACCCTTATCACCCAGGTGTACTAAGAGTACTAAATAAAGTGGCGCACGAATGTGAGCAATATGAACTGCCATTTAGTTTGTGTGGTGAACTAGGCGGCGATCCTGAAGGTGCCATTTTGCTTATTGCCATGGGTTACAGACGCCTTAGTATGAACTTATCATCGCTTAATAAAGTAAAGTGGGTACTTAGGCGTTTAAATGTCAGTGACATGGAACAACTATTAAGTGAATGTTTAGCGCAATCCACAGCCAAACAAGTACTACGTTTAACGCGAAGCTTTATGCTAGAGCATAAATTAGGTGATTTGTTTTACACCCCAAAATAAGCTCGTACGCCTAATTAATTGCAATACACAGATGCTATTAGTTTTATAATCCTTTAATATATAAACCTTAAAAAGGTATTTGAGATTACTATGTATGACTTAGGTTTGTTAGTCGCAAGCTGCGCACTACTAGGCTGTATTGTTGGGTTTTTAGCTGGATTACTAGGCATTGGCGGCGGTTTAATTATCGTTCCAGTACTAAGCACTCTGCTACTCTCATTTAATGTAACGTCGGCTGATCATGTATTAGTAATTGCTATTGCAACCTCACTCGCTTCTATTTTATTTACTTCAACGTCTTCAGCGCTGGCTCATCATAAAAATGATAACGTGCCTTGGGTAATTGCACCATGGGTTATGTCGGGTGTGGCTTTAGGCGCACTTGTTAGTGGCTTTGCAGCAAGTTTAATCCCTGAACAAATATTACGTACAGTGTTTGCTATAAGCGTTGTATTTATTGCAGCCAGAATGGTGCTCTCCGCGCGTAATAAATCGATGTCAGAAAAACCGTTGCCGGCAGGTCCTATTTTAGGGGGCGTTTCTGCAATAATGGGCGGGTTATCAGGGTTAATAGGAATTGGCGGTGGAGCTTTAATAGTACCGATGCTTAATTATTTTTCGGTTGATATAAAAAAAGCAATTGGCTGTGCGGCAGCGTGCGGAATTGTTATTGCATTATTTGGTTCTATTGGTTATATCAGCGCAGGCTGGCATGTTACCGATTTAGAGCATGGTTTTGCCGGGTTTGTTTACTTACCTGCATTATTTGGGATTGTTATTACCTCGTGGTTTGTTGCGCCCATTGGCGCTAAAGCAACTCACTATTTACCTGTTAATACAATTAAGAAAGTTTTCGCGGTGCTGCTTGTAGTTATCGCAATTAAAATGGTTTTTAGCTAAAGGTTTATTTTTTATGGCACTTGAGTTTCCTCAAATTGATCCAATTATTTTTTCTGTTGGACCACTAAGCGTACGTTGGTATGGCTTAATGTACTTAATAGGTTTTGCATTTGCGATGTGGTTTGCTAATCGTCAAGCGTCAAAACCAAATTCGGGTTGGACTAAAGACCAAGTAAGCGATTTACTGTTTTACGGCATGTTAGGGGTAATACTAGGCGGGCGTATTGGCTACGTATTGTTTTACCAGTTTAGTTATTTTATAGAAAACCCACTGTATTTATTTAGGATAGATCAGGGCGGTATGTCGTTCCATGGTGGAACACTTGGCGTTATAACCGCCGTCGCAATTTTTTCGTGGACGCGTAAAAAGTCACTGCTTCAAGTGGGCGACTTTGTTGCACCACTTGTTCCTGTAGGGCTTTTAGCAGGGCGTATTGGTAACTTTATAAACGGTGAATTATGGGGCCGAGTTACCGATGTGCCATGGGCAATGGTATTTCCAACGGGCGGTCCGCTTGCGCGTCACCCATCGCAGTTATACGAAGCATTTTTTGAAGGCTTAGTGCTGTTTTTAATCCTGCAATGGTTTATTAAAAAACCACGTCCAGCAGGGAGTGTAGCCGGTGTGTTTTTATTAGGTTACGGCGTGTTTAGATTCTGTATTGAATATTTCCGCCAACCCGATGCACAACTAGGTTTATTTGCCGACTTTATTTCAATGGGACAAATACTTTCACTTCCTATGATAGTGGGTGGTTTAGGCTTATTAATTTGGGCATACAAGCAACCACAACACGTTAAAACAGCTAAGGCATAATAAGAAAAGCATGAAACAATATTTAAAATTATGTCAGCGTATTGTTGACGAAGGTCAGTGGGTCGAAAACAAACGTACAGGTACGCGTTGTTTAACCGTTATTAATGCCGATTTAGAATACGATGTGGCTAATAATAAGTTTCCGATGATCACGACGCGTAAAAGTTACTACAAAGCAGCTATCGCCGAATTGCTAGGTTATTTACGCGGTTACGACAGCGCTGAGCAGTTTCGAGAAATTGGCTGTAAAACATGGGATGCCAACGCGAACGATAACAACGCATGGCTTAATAATCCTAACCGTAAAGGTGAGGATGACATGGGACGTGTTTATGGCGTACAAGGCCGTGGTTGGCAACGACCAGATGGCTCAACGCTTGATCAGCTTTCCAAAGTTATTAATAACTTAAAAAATGGCATTGATGACCGTGGTGAAATAATCACGTTTTATAACCCAGGTGAGTTTGAGCTTGGTTGTTTGCGCCCGTGTATGCATACGCACACTTTTTCGCTACTTGGCGATACGCTATATTTAACGTCATACCAGCGAAGCTGTGATGTACCGCTCGGCCTTAATTTTAATCAAATTCAGTGTTTTGTGTTGCTTGCGTTAGTGGCCCAAATTACCGGCCACAAAGCGGGTAAGGCGTATCATAAAATTGCTAATGCACATATTTACGAAAACCAACTTGAACTGATGCGAGATGTGCAGTTAACGCGTGAGCCATTTGAATCACCTCAGTTAAAAATTAATCCAAAAATTAAATCATTAGAAGACATAGAAACGTGGGTAACACGAGACGACTTTGAAGTAACAGGCTATCAATGCCACGAAGCGATTCAATATCCATTTTCAGTATAATAAAAGATTAAGGAAAACATAAAATGAAAGCAGTGATCCCAGTAGCGGGCCTTGGCACGCGTATGTTACCAGCCACTAAAGCAATTCCTAAAGAAATGCTGCCAGTGGTAGACCGTCCTTTAATTCAATATGTAGTAAACGAAGCCGTTGCTGCAGGCATTAAAGAAATAGTGTTAGTAACGCACTCAAGTAAAAACTCAATCGAAAATCACTTCGATACGAGCTTTGAACTAGAAGCTACTTTAGAAAAGCGTGTTAAGCGGCAACTACTTGCCGAAGTGCAAGCAATCTGCCCTAAAGACGTAACCATTATTCACGTACGCCAAGGTGAAGCAAAAGGCTTAGGCCATGCTATTAGTTGTGCTGCGCCTATTATTGGTAACGAACCGTTTGTAGTTATTTTACCAGATGTAATTATTGACGATGTAGAGAGCGATCTTAAAAAAGATAACTTAGCAGAAATGATCGCTAACTTTGAGCAAACCAAGCATAGCCAAATTATGGTAGAACCAGTACCAATGGCACAAGTTAACCAGTTTGGTGTGGTTGATTTAGGTGATGTTGACTTAAAGCAAGGTGAAAGCTCGCCAATATTTAATATGGTAGAAAAACCGCCAGTAGATGAAGCTCCATCAAACTTAGCTGTAGTGGGTCGATACGTATTAAGCGAAAATATCTGGCCGTTACTTGCAAAAACTCCGCAAGGTGCAGGCGACGAAATTCAATTAACTGATGCAATTGCGATGTTAATGGAACACGAAAAAGTAGATGCATACGCAATAAAAGGCCGTAGCCACGATTGTGGAAGTAAAATTGGTTACTTAAAAGCAACGATTGAGTTTGCACTTCGTCGCGATGAATTTGCCGATGAATTAAAATCATTTATTAAAAAACTGATTTAACAGTTAACGTAAAACATGAAAGGCGCCTATATCGGCGCCTTTTTTATGAGTTTTGTTAGAGTCTGTTTATCTTTTGAGGTTAAATTTACAGCAGGCTGTTTGGTATTTAGGCAAGGCAGAGCCTATGTAGTGTGGTTATTCCCCATAAATAGGCGATAACGTAGCATAAATGCCAAACATGCGCTGCCCGAAGGGTTCTGCCTAGGGGCAATTTACTCTTTGTTACTCGGTTTTTACTTATTCTTACATGGATGTAAGCCATTAGAATAACGCAGGAGCAGTTATCGAGCCCACTAGGTTACAAACCTCGCGCCGCGATTAAATAGCCCCTAGATTGAACAAATTTTAATCCTGAAAGGTCAACAGGCCCTAGAATTAGAAAGTGAGCCTCTCTAAAAATAAAAATCTTTAAGTCATTACAGACATATTGTTATTTATGTTGTAAAGTTTGTGTTAACTGGCATTGAATTTGTATTAAAGAATGCTCTCAGGGAAGGGGTGGAGTATGCACGATGTGTTTTACAAAACACTGACATGTATGCGAAGAGCTAAGTTTTATAGCTCACAGCTTAAATAAAGTTAAACGCTTTCTTGTGAGAATGTTTAACTGAAATGTAGTGTAAAAACACTGCTTTCAGGACAGCAAATACATGTTTATATATAAAAAAAATAACATTGGGCTTTTACTTAGCTTGCTAATGCTTTTATTTGGTACAGCATGCAGCGTCTCGCCTGAAATAAAAACTATTGATGAACAACCTCAAAGTAACTCGCCTGACTACGTATCAATTACAGCCCTTGAACTTGCTCAGCTAAAAGATGCCGCAATGCAGTGGCAACAAGCTCGTGAAGGCATAGAGCGAATTTTAAGGTTAGAAAAAGAAATAACTTATCTCGTAAATCATATTGATATTATAAACAGCAAAGCTATTGCGCAGTCTAATCAAGGGTATAGCAGCAAGTCTGTACGCTCACCACGAAACACACGAAATGTTAAGTCACGCCAACAAGTTAAACAAAACTACAGTAATAAAAAACAAACTGTAAAATTAAATAAGCCTAAGCATGTATTTGCTTTGCAGGTAGCTTCGGTTGACTCAGAGCAAGGTGTGGCTAAAGCATGGCAAGAGCTAAATACTAAAGCAGCACCGTTGTTTAGAGACAAAATATTGACTAACGTAGAAACCGCCAAAATAAACGACAAAATGTTTTACAGGCTGAAACTTGGCTCTTACCAAAACTTTAAAAATGCAAAAGCAGACTGCGCCGTATTCAAGCTTTATAAACTCGATTGCATAGTAAGTAACTATACTGATAAGCCAGTAAAGCTGTAGTTAAAATAGAAACTTGCTTAAAATATATTTATCCATAAAATATATTCTTCATAATTTAACTCGCTTTTGGAAAAGTAAATGCTTTTAAAACCGATATTTAAGAGCATAGTGCTATTAATGGTACTTGCTTTAGCTGCATGTAACTCACCCCAGCAAGTTAAAACGACTCAAACCAACCCGCAACCGATTCTTATTGAGAAGTCTGATTTGGAGCTGCTTAAAGTTTCAGTCGCACAGTGGGAAAGCTCTCAACCTAAAGTAGAGCAGCTACTAAAGTTAGAAAATAAATTAACGCAGCTTGCTACTAATCTAAAACATCTAAATGAGTTTGATGTTCTAAATACTCCTGTAAATGATGTAGTTAATAACCAGAGTGTATTAAAAACCTACTCGGTATTGTTTGCTTTGCAAATTGCCGCTTTTAAAAATAAAAATGCATTACAAAAGAAGCTCAGCGAATTCCAAGAAAAAATACCACAAAATATTATCTCACCCACTGAGATAAATGTAGAAATCGTAAGAGTTAATAACACAACTTTTTATCGATTGAAGTTAGGTGCTTATAGCAATTCAGCGGATGCTAAAAGTGATTGTTTAGCCCTTATAAAGCAAAAAGTAGCATGTTTTGTTAGCTATTACGTTCAACAACCTTACAAACAGTAATCTTTAGGCATAATAATTGCTTTAACTCTTATATATTTAAAAGAGGATGGCAACTATGCGCCTGTTATTGCCCTTATTATTTGTAAACCTAGCAGCTTGTAGTTTAACGCCTCAACCCGAGCCGAGTGTCAGTACTAATGCTCCCAAAGCAGCTATGGCAGCCTACACAGTAAGTGAATACGTTAATAACTTAACAGCCCAGCTTAATAATCTTCAAGGGCCGCTAAGTAGAAATGCACGTATTGGTGTAAGTAGCTTTTTTCTGGCCGATAAGATCGACTCAAAACTAATGACAGAGCAAGGTTTTGGTTTAAGCCAACAGATCCAAGAAAGTCTTTTAACTCAAATGACCCAACTGGGATATAACACCGTTGAGTATAGATTGGGAAACAACTTAAACTTATCAGAACATGCCGACAGTATACTCAGTCGTGATTTAAATAAATTACGCGCTCGTCAGAATATTGACTTAATTATTACCGGCACAGTGACCCGTCAGCAACACGCTTATATTGTAAATGCACGTTTGATAAATATTAATAATAAACAAGTTTTGTCTGCCGGCAGTACAGAGATCCCAATTAATGTAATGTGGGGTAATGAAAAAATACAGCAACGCGACGGCTACTTATACCGCAGCGAATACTAATCAGGAGCACAAAATGAGAAACCTATTAATTACCCTCTGTTTACCTTTGGGCTTTGGCTGTTCGCATATACTAAATGGTATGAATACAGGTACGGATGAGACCCAGGTTCAAAATAATAACCAAACAGCGCAACTCATTAATAATCAGCGTGATGTTGCAGATCCGGTATCCAATGATCGTTTATTTCAATCGGACTTTGCTCAAAAAAATAGTCATACCAAGCCGGCTCCACCAATGCGAAAGAACATAAATCATTATGTACGCGGAATAATGCAAGACATGGTTGAAAACCTGCAATATGTTAATGGAAAAACACCATTAGCCGTTTCAAGCTTTGTATTTTTAGATGATGATTTTAATGACAGTAGTTTACTGGGGAATCAAATATCTGAAAGTTTCATGCACGAGCTACATAATTTTGGTATACCCGTTATTGACTTCAAAACAACCGACTACATGCGTGTTACACCTGAAGGAGACTTTGTATTTAGTCGAGATTATTTAGAGCTTAACCAAGATCAAAACTTTAAATACGTACTCGCTGGCACATTAGTAAGTAGTCAAGGAGGAGTTCTTATAAACGCACGTATTATTGGACTGCAAAGCAAAGCCGTAGTAGGCACTGCGCAAGGTTTTATTCCACAGTCAGTTGTTGATGCACTTAATAGTAACTACCGCACTGATGGCATAATGCTTAAGCAAGCAAGCAAGTGAGGCTAACTATGTCGTATATACTAATTACTATCGTTGGATTTACTACTTTAATTGGGTTAACAGGCTGCTCAATGACGCAAAATAATGAGCATAACGAAAACACAACACGAACAGATTACACAGTAAACGGTGGTAATGATCAGCTTAATGTTGCTTATAACAATCAAGCGATACAATCGCAAGTTGAATACGATCCATCTCAGCAGTTCACACCACTTAAGCACCATAAAACACTTGCTAACTATGTAGAGCAAATGGCACTTGATTTGGTTGATACGCTTGAATTTGAAAGTGATACCGACACCAATATTAATATTGCCGTTACTACCTTGGTCGATCTCGATTCATCGCTTACTAAAAGTAATCAATTGGGTAATCAAATTTCAGAAACGTTAATTCATCAGTTACAAAAGTTTGGTTATGGCGTGGTTGATTTTAAAACAACCCAAACAATAGATGTAAATAGTCGTGGTGATTTTGCTTTTTCGCGTGATATTGAAAAGCTTAGCGAAGATCAAATGGCGAGCCATGTATTAGCGGGTACATTAATTTATCGCAGTGATGCTGTTGTTGTAAATACACGTGTAATTAACGCGCATACAAAAAAAATCGTCGCGAGTAGTCGAAAACTAATCCCAATTTATGTACTAAATAAAGAAGATATATACTTATCAAGCAATTAAGTTCAGTTGTTGCTTGATATAAAAAACCAGATGCCGTTATAATTCACACTTCTAAGCACACAGCTTATTTGTGGCCTCTTAGTTAAATGGATATAACGGCCCCCTCCTAAGGGGCAGTTGCAAGTTCGATTCTTGCAGGGGCTACCAATTACACGTTTCATACATAAAAATATCGCAGCAATAAATTTAAAAACGTTATATACCCCACTATAAACAGGCCCTCCACGTTTCAAGTCGTAAAATTTGGTATCGCTACATTTCATATTTTTAGTTACACTCATAGTTACACCGAATCGTTTTGCCGATTTTGATGTAACTAAAACCGCTGTAATTTAGTTAAGCGGATGAAAATTAAAAGAAGAATGCGGATCGTGATTTTAGTATCCCATTTTAAGGGTTGGCTACCTGTTCGATAGTGGAGTGAAAACGTGCCTAGATTAACAACCCCTTTGAATGATACGCAGATAAAAAATGCGAAACCAAAAGCAAGTGAATACCTGTTGTCGGATGGTGGCGGGTTAGGCTTGCGTATAAAAAAGAATGGCTCTAAAACGTGGCTGTTTAATTACTACCGTCCGCACATCAAAAAGCGAGCTCAAATAAGTTTTGGTGTTTACCCTGCGGTACCATTAGCAGCGGCTAGAAAAAAACGTGATGAGGCAAGGGCGTTACTTGCTGATGATATTGACCCTAAAGAATACAGGGAAGAAATTCAGAGCACCAAAGCAACTGAGGCAAAGAATACCTTTGAAGCAGTAGCAACTGAATGGCTAAAGCTAAAAACAGTAAAAGTAAGTGAGCGGCACTCATTTAATATTTTACGAGGATTTGAAATACATGTTTATCCCGCGCTTGGTAAAGTGCCGATAAGTAAATTATCCGCACAGTTAACCATTGAAACGCTGCGCCCTTTAGAGGCAGCGAATAAGCTCGATATGCTAGGCCGCTTATGCCAGCGTATTAATGAAGTGATGGATTATGCGGTTAATACTGGGCGTATGCCGATCAATCATCTTCACAGTATCGCTAAAGCGTTTGATACTGTTAAGCATACGAATATGCCTACAGTAGCCCCTGAACAACTGCCAATGCTTTTAGCAACCGTTAACGATGCTCGTTTAAAGCTTATTACTAAATGCTTATTTGAGTGGCAGTTACATACAATGGCTAGGCCGTCAGAGGCAGCGGGGGCAATGTGGAATGAAATTGATTTTGATAATCGAGTGTGGAATATACCTGCTGAGCGTATGAAAAAGCGCAAACCGCAAGCAATCCCTTTAACTCCGCAAGTATTAGCCCTATTAGAGTATTTAAAACCTATTAGCGGCCATCGTGATTTTATATTCCCTTCTGATAACAACCCACGTACCCACCTAAGCCGAGAGACATTAGGCGCAGCGCTTAGGCGTATGGGCTTACAAGGCAAGCAGACAGCCCACGGATTACGCGCACTAGCGAGTACCACTTTAAACGCACAAGGTTTTGACTCTGATTTAATTGAGGCGGCATTAGCGCACGTAGATAAAAACCAAGTACGCGCAGCTTACAACCGAACCGACTATTTAGAACGCAGACGTACAATGATGTGCTGGTGGTCTGATCATATTGAAGCGGCTAGTAAGGGTGATTACTCAGTCACTGGCAGCCAGCATTTAAAAGTAGTTTAAGGATTAGCTAATGGATGAATTTATTAGTGTAGATGAAGCGTTAGAGGTGCTTTTTGATAAAGCAGATATGGACGATAAAAAAAAGTTAAAGCGCTTATTTCAGTATTACAGCAGAGGGAAAATTGATTTTTATGTAGAGCTTTTAGGTGGTAATGATATTTACGCTAAACCAATAATAAAATATAAACCAAAAAATTTAATGGATGCTGTTTTTTCAGAGATTATTGTTGATGCTATTGCTGAGTCGAAAGGCTCTAAAGTGCCAGAAGTAAGGCTGTTGGAAGGTTACTTTAAATTAGATAGGAATTTTTGTGGTGACTATCTAAAAGCGCTACTGGATAACCATGAGCGACCAAGTACAAGCTTTCACTATGATTGCTCGGTTGTTGATTTAATGGATGAAGATTTCCGAGTTTGGAGAGTGACAAACTTTGCTGATATTTCATGTGTCCACTTTTCCCCTAAGTTAGATGATTTATTAATTAAGGCTGAGCAAGTAGCAGTTTTGGCGCAAGCTTCTAAGCCTCAGCAACTTTCAGGTTCAGAAAGTGGAGAGCGACTAGGCAGCAAGCTAAATAACGCTTTGAAAAGAATAGAAGCGCTTGAAGCTGCGTTATGGGTTTTGGCCAATAAAAGGGAGGATTGTATCAATAAGAATACAGGAAAGGTTGTGGCAGATACACTTACAGATACGCTGATGGATCACTCTTTTAAATTTTTTGAAGGTCTTGATGAAAATGGAAAGTCTAAAAAGCCTAGAACTAGATCTACGGTATATGGCTATATCTGTGATGCTTTAAACCCTGATAAAAAAAATAATAATTAGTATAGTCATTAATTACAATGACTTGGGCTTTGTGAATTAGTAGTTAACCTTAACACTGGCCAGCGTTAAGTTAGCTACTGCGCAATATGAAATCATAAGTCCTAACATTTGCCTTGTTCATTTTTTGCAATAATTTACAAGGTGAAGTGAGATGATTGATAGAATTTTAAAGCAACGCGAAGTAGTAAAAATTACTGGTATGAGCCGCCCTACAATTTGGCGTAAGGAAAAAATGGGGTTATTTCCTGCTAGACGCGACTTAGGCGCTCGTTCAGTGGGTTGGCTTGAAAGCGAGATTAAGGCTTGGATGGAAAGCCTACCTTGTGTGGAGCATGACGAGGAGGCGGCCTAATGAAAGGGAGCAGCGGCAAAAAAGCCGCCACTCAAACCAATTTAGCAGCCAATGATAATAGCCCAAAAAAACCGAGAACGCAGCCAAAGAAAGAACGCGCATTTATTTATATTTTGCAGCATCCTGCAGGTGCTACAGAAAACGATATTTTGCGTAGCGTTGGCTTATCCAGTGGCAGGAACTACTTCACGCAGTTAGAGCGCTTGCACGGTTTTGAGTTAACGCGAGTGAATGATGAGAACCCAGACGGTATAGGTACTCATCTTAGATATAGCTTTTCATCACCAGAAATAGCAGCGGCAATTTTGAAAGAGATTAACGCGAGCCGGGCAAGGCGAAAAGCTGGCTCATTAACTAAGGAGCAAGAGGCGGAGTTGTTGGCGCCTTTTAACCGTTTGCTATAAGTAATTACTAAAGTATTGCTATTACTGGCTATTAAAAAATTAATTAATAAGGAACAGGATAATGACTACAAACAATATGAAATATGATGCTAGCATTTCGGCTGACAACTTTGACTATCTTTATGGGGCGGTGAGTCAGGTACATAGCCTAACATTGTTTATTACTGCTAATGATAACTACAAGTCTATGACAGAGGCCACATTAGCAAACTTACTCTGGACTGTTAGTGAGCGCATAGGGGGAGTTTTGACGGATAGCGTTGATATGTATTTTGGTGAAATCCCTAGAGAACAATTGAAATTTGAGCGGCTTTTAATTCAGGCTAAAACGGTGCTGGACGCTTTGCGTAATAGTGAGGGGTTTGGCGGATTGCTTGGAGGTCATCTGAGTAATGTAATTTGGCTTGTGGATGGTCTGCTTGAGGATGCTATAAAAGAATTAGGCAAAATGTCTACTCGTTCTGATGAACAGGCCGCTTAATAAAAATATGCGCCACCAGCATATTAAATCAACTTTGAGTTATCCCTTGGTAGTGATCGCGGCCAAGGGAAACCCACCTAAGAAAATAGCCTAAAAACCTATGTACCAGTATTTTTATGTAAGCGAACACTATCGCTGTGTGCGTTGTCGTTTATGACTTTTTGTTGGTGAAACAATATGAACACTCAAAGTCGGTTTTTTACCCTCGAAAAAAGGCTATTTTTGACGATGCGCCCCAGTAGAGGCGTTATAGCTATGGATAGTAGCTACTAACAATTAACTGGGTATTTAATAATATCTACGGCTCATGAATGACTAATCAACTAACCATAAATAACAATGATAAAGGGTATGAACACATTTTTGTCCACGGTGAAAAAGGCTGGTGGGTGAATGCTGGAAAAAGTGGCCTAATGGTTAAGCCTATGAGGGCTATGCTAGGCCAAATTGAGGCCATGTTGAGCAGCCATAGTCGTGTAATGTTAATTCGCTTTGATTTGCGTATGGAGTCGTACACGCCAGATAACAAAATCATCACTGTATTTAACCGTAGGCTGTTTAAATGGGTTAAGGCTCAGTATGGGGTTAGTCGCATTGGTTTTGTATGGTGTAGAGAGCTTGAGAGGGCAAAACGTCAACATTACCACTATGCGCTTATGCTTGATGCGTCAAAAGTTAACTACCCAAACAGCATAACCAAGAAGGTTTTGCAGATATGGGGCGAGCTTAACGGTTCGGCTTATGTACCAAAAAATTGTTATTACATCATGAAGCGCGATTGCTTGGGGTCACAGCAAGAGGCTATTTACCGTATATCTTATTTAGCTAAAGCACGTGGGAAGGGCTACAAAGCTACTCAGGCTAAAAATTACGGTGCTAGTAGGATAAAGCCAAGGGCTAATGAGTTTTGAAATGCTTTGGTTTGAATGGTTTTTATCGCTCGTTCAAAGCGTGTGGCAGGGTGAACAGTGCGGAACAAATGGCGGAACAATTTAAATATTAAGTATTTGTTTTTTATGTGAAAGTCATTTGGTTCGGAACAAGTTTGGGCAAAAATAAACGATTTGTTCTCCTATACTGAAACAATTTGCGCAGCTATGAATTGATGAGTGTATTGATACACCTAATTAAATTTATAGATTGCGCAATTTTTATAGTTTTCATTTAATTAAATTTGGATAAGTCATAGCTTGATCTATCAAAAGTAAATTTCAGAGTTTAATTAAATTTTTGAGGTAAAGTTAGTCTTTAATTGGGTAACTAACAATAGATTGGTAATCAGTAAAAATCAAAGCTTGATCTCCTTTTAGTCCATGGAAGGGGAATTGAGAGTATTCAAAGCCTTTTTGGGATAAATTTAAAGTTAAATTAGAATCTGTGAACTTTAACTTACTGGAATGAGCAGGATAAATTCCCTTATCTTTTTCTATAACCATAAACGCAATGGGGTAGAAGCTCAATAAGCTTAAACAAGCCAGATGACCATTATTACGAAAGCCAATCATTTTAGAACTAATATGCATAGAGAATGGGTAAAACCAATAATATATATCGTGAGTGTCATTTAATGCCTGATCATTACCCAAAACAAACTCCCTTAGAGGGGTAAAGTACGGTGTTTCGAGTAATTCATTTTTACACTCCTCTATAGAAGTAGCAGATAAGATATGGCCAACCATAGCTCTAGCAAATTGAACCGCTGATACTGGCACTGAAATAAAATTATCAAAGGGCAATAATCCAGGGTTTAAGATTTTTGTTGTTAATAATCTCATAACTTTAGCTATTTCTATATCATTTTTGCCTAGGTGTTTATTATTACACTGCCCACAAATAGTTTTAAATTTGCTCCCATTTTTTGAAGGTAAGCCTCTTATTTTATTAAACTTTGCTCCCATCATTTCAACCGAATGACGTTGCTCTACTTTAGTAACAATAATACTTCCTTTAGGAGGAACATGATCTTGAGAAAGCTTTCCAAACGTACCACAGATTACGCAATAACCTTCTGTGATCTTCGCATGTTGAAACCTTTCAGTTATATTATTACTGTAAATACCCATGTAACCTCCATGTATGTATAGATTTTCAAATGCCAGCTAAATAATGCTGCCACAAAGTACCTTAAATCATTATCTAAGAATTTAAACAATACTCAATTACTAATATTATTAGTTATTGAGTATTATCTTGTATTTAGCCAAATCTATATAGCTATAAGAGTTTTTCACTCCTTTACCTTCTTGTATGAAACCAACTTCATCGAGAAAAATACCCATAGGGTTACCCTCTATTACACGCCCTTTAGCAACTAATACATTGCCATTCATTAATGTTATTACTTTATTGTTCAATTCACCGTTTTGGTATTTCATTTTATTTTCCTTTCATGATTAATTTATAAATTTGATAGCTTCAATTCTTTTTTGGTTTGTAAGTGAATAAGTATGTGAATACAAATATTACGGCAGAGAAAGAGACTGAAGTGAGAATAAGGTCGATATACTGGCCTTCGTGGGCTCCAATAATTACGAATATAGCAAATGAAGCTATGCCAATTGATAATGACCTTTTTAACGGTTCTTTCAATCTTACGCGAGAGTTATTAATTTCAATTTGCTCTAGCTTTATTTCCGCCTGTGTAGGCTTGGCTTTATATGGTGGGGATAGGAGTTGCTTTATTAAAGTGAACATCTCCAAAGGTAAGAACGCGACTATAAACGCTCCTACAATTAACCCAACTATACCATGCTCTTGTTTAAGATATTCGAATACAGAAAGCTTACTTTTGCCAGCTACAAAATTTGTGGGGTTGGTTTCGCTATAAACGATGTATAGCTGGGTGCCAACCTTTACTTCTTCACCGAAGTCTATTAACCCTTTGTGTCCATTAAAAGCTATGAGGTGGTCATAGTGCCTATTAGTACGGCCTTTGCGTCCGCTTGATTCACTGTATTGATATGCTATTACTTTAGCTGTAGTTACTTTCCCGTTTTGTGCCAGGTCATAACTTTTTAGGATGCTGTCTGATGAGTACCAAATGACCAGTATCAGAAATGATGAGTAGGCGGCTATCTTAAATATTAATTTAATTCGTTCCATGAATAATTGTCCTTTTTTATTGGTGGCTCAATAATTCCACTTCTAATGTGAGCTGTAAATGATATTAGCAAAGTAGTGACAAAGTCTTTTAGTTACACTGGTAGTTACATTGGTGGTCATTTTTCCTTATTAAATTGTTATTTTTCATGAGTTTACTGGTTGGATTCGATGTTTGCAGGGGCTACCAATTAAATCAATGAGTTATATTTTAACTTCCCTTCCTTATACTTTGTGTATAGCGTATATGTAGTAGTGCTGCACTTTTTAATTAAAGGCGTTTAAAGCTTCTTGCTCACATTTTTCACGCTCTGAAACCATGGCTTCAAAGTCGGCTTGAATTTGTGCTAGAACAGTTGGTGGGTTAAGTCGTTTGATTCTTTTAAATTGAATGCTTTCTTCTTCATCATAGGCGAGTATTGCTAAAGTGATTTTTTCGCGTTCGATACCATTTGAAAATATTCCTTCGGCATCTAATTGTATGAGCACTTTCTCCATTGCTGTAAGCCATTGATGCCAATTATCCATTGCTTCTATATCTGATTGAAACAAATCAATGCTGTCTTCTAGTTTTTGGCACTCTAGAGTTGTTTCATCAAAGTATTCGGAATAATCCTCAAGCATCGGGTAATCCTCAGGGTTCCATTTAGCCATGTAAAAGCTACTTACATCGTTGTTGTACTCTGCTTCAAATACTTTTTTTAAATCCGATAAGGTATTAAACATTGGCAGTAGTGAGTAGCTACCTGTGTGGTAAAAGCCCATTACATAAAGATCGTTACCGTATTTTTGTATAATGTTTTTAAATGCTTTTTTGGTATCTTGATAAAGTGTTTTTTCGAAGTTTTTAGTATCTAACATGAGTTCATTATTTCTTTTATTATTACAGAAATTTATATGGAAAAAGTGAGTGATTAAAACTCACCATACTAAAATAAAATAACCAGAGCTATTATATAACCCTGGTTATTGTAAGTTAATATTAACCATCACTTGTAATTGTATCAATTAATTCACTAAGCACGGCTTCAGATTGACTTGTTTCTACTTGGCAAGTACCTGCATTTAAATGGCCGCCGCCGCCGTATTTAAGGCACAGTTCGCCAACATTGGTGTTTGAACTGCGGTTAGTTATTGATTTACCTATGGCATACACTACGTTTTGTTTTTTAAAGCCCCACATTTTATGAATCGAGATATTGCAGTCGGGGTACATGGCATAAATAACAAATCGGTTTGTGGCGTAAATTGTTTCTTCTTGGGTTAAATCAAGTACCACTAAGTTTTTATGGACGGTAGCGCATTGAGAAATTTGCTCTTTGGCTTTTTCGTTATGCTCGTTATATAAAGCAACACGTTCGGCTACGTCTTCCATTTGTAGGATTTCTTCGATGCTCTGATCTTTACATGCATCAATGAGTTTCATCATTAATTGATAATTTGAAATTTTAAACTCGCGAAAACGGCCAAGGCCTGTTCGCGCATCCATAATAAAGTTCATTAATACCCAGTCGGTCGGGTTTAATATTTCATCTTTTGAAAACTGAGCAGCATCGCCTTTATCTACCGCGTCCATCATTTCAACAGAAATATTTGGAAGTTTTCCAGCGCCGCCATAATAGTCATAAACTACGCGAGCTGCTGATGGGGCTTCTGGGTCAATAATATGATTTTTTATGTCGCTTGAGTTACGTACTGTTTCGCTAAGATGATGATCAAATGCTATGTGACAGCCTGCAACGTAGGGGAGGTTGGTCGTAATGTCGTTTTCGGTAATGTCTATTTTGCCATCTTGCATGTCTTTTGGATGAACAAATAAAATATCATCAATTAGGTCTAAGTCTTTAAGCAATACGGCACAAACTAAGCCATCAAAATCGCTGCGAGTGACTAGTCTAAATTTATTATTGGGCATAGCTATTCCATCTTTTTTAATTGAATTATCAATTAAGTGTAACAGCTAAAATTTTTTTTGAGAGGTCGGCTTAAAAAAATTATAAAAAAAAGCCAAAACGTTAGTTTTGGCTTTTGCTTAGCAAGTTTGTATGTGTGGTAAATAGGCTATGCGCCTGGGCCACATTCCATACATGAATTTACAATATCTGGGCCAAATTTAAGTTTGGCGTTTAAGTCGCGAAGGGCGGTACGTAACCCTTCTTCAATTACTGGGTGGTAAAATGGCATATCAAGCATTTCTGGTACGGTCATTTTGTTTTGTACAGCCCATGCTAGTAAGTGAGCAATGTGTTCGGCTTGTGGGCCAATAAACTCAGCACCTAAAAATAAGCCTGTGCCTTGCTCTGCATATACACGCATATGACCTTTGTTTTTAAGCATTACTCGGCTTCGGCCTTGATTTTCAAAGCTGACTTCGCCTACTTCAAAACAACCGCATGGGCCTAAACGGTCGGTAATTTGCTTGTAGCTTTCGCCGACCATTGCTATTTGTGGGTCGCTAAATACGGCTGCAATTTTTGCTCTACGCAGACCTATTCGTACATCTGGGAAGCGCCCTGCATTTTGACCTGCAATAGCACCTTGGTCTGATGCTTCGTGTAACAATGGGAGCATGTTACTCGCATCGCCTGCTATAAATATGTTTGACTCACCACACTGCATTGTATGTGTGTCTGCGTGCGGTACGCCGCGTTCATCAAGTTCAATGCCTGTGTTTTCAAGGCCTAGTTTATCTACGTTAGGTACTCGGCCTGTGGCTGCAAGTACGTAGTCAAACTGTTCGGTGTGTTTTTCACCTTGTTTGTCGGTGTAAGTTAGCTGTGCTTTATCGCCAACTTGCATCATGTCAGATACGTTTGAGTCGGTATCTACAAAAAATTCTTCAGCAAAAACAGTATTTGCATAGTCTTTTACTACTGGGTCTGTAAGTGGGCCAATTGCGCCGCCTACACCAAATAGTTTTACATTTACGCCTAGTCGGCTAAGTGCTTGGCCAATTTCAAGACCTATTACACCAGGGCCAAATACAGCGACTGATTCTGGTAGGTCATCCCAATCAAATACGTCGTCGTTTATAATAAGTTTGTCGCCAAAGTTATTAAATACGCCGGGGTATGAAGGGCGTGAGCCGGTTGCAATTACAAAGCGTTTTGCTGTAATAATTGTGTGGTCGTCTATTTGTACGCGGTTTGTGTCTAAAAATTTAGCGTAACCACGAATTTTATCACCCTCTGGTAATTCATCTACGGCTTCTACTACGAATCCTGCAAAACGATCTCGTTCACTTTTAACGCGTGCCATAACTGCTTTGCCATCAATAACTGGCTTTGAGCTATGAACACCAAATGCAGGTGCCATTTCAATTGCGTGTGCGGCTTCGGCGGCTGCAATCAATAACTTGCTTGGCATACAACCAACACGTGCACATGTGGTGCCGTATGGGCCTGATTCGATCATTAATACATTTTGTGTGAACTGTTTAGCATTAAGATAAGCACTTAAACCAGCAGTGCCTGCGCCTATAACAACAACATCGGTTTGCAATTCTTTCATAGTATTTTTTCCTCTAATAAATAGGGGCATAAAAGCCCCTATTTTTTACCTACTTACGTTAGGCATTTAATTTACTTATTGATTAAGCAAAGTATTTTTCTAAGTCGTCTGAACCACCGATGTGTTTACCACCAATGAATATTTGTGGAACAGTTTCACGACCAGATACAGCTTTTAGACTTGTTAGTGATGCGCCTGCACCCATAACAATCTCTTCATATGCGAAACCTTTCTCTGCAAGAAGCTCTTTCGCTTTTTTACAGAAAGGACAGCCAGGTTTAGTAAAGATGCTTACTGGTTCTGGTTTAGCTTGCTTAGGGTTGATGTAATCAAGCATTGTGTCTGCGTCAGATACTTCAAACGGGTCACCTGGTAAATCTGGTTCGATGAACATTTTGTCAATCACGCCATCTTTAACAAGCATAGAGTATCTCCAGCTGCGCTTACCAAAGCCTAGGTCGTTTTTGTCTACTAACATGCCCATGCCGTCAGTAAATTCGCCGTTGCCGTCTGGTAATAAAGTAATGTTTTGCGCTTCTTGATGCTCAGCCCATGCGTTCATTACAAAGGTATCGTTTACTGATAAACATACAATTTCGTCAACGCCGTTTTGCTTAAGTACGCCTGCTAATTCGTTATAACGTGGTAAGTGAGTTGATGAACATGTTGGTGTGAATGCACCTGGTAGTGAAAACACTACAACAGTTTTACCTTTAAAAATGTCATCTGTTGTTACTGATTTCCAATCATTATTTTCGCGAGTTGCAAATGTAACACTTGGGATTGTTTGACCTTCGATATTGTTTAACATAGTTTTTGTTCCTCTTGATTTGTTGATAGCCATTATGGTGAATAATTAAATATAGTTCCAATCGTTTGTTTGTATTAAACTGATAGTTATAAACTATCACGTAGAGCTGAATATGAACTTAAAAGATTTTGAATATGTAAAAGCAATAGCGCAATATAAGCATTTTCGCAAAGCTGCCGATGCATGTTTTGTTAGCCAGCCTACATTAAGTGGTCAAGTAAAAAAACTCGAAAATGAGCTTGGCGTTACTTTGTTTGATCGCTCAACCAAGCAAGTCACCTTAACAGCAAAAGGTGAACGTTTGTTGACGCAAATAGAGATTATTTTAGAACAAACGCAAATACTCAAAGAACTTGCTGCTACTTCTAACGAGCCTCTACAAGGTAAATTAACTATTGGTATTATCCCTACCATTGCGCCTTACTTGTTGCCTGCGTTATTGACATCAATGAAAGCGGCATTTATTGATAGCCAGTTTTCGTTTATTGAGATGCAAACAGCAACAATTTTAGAAGCTTTAAACAAGGGTGAACTCGACTTTGCTATTCTAGCTGATGTGCCAGAGCTTATTAATTACCATACGGTTGCTTTATACAGAGAAGATTTTTTAGTGGCGGTATCACACGATAACGCGCTTTCTAAGCATAAAAAAGTAGCGCTGAGCGATCTTCAAGGATGCAGCCTATTAATGTTAAGTGATGGTCATTGCTTTAAAGATCAAGCCCAAAAGTTTTGTTTTTCCGCAGGGGTCGATGTATCTAACCAGTATAAAGGTAATAGTTTAGAAACATTATTAGCGTTAGTGGCTATGGATGACGGTATTACATTTGTACCAAAGTTAGCATGTACCGACCGTGTAGGGATTGATTACTTGCCTATATTCCCTAATCAGCAGCGTAACGTGGTGTTTGCATGCAGAAAGCATTATCCGCATTTATCTGGTGTAGAACAATTGGGCGAGTGGTTATCGGCTCACCCTAATTTAAAAGCTAAATTGAGTAAAAAACTCTAAAGATCTTGGCTGATTATTTCTACTACATCGTTAATTTGCACGCCAGGTAGCGGTTTACTGTCAATACTGACTGCTACTGCGGTTTGCTGATAAAGCTGCTCTACGCGAATTTTATTAAGCGTGGTGATGGTGTGCGGCATTACATTACCTGCCGCGTCGGTTAAATAGTTATGGTGCGCAATGCTTAGCATTTGGCCTTTTTTTAACCCATGAGCTTTACCCAAGTTAATAACGATTTTGCTATTTTCCATATGCATTATTTTACCTTGTGTAGGTAGGCATGCCATGGCTGCTTGAATATCATAACTCACTGATTGGTTGATATCGGTTATGCTTTGCCCATAAGGCGATTGCCAAAACCTATCACTATTAACGTCAACTATGGTTGTTTTTTCAAATGGCCAAATTGCTTGAGTATGGTAACTATTTTGCCAAAGTTGCTCATAGGTAGTGCCATCAAACAGTGCAAACTCAATGTTGTAACTGCGCTCATACGCCTCGTCTTGCCAAAATGCATAATCGTTATTGAGTTTGTCGCTAGTCGAAAGGCTGGTTATTTGGCTAAGCAGAACATATTGAGCGTTACTGCGCGAAGATATTTCTTCTAATTGAGCGTTTGAATAGTCGTGCTGCTGCGAAAAGTATTTATCAACGCTTATTGCATTATTATAGTAAGCAATAGGCACTGCGCTCATTTTTGATTTTTGTAGAGAGGTAAAAATATTTTTGCTAATCGCTTTGCTTACGTCAAATATTTGACCCATTTTGGCATGTTCACGATGAACAAGTTGGCTTTGTGTAACGGCCACAAACTTATTAAAACTATTTTGTGGGCATTGCTCTGTTTGAGAAAAAATATCGAGTCGTAATGTAACAGCAAATTTATTGTCGTATTTATTTTCGCTGATCAGTTCAATTTTTTGAATTTCGCCGTGGCTGCTAATTTTTAGCTGATCTTGCATTAACACGCCATCTACCAAGGTTTGCACCGAGCTAACCCGTGCGCCAGAGAACACTAACGCTTGTGTAATCGCATCTTTTATAGCGGCAGATTTAGCTGCGCTCGTATCACCATTTTGAACGTTCGCATGGCCTGTTGATTCATACCACTGCGCTTTAGTAAAAGGGGAGAAAGTTAATAATGCCGTTACACTTAACCCTGCAAATGCCAATGATAAAAACGACTTCATACTTTTACTCCAATTAAACGTTAGCTATTAACTAGGTAGAGCAAGGACTGTACCAATGTTATTTGGTAATACTATAAATGGCATTAAACGTGCATATGTACTGCTAATTACTATACAAGGGCTAGATGCTATGCGAGCGATTTCATTACTTATTACACTTGGGTGTTTAACCTTAGGTGGTTGTAGCAGCGTTTTTGATAAGCATGTTGAATATAAATATGTAGAGCCAAATAATTACCCAGTTTTAAAAGCGATAGGGTATGCACCTATTAGCTTACAAAAAGGCGCTAACGCGTCGCAAAAGCAACTTATGGCAATTAAAGCTTCTAAGCTTGAGGCTTACCGCGAGCTTACTGAACAAGTATATGGGCAAAAAATTACCGCAGGAACAACGGTGGAAGGTTCAATTGCTCAAGACGATTACTTAGAAAGTAAAGTGCAGGGGCTCATTAAAGGTGCGCAAATTATAAAAACGTATGCTGTTGATGATACCTATGTAACCGAGCTTGAGCTCAACATGAAGCGTGTGCACGATTTATACATAGGTGAAGTAAAACCACGCGAAGTTAAAAAAGTAACGTACTACTAAAAAAGTTATTCAAAATATCTCACCCTCTTATATTGATTGCTATGCTGTTGTTAGGATTAATTTTTAAGCAGATTGCGTAGTGCTCAACAGATGTATTTTATTGCCACTTATTTTAGATCGTTCAATAACAAAGGTTTTATCTGCTTTCAAGCAACAACATATTAAGCACTGAAACGATAGATTTAGGTAACTTGAGTGGTCTATCAACACCTGAGCAAACGGTGCAAATGAGTTCGGCGGAGCCGCTTAATATTGATGATGTAATCATTAACGAAGATGCAGAGCAGCTTATAGCGCTAAATACACTGGTTGAAGACGAAGGCTCTGCAATTGCTTATACCCCAGCCCAAAGCGGGGGAAGCATTGATACAGCAGCACCTGCAGTTGATGTACAAAATCAATCGGAGGAAATGATTAAACACTTAATTGAAAGTAGTAATAATCAAACGGATATTTAATACCAATAAACCCCCCCTAATTATTTATTAAGGGGGGCTTACATAATTAAGTGAATTGGTATTATTTATAACTAAATTTAAGAATAAAGGACATTAAAAAAGCCTTATTGATAAGTCAATAAGGCTTTTTTAATGTAAAATTTGGGGCTTAAGCTTTTAAGTTACGAACCAGTTTACTCTCGGTATTTACAGATTTACCGGCTTGATCGTAGGTCATTGACGTTGGTGCGCCAATTAATATCTCTTTTAATTGTTTAACGCTTAACTGCGCTTGGCGAGCAGCATGAGCATTAACATTATTTTGTTTTTGGCATTGAGCCAGTTGGGTTTTAACTTGGCTTATTAGCTCAGATATTTCAGAATTTTGTGAGTCGTTACTAGCAATTAGCTTACTTAGCTCTTTATCAAGGGTGCTTAACTTAGTTAAAAAAGACATTTTTTGTTGGGCAATTTCTTTTAAACCAGCACCACGTCGTGAGGCAATAGCAGTAAGCTCGTCGTTTAATAGCGTATGCAAAGAGTCTAAACAACTTACTTGTTGGTTTAGTTTTACGCTAATTAAACTATTATGATCAGCCATACACGTTAAACTCAAAATCAGCTAAGTTTTTAGCAAGCTTTTCACTATCCACTTGGTATTTACCTTCAGTTATTGCTTTTTTTAGCTCAGCAACTTTATCGCTGTCAAAGCCAGGCGATTGCTGCGCTTTATCTTGAAGCGTTTTTAATTGCTGTGCCTGCGGCGTTAAACTTACAGAATCACTAGCAGCTTTAGGCGAAGGAGCCTGAGCAGCTTGTGTATTAGCATTATCTTTTTTTAAATCAACTTGTTGCTGCTTTGCATTTGTAAGCGCATTAGCTTGTTGATTACTGCCATTAACTTGATTAACCATAATAATAAACCCGTATATTACCCAACTTATGCCATGTTATCGGCATATACGTGGGATACTTTAGTATAAATCTAAATTAAATATTCACTTGAACAGACTCTACACCATCTACTCGCGCATTTAAAACTTTACCTGATTTTTTGTTTTTTATTTGTATCTGTTCGCCCAAAGTACCGTCTTCTAAAGCAATACCTGTGGTTTTAATTCTAAGGCCTCTGAGATTAGCGTAAATATTAACAGAGTCACCTTTACACACCATACAAATTTGGTTTAGTAATACTGGCATACCACTTCTAATATTTCGTTTACTTCTGCTGCCTATTAGCATTGTAGGGTCATCTAAGTACTGAATTCGTACAAAGTGAGTTGGTTTCATTTCAACACTCAAATGCGATTTAGTTATTACCTCACCACGAGCTAAGTTAGCAATTGCTACAACAACAGGCGCCATTTCAACAACTCTTACATGGACATATTGAGCCCATGTTTGAGCATCATTACATTTAGCTTGTAAAGTTACTTGGCGGTTAAATGGTGGTTCATCGGAAGTTGATAATTCAAGGTCAGAATTACAAATACGATCAGGAATGCGACTATCTAAAGGCAGTGCACTTAATTGCATATTAGTATTTTTTAATATACCAATCTGCTCAGTTATATAAGCAACAGCCATCTCTTGTAATAAATCTTTGCTAAATACTTTGGCCTGCAAAGGGAATGCAAAGCAGAGGCTAGCAACAAAATAAAAAACACTGTATCTTCTGACTTTTTTTAACAAACTCATAATGTTTCGACTATGCTTATGGTTTCAAACAGGGTATAAATATTTTGCGTCAAAAAGTAGACGCTCCCGCGATGTTATGTAGCTTTATTAATAGGAAGCAATTATCGTTCCGCATTATTTGTTTTCTTTAGGAGATTTGAATGGCAGGCATTTTAGACTCAGTAAACCAACGCACGCAGTTGGTTGGGCAGAACCGCCTAGAATTACTTTTATTTAAGCTCAGAGGGCGTCAGCGTTTTGGCATTAATGTATTTAAAGTGAGGGAAGTATTGCAATGTCCTCCACTTACAAGCATGCCAAAATCGAATGCTTATATTCGTGGTGTTGCTCATATTCGTGGTCAAACTATCTCAGTAATCGACCTGTCGATGGCTGTAGGCGGGCGCCCAATAGAAAATATTAAAGACAGTTTTATCATCATTGCTGAGTACAACCGCTCGGTTCAAGGCTTTTTAGTGGGCGGGGTTGAGCGTATTGTAAATATGAATTGGGAAAAAATAATGCCACCACCATCAGGTGCCGGGCGTTATTCATATTTAACAGCCGTGACCGAAATCGAAAATGAATTAGTAGAAATTTTAGACGTAGAAAAAATACTTAATGAAATTTGCCCAGTAAATACAGAAGTAAGTGCTGAAGTTGCACAAAGTGGCGACATTCAAAAAGACTTAGGCGAGCGTATCGTATTTATTGCAGACGACTCAGCTGTTGCGCGTAATCAAGTTAAACGTGCCCTAGAGCCGTTAGGCGTGCAAACAGAGCTTGCTAAAAATGGTAAAGAAGCTTTAATTAGGCTTAAAGAAATAGCAGAACTTGATTGTAAAAATGACATTACTGAGCGAGTTGCATTACTTATTTCTGATGTTGAAATGCCAGAAATGGACGGTTATACATTAACAGCTGAAATAAAAGCAGATCCTAAGCTTGCACCATTACATGTTATTTTACATACATCATTGAGTGGTGTGTTTAACCAAGCAATGATAGAAAAAGTAGGTGCTGACGACTTTATCGCCAAATTTAACCCTGATGAGTTAGCAACTGCGGTTAAAAAATGGGTCCATAGTGACCAATAAAAATAGGTGTTATTGATTTGAATAATAAAGATTTGCAGCAAAGTGAATACGACCAGTTTCGTTCGTTTTTAGAGCAGCAATGCGGTATTGTTTTAGGTGAAAACAAGCAATACTTAGTTAAAAGTCGACTTGCTCCACTCATGGCTCGATTTAATGTGGAATCTTTATCACAATTAGTAAGTAAAACACTTGGCCTTCATGAGCGGCAATTAAGAGCCGCTGTTGTTGATGCAATGACCACAAACGAAACGTTATGGTTTAGAGATCAATACCCATTTGAATTACTTCAAAATAAATTATTCCCTGAGTTTAAAGAGTTAAGAAGACCATTAAAAATTTGGTCTGCTGCCAGCTCATCAGGGCAAGAACCCTACTCGATTGCTATGTCAGTAGCTGAATTTAACGCCAAGCAACCAGGTGTGCTTCGTATGGGGGCACAAATTATTGGTACCGATATATCTAATACCATGCTTGATATGTGTAAAAATGCAGAATATGACGCGCTTGCACTTGCCAGAGGGTTATCTGCAGAGCGTCGTAAAAAGTTTTTTAAAGATAGCGGCAACGGTATGGCACAAGTAAACGATACAATAAAAAAACAAGTTAGTTTTAGGCATTTAAATTTGCTTGATTCGTACGCGTTAATGGGCAAGTTTGATATTATTTTTTGCCGTAATGTACTTATTTACTTTGCTCCTGAAATAAAAGCTAAAATTATTAATCAGTTTGCACAAGCATTAAATCCAAAAGGTTACTTGTTTTTAGGTGCGTCAGAGTCTTTGACTGGCTTAAGTACTGAGTTCGATATGGTTAGATGCAACCCCGGTATTATTTACCAAAAGAAATAATTAAGCTAATTCCTTTCCCTAAAACGACGCACTCAGCGTCTTTTTTCTATTTAGATACATGGCCTTATAAAAATATAACTCTCCTTATTATAAATGGCTTATTTTTTGCTTTATCCATGGGTAAGTCAATTTTTTGGAGAAGGTTATGGCTATCAGTTTTGATAAAGCATTAGGTGTGCATCCGCAAGCCATGTTGATCCGTTCACAGCGAGCAGAATTAATTGCAACTAATATAGCTAACGCTGATACGCCTGGCTATAAAGCAAAAGATATAGACTTTGCCTCGGCATTAAAAGCGGCAAGATCAACCCAGCAAAGCGGCAATACCATGGTAAGAACTAACGATAAACACATTGGTGGAGGTACTCATAGTATGGGCAACTCTGAATCATTTCGTTTGCCAAATCAATCAGATACGGGCGATGGTAACTCGGTTGATATACAAGTGGAACGAAACTTGTATACACAGAATGCTATGGAGTATCAGGCCAGCTTGCAATTTTTAAGCGGCAGATTCAAAGGTCTGAATAAAGCTCTCGGTAGTCAAGGATAAAAATTATGAGTTTATATAATGTTTTTGATATTGCAGGTTCGGGTATGAGCGCACAAAACGTTCGCTTAAATACTACAGCTAGTAATATTTCTAATGCTAATACCATTAGTTCATCTCAAGACAAAACGTACCGAGCGCGCCAACCTGTATTTGCGGCTGAGCTGACAAAGGCTTCAGCATCAGTAAGTAACCAGCAGGGCTCCGCAGTTGGTGTTAAAGTTTTGGGCATTGTTGAAAGCGATGCACCATTACAAATTGAATATAACCCAAACCATCCAAGTGCGGATGAAAATGGCTATATCTATAAACCCAACGTTAATGTTGTAGAGGAGATGGCAAATATGATTTCTGCCTCTCGTTCTTACCAAACAAACGTGCAAGTTGCTGATGCAGCAAAGCAAATGCTAAGTAAAACACTGTTGCTAGGGCAGCGGTAACCGAGGGTAGGTTATGAGTAACGATATTAGTACATCTTCATCCTATTTAGACTCTATACGCTGGCAAGAAAAGCAAGTAGCGACCAGCGATGGTGAAAGTGATGCGTTAACACAGGAAGATTTTTTCTCTTTGTTAACTCAGCAATTATCGTATCAAGATCCCAGTAACCCTGCGGATAATGACCAAATGATTGCGCAAATGACGAGCTTTACAATGGCACAAGGCATCAGCGATTTAAATTCAAATTTTGATACTTTAGCAACTTCGATGACATCTAACTCAGCGCTACAAGCATCAACACTTGTTGGCAAGCAAGCTTTACTTGAGTCAAATACTCTTGATTTAAATGAAACGGGTGATGCCAGAGGCTCGGCAGTGGCAGAAGAAGCCGTTGACAACTTAAAAATTAAAGTGACAGATGCATCAGGTCAGCTAGTAAGAACTATTGACATGGGCTCTCAATCCGCAGGCGCGGTCCGTTTTGCATGGGATGGAAAAAACGAATCCGGTGAGCGTTTACCAGAAGGTGAATACTCAGTAACCGCCGAAGGAAGTACTGACGGCGAATTTTCAAGCTTGCCCATTGCTACATTTAAAAACATTGAAAGCGTTAATATTAATGGCTCAAGTGGCATTATCATTAACACTAAAGAAGGTGCGGTTAGGCTGACAGATGTAGCAGAAATCGCGTAATAAATTTTAGTATTTTTCGCCTGCTAGCAGGCCACAGACTAACAGGTTAGAGGTGAATTATGAGCTTCAATATTGCATTAACCGGCCTTGCTGCCGCGCAAAAAGATTTAGACGTAACGGCAAATAATATTGCCAACGTTAATACCACAGGTTTTAAAGAGTCACGCGCTGAGTTTGCCGATGTTTACGCTTCATCAGTATTTAGCTCTGGTAAGACTAAAAATGGTGATGGTGTACAAACAACCATGGTTGCGCAGCAGTTTCACCAAGGCTCACTGCAATTTACAAATAACTCACTTGATTTAGCAATCACTGGTGAAGGTTATTTTGCGATGACCGACGATTTATCTTCGCAAGATTTAACATATACACGTGCGGGTGCATTTAAGCTTAACCAAGATAACTTTATGGTTGACGCAAAAGGTAACTTTTTACAAGCATTCCCAGTTGATTCATCTACAGGTGATACAACGTCGGTAAGTTTGAGCACAACTGATCCAATTCAAATCCCTGATTCGTCTGGTTCTCCTCGCGCAACAGAAAATGTATTTTTGTCGTTTAACTTAGATGCAACGGCGGATCCAACAGGTCTAGATTTTGACCCTACGTCTAGTGGTACTTATAACTCATCTACGTCAACAACGGTGTATGACTCACTAGGTGAACCGCACATTTTACAATACTTTTTCGCGAAACAGGATCCTGCATCGCCAACTGGTGCTGAAAATAGCTGGGATGTATACGCAACACTCGATGGTAAAGTAGTTGGCAGTAACGGTGAAGAACAAACAACGACGCCTTATGAGGAACTTACAACTCTTGGTTTTAACTCAAGCGGTTTACCATCAACAACAGATGGCAATCTAAATGCCAATACAACTACTTTTGATGAAATATTACTGCCAGCGGGTTCTGGTGCTGGTTTATCAACATTACTAGACAATGGTGCAACTTTCCCAAGTACTGGTATTGAACTTAACTGGCGCGATGAAAATAACACAGCAGGGCGTATTCCTACTCAGTATTCAAGTGGTTTTGAAGTAAAAGCACTTGATCAAGATGGCTCAACGGTTGGCCGTTTAGCCGGAATTGATATAGGCACAGACGGTAAAATTGTCGCCTCTTACAGTAATGGCGACTCAACATTTTTAGGCCAAGTGGCTATGGTACGTTTTCCAAACTCACAAGGGTTATCACAAGTGGGTGATACAAGTTGGAAGCAAAGTATTGATTCAGGTGAACCTGTAGCGGGTGAAGCTGGTTCGGGTACGTTTGGTGGAATTAACTCATCAGCACTTGAGCAATCAAATACTAACCTTACTAATGAGCTTGTAGACTTAATTACTGCACAGCGTAATTACCAAGCAAACTCACGTGCGCTTGAAGTTAACTCAACAATTCAGCAAAGTATTTTGCAGATTCGATAAGTTAAACCCCATTGAATATATTAGGCTGCATTTTTGCAGCCTTTCTTATAAGTCCTCTTTGTAAGCCCTTCTAAATACCCTCAATGTTGCGTCAAATTTAATCTGGCACCTATTTTGCATTTATAAGTTCAGAGATTTTTTATGTGAGTCGATACTATGGACAAAATGGTCTACATTGCGGCCTCTGGCGCAAAGCAAAGCCTACAAGGGCTTGCGCTTAAAGCCAATAATTTGGCGAATGCAAATACAACAGGATTTAAAGCCGACTTTGCGCAGGCGCGTTCTATGCAAGCGTTTGGCGAAGGTTTGCCTACACGTGTATTTTCAATGCAAGAGCGTCCGGGTTCAAACATGGTATCGGGTGGCATTGTTCAAACCGGGCGCGACTTAGATATCGCAATGAGCGATAACGCATGGCTTGCTGTGCAAGATGCCTCCGGTAATGAAGCTTACACAAAAGTGGGTACGTTGAACGTTACAGCTCAAGGTATGCTCGTAACCAGCCACGGTCGTCAAGTTATTGGCGAAGGGGGACCTGTTATTTTACCCGTCCCAGTCGAAAAAATAGGGTTTAGCCAAGATGGCGCTATTCAAGTACGACCACAGGGCGCTCCCGCTAACTTTTTAGAAGAAATAGACACGCTTAGAGTGGTAGAAGCAAATAGCTCACAGCTCGAAAAAGGTAACGATGGTTTATTCAGGCCAAAAGCAAATGTAACAGTAGATACCTCTGCCAATGTAAAAGTTTTAAGTGGTTCGCTTGAAATGTCGAATGTGAATCCTGTTCACGAAATGGTCGACATGATAAGCCACCAGCGCCAATTTGAATTACAAGTGAAATTAATGAAAACAGCTGAAGAAATTGACGAGCGTCAAGATCAGTTATTACGCATAGTTTAACTTTAAAGTGAGGACACGATTATGAATCCAGCATTGTGGATCAGTAAAACGGGGCTAGACGCTCAACAAACCGATATATCGGTTATCTCAAATAATTTAGCGAATGCGAGTACCGTAGGTTACAAAAAAAGCCGCGCTATATTTGAAGATTTACTTTATCAAAATATTAATCAACCAGGTGGTCGTTCATCGCAAGATACCGAAATGCCGTCGGGTTTAATGTTAGGTGCGGGTGCTAAAGTTGTAGCTAACCAAAAAGAGTTTACGCAAGGCAACATGTTGACCACTGAAAACTCACTAGATTGGATGATTTCTGGTGAAGGCTTTTTTGAAGTACTGCAACCAGATGGCAATATTGCTTACTCGCGCAATGGTCAGTTTACTACTGATGGCGATGGACGAATTGTTACATCCGGCGCTGGTTACGTTATTCAGCCAGAAATGAATGTACCTGATGACGCGCAATCAATTACGGTTTCGCAAGACGGCGAAGTATCTGTACGTGTTGCAGGGCAAGCCGATAACGTGGTCATTGGTCAGCTTACTATTAGTGATTTTATTAATCCATCAGGCCTTGAGCCAATTGGCCAAAACCTTTATACCGAAACTGCTGTAAGTGGTGCGCCGGTACAAGGTAACCCGGGTGTTGAAGGGTTAGGGAGCATTATTCAAGGCTCACTCGAAACTTCAAACGTAAATGTAACTGAAGAGCTAGTAAATCTAATCGAAACTCAGCGTATTTACGAAATGAACTCAAAAGTAATTTCGGCCGTTGACGAAATGATGAGTTACATTAATCAACAGCTTTAATAGAGTAGGGGGAATTATGCGTAATATTATTTTATTTACAGCGGGCACATTATTTTTAAGTGGCTGTATGTCTACGCAAAATAGTGAAGTAGTGCAGGATGACCCTTACTACGCACCTATGTACCCCGAGCCTATTTTAGAGCCGCTGGTAGCCACAGGTTCATTGTTTAATACTCACACATCAAACGATTTATATTCCGATAAAAAAGCGCTACGTACTGGCGATATAATTACGGTTAAGTTGCAAGAGTCTACTCAAGCAACAAAAGCCGCTAAAACAGAAACAGACAAAGAAACTGATGCAAGCTTAGACCCAGTGATTGGCTTAGGTGGTCTACCTGTCAATATAGGTGGCGATAGTATTCAGTTTGGTATTGGTAGTGATTCGTCGTTTACGGGCGATTCAAAATCAAACCAGTCAAACAGCTTGGTGGGCGATATTTCGGTTAATGTAATGCGCGTTTTACCTAATGGTAACTTAGTTATACGCGGCGAAAAATGGCTAACACTTAATACCGGCGAAGAGTTTATTCGTTTAGAAGGGCTAGTACGCCCTCAAGACGTAAGCGCCGACAATACAGTTGAATCAAATCGTATTGCTAATGCACGTATTCAATACTCAGGTAAAGGGCAAACGCAAGAAGCGCAAAGTCCTGGTTGGCTTACACGTTTCTTTAGCAGTTCGCTGTTTCCATTTTAGAGGGTAACAACATGAATAGCCTTAAAGCTTTATGTTTAGTTGTGTTATTAGGTTGGCAGTTTACTGCCAGTGCCGAGCGCATAAAAGATGTGTCTATGGTTGAAGGCGTACGCTCTAACCAATTAGTGGGCTATGGCTTAGTGGTTGGCTTACCAGGAACAGGTGAACAAAACAGATATACACAACAAAGCTTTAAAGGCATGTTAAACAGCTTTGGTATTACGCTACCTTCAACTCAAAGTCCTAAAATTAAAAATGTTGCCGCTGTTGCTGTGCATGCAGAATTACCTGCATTTAGAAAGCCCGGACAAACAATAGATATTACGGTTTCTTCTATTGGTAGTGCAGGCAGTTTACGTGGCGGTACTTTACTACAAACCTTTTTAAAGGGTGTAGACGGTAACGTGTACGCTATTGCACAAGGTAGCTTAATTGTCGGTGGCTTAGGCGCACAAGGCCTTGATGGTAGTAAGGTTGTAATTAACACCCCTACAGTTGGTCGTATACCAAATGGCGCAACAGTTGAACGCACTGTAGAAAGCCCATTTATGCAAGGCGATTACATTACCTTCAACTTAAACCGCCCAGACTTTACAACGGCAAAACGCCTAGAAAAAACAATTAATGACTTAGTTGGCCCAAATAGCGCACAAGCAATAGATTCTGTTTCTATTCGTGTTATAGCACCACGCGATGCATCCCAGCGTGTATCGTACTTATCGACACTCGAAAACTTAGAATTTAAACCAGCTGACATGGCCGCTAAAATTATAGTTAACTCGCGTACCGGTACAATTGTCATTGGCAAAAACGTTAAGCTTCAGCCTGCGGCTATAACTCATGGTGGCTTAACAGTAACAATTGCAGAACAACAAAATGTGTCACAACCAAACCCGCTAGCAAACGGTGATACAGTTGTCACGCAGCAAAGTATTATTGATGTAAACCAAGACGACTCGCGCGCCTTTGTATTTAATCCAGGTGTAAGCCTTGACGATTTAGTTCGCGCAATTAACGAAGTAGGCGCAGCGCCTGGTGACTTAATGGCTATTTTAGAAGCACTAAAAGAAGCCGGCGCAATTAACGGACAGTTAGTTGTTATATAAATAACCCAAGCCAATAAATAACGTATTACTTAAGCCCTATATTTTTGAAATTAGGGCTTTTGATTTACAGCAACTTAAGTTTATTATTTTTATCTTCCTTGTTTTATCGGTAGTGGCTCAATTTTTGCATTTTTAACTGCATTATTCATTTTGTGTCAAAAAGCCGATGGAAACTAATCACCTCGATAAACAAAACTTTTTTGATTTAGGCAACTTAGATTCACTTCGTAAAGAAGCCTTAACGAGTGGCGATGCATCAACTGATGCCTCTAAAGCTGCGCTCAAAAAAGCGGCCGCACAATTTGAAGCTATTTTTACGCAAATGTTGCTCAAAGGAATGCGCAAAGCTAACGAAGCATTTGAAGACAAAGACAGTCCATTTAATTCAAGTGGCGTAAAGTTTTTTGAAGAAATGCACGATCAGCAACTTTCAACAGAGCTTTCATCAAATGGCTCGTTAGGCCTTGCCGATTTAATTGTTCAGCAATTATCGCCTGAGTCTAAAAACTTTATGCCAGGCTCGGTGCTTAGAACAACCAACGATATTTTTAGCGATACGCAAGTCGGATCCGCTCTTCCTCATGAGCAAAAAAATAAGCAACCCGATCTTATCGTTAAGAGTACTAAAGCCGATATTGCTGAGCCTAAAGTCGATACTACAGAGTCTAAAACCGATAGCCCAACATTTAAAAATGCAGAAGAGTTTGTAAGTTCAGTGTGGGAACACGCTAAAACTGCAGCGCAAAAAATAGGTTTAAACCCTGCGGTAATGGTTGCACAAGCGGCACTTGAAACCGGTTGGGGTAAGCACATTATTAATAAAAGTGACGGCGGCAGTTCAAATAACTTATTTAATATTAAGTCAGATAAAAGCTGGGAAGGCGATAAAGCAAGCAAAGTAACGCTTGAGTTTGAGCAAGGCACACCCGTTAAAAAACAAGCCAGCTTTAGAGCCTACGATTCAATTAAAGATAGTGTGAACGACTTTGTTGATTTTTTAACGCAAAACCCACGCTACAAAGAAGCATTACAAAATACAGCAAAACCAAACGACTTTTTAGATTCATTACAAAAAGCAGGTTATGCAACCGATCCAAATTACGCCAGCAAAATAAAAAAAGTGCTCAATAGTAGCGAGCTAAAAGACATTGCGGCAAACGTGATCCGCCAAGGAGTAGAGTAACATGTCGTTTAATTTATTAAACATTGCCAGTTCTGGGGTTAGAGCAAGCTCGGAGCTATTGCAAACGACAAGTAAAAATATCGCCAATGTTAATACCGTAGGCTACGTACGTGAGCGTACAGAGTTTACTACTATGGTTGATAACCAAGTGGGGCGAGGCGAAACATACCGATTACTAAACGAGTTTGCTCAGTCACAGCTAAATCGTGATACCTCTAATAAATCGTTTTTCGATCAGTTTATTACTGAGGCTAATCGAGTTGATACTATTTTTTCTGAAGAGTCGAACAACCTTTCGACTGGAATTAACTCTTTATTTAATAACGTGCAAGAAGCGCTAAATCAGCCGTCATCTACCGTTGCCCGCTCATTAGTAATGACAGATGCGCAAAGCTTAATTGATCAAATGGATAGGCTTTCGGGCATCGTGCTTGATCAAAAAAGTGTAGTGAACGAGCAGCTCGAAATATTTTCAGATGAAGCAAACTCACTCATTCAAAGTATTAGTACACTAAATCAAAATATTGCAGCAGTTAATGGCACTAATAACGCCGCAGATGCCAGCTCTACCTATAACGAACGCGATAAAGCAATACGCGACTTATCAGAGCTAATAGACATAGAAACGCTTGATGGTCCAAATGGCGAAAAACTCGTTTTTATGGGCACAGGCGAAGCGGTGGTTATGCAAAATGGCGCATTTAACTTATTTTCGATGACAGGGGATCCTGATCCTAACTTTAAAGAATTCACGCTTGACGTTAATGGTGGCAAAGCTGTGCCGCTTGAAGTTGATGTAAGTAAACTCAAAGGCAAAATTGGCGGCTTACTTGCTTTTAGAGATGACATATTAGTCCCTGCGCAAAACCAAATTGGCCAAATGGGCTTAGCGATAGCTGATGCATTTAACGAACAAAACAAATTGGGTATGGATGCAACAGGTCAGCTAGGGGGTAATATTTTTAATATACCTACCGTTGGCGCTTATGCGTATCAAGCTAACACGGGTACTGCCGGTATGACTGCAACGGTAGAGCCCGGTAAGGGCAGTGAACTCCCTGCCAGTGACTTTATTATTACTTATACAGCTAATGCTAATGAAGTAAGTATTCAGCCTATAGATAACAAAGGGGATCCGCTGGGGCAGCCTTCACTTGCTGATATATCGACAGGTGTTATTGATTCATCGACTATAACCTCAGGCGAATCATTTGGTCTTCAAGTAAATGTATCTGGGGCAGGTGTTGAGGGTGATCAGTTTCAAATAAAGCTTAATTCAGATGCCGCTTCAAGTATTACACTTGCAACAGGGCGCGCAGAAGATTTAGCACTAGCATCGCCAATCCGTACTGCTAACGATTTAAATAATATAGGTACCGCTACTATTTCAGCGGGAGAAGTAACAAGTGTTACCTCTGGTGGTTTTACTACAGCACCAGGCTTAACAAACGGTGAAATAACACTTGTTAAAACAGGTAATGCTAACGAGTATCAAATTACTGATAATAGCGGAACGAGTACTTTTACTATTACGCCTCCTGCAAAAGGAATGTTATCGCAAGCGGGTGCTCCATTTGATACCTACGGATTCGATTTTGATATAGAAGGTACACCAGCAACAGGCGATACCTTTACACTTGAGTTTAACGAAGGCGGCTTTGATGATAACCGTAATGGTTTAAAATTAGCTGACTTACAAAATGGTGAGTTAGTCCGTTTAAATGTAGAAACAACAGCAACGGCCGACAACCATAAAACGTTCAACCAAGCTTATTCAGGATTAGTGAGCGATATAGGTGTTATAACTGGCCAAGCAATCACAAGTGGGGCTGCATTTGACGCTCTAGCACAGCAATCTGAGGCATGGTACGAGTCGTTATCGGGTGTAAACCTTGATGAAGAGGCCGCAAATTTACTGCGTTTTCAACAATCATACTCAGCATCAGCACAAGTTTTAGCAGCAGCTCAAGAAATTTTTGACACCTTATTAAATGCGGCGAGGTAATTATGCGTTTATCAAATAATTTAATGTACCAAAACAACATAAATAAAATACTCGACAACCAACAAGGTGTTGCAAATGCTCAAGAGCGAGTAACCACAGGTGAAAAGTATTTAACCACCTCAGAAGCGCCAGCTGCTATTTCGCAAGCTATGCTGTATTCAAATAAAATACAAACTAATGAGCAGTACACTAAAAATATTAACCAGTTGAATAATCGATTAAATACAGAAGAAGTAGTATTAAGTAGTATTAATGATGCCATCCTAAAAGCACAGACACTTACCATTCAAGCCGGTAATGGAGCACTTAATGAAAACGATAGGGCATCAATAGGAAAAGAGTTAGAGGAGCTACAAAAGTCAATACTTGATTTAATGAATACTCGATCCGAAGACGGTAAATATATTTTTTCTGGTTATCAAGATGATACCCAGCCCTATCAATTTGACTCTAGTAGTGGAAGATATACATACAACGGTGACCAAGGCCAACACAGCACTATTATTGGCGAAGGTGTTTCAATCAAGTCTAGTGATAATGGTTTTGATACTTTTGAAAAAGTTGATGCTCGCTTAAATATAGAATCCAATACCGCTGCTGTTTCTGGTTTTATTACAGCAGCAAATGTTTATGTTGATGGTCAAACTGAGTTTGATAAGTTTCATCAAGCAAATTACAACGCAGACCCAACAGCTTTAGCAACAGCAAATACATATAGTGTATTAGTAAGCCCTGGTGCTACAGCAGCAGAACCACAAACCTACGAAATATACCGAGACGGCGCGCCACAATCCCCCGCAATAACAGGTGAAGTTACTGATGATACAATTGAATATGCTGGCATGACAATTGAAATTGAGGGCAGCGCACCTGGTCAACTCGATTTTACTTTAAAAAAACCGCAAAAAGAAAATATACTTAACACATTAGAATCATTAGTAAATAGTTTGAAAGATACTTCGTCGAACAGTGGTAGTTTACAACAAACACTTGATAACTCTATTGTGCAGTTAAATAATGCTAGTGAACAAGTAATATTTACCCAAGCTAGCCTCGGAGGCCGAATGAATGCAGTTGATACGGTGTCTGCGTCAAATTTAGCTTTAAATATACAAAACAAAGCAAGTAGATCAAATCTTGTTGAAGTCGATATGGCTGAAGCAATAAGTGAGCTGACTAAGCAAGAAACTGCACTACAGGCATCTCAGGCTACATTTGGACGTCTATCTAACCTATCACTTTTTGATTATTTATAAGTTGCAACTATTTGCCGTTTGACTACTTTAAAAGCGGCAAATTTCTGACATTAAAATACTCACCACATTTATTTTCTATTTCTATTTAAAAATCAAAAATAAACCACTTATATAACAATGGCTTATTTTATTTGTTAAGTTGGCATGCATAATGCTCTATATATTCAAATTGTTTCATAGTGGTTCCTATTTAAACGTGTTGAACCACACTCTGTTTAAATTTTGGAGATGGTAAAATGGCTTTAACTGTAAATACAAATGTTTCATCGTTAAATTCACAGCGTAATTTAAGTAATTCAACAAATGATTTGAGCACATCATTTGAGCGATTGTCTTCTGGCTTACGTGTTAATAGCGCTAAGGATGATGCTGCGGGCCTTCAAATTGGTACAAGGCTACAGTCACAGGTTAATGGGCTTAATCAAGGGGCTCGTAATGCTAATGATGGTATTTCAATATCACAAACAGCAGAAGGTGCACTTGATGAAACTACTAATATGCTTCAGCGTATGCGAGTTCTTTCAATTCAATCAGCTAACGGTTCAAATTCGGTATCAGATAGAACTGCTTTAAATAAAGAATTTACAGAGCTGAAATCTGAAATAGACCGCATAGCAAATGATACAACTTTTGGTGGGGTTAATGTATTGGATGGCAGTTATGATGTTGACTTTCAGGTCGGTGCTGATGCAAATCAGATTATAGGCCTTAAAATCACTACAACAATGGATCAAACTGGTTTAGCGTTGACAGCTATTGATATTGATACCGCATCAGATGCTCAGGCCGCTATTACGGCAATAGATAATGCACTGTCTGCAGTAAATAGTGTACGAGCTGACCTAGGTGCTAAACAAAATCGGTTTAGTTCAACTATACGTAACTTGGAAAGTGTGGCTGAAAATGTTTCAGCCTCTAAATCTCGCATTATGGATGCTGATTTTGCTGCAGAAAGTGCGAATCTAGCGCGAAACCAAGTACTCCAACAAGCATCAAGCTCTATGCTGGCTCAAGCTAACCAACAACCTCAAATCGCTTTATCGTTACTACAATAGCAATTCACTAAGGGCTGGTTTATGGATCTCAGCTCTTAGTAATCTTATTAAAAAAATTTAAGTATACTTTAGCAATGCCGATAACCTAATTGAATCAGGAATCACAAGCAATACTTTAGCGTTAGCTTGATTCCCATCAAGTTAAATTATTAGGAGGCTATCATGGCTTTAAGTGTAAATACTAACGTAATGTCGCTAAACTCACAGCGTAACTTATCAAATGCAACAAACGATTTGTCAACATCATTCCAACGTTTGTCTTCTGGTTTACGCGTTAATAGTGCTGCAGATGATGCCGCTGGTTTGCAAATTGGTACTCGATTAACAGCACAAACAAATGGCTTAGATCAAGCAGCTCGGAATGCGAATGATGGAATATCAGTAGCGCAAACAGCGGAAGGTGCATTAGACGAAACAACTAATATGCTGCAACGCATGCGTGTTTTATCTATCCAAGCTGCGAATGGTTCAAATTCTGATTCAGATAGAGCAGCTCTTGATAAAGAGTTTACAGAGCTAAAGTCAGAAATTGACCGAATTTCAACAGATACAACATTTGGTGGCGAAACATTGTTAGATGGTGGGTACGATGCAGACTATCAAGTTGGTGCCGATGCAAACCAAACAATACAATTAAAAATTACAACTAATATGAACACTACAGGCCTTGCTATCAGTGGTGTAACTTTGAGTAGTGCAGCAAACGCCCAACTAGCTATTACAGCCCTAGACAATGCTTTGTCTACAGTGAATAGTGTACGGGCAGATCTAGGTGCTAAACAAAATCGCTTTAGTTCAACAATTCGTAATTTAGAAAATGTATCTGAAAATGTATCCGCATCTAAATCACGTATTATGGATGCTGACTTTGCAGCTGAAAGTGCTAGCCTTGCTCGTAACCAAGTTTTACAACAAGCATCTAGCTCTATGTTGGCTCAGGCCAACCAGCAGCCGCAAATAGCACTATCACTGTTATAAAAGCTGATACGATTATGAAATTTAAAGGTCTAAAATTTATATTCTAGACCTTTAATTTTATTCAACTGATCTACAAATACCCCTCAATAATCATGAACTACGCATTAATTTTAAGTTCTTAGTTTCAATGCTTTATGGTTCTAAGCAAATAAAATAATAAAAATACTAAAGCTAAGCCAATATTTGCCGATAAGTTATCAATGTTAGAATACAAAACTTTTTGAATTCTATCTAACTATATTACTAGGAGACTACTATGGCTTTAAGTGTTAATACTAATGTTATGTCGTTAAACTCACAGCGTAACTTATCAAATTCAACAAATGACTTGTCGACGTCTTTCCAACGTTTATCTTCTGGTTTACGTGTTAATAGTGCGGCAGATGATGCAGCTGGTTTGCAAATTGGTACTCGATTAACGGCACAAACAAACGGTTTGGATCAAGCTGCCCGAAATGCGAATGATGGAATATCAGTAGCACAAACAGCGGAAGGCGCATTAGACGAAACAACGAATATGCTCCAACGTATGCGTGTTTTATCCATCCAAGCTGCAAATGGTTCAAACTCTGATTCAGATAGGACTGCATTGAATAAAGAGTTTACAGAACTCAAATCAGAGATGACTCGAATTTCAACAGATACTACTTTCGGTGGTCAAACATTGTTAGATGGTTCTTACACTGCGGATTATCAAGTTGGAGCTGATGCAGATCAAACTATAGAGCTAAAAATCTCTACTAATATGGCTTCATCAGGTTTAGGCCTTGATGCTATTAGTATAACAACGGCTGCTGATTCTCAAGCAGCAATAACAGCTATTGATAATGCATTATCCTCTGTCAACAGTGTAAGAGCAGATCTAGGTGCTAAACAAAATCGTTTTAGTTCTACGATACGTAATTTAGAAAATGTATCTGAAAATGTATCCGCATCTAAATCACGTATTATGGATGCTGACTTTGCAGCTGAAAGCGCGAGCCTTGCTCGTAACCAAGTTCTACAACAGGCATCTAGCTCTATGCTGGCTCAAGCAAACCAGCAGCCGCAAATAGCACTATCACTGCTATAAAAGCTGATACGATTATGAAATTTAAAGGTCTAAGCTTGTACTCTAGACCTTTATATTATGTGAACTTACCAAAGCCCTCAGGGCAAGATCACGAACTTTACCTTGACTTAAAAGTATGATCTTATACTACTTTTTTCAAGGAGCATTCTCATCCTTGATATTCAGCTATTTAAATATTTCGAATCAATCGATGATCCTCGGCAACAAGGTAAAGTGGTTCATAAACTATTTGATATCATATTCTTAGCCGTCAGTGCTGTTGTGTCTGGATGCCAAGGCTGGGAAGTTATTGAAGATTTTGGCCATGATAGATTAGATTGGCTCAGGAAATATGTCCCCCCTAGAGCAAGGTATCCCTCGCCATAACACAATTGCCCGCGTACTAAGCCGTATTGATATGACGCAATTTCAAGATTCTTTTTCTTCTTGGATGAAAGCATGCACTAAATTAACCCAGGGCGATGTCGTGGCTATTGACGGAAAACGGTTAAAAGGGTCTTTTAATCAATCAGATAGGCGCGATGCACTTTATATGGTCAGTGCATTTGCATGTGAAAATGGTGTCGCTTTAGCGCAATGTCCTGTTGATAAAAAGTCGAATGAAATAACAGCGTTACCAACACTTCTTGAGTTACTTGAGATAAAAGGGTGCTTAGTTACAATTGACGCGATGGGATGTCAAAAATCAATTGCAGAAAAAATAGTGAGCAAAGAAGCTAATTACCTTCTTGCAGTGAAGGCAAATCATAAAGGGCTTCTGTCGCAAATAGAAGGGGGGCTTTATTACCGGAGATAACACGACAAGCGTCTTAAGGGATTTTGTTTAATGAAGCAGATTATCAAAAAAACAGAGAGGAGTTTAGATGTTGTGCAGTGCATCATGATGTAAGTAATTTATCAGAAACGATACACTGGGAAGGGGCAAAGACAGTGGGCGTTATTGTTTCCTACAGAAAGGAAAAAGGTAAAGAAAGTAATGAGTTATGTTATAGGTGCTATATCATTTCAGCACATTTAACGACGGAAGAATTGGCGAGGTTAGCGCGGCAATATTGGTAAATAGAGAACGGATTACATTAGCGTTTAGACGTAGGATTTAAAGAAGATGAGTGCCGAATTAGGCGCGAAGGTGCAGCGCCAGTATTTGCAGGGCTGAGGTATATCGCATTTAATCAATTAAAGGCTGAAACCAGTTTTAGTAAAGGTATGCCAGCAAAGCAGAAGAAAGCGATGCGCAGTACAGCTTATCTTGAAAAGGTATTGAATTTATAGTGTTTTTTTCATGCTGTTGCCCTGCCAAAGACCCCCCTCAATAGTGTTAAATCACAGATAATAAAAAGCTTATCTATAATCACTTATACTTAAAATAAATAAAAGCTTAAAGTTAGCTATAAAGTTGCCGATAACATATTTGGGTTAGGAGTTAATTTTTTTGGCTTCTACTAACTATATTTCTAGGAGGCTACTATGGCTTTAAGTGTTAATACTAATGTGATGTCATTGAACTCACAACGTAATCTATCAAATTCAACAAATGATCTTTCCACATCATTCCAACGTTTATCCTCTGGTTTGCGGGTAAATAGTGCAGCAGATGATGCCGCTGGTTTGCAAATTGGTACTCGATTGACAGCACAAGTAAACGGTTTAGATCAAGCCGCCCGAAATGCGAACGATGGTATATCGGTAGCTCAAACAGCAGAAGGTGCATTAGATGAAACAACTAACATGTTGCAACGCATGCGAGTTCTGTCGATTCAAGCCGCCAATGGTTCAAATTCAGATTCAGACAGAACTGCGTTGAATAAAGAATTTACTGAGCTTAAATCTGAGATGACCCGAATTGCAGAAGATACTACATTTGGTGGTCAGGCTATATTAAATGGTTCATATACAGCAGACTATCAAGTTGGTGCTGATGCTGACCAAACAATTGAGTTATCTATAGCTACTAGTATGGGCTCTGTTGGCCTAGCTGTTGATAGTGTTGTTATTTCTTCGGCTTCTGGTGCGCAGTTGGCTATTACTGCACTAGATAATGCGCTTTCGACAGTAAATGGAGTTCGTGCCGATTTAGGTGCAAAGCAAAATCGTTTTAGCTCAACTATTCGTAATTTGGAAAACGTTTCTGAGAATGTTTCAGCGTCAAAATCTCGTATAATGGATGCAGACTTTGCGGCTGAAAGTGCTAGCCTCGCTCGAAATCAAGTGCTACAACAGGCTTCAAGTTCCATGCTTGCTCAGGCTAATCAGCAGCCACAGATAGCTTTGTCTCTTTTATAATAAAACTTAGCTATAGTTTAGAAAGCTTTGTGTACCAGTATCACTGGTGTATAAAGCTTTTTTGGAGGGCAAATAAATGAGTACCAACAATATAGATTCAATTCATACGACCACGAAACTGAATATAGATACAAATATTAATGAGCGAGACAAATCTATCTTAGGTAATGTAGATAACCAGAAAGAAGATCGATTAGTTACAATTGAAGAGCCACAGGAGTTGGCGCAAAACTTGCTGGAGATAATTGAGAGGGTAGGCTCAATATCGACGCTACGATCCAAAACATTTGAATTCAGTGTTCATGAGGATTCTAGAAAGTCATTCGTAGTCGTAACTGACTCTGAAACAAATGAAATTATAAGACAAATCCCAAGTGAAGAAGTACTCGAGTTAGCGAGTAAAATAGATAAGCTTCAAGAAGAGATATTTGGCAGTTCTTTGGGTATTCTTTTCGACCAAAAAATTTAAGGGGCAAACATGGCTAGCATTACGTCGGCAGGTGTAGGATCAGGCTTAGATCTGGAATCAATAATTGAAGTAACTATTCAAGCAGAAAGTGAAGTAAAGACCAATCAGCTTAATGCGAAAGAGGTAAACTACACTACAGAACTGTCAGGTGTTGGCACATTTAAAGCGGCGCTTGATACATTCAATACTGCCTTAGCTACTTTGGGTGATGAAGATACGTACAGTGCTCGGACAATATCATTTAGTAACGGTATAACTGAAGAAGAACAATCATTCGACGTCGAAATTGATAGCTCAATCCAGTCAGGTGAGTTTTCAATTGAGGTTTTGCAACTAGCATCCGGTTCTAAATTACAGTCGACAGCCTTGAGTAGTGTTAATGATACTATAGGTGCCGGAAATTTGACATTTAATGCAGGTGACTCTGAGTTTTCGGTTGAGGTTACCGCAATGGACACGCTTGAAGATATAAGAAATAAGGTTAACCAAGCGAGCGAAAACTTTGGTGTTAGTGCAAATATAGTTAATAGTGATGCAGGTGCTGTACTTACTTATAGCTCGAGTGTTTCTGGAGCAGAAAATACATTGTCGATTACGACAGATGATGATTCTTTATCTAGTATAGCTAGCATTACACCTAGTGGTACCGCAGGTGTTACCACTATACAGAATGCTGTAAATGCTGAAACTTTAATAAATGGTCAAGCCGTAAGTAGTTCAAGCAATACATTAGAAGATAAAATACAAGGCACGATCATTAAATTAAATAAAATTACCTCTGAATCACAAACATTTAATGTTGAGGTTAATTCAGAAGTCGCTGTTGAAGCTGTTGATGAATTTATAGCAGCTTATAATACACTCAAAGAGCAATTAGATACTTTATCAAATCCCTCCGGTGGAATGCTTGCGTCAGATAGTAATATTCGTAGCGTGGAGCAGCAATTGCAAAGAATGTTTACCAATGATATTGGTGGAGATTCTGAGATACAATCACTTATAGATTTAGGTATTACTTTTAATCGCGATGGAGAAATGGAAAAATCGACTACAGGCATAGGCTCCTTACCCAGTGGTCAAGAAAAATTTGATGATATTTTAGAAAGTAATTACAGTGCTTTTCAAAGTTTCTTCAGTAATGACGATGGCTTGGTTGGTAAGGTAGGTAATTTAATTGATTTGTATACTAATAGTAGCGGTAGCTTAGTGAAGCGAGAAGAATCTTTAAATGAATCGCTTGAAAGAGTTGAAGTCGATAGAGAAACTTTAAGTGAAAGACTAGTTAATTTGGAGGCATCATTAAGAAGTAAATATGCATCTCTAGATAGCTTAATTGCCCAATATCAAACATCAAGTTCTTATATTTCTAGTATATTAACTAGTATATCTTCAGAGTAATAAGGTTTTAAAATGAATAGACGTATTAACCAATATCAAAAAGCACAGAAAGAGTTACCATTACTTGATGCCAATCCTCATCAGGTAATACAAATTTTAATGCGTGAATTTCTAACGCAAGTATACCAAGCAAAAGCATCTATTGAACGTAAAGATATAGAAGTAAAAAATAAAAGCATAAATAAGGCAATTAAAGTTATTGGAGGTTTGCAGGGAGGATTAAATATGAAAGAAGGGACGGGCATTGCTGATAATTTTAATGACTTATATAATTATATTACTATTAGATTAACCGAAGCAAATGCAGAAAATTCGGTTGTGATTTTAGATGAAATAAAAGAGCTTTTTTCACCTATAAAAGATGCATGGGATAATATAAGTGAGTCTGATAAGGCTTTAGGTTTTAAATTACTTTCAGAAAATGATTTGTGAAATGCAAAAGCTATCTTTTATAGATATTCTTAAAGACATATTGATAATTACTGAAGAAATTAATTTAAATGTAGTCAGTGGCGATTTAGAGCTTGCATTGAAATTAGCAGCAAGCCGTAATGAGAAGTTTGAAAAAATTATAGCGCTAGATACTAGCCTTCTTAATGAAAGTGAAAAAAAACATGCTAAAACTTTAATTGAAGAAATACAATGTTCAGATAATGATGGTAATAAAGCTGCTTTTCAAAAGAAAAATATAATTTGGACCGAGATTTTTAAGCTTAATAAAAACAAAAGTGCATTGTCTAAATATACCGAAAATAAACTATAGAAGATTATATATGTCAGATAAACTTGAAGCTGAAATTAAAAAACAAATAGCAGTTTTAGAAAAAATTCAAAAAAAGTTGACTAAAAAAGTTGCAGCAGACAGAGAAATAGCTAAATTCTCAGATAATTTTGTCCAGCCAGATTTTGATATGTCGCAGCGATACGAAGAAAATATGGTAGCATTTTCGAAATTTTATCCTGATATATATCATGCCTTTAAAAACTATGCGCTCCAAAGGTATGAATTAAAATTAGATAACCAACAGCTAAATATCTTTGATACGCACAATAATAAAAACTTCTATCAAGAAGATGTTTTCAAAAGCTCATTTTTGCAGTGTAAACGTTTTTATCAAGATCCCCAATTATTTCAGCAAGCATTTAGTGAAAGAGAAGAAAATGTTGATAGGTTTATTCATACCAAGCACCTAGCTAAATTAACAAGCTTTTTAAAATCATTACAAAATAGCAATGATAAATTACCTTCGACTATATCATCAATGATGTTTTTTGGTGTTGGTGCAGGTTGTCATATACATCAAGTTGTGCAGAACCACAAAATTAAAAATATGTTCATATATGAACCAAGCTTAGATTTATTTTATTTAAGCCTATATTTGAATGACTGGAATGATGTTCTAAATAAATTGGATACTGATGGTACTCAGTTACACTTTAGTTTAGGCAAACCTGAGTCAAACAAAGACCTTGTGAATGAGGTTTCTGGATTGTTCTTTAAGATTGGTCGCTTTCATTCTGCCAGAAGTTATATATATGTACATTATCTCGAAAAGGAATTACTTGAAGGTGTATCTGAAGTATCGAAAAGCTTTGATTTGAATTTGTTAGGATTAGGCTTCTTTGATGATGCACTAATAAGTATTGGGCATTTTCAGAATAATTTAAAGAACAAAATCAAGCTGTTGAAAAATAAAAAATTAGATGAGTTATGTAACATACCTGTGGTTGTAGTTGCTAATGGCCCATCTTTAGACGAAGATATCGATTTTTTAAGAAATAATAAAGATAAGTCGATTGTTATAAGCTGTGGAACTGCTATTGGCGCATTATATAAGTATGGTATAAAGCCTGATTATCATTGTGAAATGGAGCGTTGTTTAATAACGAGAACAGTTTTAGATATTATAGATGACAAGAGTTATTTTAAAGGGATTACTCTACTCGCTTTGAATACTGTTCACCCAAGTGTCTTTGAGTTGTTTGAGAATTCCGTTCAAGCTATAAAATTGGGTGAAGCTGGCAGCACACTACACCAACAGAATCCAGATGCCGAACCTGGTGACTATGCCGTATTGTCGTACTGTAATCCTACAGTAACAAATTGCGCCTTGTCATTTTGCGAAAGTATGGGAATGAACAAAGTCTTTTTATTTGGCGTCGATATGGGATATGTAGGAGATAAACACCATTCGACAAAAAGCATCTATTATGATCAAAATAATGAAGAACAAGATAGAGACTTATATAAAATCGATAACATTATTTCGGTCAAAGGTAACTTTGTAGAAGAAGTGAAAACTGACTCAATATATAATTACTCACGCAGAGTTATAGAAAGTTTTCTTGCTGCTAAACCTCACTTAGATGTTATAAACTGCAGCAATGGGGCCGAAATATCAGGAGCAATGCCTATACACTCCGACGATATATCATTTTCTGAAGTTTTAAATAAGAAATCATTAATTGAGTCAATAAATAATAACCTTTTTGTTAATCCTGAAGATTCCTCGTTAGACTTTTTTGATGAGGTCATTTTAAAAAATAAGCATCACTTTTTGGATTTATGTGACTTTTTTATAGAGCAGCTTTCAACTTATCCAAAAAGTATTGATGATACAATTGAAGTATTAGAATCCCAATTAGATAGGCTAAAAAGTTTTAGTGGTAGTAAATTTAGTGTATTTGATGACTTGTTAAGAGGGAGTTTATTACACTCTCACTCTGTGCTACTACATGTATTATACTCTTCAAATGATGAGCAGGAATCGTTATCTCATTATGTTGCAGCATCTAAATATGCTATTGATTACATCAAAGACATCAAAAATGAGTTTTTAAATAACCCTTATAAAATCGATGTTATAGATGATTCAGATATTTGGATAGAATAAAAACTTATGAAAATAAATCAGCGAGATATCTTCCTTTCTTCTGAAGGGGATAAGTGGTTTGAACGAAATTATCAGGCCTATTCAGATAAAACAAATAAAGATAATGTTATTGAGTTTGTTCAATCCCAACAGCTAAGCCCAAAGCGTGTGTTAGAGATTGGATGTGCTAGCGGTGATAGGTTACAAAAATTACATCAACTTTTTGGCGCTGCATGTTTTGGCGTCGATCCATCTTCAGCTGCAATAAATCATGGTAAAGAAAAATACCCTGAGTTAAACCTTTCGATTGGTACGGCAGATTCAATTGAATTTGAAAGTGAAAGCTTTGATATGATAATACTTGGGTTTTGCCTTTACTTATGTGACCGCAAAGACCTATTTACCATTGCTAATAAAGTAGATGCTTTACTTGGTGAGGGGGGGATGATTGTCATTCAAGACTTTTTGCCGCCTTTCCCATATAAAAACAAGTATAGTCATTTTGAGGGTGTTTATAGTTACAAAATGGATTACAGTCAAATGTTTATTTGGAACCCAAGTTATACATTATTATCGCTCGATATATCGTCGCATAACGGCTACAGAGATAGGTTAAAAGTTGATGAACGTGTCGCAATTTCTTTGATCGCGAAATGCAGTAGCGAGGCATATAAAGAATAGTATAGCGTTACTTTACTATTCAAGTAACGGCCAACTTAATGGCGTGGCGAATGGAATATCTTTTTTAGCAACTTTCCCCAGTATTGAGTCATAGTCTTTTGGTGGTAAACCAAATCCAGGTCGTACGCTCTTGATATTCTCTTGCGTGATCAGTTCGCCTTTTTTAATGTTTTTACAGGCGTATAAAGAGCGTCTAAATTTCACATTGTCCTTTTCAACTTCTTTGTGTTCAAAACCTCCTTCTCCAAGAGATTGCCAAGCGCTTTTTACATCGCGACATAACTCAGCGAGCTCAGTAGGCTCAAGAGAAAAAGCGGCATCGGGTCCGCCATCATCGCGGCAAAGTGTAAAATGCTTTTCAATAACACATGCTCCAAGCGCAGTTGCGGCAATAGCTGTTGTATTGCCTAGCGTATGGTCAGATAAGCCAATTGGCACATCTAGTTCCGTTTGCAGTTTATTGATGGTAAGTAAATTGCTTTGTTCTGGTGGGGTGGGGTAGCCACTAATGCAATGCAGTACGCAAATCTCACCCGAACCATATTGTTTAGCAACCGAAACAGCATCTTTTATTTCGTCCAAGTTGGCCATACCAGTAGACATAATTATAGGCTTTCCTGTTTCTGCAACTTTCTTTATTAGAGATAAATCAACGAGTTCAAACGATGCAATTTTATAGGCTGGTACATTAAGTGATTCGAGAAAGTCTACGGCTGTGGCATCAAATGGGGAGCTAAAAATATCAATATTTAGTTCAGCCGCTTTTTCAAACAAGATCGGATGCCAATCCCAGGGTGTGTGCGCCCAATCATATAGTTCGTATAGTGTATAACCATCCCATAAACCTCCAGTAACTTTAAAGTCATCAGCTTCTGAGTTGAGCGTGATGGTATCTGCTGTATAAGTTTGCAGTTTAACGGCATCGGCGCCGGCGATTGCGGCAGCCTCAATTAACTTAATAGCTCGATTAATATCTCCATTATGATTACCTGACATTTCAGCAATTATGTATGGCTTAGCGGTTGGGTTAATACTTTTATTAGCGATTTTCATTCAATATCTCTCTTGTTAAATAAAGCTTGATATGTGATTCAGGGGTGAAAATACATTTTGTCAATTCACTTTCTAGTTGTTGACTGTTTAAAATTTTAATGTCTTTGTATTCATTATTGATTTTACTATTGTTAGCAGAGTAATTTAACTTGATTAAAATAAGAACGTCGTAGTTTTTAGCTATGCGATCATATGTTACGCCAAGTATTTTTGTAAAATCAACGTGTTGCTTTTGTATGTTTAGTTCTTCATTCAACTCTTGATAAATGTGATTTGTGATACTGGATTTATCGATAGTTTCTACGCTACCAGATGGTGGAAGTTCCCAGTACAATGGATACTGAGTTGTTTCACTCGCGCGTTGTGCGGTAATAATATTACCTTCATCATCTATTACAACTCCACTAACCCCTAACGGCAGGGGGTGTAAATCTACTGATTGCGACAGGATAAAAAGTACAGTTTTATAGTCACTTGGTGATACTAGCAATTCGCTATAGTTCATTCCGTGGCACAATACAGCTTTACCATTATAGAGTTTTTCATTGCACATTGATTGCCAGTGTTTACCTATGAGTTTGTTATTTTTATTGTTTACTAGCTCTATTTCAGTGACGCTAAAATTATCGCCTTTATATAACAGGACGCAGTGTTGTTCAAAAATAGGTAGTAGCTCGCCCATAGTATTAACATGGTATGAAGAGGGCGCGTAGGGGGGGATTTCGTTATTTAAAAAGTGAATAGGGCAGACTCCCGCCGATCTCATCGATATTACGCCTAATGGACTATCATCAATACCAAATACAAGCGCTGTGTTTAGATGAGACTTTGCCTTTAAATATAGTTCAGGGTTGGGTTTTGCTTCAATCACATCTTCACCAGAGATAATTACTGCAAAATATTGGGCTAGTTTATAACGAGCGAGTATTTTAAATATATTGGCCTTGGATGCAGAAGAGGCAATTGCTAGCTGAATCCCTTGTTGGCGTAGTAACTTTATAAGCGACAGTGCACCCTCTGTTAGTTTAGCCCGATCGTATAGTTTAGCGTGTAACTGAGAGAAATCTTCTTTTAGCTGTATTTTGTCTAGATTGTGCCGCAGTGACAAAATTGACACAACATCGTCCATATGTGGCCCATTCATCTCATTGAATTCTTCTCTGTTCCCCTGAACACCTTGATTTAATAACGAATTTAAGTAAATGTCAAAGAGTGCTTGTAGTGTGTTTACAAGTACACCATCCATATCAAATATGACAGAAAAAGACTTATCCATTACGTTTGAACATTAATAACTTATTTTGCCCAAACTCACCAAACGTGTTGAGGTATTTATCACCGCTATTTGTTATTAAATCGGCCGCAGCGTGCACTAGGGGGTGGTCATAATCAATAACACCGCCATTTGTTGATGGGATCAGGCAGTAAAGCAAAATATCATGTAGGCTACTAAAGTTTTGTTGTTGGCATAGTTCAAAACCAAGTGTATTCATATTATTTAGTAATTTAGTTTCGTCCATAAAGTGGTTGAAATCAGCAGGTGAACGGCGCTCTAAACCAAGCGATTCTCTTAGAATATTCTGATTACCATGTGTTGATGATTGGTTTTCGATTAAAATTAAATAACCATCTTGCGCGACTTTTTTAGCTAACTGCTTTAACCCTTCAAATTGTAACTCGTCGTTGTTTAAGTTAATTAAGCAGCGAACCGTAAATACGATTTCATAATCTGTTTTTAATTTATCATTTTGATATAGGTGGAGAATATCTTCTTGATAAAAATTAACACGTGTTGCAAATTCATTGTTTAATGTGGCGGCGTTATTGACCATTTCATCAATGTAATCGACGCCGGTTACATCAAAGTTAGGAAAGTGCTTAGTGAGTGCAAAGCAGTTATACCCGTTCCCACATCCAACCTCTAAAATAGATGTATTTTGCTTTGAAATAGTTTTAATCGCTTGGATTAGTGCGTTTACTTCAAGTTGTTTTGCGGTTCCTGCTTTTGTTGTTGCACGGAGGTCTTTTTTGTACTCATTTGCCCAGCTTTGCCAGTGTTGTTTAATATCGTCTAATTCCATAATTACCTAACCTTAAAAATGCTTTCAATTTCTAAGCCGTCTAGGTGCGCAGCGAACGAGTGTTGCTCGTTAAGTATTTCTGCTTGCCTAAATAACTCACGGTACGCGTTGATTAATTTATCGATATCTTTTTTTGTGTGGCTGAGCGATAGGTTATGGCTTCCGATAAATAGAATTCCACGTTTACATAATTCCTGGATTAACCATGATTTTATGGTGTTTGCAGGCGTATCATGTCCTTCATTAATCAGCAAAAACGTCCAAGGGGCAAGCCCTTTTAATTCGAACATCGAAAACTCAGAACAGTGTTCTTGATATTGTTCAATGAGGTATTCACCCAGTGACCAAATGTACTGGTCAAACTTAACCTGCTGCATCTTTCCAATGGTGGCTTTAGCTGCTGCCAATGATAGCGTCTCGCCACCAAACGTCCCCGAAAAGAAGATATCGTTCATTAACATCATGATTTCACGTTTGCCTACGATTGCAGATAGCGGCATACCATTAGCCATACCCTTACCAAAGGTTGCTAAATCGGGGGTTACACCAAAGTAGCTTTGAGCCCCACCTAAGTGATACCTAAACCCTGTGATGATTTCATCAAAAATAAGCACGATGCCATTACGAGAGCATAGTTCTCGTACTTTCTCTAAAAAACCATCTTCAGGAGGAGTTATATTAAGTGGCTCCATAATGACAGCCGCAAGTTCGTCAGAGTGATTTTCAATGAGCGCTTCTAGTGAAGAGATATCGTTGTAAGTAAAGCCATGAGTTAGCTTTTTAGTGGCTTGGGGGACACCTAAATCGCGTGTGGTCGAACCTATGTACCAGTCTTGCCATCCATGGTATCCACAAACTGCTATATGTTCTTTGTTAGTATAGGCTCTAGCTAATCTAATCGCAGCACTAGTAACGTCAGAACCATTTTTTGCAAATCGAACCATCTCGGCACATGGGATTAATTTAACCAGTAATTCAGCTACTTCGGCTTCTAGTTTATGAGGTAAAGAAAAGCTAATACCTTTACATAACTGAGTACGAATTGCATCATCTACATCAGTATCTTGGTACCCAAGGCTAATACATAAAAGCCCATTAATAAAATCAGTATATTGGTTACCATCTATATCCCATATTTGGCTGCCGATCCCTTTATCGAGAAACATAGGGGCAGCTCCTAATGGTAATGACATTTTACTTTTACTAAATGTCTGAGAACCAAGCGGGATTGTTTTTTCAGCTCTTTGCAGCCATTCCCTTGAGTTAGTGTAATTATTCATAGCCTTCTTCTTTATCTTGTTTTAATGATTTTAGCATTCCCTCATTACGCGAGAACTGGGCGTTTATAGAGCTCAGTTCTGGTTTCATAGAGAGTAAATGGAGTATATCTTGATAATTAAAATAGTGATTTTGAGTATATAAATGATCATAAATTGCAGAGATTAGTGCAAAATCCTCAGGCTCATCAACGGTCCATCTGTGATTAGATAAATCAGTCTCACTTTGGATGTTTTGTAATTTATATTTTTGCGGGTTATTACATATATATGGTGTTACATGCTCCAGCTCTGAGGGCTTTTTAGCGTATTTATAAGCATCTAGGAGTGCGTGTTTACTGATGACTTCCGTATCAAGACCATCTGGGAATGAGCTTTTTAAGCAGTTACTTGTGTAATCATTGTTGCTAAGTAGGTGCGCATTAATAACATGATCTATAAGTGTAGAGTCTATAACCGGGCAGTCGGCGGTCACTCTAACTGCGTGCTCGCACGGGTAAGCAAGTTGTGCATAATAATAGCGACTAAGTACGTTATTTAAATCGCCTCTAAAACACAACAAATTATTTTCTTTACAAATAACTTCAAGTATATCGTCACTTTTTTCAGTACTTGTTATAACAATCAGTTTATCTATTTTTTTACATTGCTGTATTCGTTTCGCTTGCTGTACAAACATAGGTAAACCGTGAATGTTTTTAAGTACTTTGCTTGGTAGGCGTGAAGAGCTAACTCTGGTTTGCATGAAGGCGTTTATCATATGTATAATTCCAGCTGTATTTTAACTGACCCAAAGAGAAGGGTTAATTAACGCTAATTTAGAGGTTGCTAAAGAGTTTAAAACATCATCAGAAGGGAGTTTTAGGCTTTTAGCGTCGGCGTAGCACTGAATTAATTGCGTTAATTGTTTTTTTGAGCAGCAAGCTATTACTGCACTTTCAATATGTGGTGCTTTTTGAGCAACAATGGCCAATGCGAATGTAAGGTAATCACACTCTAGCTCTCCAATAATAGCGTTATATTTTGAGAAAAGATGACCGAACTGAGAAAAATAAGCACGCTTTTGAATTTCTGGTTGTAGTAACAGCCCTTGCAAAAAAATCGAACGGGCATGTAATTTTATATTTTTCTTTATTAGTAGGTTCGTTACTTCGGGCTGGATAAAACGCTGATCTAGCCAGTTCAATGGCGCTTGCACTATGTCTAAATTATACATGTCACTAAGTAAACTAAGTTGTTCAGGAGTGTAAACAGACACTCCGATACGTTTAATGATGCCAGTGTCTTTTAATGCTTCTAATTGCCTGAACTGATCTTTACCAGCGTTATTTAATAAAGAGTCGAAATCATGAAATAAAACAGCATCTAATTCTTCACGTTGTAAATTAGAAAGGCTGAGTTGTATTTGTTCTTCAATACTCAAATGGCTGCTAGCGGATATTTTTGTTATGACTGAAAAGTGATTGCTCAAACCAGAAGTGCCAATGTTCTTTTCACTACTTCCGTATGCTAAAGCAGTATCAAGCGTATTAATACAGGATGCTTTAGCCAGAGTGAGCATTTGCTTAATTTCATCAACGTTGACTTGGCCTTGGTCATTACTAATACCGTAATTTAAACCGAACTGTGCAGTTCCTAGCGCTAATTTCATAGTAACTCATTAATCGTTTGAATAATAAATTCCTGTTCTGACTGCGTTAACGCAGGGTGCAGCGGGATGGTAAATGACGTTTGGTAATATTCAATCGCGTTAGGGAAATCACTTTCTTTAAAACCAAGTGCAGCATAATAGGGTTGAATATGAATAGGAATATAATGCAGATGACTCATTATTTCCTTATTACGTAATTCACAAATTAAGGTGTGATGTTTTGCTTTATCTTCTAGTTGTAAAATATACAAATGATAGCTAGATAAACATACATCTGATTGCACTAAATGATTTAACGGTCGCGCTTTAAATGCTTGAGTGTAAATAGATGCGATAGCATTTCTAGCTAAAATGAATTCATCTAGCCGCTGCATTTGACTAACACCTAAAGCGGCTTGTAGTTCGGTCATTCGGTAATTAAAACCTAGTTCAATTTGTTGGTAATACCATGGACCATGACTTGCCTCTGTCATTTCAGTAGGATCAGCTGTAATTCCATGACTTCTTAAGCGTTTTAATTTTTTTGCTATGTATTCATCATTTGTTACAGCCATACCCCCTTCGGCAGAAGTGATAATTTTAACGGGGTGAAAACTAAATATGCAAATATCTGAAAATTGACAGTTTCCAATTGGCTTATCTAAGTACTGAGCGCCTATTGCATGGGATGCATCTTCAATTATCTTAAATCCGTATTTCGTAGCTAGCTTATGTATGGCGAGCATGTCACATGATTGGCCTGCTAAATGAACGGGTATAACTACTTTTGGCAAACAGTTTTTTTGTTTTGCATTAATTAATTTCTTTTCAAGTGCGACAACCGACATATTACCTGTCGTTAAATCAATATCTACAAAGTCAATTTTTGCACCACAATATAAAGCGCAGTTAGCCGATGCAATGAATGAAATGGGTGACGTCCATGCTATATCGTTTTCACCAACATCTAATGCTAAACACGCAATATGCAATGCAGAGGTGGCACTATTGGTCGCACAGGCAAAGTCGACATTACAATAGTTTGTAACTGCCGATTCAAACGTTGGTACTTTTGGCCCTTGGGTCAGCCAATCTGATTCCAATACATCAACGACAGCATCTATATCAGCTTGTGATATAGATTGTTTACCATAAGGGATCATGTTTACCTGCTCTTTAAAGGAGTGCTTGTAAATTAAACATTTTTATATCTTCAATGCTCATATAATGATGATTATTTAATGAATTATATTCAAAGCCTTGAGGAACTTTATGCCCTTTTTCACCAATTGCATTTACTGTAAAGTCATTACTTCGGCTACTAAATTTAATACCCGGTGCTATAAGGTAATGATCATGATATTCGTAGGTTTCAAAGCACAAATCAGCAGGGCACATAACTTCATGAAGCTTTTCTCCAGGTCTTATCCCTATACCTTTTATAGGTAAATCTGGTGCCATTGCTTTTGCTAAATCTATTATTCGGATTGAAGGAATTTTAGGAACGAAAATTTCACCGCCTAACATACGTTCAAAGTTAGTTAATACAAAATCGACACCTTGCTGAAGGCTTATCCAAAAACGAGTCATATCATCGTGTGTAATTGGGATATGATCGCGCCCCTCATCAATAAATTTTTGAAAAACAGGCATAACAGAACCACGAGAACACGCCACATTTCCATAACGTACAACAGAAAAGGTTGTTCGGTTACCGCCTGCAATATTGTTAGCTGCAACAAATAGTTTATCAGACGCCAATTTAGTAGCGCCATACAAGTTTATTGGATTTGCTGCTTTGTCAGTAGATAGAGCAATTACTTTTTCTACGTCATTATCAAGTGCTGCGTCAATAACGTTTTCAGCGCCGTTAATATTGGTTTTAATACATTCCATTGGATTGTATTCGGCAGCAGGTACTTGCTTTAATGCTGCGGCATGAATAACGTAGTCCACTCCTCGCATTGCGCGAATTAACCTGCCTTTATCTCTTACATCACCAATAAAATAACGCATACAAGGTTGGTCGAACTCTTGTTGCATTTCAAATTGCTTAAGCTCATCGCGTGAAAAAATAATTATCTTTTTAGGATTGTAACGCTCAAGTAGCGTTTTTACGTATTTTTTCCCGAATGAGCCGGTACCACCGGTGATTAAAATTGTTTTGTTATCGAACATAATGCTACCCAAATTATTTATTATTGGCGTTATATGACACGCAAACGTGATTTTTAATACACATCTCAATACTTTAACTACTAAGCAAGCAAAGTGCCAAGTTAATTTAGTAAAATCGTTGAACAAAGTATAGAAATTCGTAAGTTAAGTTATAATTTAATCAGTTAGCATATCTTTACTGTTATGAGTGTTTGATCGTTGCGAATTAACATTTTATACGAAGTAAGGCAAACTCGTAGTAAGTTTATAAAGTAATTAACCTCAAAAAAATAATGCACAGCCTGAGTTATTCTGGCTATTGCTTAGCAAAAAATCTATTTATCCGCTGTAATAACTTGAACAATCAGTAGAAGCTATTCTAGATTTACTTTAGTTATGGTACTTAGTGATTAATCATTAAGTATGATTGACTTAACTAGTCCGTCTGTTTTTTGGCGTTTATGTCAAAAAACTGCCGCTATCACTTGCATCCATGCTGAACTGGCTTACAATTTAACTAATTATACAAATTAGTGAAAGTACGGCTCGCTAAATATGATCTTGATTTTAGATAATAATAACAACCGCGCAATAGGATTAAATGCTTCACTTGGCTTTATTGGTGAAGCTGTCCAACTATTAAGCGAAGACTGCTTTGAACAAGAATGCAAAAAATATCAGCAGCAAGAATGCATGATTATTTTAGGAGCGTTGCAATCGCTTGACCACGAAAGCTTAATTAAACTCTATCCAACATTGCCGTTTTTATTAATTGGCGAAACGCTAAAACCACTATTAAGTATAGCTAATGTGGTGGGGCTTATTTGCGAGCCATTTAATCACGAAGTGACAACTCAGTTACTTCACGATTGCCAGCAGTATCAGCGTATGCTGCCTAATGAGCATAAGCATACTAAACCACATAAAATTTTTGATGGGCTAGTTGGTGAAACAGAGGCCGTAAAAGATGTTCGCTTTTTAATTGAACAGGTGGCAAAAACTGACGCTAATGTTTTAATTTTAGGCGAATCAGGCACTGGTAAAGAAGTGGTTGCCCGTAATGTACACCTGCTTTCAAAGCGTATTAATGGCCCTTTTGTACCAGTAAACTGTGGTGCTATTCCGGCTGAGCTGCTCGAAAGTGAACTATTTGGCCATGAAAAAGGCGCGTTTACTGGTGCTATATCTGCTCGTAAAGGGCGGTTTGAACTCGCGCAAGGTGGGACGCTATTTTTAGATGAAATAGGCGATATGCCACTGCAAATGCAAGTTAAGTTGCTGCGAGTATTGCAAGAGCGGAGTTATGAACGAGTGGGTGGTACAAAGGCGATTCAGGCTGATGTACGCGTTATTGCGGCCACGCATCGTAACCTAGAAACAATGATTGAAGAGGGGAGTTTTAGGGAAGATTTATATTACCGCTTAAATGTATTTCCTATCGAAAACCCATCGCTGAGTGAGCGAGCTGATGACATTCCGCTGCTTTTAAAAGAGTTAATGCGCCGTGTTAACGACCAAACAGGTTCTACCGCTAAGTTTACAGAGCGAGCAGTTGAGAGTTTAAAAGAACATGCTTGGCCTGGTAATATTCGTGAGCTTGCTAATTTGGTGGAACGTATGGTTATTATGTTCCCTGAAAAAGTGGTCGATATTCCTGATTTACCTAACAAATATCGTTACATTGAAGTTGAAGCCTACGAGCCAGAATACCCCGAAGAGTTAATGGAAAAAGACGCCTTTAACGACATATTTAGTACAGGCTTTAGTGATTACGAAACTGAGCCAGACGCTGAGTTTAGCCAAACGGGTAGTGGGCTATTGCCTGATGATGGTATTGAACTTAAAGATTATTTAGCAGAGCTTGAGATTAGCTTAATAACCCAAGCTCTAGAGCGCTATGATTATGTTGTAGCTCGCGCAGCCGAAATATTAGGTGTACGCAGAACAACACTCGTTGAGAAAATGAAAAAGTATAATCTTTCACGAGATTAAGGTTTAAAAGCAGCTGTCAGTGTTTAGTTATAAATTGGCTAAACACAGTAGATAAATAACCCCTCGTTTTGTAGGTGCGGTTTTATACCGCACTTTACTTAAAAATATTAGCAAGAGCGCGAAGTAAATTCGCACCTACACGGTTTTTACTTTTGTTGTAGACGCCCAGCTTGCTCGCGTGAAAAACGAGACTCTTAATCACTTAAATAAAACGCCATCTCACAAAGAGAAAAACGAGGGTAAATGAGAAGCCATAGTCAACTTACGCTTTACTTATCTAGAGCGCAGCGTCTCTTAACCTCTTTGTGAACAAATTACTTTTATAGCTATAAATCACTTACCCACTAAAAGCCTCAATAATTTCTTCTTTTCTAAAACAATCATTACTGTGATCGTTAACCATACCGCAGGCCTGCATATGAGCGTAAACCGTTGTAGGGCCTAAAAACTTAAAACCCCGCTTTTTTAAATCTTTAGCAAATGCAGTTGATGCCTCTGTAATTGCAGGGTAGTCCTCAGCGTTATTTAAATTACTTATAATCGGCTTATTACCCACAAACTGCCATTGGTAGTTACTAAAACTTCCAAATTCTTCTTGTATTTCTATAAAGCGTTTTGCGTTGTTAACAGTTGCCGCAATTTTTAAGCGATTGCGCACAATACCCTCATTAAGCATTAATCTCTCAACGTCATCTTGTGTGAATTGGGCCACTTTATCTACATCAAAATTAGCAAATGCTTTTTTGTAACCGCTACGCTTTTTTAAAATTGTGTACCAGCTTAAGCCGGCTTGCGCTGATTCAAGAGTGATAAATTCAAACAGCTTTGTATCATCATAAAGAGGGACGCCCCATTCTTCATCATGGTAAATAACGTAGTCGGGTTTAGTGGTGTCGAGCCACGGGCAACGGCACTTTATTTGCTCACTCATTATTATTCCTTTTTGTGTGCGTCATTTTTATGTCGCTCAAATTATTGATGTAACTTAATGATAAGTATGTAAATAAATTTTGGTATAAATCGTGCATTTAGACATATATCTACATCAATTCGAGATCTGATTATGGCCCTTGCTAGCGTGCTAAAACCACAGTTTTTTTCTGCAAATCAGTATAACCCATGTTTACTTCAAGAGGAGTACATTGGTGAATTAAGCGATCTGCGCAAGCAAGCAAGTTGGCTTTCACATTTGGTTGATACCATGCCAGCAGGTGTGGTTGTACTTGATGGCAAAGGGTTGATTGCAAAAGCGAATCAAATAGCGATTGATATGCTTGGCGAGCCACTTGAAGGCGAACGCTGGTTTAATGTTATTCAGCGCTCTTTTAGGCCGCATCAAGATGATGGCCACGAAGTGTCTTTAAAAGACGGGCGCCTAATAAAACTTGATATTACCGCTTTAGCCCCAGAGCCAGGGCAACTTATTTTAATGACGGATTTAACCGAAACTCGCCGCTTACAAAAACGTGTTGCACATATGCAGCGTTTAAGCGCGCTGGGTAAAATGGTTGCATCATTAGCGCATCAAGTACGTACGCCGCTTTCAGCCGCTATGCTTTACGCAGCTAATTTAGGGTCTAAGCGCTTACCCGAAGCATCTCGCGATAACTTTCAAACAAAGTTAATGTCGCGTTTAAAAGATTTAGAAACTCAAGTAAACGACATGCTGTTATTTGCTAAAAGTGGCGATCAGCAAGTTGTTGAGCAAGTTTCAATGCAGCAGCTTTTAACCGAAGTTAAAGCAGGTGCTGATGCGATGGTCGCACTTAATGAAAGTGAACTGGATGTAAGCTTACCAGAACCCGATATACAAATAGTTGGTAATAAAACGGCATTGGCCAGTGCTATTCAAAATCTTGTGCACAATAGTATTCAAGTTATTGGCAGCGGCGCAAAAGTAAAAATTAGCGCACAAAGAGATTTAAAATATTTAGATATGGTTCGTATTAGTGTGAGCGACAATGGCCCAGGTGTTGATTTAAGCCAAAGCGATAAAATTTTTGAACCATTTTTTACTACAAAAAGTCAGGGTACAGGTTTAGGGCTTGCTGTAGTGAGTTCGGTGGCTAGTGCGCACCAAGGCCGTGTTGATGTGACCAATAATACGCAAGGTGGTGCCTGCTTTAGTTTGTTACTGCCTATTAAGGCAACATCTAAATTAGAGGGATCATTATGAGTAATACTATTTTAGTTGTCGAAGATGACGCTGGGCTTCGTGAAGCCTTAATAGATACCCTTGAAATGTCGGGTATTGAATGTGTTGCAGCGAGCAGTGCTGAGCAAGCAATGTTACTGCTTAAAAAAGATCAATTTTCGCTTGTTGTAAGCGACGTGCAAATGGGCGCAATGAGTGGCCTTGATTTACTACGCAGTATTAAATTAAACCACCCTGATTTACCTGTATTGATGATGACGGCGTACGCCACAATTGACGATGCGGTAGAAGCCATGCGCCTAGGTGCAATTGACTACATGGCTAAACCATTTGCACCTGAAGTGCTGTTAAATATGGTGAGCCGTTATTTGCCTGAAAAAGCAAAAGAAACCGACGGACCTATTGTTGCCGACCCAACTAGTATTCAATTATTAGAGCTTGCGAGTAAAGTAGCACGCTCTGATGCAAGTGTAATGGTACTTGGCCCAAGTGGTTCGGGTAAGGAAGTACTTGCGCGTTATATTCATGATAAGTCGAGCCGATGTAATGAGCCATTTGTGGCAATTAACTGTGCGGCCATACCTGAAAATATGCTCGAAGCCACGTTATTTGGTTATGAAAAAGGGGCTTTTACGGGGGCGATTCAAGCATGTCCGGGTAAGTTTGAGCAAGCACAAGGCGGCACTATTTTACTTGATGAAATTACTGAAATGGACTTAGGGCTACAAGCTAAACTTTTACGCGTACTGCAAGAGCGTGAAGTAGAGCGTTTAGGGGGCCGTAAAACAATTCAGCTCGATGTACGTATTTTGGCAACCAGTAATCGTGATTTAAAAGAAGCTGTAGTAGATAATCAGTTTAGAGAAGATTTATATTACAGGCTTAATGTTTTTCCACTTATGTGGCGACCATTGTGCCAACGCCCAGGCGATATTATTGTATTGGCTAAGCATTTAATTGAGCGCCATATAAGTAAAAGCAAAGAGCCTATGGCGTATTTAGATAAAGCTGCCGAGCAAAAGTTACTGGCTCATGCGTGGCCTGGTAATGTGCGCGAGCTTGATAACGTTATACAGCGTGCACTTATATTGCGAAGTGGCGATACAATAAACGAGCATGCTATTTTTATCGAAAACTTAGTATCTAATAACTTTGTTATGGAGCCTTCATTGGCACCGGCGCAAACCGTATCGCCAACAGAATTAGCACATGCAGACAAAGGTGTTGATAAAAGCACTTTAAGCTCTGCATATTATGATGAAAAGTCGCATGCTGAGGATGAGCCTAAACAAGGTTTGCTAGCGGCAGATACCGGTAGCTATAAAGATGAGCTTAAAGACAAAGAGCATCGCATTATTTTAGAAACCCTTGCACGTTGCCAAGGTAAGCGTAAAGACGTTGCCGAAACGTTGGGCATAAGCCCACGAACTTTACGTTATAAACTAGCGCAAATGCGCGATTTAGGTATTTCACTTCCAGCTTAACCTCCTATAAACCCTAAGTTTGCGCTGCGAACTTAGGGTTGTCAAAACTCTGACTAACACAAATTGAAGTTAACCTATTGTATTTTAATGATTAATTAATTGGCATGTTTTGTGCTTTATTACTTGTAAGAGTTCACTGCGTGTCAGAGATAAATTATGAAAATTCAAAACAGTGCTGTATTTCAAGAAATGCAATCAATGGCTTTAGAAGCCGGCCGTAATAATCAAATAAATAAATTGCCGACTCAAGTTCAGCCTACTTCTACTTCCCAGTTTGGCGACATGCTAAGTGATGCACTAAATACAGTGCACGGTTTACAGCAAGATGCAGGTCAAAAAGTAAAAGCGGTTGAAATGGGTGATCGAAGTGTATCGCTTGCTGAGGCGATGATTGCTTCTCAAAAATCGTCAGTTGCTTTTGAGGCTACAGTACAGGTTCGTAATAAACTTGTTGAAGCTTATAAAGAAATCATGAACATGCCTGTTTAATTAGGTAGTGGAGAATTATTGTGGCGCAATCTAACCAATCTACAGACCTAGCACTTGCTGGCGGCGGTATCGACCAAAGTGGTGGTGATGATCAACAAGAACAAAAGTCAGGCTACTTAAGTGCTTTAAGTGGTGTTGATGTATTGCGCCAAGTAACATTGGTTATAGCATTGGCTATTTGTTTAGCTATCGCGATTTTTATTATTATTTGGGCTCGTCAGCCAGATATGCGCCCGTTAGGCAAAATGCAAACAGAAGAGCTTATTCAAACATTAGACTTTTTAGATGCGCAAAAAATTGAATACCAACTAGATGGCAATGTTGTATCGGTTGATGAAAGCGAATACCAAAACATTAAATTGCTAATGACCCGCGAAGGGTTAGAGCAAGGCCCTGCATCTGGCTCTGACATAATTATGCAAGATATGGGCTTTGGTGTAAGCCAACGCTTGGAGCGTGAACGTTTAAAACATGGTCGTGAACAGCAATTAGCACGCACCATTGAAGAGCTAAATAACATTACTCGCGCCAAAGTATTGTTAGCCATCCCTAAAGAAAACGTATTTGCCCGCAGAGAGAAAAAACCATCCGCTACTGTTGTATTAACACTTAAGCGTGGCCGCTCACTTGACCGTGAAGAAGTAGACTCTGTTGTTGATATGATTGCTTCAGCAGTACAAGGCTTAGAGCCTGCACGTGTTACAGTCACTGACCAAAATGGTCGATTATTAAATTCAGGTTCGCAAAGCTCATTAGCAGCACGCTCTCGTAAAGAATACGATTTAGAACGTAAGCGCGAACAAGAGTATCTTGAAAAAATAGACAGTATTTTAATACCGGTTGTTGGGCTTGCAAACTATACAGCTCAAGTTGATTTGAGTATGGATTTCAGCTCGATTGAGGAAACTCAAAAGCGTTATAACCCAGACCTACCAGCGGTTAGAAGCGAAACCACATTTGAAGAAAATAACATTGGCGGCCTAGCTGTTGGTATTCCAGGTGCGCTTACAAATCAGCCACCGCTAAATTCAAATATTCCTGAGGTTGCTGGGCAAGGTGGTGCAGGCACTGCTACGTCTCCAACACGCAGCCACAAAGAAGCTACACGTAATTATGAACTCGATACAACCATTTCGCACAAGCGCCAACAAAGTGGTGTTATACGCAGAATAAGCGTATCAGTTGCTGTTGACTATATTCCTAAAGTGGGAGAAAACGGCGAAACAACCATGGCCCCGCGCTCGGTAGAGGCATTGTCAAATATTCGTCGCTTACTACAAGGTGGTGTAGGTTTTGATATGCAACGTGGTGATGCACTTGAAGTAGTAACAGTGCCGTTTGTACGTGAAGCAACAAATTTAGCAATAGAAGTGCCACTGTGGGAACAAGACTGGTTTATGAAAATAGCCCGCCTTGTACTAGGCGCCTTAGTTATCATTGTATTGATAATGGCAGTAGTAAAACCAATGCTTAAGCGCTTAATTTACCCAGACGATACACTAGAAGAATACGACGAAGATGCATTAAGTTCCGGCGTAGATATTGGCGACAATACACTTGATATGCTAAATAAAGACTTTGATTCTGCTTCGGTTGGTTTCTCAAGTGATGGTACACTGCAGTTACCGGATTTACATGGCGACGAAGATTTACTTAAAGCAATTCGTGCCCTTGTAGCTAACGAACCAGAACTATCATCACAAGTAGTGAAAGCGTGGTTAACAGAAGATGACTGATCAAGAACAAAAACAACTCCCGCCAGCCTTTGATGTTGATAAGCTCGATGGGGTAGATAAAGCCGCTATATTACTTTTGAGTTTATCAGAAGAAGATGCCGCGCAAATCCTTAAACACTTAGAACCTAAACAGGTGCAAAAAGTGGGTATGGCAATGGCTGGGCTACAGGATTTATCTCAAGCTAAAATTAGCGCTGTACACAACTTGTTTATAGAACAAATTCAAAGCTTTAGTACCATTGGTTTTCAGTCAGAAGACTTTATTAAAAAAGCGCTTACAGCCGCTCTTGGTGAAGACAAAGCTGCTAGCCTTATTGACCAAATTGTTATGGGCTCAGGTGCTAAAGGCTTGGATTCATTAAAATGGATGGACTCTAAGCAGGTAGCAAACATTATTCGTAATGAGCATCCGCAAATTCAAACTATTGTATTATCGTATTTAGAGCCAGAACAGTCAGCTGAGATTATTGCTCAGTTCCCTGAAAAAGTACGCTTAGATTTAACTATGCGTATTGCAAACCTTGAAGAAGTTCAGCCAGCAGCACTGCAAGAGCTAAACGAAATCATGGAAAAACAATTTGCCGGTCAAGCTGGTGCGCAAGCTGCTAAAATGGGCGGCTTAAAAGCTGCTGCAGATATTATGAACTACCTAGATACCAACGTAGAAGGGCAGTTAATGGATTCTATTCGTGAACATGACGAAGAGATGTCGCAGCAAATTCAAGACTTAATGTTTGTGTTTGAAAACTTAATGGATGTTGAAGACCGTGGTATTCAAGCAATCCTACGAGAAGTACAACAAGACGTATTAATGAAAGCAATTAAAGGCACCGACGATGCCCTTAAAGATAAGATACTGGGCAATATGTCTAAGCGTGCAGCCGAAATGCTTGCTGATGATTTAGAAGCTATGGCCCCGGTACGTATAAGCGAAGTAGAAGCGGCGCAAAAAGAGATTTTATCAACAGCGCGTCGTTTATCTGACTCAGGTGAAATTCAGCTGGGCGGCGGCGGTGGCGAGGAGTTCCTGTAAACTATGAGCAAACTCAAAGGACGCACACTTCACGCTGATGAAGCAGATGAATTATTAAAAAACTGGGCTATTCCAGATGTAGCACCAGATGAGAGCAGCTTTGGCAATCGCTCTACGGCTTACGGCACACCGCTTAGTGAGTTGTACAAAAAAGAATTAGCCGAAGAAATGCCTATTGATGAGCCACAAGAACCAGAACTCCCTGCGCTTACCATGGTTGAGCTTGAACGCATTAGACAAGACGCGTACGAAGAAGGCCTTAAACAAGGTCATGAGCAAGGCTACATAGACGGCTTTGAAAAAGGCGTTGGCGAAGGTAAAGAAGCAGGCTACAAAGAAGGCTTAGAGCAAGGTAAAACACAAGGCCTTGAAGATGTAAAACCATTAATTGAAGAGCAGTTAACAAGTTTAAAAGCCATTTTAGAGGGGCTAACTGCACCGCTAGATAAAGTGGACGAACAAGCCGAGAAGCAATTAGTACAACTTGCTAGCATGTTAGCGGAAGCTGTTATTTATCAAGAAGTAAAAACATCGCCAGATGCGATTTTACATACGTTAAAGCAAAGTATTGATTCACTTAATGCGGAGCAAGAAAAAGTACGAATCCATTTAAACCCCGAAGACTTAGAACTCATAAAAGAGAGCTATGGCGAACAAACCATTATTGATAATAACTGGCAATTAATGGCAGAACCCACTCTTGAACGCGGTGGCTGTGAAGTTAAAACAGCGCAATCGTCACTCGACATGACCCTTAAAACACGTGTCAGAGAAACGTTGGATAGTTTTTTGCATAATAGTGGTATCTAACTATTTTATTGGCGTGTTATGTCAACTCAACGTGCACCTTTAAGCGAACGCTTATCTCAATATCAACAACATATTAAAACTCCAGCGCCTGCTGTGGCAGGTATTTTAACGCGTGTTGTTGGCCTTACCCTTGAGGCTAGAGGTTTACGTGCACCCGTTGGTAGCCAATGTAAAATAGAAACTATGAACGGCTTTGTAGACGCCGAAATAGTCGGTTTTAACGATCAAACTTTGTACTTAATGCCTAACGACCACATCTCTGGTGTATTACCTGGTGCGCGTGTTATTCCTCAAGTAAATAATTTAGGTTTACCTGTAGGGATGAGTTTATTAGGCCGCGTGGTGGATGGTTTAGGGCGACCGCTAGATGGCCTTGGTAAAATTAATGCTGAGCATCATTTAAAGTTTGCTCAAAATACTATAAACCCGCTTTCAAGAAGACCAATCACTAAGCCTATGGATGTAGGTGTGCGTGCTATTAACTCGGTTATCACAGTAGGGCAAGGCCAGCGTATGGGCTTGTTTGCAGGCTCTGGTGTGGGTAAATCAGTACTTCTCGGTATGATGACCCGAGGTAGCGAAGCTGATGTAATTGTTGTTGGCTTAGTGGGGGAGCGTGGTCGCGAAGTAAAAGAATTTATTGAAGAAATACTCGGTGTAGAGGGGCGCAAACGTTCAGTTGTTGTCGCAGCGCCCGCTGATTCATCACCGCTTATGCGTTTAAAAGGCTGTGAGAGCGCCGTAACTATTGCAGAGTATTTTAGAGATCAGGGTTTAAACGTATTATTGTTACTCGATTCGGTAACGCGTTATGCAATGGCGCAACGTGAAATTGCACTTGCTGTAGGCGAGCCGCCTGCTACAAAGGGTTATCCGCCTTCGGTGTTTGCTAAATTACCTGCGCTGGTGGAACGTGCTGGTAATGGCGGTGAAGGGCAAGGTTCAATTACCGCCTTTTTTACGGTGTTGAGTGAAGGCGATGATATGCAAGACCCTATTGCTGATGCAGCGCGAGCTATATTAGATGGCCACATTGTACTATCGCGTGATTTAGCTGACAGTGGGCACTATCCCGCTATAGATATTGAAAAGTCGATTTCGCGTGTTATGCCTCAAGTTGTTTCTGAGCCGCATATGCAACAAGCCCGAGTGCTTAAACAAGTGTATTCAATGTACCAACAAAACAAAGACATGATTACGTTAGGCGCTTATCAAAAAGGGACCGATCAAATGCTCGACCAAGCTATAAATATGATGCCAAGAGTGAATGCATTTTTACAACAAGGTATGCGAGATGTCATTAGTTACGATGATGGTCTGCAAGGGCTTGCTCAGTTACTAGGACAAGCATAATGGCTAAAAACAAACTCGATTTATTGCTCAAAATTGAAAATGACAAAGAAGAAAGTTTGCGCATGAGTTACTTACAAGCCAATCAAAACTTGCAATCGAATCAACAAAAGCTACAAGGTTTAAATAATTTTAGACTTGAGTACTCTCAGCAGTTACACCTTAAGGGAAAATCGGGCTTATCTAGTGCCGGATTTGGGCAGTATCATGCCTTTATAGCTAAAATTGAAGAAGCAATTCGCCAACAAGCAAGTACGGTAAATACCGCTAAGCAAGTTGTTACTCAACGTAAAACGCTATGGCTCAAGCAGCAAATTAAAGCTAAGGCAGTCGCCAAATTAATCGAAAATCAAAAACTTAAAGCAAATGCGTTAATGGCTAAAAATGAGCAAAAAATGTTAGATGAATTTTCAGCTAATCAGTTTTTTCAACGTCGTAAAGCTTTGTAATTCAGGCACGCTAATTGCTTTATTACTTAGTGGAATTCAACTTTTGGCGGTATGCGGTGGCATATTGCCGTAATGGTATTAGGTGATTTATGGCGATGAATAACATTTCGTTTTTAGTTTCTTCTGAAAAAGATTCACTGTTAGCTTTTAAAGACAATAGCTTAGCTAATGGCGAAGGAAATTTAGGTGAGGAATTTTTAAGCCAGCTAAACGAAGCGCATAACGCTATGGGGCCTTTGCTTAAGGGCAATAAAAATCCCGATGCCGAAAACTCGATTGCCATACCTAAGCATAAACAGCCAGAAGAAAATGAAAATCTGAGCGTAAAGCTAGATGAAATAACAACAGACGAAGTTACTTTTGTATCTGTTGAGATGCTTGATCAAATTAATTCAGCACAAGCAATGAGCACCTCGATTAATAAGCCGTTCGATGCAACTAAAAGTATAGAATCAGAAGATGCAGAGTTAGAAACCACCTCAGTAATTTTATCTGCTAATACAAGTGATGAAGTAACGACTGAAGAAGCGAATACATCGAGTGTGGTGCAAAATCCAATTGCCACTAATGTAGACTCTAAAACGGCTAAATTAATTGATTCAAAAAGCGATAGCTTAAGCTCACTACCTTTGAACTCTTTACCATTAAATGAAGGCAAGCATCGGAAAAGTGGTGTTGCCGAAGCTATTGAAGGGCCATTAAATTCTATAAATAAAAAGCCCGATGACAGCCCTGGCTCTACATTAGAAAAACCTGAATTTGCATTAATGAGTTCTAAAGAGCAGCTAGGACAAAATAAGTCTGCTGATAAAAATAATACAGTTTTGCCAACACCCGCCGACAAAGCGAGCGTTACTCAGTCTCCTTTAGCCACAACTGAAGGTGATAATAATGCAGCAATAGATACGTTAATGACTAAAGATGCGAGCTTAATTAAAGCTAATAGCGTTATTGCTAGTTTAACGTCTGAGCAGCGCTCACAACTTAACGCGCAAGTTAAGGTATTAGAGAACGCTGATTCAACAAATAGCGCAACTAGTAACACTTCAAATCTTAAGCAAATGCTTGCACAATTTATTACTGATAACGAAAAAGCGCAAAGCACGGTAACAAAACACTCTTTTAGCGCAGAAATAAATTCACTTAATACAACTGAAAAACAAAGTTTATTAACGCAATTAAACGCATATATTAAAACAGAGCAGCCTAAAGGCGAGCAGTTGTCAGTGCTTAAGCAAACAGTTAATGAGTTAAAAGCTTCTATTGAAATTGGGCTTGCTGATACCGCTAAATCAGACTCAAAAACGTTTGTGGCCTCAGAGACTCCTAATACAGTATATGATCCACAAAAGTTAAGCTTAAAGGCATCTACAAACGAAGGCGCGGATATTAATAAAGCCGTAGCAACCTCAGCTAAGCGTGCTGATTTATTAAAATCATTTGAAGAGTTACAAAAAGATGGGCTTAGAAAAATAACGGCAGAACAAACTCCTGCACGCGTAGCACAAGTATTTACGCAAATTACAGCCGCTTTAAATACTCAGCAAACGAGCACATTAAGCCAATACGACTCATTAAGTTACGAGCAGAGCTTACTTGATACCCAAATAATTCAAACTCAACAATTACAAAGTACATCACAAGTTAAGCAAGTAAGTATTGATCCAGGTGTAATGCAGGCAATTAATATTGTTAAAAGTGATGCAGCTAAATTACTGCAAGAGCGCGTTAGCTCAATGTTGAGCATTAATAATAAAGAAGCAGAAATTCGCCTCGATCCTCCAGAAATGGGCAGCATGCAAATACGTATTCGTAGCGATGCAGAACAAGCACATATAAACTTTGTTGTACAAAACCAGCAAGCCAAAGAAGCGCTTGAACAATCAATGCCGCGCTTACGTGAAATGTTAGCGCAACAAGGGCTAGAGCTTGGTGAAAGCACTATTTCTTATGGGCAATCAGGTGGTGAAACAGCTGAGCAAAGTGAGAGTGGAGCCCAAGGTAATTTGGCTAATAATAAGTCAGTTAATGATGAAAATGACGAGCAAGCAAATAACACTGCACAAAGTTCTCGACAACAAACTTCATCATCAATAGATTACTATGCCTAAGTACTGCTATTATAATAGTTAAAACAAGCAAGTACCTTTGCGATTAAAGGAATCATGATGGCTGAAGAAGCAAGTTTAGAAATCGAAGAAACCGGTAAAAGTAAAAAGAAACTAATAATAATCATAGTAGCTGTACTACTTATTGCAGGTGGTGCTGCGGGTTACTTTTTTATGTCAGGTTCGGATGCGCCAGTTGAAACCTTAGATGAAGAGACTGCGATGTCGACTGATGCTGCTCCTGCAGCTTCTGGTTCATCAGCAGAAGTTGGTAGTGCTTTATATGTTGCTATGCCACGCCCATTTGTATTTAACGTGCCTGGCTCAAGTCGCGATAGAATTGTACAAATTAAAGTACAATTATTAGTACGTGGCGAAGTAAATGAAGAAACAGCCAAAAAACATATACCACTAATAGAAGGGACGCTATTAAGCGTGTTTTCTACTACAACAGCTGATGAATTAAGTACGAGCTCTGGTAAAGAAACACTTCGTTTTTCTGCACTTGAAAAGGTACAAACAGCCTTAATGGATGTTGAAGGCAGTAAAGTAATTGAGCGGGTATTGTTTACCGGCTTTGTGATGCAATAAGGGGTTAGCGTGAGCGATTTATTATCCCAAGACGAAATTGATGCGCTATTACATGGCGTTGATGACGTTGAAGAGGAAGATATACACGAAGGTGAAGATGGCGGAGGAAGTACGCTTCAGTACGATTTTTCTTCGCAAGATCGGATCGTACGTGGTCGTATGCCGACGCTGGAAATTGTTAACGAACGCTTTGCTCGTCATATGCGAATTAGCCTATTTAATATGATGCGTCGCACCGCAGAGGTGTCTATTAACGGCGTGCAAATGATTAAGTTTGGCGAATATATTCATACTTTATTTGTTCCAACCAGTTTAAATATGGTCCGTTTTAGGCCTTTAAAAGGCACTGGCCTGATTACCATGGAAGCACGACTTGTGTTTATTTTGGTAGATAACTTTTTTGGTGGTGACGGGCGTTATCATGCAAAGATAGAGGGCCGAGAATTTACCCCAACAGAGCGCCGGATTGTACAAATGCTCCTTAAAATAATCTTTGAAGATTATAAAGAAGCATGGGCACCGGTTATGGATGTATCGTTTGAATATCTCGATTCAGAAGTAAACCCAGCTATGGCGAATATTGTAAGTCCAACAGAGGTTGTGGTTATTAGCTCTTTTCATATTGAGCTTGATGGCGGTGGCGGCGATTTTCATATTGCACTTCCGTATTCGATGCTTGAGCCAATCCGAGAGCTTTTAGATGCGGGTGTTCAATCTGATACAGAGGATACCGACTTACGTTGGAGCAAAGCACTTCGCGATGAAATAATGGATGTTGAGGTTGATATGTCGACTCAGTTACTTGAAGTTGATTTGACCTTAAAGCAAATTATGGAATTAAAAGCAGGTGATATTATTCCGGTTGAAATGCCTGAGCATATAACCGTATTTGTTGAGGAACTCCCTACATTTAGAGCCAAGATGGGTCGCTCTCGCGATAATGTTGCGCTTCAAATTAGTGAAAAAATTAAACGACCTGATTCAGTTAAATCTGAGCTGCATGTATTTACCAAAGGCGGCAAGAAAATTGACTCAGATGCAGAATTAGCAGAACTAGAAGATGATTTACACCTCTCTGACGGTGTAGACTTAGACTGGTAATTGATTAAAAGGTTAAAAGTATGAGCGATGATCAAGACACAATGGATGAATGGGCAGCAGCATTAGCAGAAGCCGAAGGCCCAGATGATAGTGGCGAAGCACATGTTGCAGAGCTTGATGAGTTAAGTGATTCAAAACACGAAATGAGTGGTGATGAAAAACGAAAACTCGACACTATTTTAGATATTCCCGTTACTATCTCAATGGAAGTAGGGCGCTCTAAAATCAATATTCGTAACCTACTGCAACTTAATCAAGGCTCTGTTGTTGAGCTTGACCGTGTTGCGGGTGAGCCGCTAGACGTACTAGTTAATGGTACTTTAATCGCTCATGGTGAAGTAGTTGTAGTAAACGACAAATTTGGTATTCGCTTAACTGACGTGATAAGCCAAGTAGAGCGGATCAAAAAATTACGATGAGCTTATTAGTTGCTTTAACGACTACCGTTTTTTCAAAAGCAGATGTGGCAACACCCACTGGGGATATACTCTCTATGGTGCTGTCGCTTGTAATGGTGCTAGTACTGATTATTGTACTGGCATTTTTTGTTAAAAAGCTTAACCCTAATTTAGCAAATAGTGATGAGTTTAAAGTAGTTAGAAGTCTACCTTTAGGTTCTCGCGAGCGTTTAATGGTTGTTGAGATAGATAATGCTCAGCATTTACTTGGTGTAACTCCCCACAGTATTAATTATTTACACAAGTTAGAAACCCCATTAAGTGAAAAAGAACTGCCTGAACTCGCTAAACGATTTGGTAAACTTTTAAACCCGCAATCAAACCAAAATAAAAAGAATTAAACCTATGACAAAGTGGCTGCTTATTATTTTTGCCATGGTGTTTGTACCAAATGTAAGTGCAGAAGGAATTGATGCCCTTACCATTACAACAAACGCTGATGGCACACAAGATTACTCAGTAACGTTACAAGTTTTAGCAATTATGACGGCGCTGAGTTTTATACCGGCCGCCATAATTATGATGACCTCTTTTACACGAATTATTGTTGTACTCGCCATTTTGCGCCAAGCAATTGGCTTACAGCAAACACCGTCAAACCAAGTGTTATTAGGTATGTCACTTTTTTTAAGTATTTTTATAATGGCGCCTATTTATCAGCAGGTAAACGAGCGAGCTATAGAGCCTTACTTAAATGAGCAGGTTACATCAGTAGAGGCTTTAGAGCTTGCTAAAGAGCCAATGAAAGCATTTATGCTTTCACAGGTGCGTTTAAAAGATTTAGAAACGTTCGCTAAAATTGCTGGTTACGATCAGCTAAATTCGCCACAAGATACGCCATTAATAGTGTTAATACCGGCCTTTGTAACCAGCGAACTGCAAACGGCATTTATAATTGGGTTTATGTTTTTTATCCCATTTTTAATTGTTGATTTAGTGGTCGCTTCGGTATTAATGGCGATGGGTATGATGATGCTTTCCCCCATGATAGTGTCCTTACCGTTTAAAATTATGCTGTTTGTACTTGTTGATGGTTGGAGCTTAGTGATGGGGACTCTAGCTAAAAGCTTTGGTTTAGGGACTTAGTATGCAAAGCATTAACATGACCCAACAATAGGAGTACAACATGGAACCGGAAATTTTTGTTGATATTCTAAGTGACGCGCTGTTTTTAGTTATTAAATTGGTGTCTGCAATTGTAGTCCCAGGCCTAATTATTGGTTTAGTGGTTGCTGTATTTCAGGCGGCAACATCAATCAATGAACAAACGTTGAGCTTTTTACCTCGTTTATTAATTACCATTAGTGCGCTAATTGTAGGTGGGCACTGGCTTACTCAAGAACTGATGGATTTTTTTACTCGCCTAGTATTACTTATTCCTGAAATTGCAGGTTAAACGTGGAATACCCCTTTGCTGTCGTTATTCAATGGTTGAGCGATTTTTTGCTGCCCCTGGTACGCATTAGCTCAATGATTATGATTATGGCTGGTTTAGGTGCTAAAAATGTCCCTACGCGTATAAAAATGGGGTTATCAGTTGTTGTAACTTTTCTTGTCGTTCCTGTTCTGCCGCCCGCTACATTCACTAATTTATTTTCGTTTGAGATGATTTTAGTCGTTATTCAACAAATGCTGATTGGTGTTGCTATTGGTTTTGCATCTATACTTTTATTAAATACCTTTGTTTTAGCTGGGCAAATACTTGCGATGCAAACCGGTTTAGGTTTTGCTTCGGTTATTGACCCCTCTAATGGCGCAAGCGTCCCAGCGGTTGGCCAGTTTTTCCTTATTTTGGCCACCTTGTTATTTTTTGCTTTTAACGGTCATTTAATGATGATTCAAATGGTGGTGCATAGCTTTCAAGTGCTACCTATTGATGGCACATGGTGGTCTGTAGATCATTACTGGGACATAGTGACTTGGGGCGGCTGGATGTTTACTACAGCACTGGTACTCTCACTTGCACCGCTTACCGCAATGCTCGTTATTAATATGTCGTTTGGGATTATGACGCGTGCAGCGCCGCAATTAAATATTTTCTCTATTGGTTTTCCGTTTACCTTGGTAGCGGGACTTATTATTATTTGGGCGACACTAGGTAACTTTGTTACTCAGTTTGAGTTTCAATGGTTAAAAATGGTTGAGCTAATGTGTACTTTAGTTGGTTGCTCACCTTAGGAGAAAGTCATGTCTGAAGACTCAGGACAAGAAAAAACAGAAGAACCCACATCCAAAAAGCTTGAAGAATCTAAAAAGAAAGGCCAAATAGCACGCTCAAAAGAGTTAGGTACCATGTTTGTACTTATTTTTTCGGCTATATCGCTTTTGATGTATGGTCCTGAAATTGGTAAAGGTTTATACAATGTAATGGGCCGAACCCTTAGCTTAAACCGCAACGAAGCCTTTGATACCACTAAAATGTTTGCCGTGTGGGGAGAGGTTGCAGACGCGTTGATGTTTCCTATGGCTATGTTTGTGTTAATTATCGTTTTGGCTGCATTTATTGGTAATACGTTACTCGGTGGTTTTAACTTTAGCTGGGAAGCTGCTGCACCTAAAGCAAGTAAAATGTCGCCAATGAAGGGCTTTAAGCGGATGTTTGGCCCACAAGCGGCTATTGAGCTTGTAAAGTCACTTTTAAAATTTGGTTTGGTTGCAAGTTTTGCTGTGTTTTTAATTAATACTTATTTTGATGAAATACTGCATTTAAGTTTAGAAAGTGCGCCGGGTAATATTATTCATGCCTTAGAGATTTTAGGGTGGATGTTTTTAGGCCTTTCGTGCACTTTAATTGTTATTGCCGCCATTGATGCACCATTTCAAAGTTACAACCATAACAAACAACTTAAAATGACAATGCAAGAAATTAAAGATGAGTATAAAAACTCTGAAGGTGACCCACAAATAAAAGCGCGCATTAGGCAAACACAAAGGCAAATGTCGCAAAACCGCATGATGCAAGATGTTCCTGACGCTGATGTTATTGTTACGAACCCAACTCACTACTCTGTAGCATTAAAATACGACACGGAGCGCGCAGGTGCGCCTATAGTGCTTGCTAAAGGCATTGATGAAATGGCGATGCAAATTCGAAAAGTAGCAATAGGGAATGAAGTACCTATATTAGAATCCCCCATGTTGACCCGAGCGCTTTATCATACGGCTGAAGTAGGAGAGCAAATACCCGATCAGCTATTTACCGCAGTAGCGCAAGTTTTAGCGTATGTATTTCAGCTTAAGCGCTTTAATAAAGGGCGCGGTAAACGTCCAACTAAGCTCAATAAAAAGCTGCCAATCCCCGATGCCTACAAGTATTAAACCGTTAACTGAGTAACTTGGAATAGTTATTGCAAATTCTACTTAGTGTCAATTTTTTGAAATTGTAGAATTATGAGTTTTAAAGCGGTATTACAACAACTTAACAGAGACAAAAAAGACTATGCCAAAGGGGTAGGTACACCTTTGCTTGTGCTTGCTGCCTTGGGAATGGTGATTTTACCACTACCGCCATTTTTACTCGATATCCTTTTCTCGTTTAATATTGCTCTCGCGTTAGTGGTTTTACTTGTAACTGTTTACACGATGAAGCCAGTTGAATTTGGTATTTTCCCCTCTGTATTACTAATCGCTACAATTATGCGCTTAGCACTTAACGTTGCCAGTACTCGAGTTGTGTTACTTGAAGGCCATAATGGTGGTGACTCTGCCGGTAAAGTAATTGAAGCGTTTGGCTCAGTTGTTATTGGTGGTAACTACGCTGTTGGTTTGGTTGTGTTTTTAATCCTGATCATTATTAACTTTGTAGTAATTACTAAAGGTGCTGGTCGTATTTCTGAGGTATCTGCGCGTTTCACCCTTGATGCAATGCCGGGTAAACAAATGGCAATTGACGCCGATTTGAACGCAGGCTTTATCAGCGCAGAACAAGCGCGTGACCGCCGCGAGGAAGTAACTCGCGAAGCTGATTTTTACGGCTCAATGGATGGTGCGAGTAAATTTGTAAAAGGTGATGCGATTGCAGGTATTGTTATACTAATCATCAATATTGTTGGTGGTTTATTTGTCGGTATGATCCAGCACAATTTGAGTTTTGGCAATGCAATGGAAGTATATACATTACTTACCATTGGCGATGGCTTAGTTGCTCAACTCCCTTCTTTACTGCTTTCAATTGGTACCGCGATTGTTGTAACACGCCAAAATGAGTCGCTCAATATGGGGGACCAATTTAAGAAACAACTAGGCAACGAAAAGTCACTCTTTATTGCATCTGGTATTTTGATCATCATGGGCTTAGTGCCTGGTATGCCGCATATTGCTTTTTTAAGTTTAGGTGCGTTACTGGGTTACTTAGCTTACTACACACAGCAAAGTAAATTAAAAGCTGCTGCGGCAGAAGCTGAAGAGGCCGCTAATGGCGGAAGCGTTGCAACGGGTGTTGCTAATAAACAAGAACAAAAAGAACTAGGCTGGGATGACGTTCAGCAGGTTGATGTAATTGGCTTAGAAGTCGGTTATAGATTAATTCCGTTAGTGGACCAATCACAAGGTGGTGAGCTACTTAATCGTATTAAGGGGGTGCGTAAAAAGCTTTCTCAAGAGCTTGGTTTTTTAGTGCCGCCGGTACATATACGCGACAACTTAGAGCTTGACCCTAACGCTTACAGAATAACACTAATGGGGGTTTCAACCGGTGAAAGCGAGCTTAAGCATGGCGACGAGCTAGCGATTAACCCAGGACAAGTATTTGGTCCAATTAAAGGGGTTGAAACAAAAGATCCTGCGTTTGGCCTTGATGCCGTATGGATCAAGCCTGATCAAAAAGATGAAGCACAATCACTAGGTTATACCGTTGTAGATTCAGCCACGGTAGTTGCCACTCATATTAGCCAGTTATTAACTAACAGTGCAGCGTTATTACTAGGGCATGAAGAAGTTCAAAACCTACTTGATATGCTTGCTAAAAGCCATCCTCGCTTAGTGGAAGGACTAGTACCTGATGTATTGCCATTAACTGCTATTGTAAAAGTACTACAAAATTTATTAAATGAAGGCGTGGCTATTCGCGATATGCGCTCAATTGTTCAAACCCTTGTTGAGTATGGCCCACGTAGTCAAGACCCTGATGTATTAACGGCTGCAGTGCGTATTTCACTGCGTAGATTAATTGTTCAAGATGCGGTGGGAATGTCATCAGAAATCCCTGTCATAACCTTGGCGCCTGAGTTGGAACAGATGTTGCATCAGTCATTACAAAATGCAGGCGATGAAGGTGCCGGTATTGAGCCAGGACTTGCAGAGCGACTTCAAGTGTCATTGACACAAGCGCATCAAAATCAAGAAATGGCCGGCGAACCTTCTATATTGCTAACGTCAGGAATGTTACGCACTGTGTTATCTCGTTTTGTTAAGTACACCATTCCAGGATTGAGAGTGATGTCTTATCAAGAGGTACCAGACGAAAGACAGATCAAAATTGTAAGCTCGGTAGGCCAACAATAAGATTTTAACAGGGGTTGAATCATGAAAATTAAACGTTTTTTTGCTAAAGATATGCGCACAGCACTTAAAGAAGTTAAAGATGAGTTAGGTGTTGATGCGGTTATTATGTCAAATAAAAAACTGGCTAACGGTGTAGAAATTGTAGCGGCAGTTGATTATGACAAAGCAGCCCCTAAAGTAGCAGCGCAACCACAACGCCCTGCAGAGCCGCGTACTCAGGCGCCACAACAAAGCATGCATAACTTTGTAAAACCAGAGCCACAGCGTGCCAAGCCTGAGCCTCAAGCAAAAGTTGCTGACAGCCTACAAGCATTATTAGAGCGTCAATCACCGCGTCCTCGTTCTCCTGAGCTTGCATCGATGTTTTCACAATCGGGTATTGATACTACTGATAACTATCAAGAACCTGATATGGGGCAGCGTACTAAAAATATGTTTGCTCCTGAAGTTGCTGCGCCAGTTCGTCCACAAACTCAAGCGGATAGCTTAGGTTTTGATGATTTAGACCGCGACTTTGATGATTTAGATAGCCCAGTAACCACTCGCCAACAAGCACCTAATAATGAAAGCGAAGAAATGACAACAATGCGTGAAGAAATGAACGCAATCCGTCAATTATTAGAACACCAAGTATCAGGCTTGATGCAGCAAGATATGGCGCGTCGCGATCCAACACGCGCTTGTATGGTTGACCGTTTAGTCGGTATGGGTATCGATAAAGAAGTAGCACAGCAAATGGCATGTTTTGTACCTGATGATGTGTCTCGTAAGCAAGGTTGGAAAGCATTGTTAACTATGGTCGAAGATCAAATGCAAACAACCAATAATGAAATACTTCGCCAAGGTGGTGTATATGCGTTAGTGGGTCCAACAGGTGTGGGTAAAACAACGACTGTTGCTAAGCTTGCAGCTCTAGGCGCACAAAAATATGGTGCCGATAAAGTGGCGTTAATAACCACTGATACATACAGAATTGGTGCTTATGAACAACTTGCAACATATGGTCGTATTATTGGTTGTGGTGTTAAGCAAGTTAAAGATGCTAATGAATTAGCTGAAGTTTTATATCATTTACGAAATAAACGTCTAGTATTAATTGACACAGCAGGTATGAGCCAGCGAGATTTACGTTTAACTGAGCAATTAAACACGTTAATGCGTAACCAACGTGTAGATATTCGCAGCTACTTAGTACTTAGCGCGACAGCACAAATTAATGTATTGCAAGAAACTGTACGTCACTTTAAAAAAGTACAGTTAAGTGGCTGTATTTTCACTAAGTTAGACGAATCATTAAGTTTGGGTGAGATTATTAGTATTGCGATTCAAAATCGCCTTCCAATAGGGTATCTTACTAATGGTCAACGAGTACCAGAGGATATTCGTGTTGCAAATGCTGAGAAACTAGTTAAAAAGGCTGAGCAATTATATTTAAAAAGAACAAAAGAACAACATTCAAGGCACCAAGCAGTGGCGCCAAGCACAGTAGGGATGTATGATTAACACAGTATTAGATCAAGCAAGCGGCCTGCGCAAAATGAGTCAAAACAATAACAACGGCGTAAAAGTTATCGCTGTAACCGGTGGTAAAGGTGGAGTAGGGAAAACAAATGTTTCTCTAAATACAGCTATTGCACTTGGGCAGCAAGGTAATCGAGTATTAGTGCTGGATGCTGACTTGGGTTTAGCAAACTGTGATGTGATGCTTGGTTTACGTGTAGAGCGTAACTTGTCACATGTCTTGTCTGGTGAATGTGAGCTTGAAGAAATTTTAGTTGAAGGCCCTGCAGGAATTAAAATTGTACCCGCTACATCGGGTTCGCAAAGTATGGTTGAATTATCACCATCTGAGCATGCTGGGCTAATTCGTGCGTTTAGCGAATTGAATACCGAATTTGATATTTTAATTGTAGATACAGCTGCTGGTATTTCAGACATGGTACTGAGCTTCTCGCGTGCAGCGCAAGATGTAATGGTTGTTGTATGCGATGAGCCGACATCAATCACCGACGCTTACGCACTTATTAAAGTATTAAGTCGTGAACACGGCGTTTATAAATTTAAAATTGTTGCCAATATGGTGCGCAGTATGCGTGAAGGCACTGAATTGTTTGCAAAGCTATCTAAAGTTACCGACCGCTTTTTAGATGTATCAATGGAGCTAGTAGCAACGGTTCCTTATGATGAAAATATGCGCAAAGCAACACGTCGTCAAAAAGTAATAGTAGAGCTCTTTCCAAATTCGCCAGCCGCTCTTGCGTTTAAAACGCTGGCAACAAAAGCAGTTAAATGGCCAATACCCAACCAACCATCTGGGCATTTAGAGTTTTTCATTGAGAAACTAGTAAACGGTTAATTATGACAACACTGGTGAATAGAGCTATGGGATATCAATCAACACAAAATTTAAATGTGATTGTTGAGAAGCATGCATCACTTGTTAAAAAAGTGGCATGTCATCTAATTGCTCGATTACCACCTAGCGTTCAACTTGATGATTTAATTCAATCAGGAATGATAGGTTTAATAGAAGCTTCGAAAAACTTTGATGCAACAAAAGGCGCAAGCTTTGAAACTTTTGCAGGTATTCGTATTCGCGGTGCTATGCTTGACGAAATGCGCCGTGGTGATTGGGCTCCTCGTTCAGTTCACCGTAAAAACAGGCAAGTTGCAGAAGCAATTACTGAGCTCGAAAGTAGTCTGAACCGCGAACCAACGGACATAGAAGTTGCTGAAAAACTTGAAATTTCGCTCAATGAGTACCATCATATTTTAAATGATGCGAATACGAGCAAAATATTAGGCATTGAAGACCTTGGTGTAGATGAGGATGTTATTACTCCTGTAGGCCAAGATTTAGCACAAGATAAACCTTTTAATAATGTTAAAAATGATAGGTTTAATGAGTCTTTGCTAAGTGCAATTAAGTCATTACCAGAGCGTGATGCAATGGTGCTTTCTTTGTACTACAACGATGAAATGAATTTAAAAGAAATAGGACATATACTCGATGTAAGTGAATCGCGTGTAAGTCAGATACATGGTCAGGCGATGATTAAGCTTAAAGCTAAAATCAATGACTGGATAAATTAGTAGTAAGTAAACAAAGGTTAATACCTCACTGGGGGATGTTTTGGATAAAAACATGAAAATTCTTGTAGTTGATGATTTTTCAACGATGAGACGCATTATAAAAAACCTGTTACGTGACTTAGGTTTCACTAACGTTCAAGAAGCTGATGATGGGTCTACAGCTTTGCCTATGTTGCAAAATCAAGTGTTTGATTTTGTAGTTACGGATTGGAATATGCCTGGAATGCAGGGTATTGATCTTTTAAGAGCAATACGTGCAGACGATAAGTTAAAACATATCCCTGTATTAATGGTAACGGCAGAGGCTAAAAAAGAACAAATAATAGCTGCAGCGCAAGCTGGTGTTAATGGTTATATTGTTAAGCCATTTACGGCTGGAACATTAAAAACTAAATTAGAAAAAGTATTTGAACGCTTAGGCTAATGATGGGGGAGAGGCTTATGCCAGCACCAGCTGCGCCTCAAATAACGTTAGAACAAGCTCGTCAGCTCGTTGTTTTTTTAGAAAATGATGAGCAAGACAAAGCAAATCAGTTGATTTTAGAGGCTGCATCTAAAGAGCAGTCTGAATTATTTGCTGAAGTTGGAAAGTTGACTCGTCAACTGCACGAAGCCCTTAAAAGTTTTGAGCTTGATACTCGCTTAACTGATATAACGACAGATGCGATTCCAGATGCTAAAAAGCGGCTTAATTATGTTATAGAAATGACAGAAAATGCGGCTAATAAAACAATGGATGCAGTGGAGGCCAGTTTACCTATAGCCCAACAGTTAGCGGACGAAATATCTCATATCAAACCGACATGGGATCGTTTAATGAGCCGCGAGATTGAGCTTGGTGAGTTTAAGCAACTTTGCCATAGCATCGATAAGTTTATGAACAACTCTCATCATAAGACTGATGAGCTTCAAAACTTAATGACAAATGTATTAATGGCTCAAGACTATCAAGACTTAACAGGTCAAGTTATTCGCCGTGTTATCGAACTTGTTAGGGAAGTAGAAGAAAGTTTACTTCATCTTTTAACTGCGTTTGCTGAACAAGACGACACTAACAGCACCGCGAATAAAGTAGAACAACAAAAAATAAAAGAACCAGTTGCCACACAAACTTTAGCAGGTCCTGAAGGCCCTATTATTGATAAAGAATCGCGTAATGATGTTGTATCTGATCAAGATGAAGTTGATGATCTTTTATCAAGTTTGGGCTTCTAAGAGGAGAGTAACTGCATGTTTGAAGTCGATGAAGATATTTTACAAGACTTTCTTGTAGAGGCTGGAGAAATCCTAGAGCTTTTATCTGAACAGTTAGTTGAGCTGGAAAATAATCCAGAAGATACCGAGTTACTAAACGCTATATTTAGAGGTTTTCACACTGTAAAAGGTGGTGCAGGCTTTTTAGCTATGACAGAACTTGTTGATGCTTGTCACGGTGCTGAAAACGTATTTGATTTACTACGTCAAGGCGTGCGAACAGTCAACTCAGAGTTAATGGATGTTATTTTACAAGCACTAGACACCATTAATGAGATGTTTGCGACTATCCAAAACAGAGACAAGCCTGAACCTGCAGATCCTGAATTACTTCATACTCTTCATATCTTAGGTCTACCTCCAACAGAGGCCGAAGCCACTGAAGCCTCTTCACAAACAGAGGTTGAACAACCTCATAATGAAGTGGTGGATACACCGGTAGCTGATGATGAAGATCCGTTTGCATTTGATGAACTATTTAGCGGAGCGCCTTCGGTTAGCGATGCTGAAATAGATGAAATCACTGAAGACGAATTTGAAAGCTTACTTGATGAGCTGCACGGTAAAGGACAAGGTCCTGCAGTTGAAAAACCAGTAGCAAGTAGTAGTGATTTTAGTGGTGATATTACTGATGATGAATTTGACAGCTTATTAGACGAGTTACATGGTGTTGGCAGTTTTGGTGAAGTTACGAGCAAACCTGAACAAAATGATGCCAATAAAACACCTGTAGAATCTGCTATACCAGCTGTAAATACAGTTAATTCATCAGATGATGAAATTAGTGATGACGAATTTGAAGCGCTTCTTGATGAACTTCATGGTAAAGGCACTGCTCCTAAATCGATAGAAAGTGCGCCAGCTGCAAAACAACCTGAACCTGTTTCACCGCCAGCTAAACAAGTGAGTGAACCAGTAAAAAAAGCTGAGCCAGCTAAAGCTCCTACTCCAAAACCAGTTGAAAAAGCGCCAGAGAAGCCAGTAGCTAAAGTACCACCAGCAGCTCCAAAAAAATCAGCGCCACCAGCAGCAGAGACCACTGTTCGCGTAGATACAAAACGACTCGATCAAATTATGAATATGGTTGGTGAGTTAGTTCTTGTACGAAATCGTTTGGTTAGTTTAGCGACTAACTCAGACAGTGAAGCGATGGGTAAAGCAATCTCTAACTTAGATGTAGTGACTGCGGATATTCAAGGTGCGGTTATGCAAACGCGAATGCAACCAATTAAGAAGGTATTTGGTCGCTTCCCTCGCGTTGTACGCGACTTAGCACGTAGCTTAAATAAAGATATTGATTTAAAACTTATTGGTGAAGAAACCGATCTAGATAAAAACTTAGTTGAAGCACTTGCCGACCCGCTTGTGCATTTAGTTAGAAACTCAGTTGACCATGGTATTGAAATGCCCGCTGTTCGTGAAGCAGCTGGTAAGCCTAGAACAGGTAATGTTACTTTATCAGCGTCTCAAGAGGGCGACCATATTTTGCTAACCATCAAAGATGATGGTGCAGGTATGGATGCTGAAAAACTGAAAAAAATTGCAATTAGTAAAGGCGTACTCGATCATGACCAAGCGAGTCGACTTTCTGACACCGAAGCATATAACCTGATTTTTGCACCTGGCTTTTCTACAAAAGAAGAAATATCTGATATTTCAGGCCGTGGTGTAGGAATGGACGTAGTTAAAACTAAGATCACGCAACTTAATGGCTCAGTAAGCATTCAGTCTGAACTTGGTGTCGGTACTATTTTAGAAATAAAAGTACCACTTACCTTGGCTATATTACCGACATTAATGGTCGTTGTTGGCGCACAAACATTTGCGTTACCACTGGCTGGTGTTAGTGAGATATTCAATTTAGATTTAACGAAGACGAATGTAGTTGATGGGCAATTAACAATTATTGTGCGTAAAAAGGCGATACCGTTATTTTACCTTGAGCATTGGTTAGTAAAAGGCTCAGATCGTTCTCAGCGAAAATCTAAAGGTCACGTCGTTATTGTACAAATTGGTACGCAACAAATTGGTTTTGTTGTTGACTCATTAATTGGCCAAGAAGAAGTAGTGATTAAGCCGCTTGATGCGTTACTTCAAGGAACGCCAGGTATGGCAGGCGCTACAATAACTTCGGATGGCGGCATTGCACTGATTTTAGACGTTCCAAACATGTTAAAACATTACGCAGGCTAATAATAAAGTAGGTATATATTTAATATATACCTACGCATAAATTTAATAAGAGAGCTAAATGGCCGTTAAAGTTTTAGTTGTTGATGATTCAAGCTTTTTTCGCCGTAGAGTAAGCGAAATCCTTGAGCAAGATAGCGATATACAAGTTATAGGCTTTGCTGTTAATGGCAGAGAGGCTGTTGAGAAAGCAGCTCAATTGCGTCCTGACATGATCACCATGGATGTCGAAATGCCTGTACTTGATGGTATTAGCGCAGTTAAAGAGATAATGGCGAGTAACCCAACTCCTATCTTAATGTTTTCATCACTTACACGTGATGGTGCAGCAGCAACGTTTGATGCGTTAGATGCTGGCGCAATGGATTTTTTACCGAAAAAATTTGAAGATATTGCGCGTAATAATGAAGATGCAATTAAGCTTTTGCAAAGTAAAGTAAAAGATATAGGACGAAGACGTTTACCGCGAACATTTAGAGCGGCAACACCAGTTAAACCATCCATTTCAACTAAACCAACAAGTTCACTTTCGCAAAGAGCAAGCACATCAACAACTCAAATCAAGCAGCCTGATAGAAGCTTTCAAAGAGCTGCGCCTGCTGCATCGACAAGTTCAAATGTTGCCTCAATGCGAGCAAGTGGAAAACAATATCAACTTTTAGCTATTGGTACTTCTACAGGTGGTCCTGTTGCTTTGCAAACTATATTGACTCAATTGCCTGCTAATTTTCCTCACCCTATTTTACTTATTCAGCACATGCCAGCTGCATTTACGCCCGCGTTTGCAGCGCGCTTAAACGGTTTGTGCCAAATAAAAGTGAAAGAAGCACAACAAGGCGATCGTTTACAACCAGGAACTGCTTATTTAGCGCCTGGCGGGCAGCAGATGATGGTAGAGGGGCGTGGAGCAAATAGAACGCTGCGCGTATTTGAAGATCATAGCGAGAGAATAAGTTATAAACCAAGCGTAGATGTAACGTTTGCTAGTGCAGCTAAAACGTATCAAGGCGATGTACTTGCTATTGTTTTAACAGGTATGGGCGCTGATGGTCGTGATGGTGCAAGAATGTTAAAACAAACGGGGGCAACTATTTGGGCACAGGATGAGAAAAGCTGTGTCGTTTATGGAATGCCCCAAGCAATTGCTAATGCGGGGCTTTCAAGTGAAAGCTTAGCATTGAGCGATGTTGCAGCACGTATAATGAGAGAGGTAGGTTGTGGATAAACTCTCAATATTTGGACTATTGGTAGCACTTGGTGCAATAGGTTTAGGCTATTCTTTAGAAGGCGGTGTTGTTTCAGCTTTATTTAATGGCCCTGCGCTTATTATTGTACTTGGTGGCACGCTTGGCGCTGTTATGTTGCAAACCTCTGCTAGCACATTCAAAAAAATGCTAAATATGAGCTCGTGGGTTTTTGTTGCACCACAATACGATATTGAAGACGCAATAGAGCAAGTTAAACGATGGTCTCATAAAGCACGTCAAGAAGGTTACTTAGCGCTTGAGAATGAAGCTTTAGCTCACCCAGATGCGTATGCAGCAAAAGGTTTAAGCTTACTTGTCGATGGCTGCTCAGAGCAAAAACTACGAGACACGCTTGAAATTGATTTACTGCTAGAACGCGATCGTTTGCTTGAAGCCGCGCGTGTTTATGAAGCAATGGGGGGTTACAGCCCTACCATTGGTATTTTAGGTGCGGTGCTTGGCTTAATACAGGCAATGTCGTTTATTACCGATCCACAAATGCTTGGCGCCGGCGTTGCAACGGCATTTATTGCGACCATTTATGGTGTTGGTTTAGCTAATTTATTGTTTTTACCTATGGCAAATAAGTTAAAACAGCGTGTAGAGCAAAAAATGCTTTACCATGAAATGCTTGCTGAAGGCGTTATTGCAATAAGCATAGGTGAAAGCCCAGTAAATATAGAATTAAAGCTTGAAGCCTATCGTGTAGAGCGCCCTAATTTAGTGGACGAATAACATGTTACGCCGACGACTTCGTCACTCTGCTGCTAAAAGTCAACATACCGAACGTTGGCTTGTATCGTATGCCGATTACATGACTATTATGTTTGCTTTTTTTGTGGTTCTGTATGCGATAGCGATTAATAAAGAAGAACAATTCCAAATATTGTCAGATTCCCTTGAACAGGTTTTTGATAAGTCAGCTCGCCAATACTCCCAGCAAGGTGAAGGTGTCAACGGTAATGGAATATTGACAGATAGAGTGACACCTGAACAAGAAGTTCTTTATGGCGAAAGTATATTAAAAGAAGAGCAAGGTCCTGAGCTACTCGACGGCCAAAGTGATACAAGCAATATCCAGCAAAAGTATTTAGGCAAACCTCTTGATAGTTTATTAATTAAATTACAGTCAGCGCTTATTGATGAAATCCGTGATGGAGAAGCCAGTTTAGAGCTTAACCAAGATTGGCTGATTATAGAGCTAAGCTCAGGTATGTTATTTTCAAGCGGTAGTTCAGTTGCACACTCTCGAGCAAAGCAGGTCGTCAAGATTGTTAAAGATATTATTGCACCAGTAGATAACTATGTAAGAGTACGAGGTTATACTGATGATGAAAGTATTCGTAATGAGATATTTCGTTCGAACTGGGAGCTGTCGGTAGCTAGAGCCACGTCAATTTTAGTAGAGCTGGAAGCATTAGGCATTAATTCAGCTAGAATGGCGATAGAAGGTTATGGCCAATATTCACCTTTTGCAAGTAACGATACAGAACAAGGGCGCGCAGAAAATCGTAAAGTTGTTATCGCACTTTCTAAGTATGGATTACCGCCAAAACAAGAGGTTAAAAGTGACGGGCAAGCTGATGAGCCTGCAGTGATTGAACCTGAAATTGAACTTCCTTCAGATGACGATACAATAAAAATAATTCGTTTGCCTCATGGTGGTATTCGCATAACAACGCGCAATGAACAGTAATTAGGATGTAATGTGAAGATTTGGACTGTCGCTAATCAAAAAGGAGGGGTTGGTAAAACAACAACCGCAGTGAGCCTTGCCGGTATTTTGGCATTACAAGGTAAACGTGTATTGCTTATAGATACAGACCCTCATGCGTCACTCACTTATTACTTTGGCATTGACTCAGAGGATTTAGAAGTCAGTGTGTACGATATTTTTGCCCGTGGTACAAGTATGCAAAGTGAAGAGATACTCCAAGCTTTGTGTCCATCAACACTTCAAAACTTGGATATTTTACCTGCGACTATGGCAATAGCTACGCTTGATCGAAGTATGGGTAATAAAACAGGGATGGGGTTAATACTAAAAAAAGCGCTTGCAAAAATTAGCGAACATTACGATTATGCCATTTTAGATTGCCCTCCAGTTTTAGGGGTGTTAATGGTCAATGCGCTTGCAGCAAGTGAGCGAATTTTAGTGCCAGTGCAAACGGAGTTTTTAGCACTCAAAGGGCTTGATAGAATGATGCGTACTATGGATTTGATGCAATCCTCTCAAGCAAAAGATTATCAATATACTATAATTCCTACCATGTACGACAAACGTACTAAAGCATCGTTAGAAGCATACAAAACATTGCAAAGTACATATGGTGATAAAGTTTGGCCAGGTGTGATACCGGTGGATACCAAATTTAGAGATGCAAGCTTTGCACAAAAAGTACCTGTAGAGTATTGTCCTCGCTCGCGCGGTGTATACGCATATAAAGCACTGCTAGAATATTTAATTGAACAAGGTTAATGAATGAGTAAGCAATTGTTTGCTAATGAAAAAGTAATGAAACAATACCTCGGGGCTTTGTTATGTGAAGATGAGCCTGTAGATAACCTTGAGCCAGTTGCAAAATTACTTGAGCAAATCCCAGATGATTCACAACAGCATATTCATTCAAAACCTAAAGAACAATTAAAAGCAGCAGAGAGTACATTTGATAATGACTTGCTCAATGTTGAAATTGAGCCAATAGCTGAGCCAGCGTTTGAAACTGAAAAAGTTAATGAAGTGGTTGACGAGGAAGTAATAGCACCTGCAATTACTACTATAGAAAAGCCAGAGCTGGAGATTGTAACTACTAGCCAATCAGACTATTTTGATGGTGAATTTCAGGCATTGTTTTTTGAAGTTGCTGGCTTGACCTTGGCTGTGCCATTAAAAGCACTTGGTGGAATACATCAATTAGGTGAAGTAAATCATTTGTTTGGTAAGCCGAAATGGTTTAAAGGCGTTATGCTCAACAGAGAAGAAAAGCTTAATGTTGTTGATACTGCGCGTTGGGTTATGCCAGAAAAATATGATGATAAATTAGAGGCATCTTTAGATTATCAATATTTGATTACACTAGGTGATAGCCAGTGGGGTTTATTAGCTGAAAAGTTGATAAATAACATTACATTGAGTAAAGAAGATGTAAAATGGCGTACAAATAAAAGCAAGCGCCCATGGCTTGCTGGCGTTATAAAAGAAAAAATGTGTGCTTTGATAGACGTAGATAATTTAAATATATTATTAGAGAAAGGCTTAGATAGCCGTCAGTAGTAATGACCATTACGGGGTAATAGCATGAATCAAGATAAATTACTGTCAGCAAATAAAAACGCAGATAATAACGATGAAATTTTACAGTGGGTTACGTTTAAGCTAGAGGAAGAAACCTACGGCGTAAATGTAATGCAAGTACAAGAAATACTTCGTTATACAGAGATAGCTCCTGTACCAGGTGCACCTTCATATGTGATTGGTATTATTAACTTACGCGGCAACGTTGTTACCGTTATTGATACTCGCGCACGTTTTGGTTTGCTAGCTGCTGATGCAACTGACAACTCTCGCATCTTAATTATTGAAGCAGAAGAGCAAGTTATTGGTATTTTAGCCGACAGCGTATCGGAAGTGGTTTACTTGCGCAGCTCTGAAATCGACAGTGCGCCAAATGTTGGTACTGAAGAAAGCGCTAAGTTTATTCAAGGTGTTTGTAACCGCGATAATGAATTACTGATTTTGGTTGATTTAAATAAGTTACTCAGTGATGACGAATGGGATGAGTTAAGCGATATATAAGCTTTACCAAATAAATTATGGTGTTACTTAGTATAGCTATATCAGCGTTAGCGGTAGGACTTATATCGCTGGCGTTAATTATTGCATTAAAAAATAAACACGCGAATGAAATTAATGCTGTATCGCAGCAGCTTAAAGATAGCTCTGAGCAGACTCATATTTTGCGCAGTGAGATTTCGGAGATTAGAACCGGGCTCTTAAGTATTGGTAAGCGAGTGCTTGAAGTCGAACAACAAAATCAAGATTTAATGCAACAGCAAGCGGCGCAAAAATACGATGACCCTGATGCTAAAATTTACTCTCGTGCTGTAAAAATGGTTGAGTTAGGTGCAGACCTTGATGAAGTAATACGCGAGTGCGAACTACCACGAGCAGAAGCCGAATTACTATTTTCATTACATAAACAAAAAGGTGCTTAGCGCCTTTTTTTATGTGCGGATAAATTCGCTCAAGCCTTAATATTTAACTTACCTTGAAAATCCTGCCAACCTGGCGGAAATTGACCTCTTAATACATACGAAAACGCAATAAGCTCTGCAATAACATAATAAAGCTCTTTAGGAATTTCTTCTCCTAACTCTAAATGCGACAACGTTTTAGCAAGTGCTGCATCTTCGTGGATCATAATTCCTTTTAGTTTAGCCGCTGCTATTATTTCATCAGCTAATTCACCAAACCCCTTAACACTTACAGTGGGTGTGTTACCAGCTTCGTACAAAAGCCCAATGGCTGATTTATTAATCGGTGTATCACTCATAGCTAAACCTTAATATTAATAATTGCGTGAGATTTATAGAATGCCTGATTGTTGGCATCGCCTCGCCTTAAATTGAGCTCGCCAACTTGTAAGCCATGTTTAGCTAGTTTTGATCTTAAATTATCTAAGTGAGGGTGAGCAATTGCACTTACTTCTTGGCTCGAGGCTAATAGCTGGCAATCGAGTGCTTTATCCATTAACTCAGCAGTAATTTGTAGCTGCCCAAGTTGGGCATAATCAAAGTTTAATCTGACAAACCATACATTTTTATCTTCTAATTTACCGGCGCTTGGCTTTTTATACTGTCCAAGTGTTATTTCTGTTTGAGCTGCTTCTGGAGGTAATCTCATCGGTAATAAAAATTGTGCAAGCGTGTTTGTGTCTGGCTGTTGATTTGGTGTTGAGACACTCACTTGGGTAAGTGTGTTTTTAACGTGTACGATTTCGCTGGCCAAAGCTTGTACTTGAGCTTGTTGAAGCTGTTCAAGCATTTTTGCTCCCGTGTTACCCATTTTAAAAGTAGGTATAAGTACTTGTAAGAGAGCATCTAAGCCAGTTTGATTATTAAAACTGATAGGCGTTACTGATTGGCTAATGAGAGGCGCAGCTAAAATACTCACAGCCACCTGTTCAAGCCCTTTAGTGAAACTACTTTGCAGCATATCACCCGCTAGTTGAGTGGGCTGTAAAGTAGCAAGTATCTCACGCTGTATGGTTGCAGGGTTTATGTTATTACTTGAAACCATACGGTTAAATGCCTGATTAATTAAGCGAGTTAAATCAGGGGTGTCTTTTGTTGCCTTATCTGTAATATCAGTAATTTGACTGCTTAAAAGTTGTTTATTGTAAGCCAGCCTATCTGTAGGGGTTGTGGCATCAGGAAGCTTTAATAATGTACTTAATAGTTTTGCTTCTATTGGTTGTAGCATTTGACTACGAGAGGGTGCATTAGATAACGGCTCAGTTAACAAGGTAATGCTTTTAGAGTTCACTGTGCTTGTGTTGTTTTGATTGTTATCGTTTATTGCAAGCTGTGCTGAGGAGGTGGTAAGTCCCTTAGTGACTACTTCATTGGTAGGGTTAACCAAGGCGTTCGGTTTACTGTTTTCACTAGTAATAAGGGGTTTTAATTGGCTTGCTTTTAAATCACTTAGCTTAGCGCTCGCCACTTCACCTGAGGTAGTATTATTTGTTATTGGCGTGTAGGTTGTTGCTGTGTTTGCAGGTGTTTGCCAAACACTAACACTTCCTTTTACTAGTTGCGTTAATTGTACAATCGGCGGGAGCCTTGAAAAGTGCTCTGGCAAAATATTGCTCGTATTGTTATTTAACGCAGTACTCACACTTTGAGTAATGTTAACTCTATTTAGCGGTGATTCACTCAGTTGTATAGCTAAAGACGTTTTTTGTTGCGCGGGCGAAGTTGATAGCTGCGTTAACTCAGATTTACTTATTGTAGCAAAAGGTTTATTTTCAAAATATTTAACCGCATCATTAATTCGCGTTTTTAAATCACTAAAACTATTTTGTAGCCACGATTTTATTGGACTATTTAGGGTCAATAATGGATTTACTTTAATATTACTCGCAGAAACGGCTACTTCAGGTGCATTGCTTTTTTGCGCTAAAAGTAACTCGTTAAATGGTTTTGAGAATGAGTTGTTAAGCGTTACTTTTATATTGTTTGTATCGGTTTTAATAAATAATTTATCTGCCTGGTTGACTAAATTTACTTTAATAGGTGTATTCGGTAGTTCGGCAAGTTGTTGATTAGTGATAGTTGTTGTAAATGAACCTGACTTTTGAGGATGAGTTAAAATAGCCAGTTTTGGTGTTACTTGAAGCTGTGCACTGGGTAACAAGGCCGCGAGTAAATTAGTAAGTTTAGTTTGGCTAAGTGGTTGCGAGTGAACCGTATCAGCAAAGCGGTTAATAATATTAATCTGCGCGCCTTTATTAGTCGTACTAACAACTACTTTTAAGGGCTGTTCAGTTGTAAGTAACTGGGCTACGTCTTTATTTATGGCAATACTTGCGTTGAGTTTATCAATAACTAACTTGGGAGAAGGGGATACAGCAACTTGTACATCCATTGGTTGGCTTTGTACCTCAGTGCCCGTGCTTACATAATTTAACAAGCGCTGCAATTGTACTGGCTGATTTAAAGTAAGGGTTGTACTGTTTGGCGAGATGTTGAGCTGCTTACCATCAGGGCTGATCTGTATGTTAGCACTGACTATTTTTTGCAGGTTTTGTGGTGCGCTTGTAGTGCCAAGCCTTAATGTTTGCCAATGCTTATCAATAAATACATCAAGCGTAATCGAGTCTTTCGAAAATTGGATGTTTTTAGCCGCAAGTACCTCACTAGGTAACTGTGGTAACTCATTGGTCTGGCTGTGAGCAGATTGATTGATAACCAATGAGTTAGATAATGTTATTTGCGTTGGTGTATTCATTATTTTAAATCAAGTTTTTGTTAATCGATTATAAAGCAATATTCGTATTACCCTATCATTATGGTAGACTAACGCCTAATTTTTGGCAGAGAGAATCGTCATCTTGTTACACATTAAGTCCGTCACCTGCATCAAGCAAGATCGTTGTTTGTTTGCGGATCTTAATTTTAGCCTTAATAGCGGTCAAATCATGCAATTAGCGGGTCCTAATGGGGCTGGTAAAACATCGCTACTGCGTATTATTGCTGGCTTTTCTGTGCCTGATGAAGGGTCTGTTCTGTTCCAAGATCAACCTATATCTAAGTACTATGAAGAGTATGCCAGAGATCTGCTTTTTATAGGGCATAAAACAGGTGTAAGTACTCAGCTTAGTGCAGTTGAAAATGTTCGCCACTGGTTACAAATTAATGGCTACATAAATGAGCCTGATTTATATCCTATTTTAGCGCAACTTGGCCTTGTTGGACTTGAAGATGTACCCGTTAGAATGCTATCTGCTGGACAACAACGACGTGTAGCGCTTGTTAGGCTTTGGTTAAGTGATGCTAAATTATGGGTACTTGATGAGCCATTTACCGCGCTTGATAAAAGCGGTGTCGCCTTTTTACAGCAGCGATTTACTGAACACTTACAAAGCGGTGGTGCCATTTTATTAACGACCCACCAAGACTTAACGACCCACTTTAGTAACTTACAAACGGTTACACTGGAGTATCGCCACTAATGACTCGTCAACACTCTTATTGGTTGCTATTTAGTGCGGTATTTACCAAAGATGTAAAACTTGCGTTTCGCCAGCGCGCCGAAATTGTAAATCCTATTTTATTCTTCTTAATTGTAATTTCATTATTTCCGTTAGCAATAGGGCCTGAGCCCGGTCTACTTGCGAGAATGGCGCCAGGTATTATTTGGGTTGCCGCATTACTCTCTACCATGTTGGGTTTAGATAAGTTGTTTAGGGATGATTTTAACGATGGCTCGTTGGAGCAGTTAATTGCATCCTCTTATCCATTATCGCTAACCGTACTTGCTAAAGTGGCTGCTCATTGGGTGGTAACAGGTTTACCGCTTGTATTAATGACCCCGCTATTTGCATTGTTGTTAAACCTAGAAAGTACGGCGTTAACAGCGACTGTTTTAACATTATTATTAGGCACTCCACTATTGAGCTTTATTGGCGCAATAGGCGCAGGGCTTACTGTAGGATTACAAAAAGGGGGTATTTTGATGAGTTTACTGGTACTGCCTTTGTATATTCCTGTTTTGATTTTTGCAACGTCGGCTATCGATACCAGTACAATGTCACTGGATTATAGTGGGCAGCTTGCCATCCTTGGTGCAATGTTACTTATTGCTATTATTAGCGCACCAATTGCCATATCGTCAGCTTTAAAAGTGAGTGTAAGTTAATGTGGAAGTGGTTACATCCCTATGCTAAAGCAGAGCGTGCATACCAGTTATGCAATACGTTACTGCCTTATTTTGCCGTAGTTACCGTAGTTAGTATGATTGTTGGATGGGTATGGGGGCTTGGTTTTGCACCTGCCGATTACCAACAAAAAGACAGCTACCGTATCATTTTTATTCATGTGCCTTCTGCCATTTTATCTATGGGTGCTTACTCCTCAATGGCCATTGCCGCCATTGTTGCACTTGTATGGCAGCTACGAAATGCCGAGCTTGCTGTTATTGCTATTGCGCCTGTTGGTGCATGTATTACTGCTATAGCGCTAATTACTGGCGCTGCATGGGGTAAGCCTATGTGGGGTGCTTGGTGGGTATGGGATGCACGTTTAACGTCTGAGCTTATTTTATTATTTTTATATCTTGGCGTGCTTTCGCTTTACCATGCATTTGAAGATAAGAAGTCAGCAGGGCGTGCGGCTTCTATTTTAGCAATTGTTGGCGTAATTAATTTACCTATTATTCATTACTCTGTTGAGTGGTGGAATACGTTACACCAAGGTGCAAGCATTACAAAGCTAGATACAAAAGCAATAGATCCAAGTATGTTTTGGCCTCTTATGGTTAATATTTTAGCCTTTGCTGCTTTTGTTGGAACAGTGACTTTAATTCGTCTTAAAAATGAAATTTTGCAACGAGAAAAGCACCGACCGTGGGTTCGCTCGTTGTTAAATAAGGGGTAATTATGCAGTTTGACTCTTTTTCTGATTTTATTGCAATGGGAGGTTATGGATTTTATGTCTGGCTTTCTTTTGGTACATGCGCACTTATTTTACTCGGTATTTTAGTGAACTCTTTGAGAGACACCAAACGTATTATGGCTTCAGTGGAGCAACAAATAATACGTGAAGCGCGAATTAAAAAAGCTAAGCAGGAACAAATCTCATGAATCCAAGACGTAAAAAGCGCCTATTGGTAATTATTGCCGTACTGTTTGGTATTGGTGGGTCAATTGGTTTAGTGCTTTATGCACTGCAAGAAAATATTAATCTTTTTTATACGCCAAGCGAATTAATTGATGGCAAAGGCCCTAACAAAGAAAAACCACATATAGGTCAAAAGTTACGTATTGGCGGCATGGTTGTGCCAGGCACGGTTGAGCGTAATGAACAAAGCTTACAAGTAAGCTTTAAGCTAATAGATACAGGTCCATTAGTGACTGTGCGTTATCAAGGCATATTGCCAGACTTGTTTCGTGAGGGGCAAGGCATTGTAGCGCAGGGCGTATTAGTCGAGCCTAATGTTATTGAAGCATTTGAAGTACTAGCAAAGCATGACGAAGAATATATGCCAGCAGAAGTTGCAGAGGCAGTTAAAGGTATTAAGCACGAAAAACCAAAATACAACTTAGATAGTGGTAATTAGCTATGATCCCAGAAATTGGTTATTTTTCTTTAACGCTTGCCATGGTGCTAAGCGTTTTACTGTGTATTTTTCCTCTTTGGGGCGCGCATACTGGTAATCTTCGGTTAATGCGTGCGGCTCCATCTTTAGCAATAGGCCAGTTTGCTTTTGTACTAATCTCTTTTGCTGCACTTATTTATGCAAGTTTAACAGACGACTTTACCGTATCTTACGTAGCGTATCATTCAAGTAGTACGCTGCCTTGGTACTATAAAATCACCTCTACGTGGGGCGGTCATGAAGGTGCTATTTTATTATGGTTAGTAATGCAAGCGGGTTGGACTGCTGCTGTAGCAGCGCGTTCTAAATCATTACCTTGGGTATTACGTGCTCGCGTACTGGGTGTACTTGGTTTTTTAGGTGTAGGTTTTATGATGTACACCTTACTGCTTTCAAGCCCGTTTGAGCGCCTACTTCCTTATTTTCCGGTAGAAGGGCGTGACTTGAATCCGCTGCTTCAAGATCCAGGTATGATTATTCATCCACCATTACTGTACATGGGTTATGTGGGGCTGTCGGTTGCTTTCTCTTTTGCTATAGCGGCATTGTTAACAGGTAAACTTGATAACACATGGGCTAAGTGGTCACGCCCGTGGACGATGACTGCGTGGGGTTTCTTAGGTTTAGGCCTTACTATTGGTAGCTGGTGGGCGTATTCAGAACTAGGCTGGGGCGGCTGGTGGTTTTGGGATCCAGTAGAAAACGCAGCGCTTATGCCTTGGCTTGTTGCAACCGCATTACTGCATTCATTAAGTGTGACAGAAAAGCGCGGTATATTTAAATCATGGACAGTATTACTCGCAATTGCAGCATTCTCTTTAAGTTTACTAGGTACGTTTATTGTACGCTCGGGTATTATTGTATCGGTACATGCGTTTGCTACAGACCCCGATAGAGGCTTATTTATACTCGCCTTTTTAGGCATAGTGGTCGGTGGTGGCTTGGCTTTATATGCAATGCGTGTGTCACAAGTTCACAGTGAAGGACGATACAAGCTGGTATCGCGCGAAGTGGCCTTATGGCTCAATAATATATTTTTAGTTGTTGCTACATTAATTGTTATGTTAGGTACATTGTTGCCAATGGTTCATAAAGAAATGGGCTTAGGTAGCATTTCTATTGGCGAACCGTTTTTTAATAAGATGTTTGCAATAATTTTAGTACCATTTGCTATTTTGATGGGTATCGGACCACTTTTACGTTGGAAGCAAAACAAGTGGGCTTTTTTGCAAAACAAAATATTAATGGGCGTATTAGCAAGTGTTGTGATTACCTGCGCTTGGTTATTCTCAAGTTACGATTTAGTAAAACCACTTACGTTATTAGCGACAACACTGGCGGTTTGGATTGCAATATCAACAGGGATTGATATTTACACCAAAGCAGCTGTGCACGGGAGCTTAAAAGAAGGCTTAAAACGCTTTACTGTAAGTTACTGGGCTATGGTACTTGGGCATATTGGTATTGCATTTATTATTGCGGGCGTAACACTTACCTCTGCTTATTCAGTAGAGCGAGATGTATCGATGAAACCGGGTGAAATAGCACAGCTTAATGAGTATGAATATCGCTTTGATGGCGTTAAAACTATTCGTGGGCCAAACTACAGCGGTCATGCGGGCGTTGTATCTGTGCTTAAAAATAATGAGCTAGTAACACGTTTACACGCTGAAAAACGTAAATATGACATTGGTATGCAGTTTATGACTGAGGCGGCAATAGATGCCGGTTTTAAACGTGATTTATATTTAGCATTAGGTGAGCAATTAAGTGGTGATGCATGGTCACTTCGCATTTATCATAAACCATTTGTACGCTGGATATGGATTGGTGGCGTGCTTATGTCATTTGCAGGTTTCATGATTTTGTTTGATAAACGTTACCGTACATCAGCTAAAACAGCCCGTAAAGATGTACCGGAGAGTGTTTTATGAACCGTAAAATTTTAGCTATTGCGCCGCTTTTAGTGTTTGCTTTTGTGTGTGTATTTTTATACCAAGGTCTTTTTGCCAACCCTCGTGAAATTCAAACAGGGCGGATAGGTCAAGAAATGCCAGCGTTTAATTTACCTGATTTAATGCAAGACAATAAGCAGTGGACCAACGAGTCGTTAAAAGGTGAAGTTTACTTATTAAATGTATGGGGTACGTGGTGCCCAACATGTTTAGTCGAACTTGGTTATTTAACTAAGTTACGTGAGCAAGGCGTTAAAATTATTGGACTATATTACGTACAAGGTTACGACTCTGATTTTGATGGCCCGTTTGATATGCAATCACTTCGCAGCGAAGTCACTGATATGCTGCAACGTGCAGGTGACCCTTACCAATTTAATATTTTAGATTTACACCGTACTTTGTCTTTGGATTTAGGCGTGTCGGGTGCGCCAGAAACTTTTTTAGTCGATAAAAACGGCACTATTTTGTTACATCACACCGGTGATATAAATCCGCGAGTATGGCGAGCTAAATTTGCGCCAATTATGCAGGAGCTTAAATAATGAAGTGGTTACTACTTACGCTTAGCCTTTTTGTAAGCATGGGTGCGTTTGCACAGCAAGATCGCTATCAATTTGATAACAACAAACAAGCAATATTGTTTGAAGAGTTAACCAAAGAGCTACGTTGCCCTAAGTGTCAAAATCAAAACATTGCGGACTCCGACGCTGTTGTTGCTAAAGACTTGCGCGATAAAGTACTCGTATTGGTTAAAGAAGGTAAAAGTAAAGACGAAGTGATTGATTATATGATTGACCGCTTTGGCTATTTTGTTCATTACGACCCACCTGTTACACCCGCTACTTTAGTGCTGTGGGTACTACCTGTGTTAATTGTAATTGTTGGCTTTGGTTTTATTGTTATTCGCCAACGAAAAGCATCAGTAAAACAAACATGGAGCAGCGACGATGAAATGCTGCTAGCGAAGCTAATTGAACAAAATAAACGTCAGGAGCAAAGCTAAATGATTTTAATGTGGGCGTGTTTTGCCTTACTCACACTGGTTGCTCTTAGCTTTGTTATGATACCTTTTTTAAAAAAAGAGCGTGTTCAAACGATTACTCATAACGCCAATGCTGAATTAATTAGTATTTATGAGCAGCGTTTAGTCGATTTGCAAACTGATTTAGATAATCAACGCATTGATAGCGTAAACCACGCAGAATCAATTGTTGAATTAAAACGTCGCTTATTGAACGAGCTATCACCAGAGAAATCACTTAACAGCAAAGGTAATAACCGTATTTTTGCTTTAACAGGCGGTGCATTTGTTCTTGCACTTACAGGGATTTTTTATAGTTTTACAGGCAGTCAGCAGCAAATTTCGGCTTGGCATGACGCAATGGATAATTTAGCTGATTATGGCGAGCGTGCTGTAATGCAAAAAGGTGAGCCGCTTAGTCAAAATGAGCTGCAGGCTTTTGCATTGGCGCTTCGTACTAAACTTAGCCGCTCTGGCGATGATGAAGTTGCTTGGATGCTACTTGGTCGAGTGGCTATGTCGCTTAATGAATTTGACATGGCGCAGCAGTCATTTGATAAAGCACTACGTATGAACCCTGATAATATGCAGGTTCTTATTAGTTACAGTCAGGTTTTATTACTTGAAGGTAGCGAAGCTAATATGACTCGCGCGGCAGGTATGCTTTCAAAAGTGCTAAACGTTGAGCCTACTAATTTAGATGCTATTTCGTTACTAGCCCTGATAGCGTATGAACGTAAAGATTGGCCGCAAGCTAAAACTGCATTTGAAGTTTTATTGGCGAGCATGGAAAAAAATGATTCACGTTATAACATGATCTCCGAACGTATTGCTGATATTGAGCAACAAATGCAAAGTGAAGGCTCAGTTATGCCAGTTACTACTACAACGGGTGCTATTGCAGTTACAGTCGACATTGCAAAAGAGCTTATTGATAAACAGCCAAAAGACGGTATTTTGTTTATATTTGCAAAAGCTGCAACTGGCTCACCTATGCCATTAGCTGCTGTTAAGCTGACTAAATATTCATTTCCAATTACAGTTGAGTTGAGTGATAGTAGTGCAATGGTTGCAGGGCTTAACTTATCTAGTGCAGAAAATATTATTATTTCGGCGCGTATTTCTATCGATGACTCTGTTATGCCAAGCTCTGGTGAGCTAGAAGGTCATTCACAGGCGTTAAAGCGTGAAAGTGTAAGTGACTACCAACTTCAAATTGATACATTAATACCTTAAGGACGTTAGATGTTAAAACACAGTTTTACTTTTTTATGTTTATTGATACTAGCCGGCTGTGCTCAAGTACCTCAAAGCAAAGTAGATGACAGAGATCCGCTGCAAAGTATTAATCGTCCATTATATGACTTTAATATGGATGTACTGGATGCTTATTTATTGCGCCCAGTTGCTGTAGGTTATGTTGAAGTAACGCCTGTACCGGTAAGAAACGGTATTGTTAATTTTACAGGTAATATCACCGCACCTGTAGATATGATCAATGCGGGTTTGCAAGGTAAACCGGGTAATGCAAGTGTGAGCTTAGCACGCTTTTTAGTTAACTCTACTGTCGGTCTGTTTGGTATCTTTGATGTTGCAAGCTCACTAGGTCTTGAAATAGTCGATGAAGACTTTGGACAAACGTTGGGTGTATGGGGCGTAGGTGATGGCGCCTATTTAATGCTACCAGGTATGGGGCCAACAACAGCACGTAACCTGACCGGTGATGTAGTCGATAACTTTGTATTACCTGAAGTTGCGCTAACGACTCCACAAACTATTTTAGTATTTGTTTTAAAAGCAGTTGAGGCGCGTGCAGCTTTAATACCACAAGAAGGGCTATTAAATGATTCACTTGATCCGTACTTATTTGTAAAAGATATTTACTTCCAGCGTCAAATTTATGAGCTGTACGATGGCAATCCACCAGTTAAAGAAGAGCCAGCTGATTTTGATGAAGACTTTTTAGAAAGTTTATAATTGAAGCCACTAATAAAAACGCCAGCTAAATGCTGGCGTTTTTATTTACTGTTTATATAGAATCTGAACTTTGGCTAGAGAAAAATAAACTTAGATATCATTATAATTCAATATATTAGTAAATGTTTTAACCAGAGTTCGGGTTACTTATTTTTCGTTAACTATTAACTGCATTTGCTCATTAACCCAAGTCAGTGCTTCATGATAGGCATCAGGAACTTTTTCACCTAGGTTTAGCTCTTTCGTTAATTCGTTTGCGGCTGACCAGTTAGCTTGTTCATAATACTTAACTAAGTTTAAATATTTTGCCAGCAAGCCTTCATCGTTTAATAACGCTGCTTTTATGTCATTCGAAAGTGGAAGCTTTTTCATAACGCTTTCCATACTCTCATCTAAAATAGCATCCATAAGAGACATCATACCGGTTAAAAATGCCATGCCGGTATCTTTAAATTGTCCATGGGATATAGCGAGTAACTCACCAAAACGAGCGCGCGTAAGCGATAGCCTAATTAGCTCTATAGGTTTATCTGCTGATACTTGCGCTGCAAATAATAATGATAATAGTTTTTTAATTTCGTTAGCGCCAAGCACTATAAGGGCTTGCTTAATGGTACTTATTTCAGCACGCCTTGCAAAGGCAGCAGAATTTGAATACCTAAGTAATTTGTAAGATAGGTTTACATCACGCTCAAACACATCAGTGATTTTTTTAAGATCCATATCAACGCTTGATGTTTCGTAAAGTAATTCAGCTAATGCCATTTCTGAAGGCGGTAGAGCCTTACTTTGTACCATTTCAGGTTTTGAGAAGAAAAATCCTTGGAAATAATCAAAACCAAGCTCTAGAGCTTGTTGGTAAATTTCATAGGTTTCTACTTTTTCGGCAAGTAACTTAATATGCGAGTGCAGTTTTAAATCATTAAGAACCGTTTTTATTGTATCTATATCAGATGCTAAAAAGTCTATTTTAATAATATCAATAAATGGATAAAAGTGGCGCCAAACAGGCTGATGAATATAGTCATCAAGAGCAATAGTGTAACCTTTATCTTTTAGATCTTTCACTATGGCTAATAATCGCTTCCCAGGTTGCACAGTTTCAAGGATTTCTACAACTACAGTATCTTTGCCCAGTAGTGTTGGGTAGCCTTTTGATAGCGTTTCTAGGGTGAAATTTATATAGGCGGGTTTATTGTCGGTTAAATCTTCTAAGCCGAAATTAAACTGACTACCTTCAATTAGTCGTGTAGTTGCCTCGTCACCGTCTATATCGGGAAATACGTTATCAACGCCATCGCGAAATAAAAGTTCATATCCGATGAGCTTTTTATCTCTGTCTAAAATAGGTTGGCGTGCAGCGTAAAAATACATAAACAGTTCCGTAAGAGTAATCTAATTAGTTATTGTAATAATATATGGCAAAAGACTCAAAATAGCATTACGTATATTTGCTAGATTAATAAATTATCATTAAAAATTAAGGTCTTTCTAGTATTTAATTTATTATATTTCACCAATTCGCTTTAAAATTATTCAACATGAGTATTTTTGTATCAGGTGAGGGCAACAAGTTGGAGATTTTATTATCAAGCATGATATAGTCAGCGAGAATGGTTTTTACCCCAATAGTGTCTTAACTATAAAATTTTAAGAGTCATTATTTGGATTAAAGCCTATTATTAATAATTATGCGGAGGCTAATTTGGAAACAGGAATGATTATTTCACTAGCATTATATTTTATTGTAATGTTAGGTATCGGACTATATGCATATAAGCAATCTACTGACGATGTATCTGGTTACATGTTAGGTGGACGAAATCTATCTCCAAGTGTAGCTGCACTGTCTGCAGGTGCATCTGATATGAGTGGCTGGATTTTAATGGGCCTACCTGGTGCGATGTTTGTTACTGGTTTTAGTAGTACATGGATAGCAATTGGCTTGGTGATTGGTGCTTGGTTAAACTATCTGTTAGTTGCACCGAGATTACGTGTTTACACTGAAAAAGCAAATGACTCTATAACCATCCCAGACTACTTTTCAAATCGCTTCAATGATAAATCCAACCTATTACGTGTTGTATCAGCTGTGGTAATTATTGTTTTCTTTACTCTTTATACTTCATCTGGTGTTGTCGCTGGTGGTAAATTGTTTGAAAGCTCATTTGGTTTAACTTATGAAATGGGTTTATACATTACAACGGGCGTAGTTGTTTTATATACCTTGTTTGGTGGTTTTTTAGCTGTAAGCTTAACTGACTTTGTGCAAGGTTGTATTATGTTCATTGCACTTATTCTAGTACCAACGGTTGCATACTCTTTGCTTGAACAACCTTTAGAATCAACTTTACATAGCGTAAATCCAGATATGCTTAACTGGATTGGTGCAGGTTCTGCATTAGGTATTATTTCTGCAATGGCTTGGGGTTTAGGTTATTTTGGCCAACCACATATCATTGTTCGTTTTATGTCGGTACGTAGTGTTAAAGATATGCCTAAAGCACGCCGTATTGGTATGACATGGATGATTGTTGCTGCCATTGGTGCTGTTGGTACTGGTATATTTGGTGCAGCTTATACTTATGAGAACAACATTGTAGTTGAAGACCCTGAAACAATTTTCTTAATTCTTTCTGAGTTGCTGTTCCACCCACTTATTGCTGGCTTTTTACTTGCTGCAATTTTGGCTGCGATTATGAGTACTATCTCATCTCAATTATTGGTTAGTTCAAGTTCATTAACAGAAGATTTCTATAAAACATTCTTACGTAAAGATGCCAGTGATAAAGAGCTAGTTGCTGTTGGCCGTATAAGTGTTGCCGTAGTTGCTATGTTCGCTATTTATTTAGCTTACGACAGAGATAGCTCTATTTTAGACCTAGTAAGTAATGCGTGGGCTGGCTTTGGTGCTGCGTTTGGACCACTGGTATTGTTTAGCCTTTATTGGAAACGCATGAACTTTGCTGGTGCGTTAGCTGGTATGTTAGTAGGCGCATTTACTGTGCTAATTTGGATATATGGACCATTTACTATCAATGGTGAAAGCTTAAGTAGCTTTATGTACGAAATAGTACCGGGCTTTATTTTAGCGAGTATTGCAATTGTTGTTGTTAGCTTAGTAACAAAAGAGCCTGAGCAAAACATCACTGCTTTATTTGATGAAGTAGAAAAAGAGCTTTAATTAGCAATTACTACTTATTTTAAAGTGAGTAGTAATTAATACCAATCCGCAATAATACTTAATCATTTTGCGGGGCTAAACGTGTTGCTACCGGCGTTAAAAAATTCTCATTTAGTACAACTAAATATCGAATTTTTGCCTAGCTATCAACACGTTTTTCCACCCTAAAGAGATCATTTAATTAAGCGAATTAGTATAATAAAAAAGGGAGCAACTTAGTTGCTCCCTTTTTTATTTAGTTTGTCCCGTTCGAGGAGGGAACACTCTATGAATTAACTTACTTTTTTATCGTTGTTATCTTCAATTGATGCAACGTTATCTGACTTTTTACTTTTTGCTGGCGCTTTGGTAACAGCTGGATCTTTGCCACCTTTTAATATGGTCATAAAATCATCTTTGCTTTTCGCTATCTCTAAAGCAAGTGATTCAATTTGTTGCTCACTAAGCGGTACGTCTACCTTTTCTAGCATCAGCTCAAGTGATTCTGCTATATCGAGCATCTTGTCATAAGCATCAGCTTCTTTTTTGGTAGTAAACGTCATACGCTCGACTCCGTTTCGTTCTACAACATATTTAACAACAACAGCCATGATTTCTCCTGCAAAATTGCTTGGCACCGTGGTTTTTAAAAAACCATTAGATTACTGTTTTTATGTACAGTAATGGTTTGTAAGTAAATTTGCAAGCGCGAAGTATTAATTTTTAGGTGTCTTAAATTTGACAAAAAACGGTAACTTTACTTTAGTTAAGCAATCACTTTGTTGTACCAGCTGCATTTTCAGGATTTCGGATCATAGTGATAATGCGTTTAGGTACACTTTAAGTGATGAACTTTACAGTTCCTTATTTATTGATTTCCTGAGCAATACTCAAAATTAAGAAAAGAAGAATAAGGACAAGTTTAATGAAAACGTTAAAAAATTTACTCATCATAAGTTTATTATGTTTACTACCCGCGACTACCGCGTATGCACAATTATCAGAAGTAACTAAGCAAATGCCTCAAGCTGAGACAATTAGTATAAATAATGCTGATGCAGAGATGCTTGCTAAGTTACCTGGTATAGGTAAGAAAAAAGCGCAGGCAATTGTGGATTATCGTGAAGAAAATGGCGAATTTAAAAGCGTTAGTGATTTATCGCAAGTTAAAGGGATTGGCAAAAAGCTTTTAGCTAAATTAGAGGGGAAACTTACACTTTAATATTTCTAAATAGTAATCAGGGTGCTAGGCGCCCTGATTAAATTGTTTTAGCGCATCGCTTAAGTGCTTTTTAGCAAAGTTAATTTCAATAGGTGTAGTTAATAGTGGATAGCACAATCCGCCAAGTATCAAAAATGGTATTAATATCCAACCTTTAAATACAGTGAATATTAAAAATAGTGGGCTAAGTAATAGCAACTTTATAATACGCAATAGAACTTTATCAGTTGGCGATAGCTGACTTAATGCAAGCGCAATTACGTCTTGACGCTGGCGTACTTTTAAATGCTTAAGCTGGTCTAATTGGCTTGAAAAAAATGTAAACATATCAAATCGACTTTTTAATTGATAAACGGGCAATAATTATAATAAATAGCGTTAGTGAGAAAATCCCAAATATCACTTCCATCCAAGCAGGCATGCTCATGCCAACAAACTGCCAATCTATATTTCCACAATCCCCGGTAGCTTGAAAAAAGCTAGGTATCCATTCATGTAGTGGCATAAATGATGGGAAATTTGGTTCAAACTCGCAGCTAAATGCAAAAGGGTCTGTGGTGGTCTGCATATCAATATGTTCGCGAGCAATTAAGTATCCCCAAACACTCGATATTCCCCAAATAACATACGCTATCATACGCACAGTTTTACTTTGTGGTTTACTTGAGCCTACAATCCCTGCGCCTAATAACCCCAATACTGCAGTGCGTTGATATATACACATTATGCAAGGCGCTAACCCCATTTTGTATTGAAAGAAAAGAGCGGTAACTTCAAGTAAAAAAACGATAGCTGTAAATAAAAGCCACGGGGTTCGTTGGGTAGGTAATTGTGCAAGCCAGTTCATAAAAATTCCGCGTTTTAATAGGACGTTAGATTATGACGTAGGATAAAGTATGCAGCAACAAAAAGGAAAAAAAAGCTACCGAAGTCGCTTTTTATAAGATGAAATTAATGACTACTCAATTCAGCCTTAGCAAAGGTTAAATGACGTTCTATTATTTTCCCATCGATACATAAGCTCAGTTATATTGCTTACTTATACTAAGGTGATGCATCATCTAAAGAATTTTTATGGTTGCACTTTTTTGTACTTTTTCTTATGGCAAGTGCGGGATAAGTTAATTAAGCTCAGGCGCTGCGTAAATAAAAATATCTCCATAATAACAATGTACCTACAATGAATATTACTCTAGATATTCATGCATTGTAGCTAAATTAGAGAAACCCAAATTTAATTATTTATTAATTTTAAATTTCTACCCATTTGCTTTATTGATCATACATACATCACATAAGAATCTCACACACTGAAAAAGGCCAATTTATAGCTTTTAATTAGCCATGTGAGAATCTCACACCACGCATAACGTGAGATTTTTTTTAAATATACACGTATAAGTTGAGATTTTTTAGACGATATAGCGGTGACCTAATGTGCGTTCAGTTACTAATTATGAACCAAGCCCATGTTAGTTTCATATTTCGCAAACTTAACATCCTATAGGGATGTTCGAGGAACCTTATACAAAAGAGGTTTCATTAAAGACAATTTTTTTGATTAAGAATAATTGAAACTACTTAGCAGCAGTATTATACATTTCTGAATTTATTAGTGGTATGTTAGTAGCATATGGAGTTTTAAATACCAAAATGGTACCAACCATTTTTAAAGGGATATTACATGGAATTCATTTTTATAATCGCAGTTGTTATATTGATAATTTGGTTAATTACCAGTCCACGCTCAAATTCAAATAAAGCAAAATCTGGATCACTAGGTAATCCAAGCCCGAACATAAAAGACACTCTTGATAAGTCAGCCTCTAAGTCTTCTATATCTGATCTTCAAAATGACGAAAGCAGCCCAATAAAGTCTATTAAAATTAATAATGCATCAGTAAGTGTTGAGCTACACAAACAAACAAATGAATTAACAACTTCAAAGCAGCTTAGTCCAAAACCTCGCATCACTGTTGTTAATACACCTCCCACAATTATAGAGCGTGCCCATAGTTCGAGAAATTCTGAAGACGATTTAGCCACATTTAATATTTTTGAGAGTAATGTATCTGAAGACACCTATATCAATAAGGGTAAACAAGCTCAATGGTTAAGCAAGGGTCAAGAAGTTACTATTCACAGTCGAAAGTTAAAAGGGTTTCTGTACGTAGGTGGGGTGATGGAATCATTGGTTGGTTATCGCTCTGAACCAGCATTAATTTGTGCAGACTTACCAGTAATATCACCACGGACTAATTCAAACGAATTCCCAACTGATGAATCTTTAGGCTACTGGCCAAGCTACGGTTTATTATCTAAAGAGTCTAGAGGTGCCTACCTTGATTGGTTAGCAACCGATAGAAGTGCGGGCAACACCCCAATAGGCTTTGTATTTTTGTACTTTTACGGATTTGAAAGATTTGTTGTTGAGAATGGTCAAGATAATAAAATTGAAGAGGAACAATTTGAAGATATTTTTGATGAAGTACTTCGTTTACATAAAGTGTTTGCTTCAAATCGCTCTTTTGCTTGTTATTCAGCAAATCTCTTAGAGTTTATGTATTTAGTTAAACCTAAATTATTTGAATGTAGAAAGCATAAATTACCAAAGACACGTCATTCACTACTTTTTAAATTACGTCTTTCAGAGCAAATCGTTGCTACAGAAAGAGTGAGTGATGAGTTAGCACTTGAGTGGATTAAAAATACAGACCAATACAATTTAAAAACCGCAGCTAGGCGCTGCGATATAGAGTTTGATTCACTTTTTAAACTTTACTACAAGCAAAAATTCCCAGAGGGAATGCAAGTGAAGCCCAATAAAACCAAATTAAACGCAGAGTACTTTGCCGCCAGCGGTGGTATCCCTAGTATTAAAATTTTACTCGACGGTTTGCCTGATCCGAGCATATTAAAAGCACCTATAAAAAAGCTTATTCCAATAGCAGATAAAGTCACTGAGGAGCTAGCTAGTTATAGCCGTTATTTAGCTAAGGCTGATACAAGCAAAGATGATTTAGCTGCATTAATGCTGTTGCCTCGTGTCATTGCTAGCAGTCAACCGTCACCATTAATCGAAAAGTTTAAAGCGTGGGCTAAGGCCATCATTTTAGAAAATGATGGGGTAACAGATGTATCTGAATTTTGGTTGCAAACAGGCTTACCAACACCGAAAGCGATAAATAAAAAAGAAGGTGAGCTCATTTATAACTTAGCGAACTTTGCTGATATTGGTATTGCGCCTGACTTACGTTACCACCATACAAAACCCAAATTAGATGGCAAACTTGTACTATTTACTCCAGGGCATGAGGAAGAATTCGTCCCTAGTCATGCGTTTAACCAAGTGGGTGTCGCACTGCGTTTAGGTGCTATGGTTGCAAATATAGATGGGGTTGTGGATGAATCAGAAAGTTCTGAGCTAGAAAAGCTAATTGCTCATGATGAAAAATTAACGGATATAGAAAAGCGATCTCTAAAGGCTTATCTTACATGGCGACTAGTTACACCATCGGATAATACGGGTTTAAAAAATAGACTTAATAATTTAGGTGTAAAAGAAATAGAATTTGTGAAAAGGTTTATTCTGTCTATTGCGCTAGCAGATGGCAATGTCGATAACAGAGAAGTAAAGCAAATCGAAAAACTCTACACAAATTTAGGACTGGATAAAGAGTCTGTTACGAGTGATATTCATCAGCTTACTACAAGTAGTCACCAGCCAGCGCCACGTAGTCAAAGCTCATCAGAGTTTAGCTTAGATGAAACAATATTAGCCCTTCATGAAAGCCAAACAACAGAAGCTAAAAACATGCTGGAACAGATCTTTACCTCAGATGAAGATGAAAGCGATTATATTGAAGTCCCAGAGCTGACAAACGAAGTTGATGGATTAGATCAGGCTCATAGTCAGTTGTTTGAAAAGCTATGCGCTAAAGCGCAATGGGGTCGCGAAGAGGTAGCCCAAATGTGTAGTGAGCTAAAATTAATGGTCGATGGTGCTATAGAAACCATTAATGACTGGTCATTTGATTTAGTGGATGCACCAGTAATTGATGACGACGGTGATATATACATTGATGAAGAAATAGTCAAAGAGATAAGGGAGTTATAACAATGGCAGCAAAAAAAATTAGATCAAAAGAGCGCGATGCAATTATACAGTCTCTTAAATCGGGTGTTACCCCAAAAGTCGGCATACAGCATATACAAGTAGGTCGTGGTAATGAGCTTAAAGCGCTCATTAAAGATATCGACAGAGTGACAGAGGGCGGCTCTGCTTTTCGGTTAATTATTGGCGAATACGGCTCAGGTAAAACATTCTTTTTAAGTGTTGTAAGAGCGATCGCATTAGAGCGAAAGTTAGTTACTGTTAATGCAGATTTATCTCCCGATCGTCGTATTCATGCATCATCTGGACAAGCCAGAAACTTGTATTCTGAGTTAATGAGAAACATGTCTACTCGTAATAAGCCTGATGGTAATGCATTGACCAGTGTGGTTGAAAAGTTTATTACCGAGGCACGAAAAGAATCAGATAATACAAGCAAAGAAATAACCACAGTGATTCACGAAAGGCTCGCGTCTCTCTCTGAGCTTGTAGGTGGTTACGACTTTGCAAAAGTTATAGAAGCATACTGGACTGGCCATGAAACAGATAACGAGCAACTTAAGAACAACGCTGTAAAATGGTTAAGAGCAGAATATGCAACAAAAACAGATGCTCGCAAAGATCTTGGTATAAGAAGTATTATCTCAGATGCTTCGTTTTATGACTCTCTAAAGCTTATGAGTTTATTTGTAAGGCAAGCTGGCTACGAAGGGTTATTAGTTAACCTCGATGAAATGGTAAATTTATACAAACTCAATAGCACCCAAGCACGATTATCAAATTACGAGCAAATTCTTAGAATACTCAACGACTGCTTACAAGGATCGGCTGAGTACTTAGGGTTTTTACTCGGTGGTACACCCGAGTTTTTACTTGATCCAAGAAAAGGGTTATATAGCTATGAGGCGCTGCAATCTCGCCTAGCTGGCAACACATTTGCAAAACAAGCCGGTGTTATTGATTACTCATCCCCTGCATTACACTTGGCAAGTTTAACGCCAGAAGAGTTATTTATACTACTTAAAAACCTTAGACATGTTTTTGCATCAGGCGATGAATCGTTATATTTAGTACCTGACGAGTCCCTCAAAGCATTTTTAGTCCATTGCAGTAAAACAATTGGAGACGCTTACTTCAGAACGCCAAGAAATACGATCAAAGCGTTTTTAGATATGCTTGCCGTGATTGATCAAAATCCAAATATTTCGTGGGACAGCTTAATAAAAAATGTTGATATTGCAGAGGAAAAACCTTCCGATGTAGAGCTAGACATTGAATCTGAAGACGATGAGCTAGCTGACTTCAAATTATGATTGACGCACACGAAAAGCTCGATTTGCGCATTCAGCAGTGGATTTTTAAACAAGGCTGGGATCGGCTCAGAGAGATTCAATGTTTAGCAATTGACCCTATCCTATCAGGCAATACTGATGTGCTTATTAGTGCCTCTACTGCCGCAGGTAAAACCGAAGCATTTTTTTTACCTGCAATAAGTAGTATCGCAGATGAAGTAAGTGGTGTGGGCATTTTATATATCAGCCCACTAAAGGCGTTAATAAACGATCAAGACCGAAGGCTAGAAAGCTTGTCAGATTTGTTAAACATACAAGTTACACCTTGGCATGGTGATAGTCCTCAAAGTCGAAAAAATAAGCTGAAACGAAATCCATCAGGCATTATGTTAATAACGCCAGAGTCCCTAGAGTCATTATTAATAAGAGACAGTGGCTGGGTAAAGTCTGCTTTTCAGAATTTAAAGCACATAGTTATAGACGAATTTCACGCATTTATTGGCACAGAGCGAGGCCATCACTTGTTGAGCTTACTGCACCGCTTAGAACACCTTGTAGGCCGTATAAACTCACCAATACCCAGAACCGGCTTTAAGTGCCACTTTAGGTAACTTAGAAAGTGTCCCAGCATCTTTAAGACCTAATAAATCACTGTCTTGTAAAATAATAAAGCAAACGCAGTCTTCATCATCGTTAAAAATGCAAGTGAAGGGATATATTGAGAGCGCTGTTGTGGCAGATGAGACGGTTACTGCGGAGCAAACCGTATGTAACGATTTATATGGTCTTTGCCGTGGTGGAAACCACCTAGTGTTTGCAAATAGCAGAAGTCGCACCGAAAGTATTGCGACCACTCTTGCAGAGATGTGTGAGAGCAACACTGTGCCTAACGAGTTTTTTCCACATCACGGCTCGTTAGCCAAAGAAATGCGAGAATCACTTGAGGCTCGGCTTCAGCAAGATCAAATTCCCACGACAGCAGTGTGTACTATGACTTTGGAGTTAGGCATTGATATAGGCAAGGTTAACTCTGTCGTGCAAGTTACTGCGCCGCATTCTATTGCAAGTTTACGGCAGCGCATGGGTCGTTCAGGTAGGCGTGGTGGCGCTAGTATTTTGCGAATGCTGATAACTGAGGCTGACCTTACAGAAAAATCGAGTATTGTAGATAAACTGCGGCTTGAATTGGTTCAATCGCTAGCGATGATACGGTTATTGGTTGCAAGTAAATGGTATGAACCAGCAGACACTTCGCTCTATCACTTTTCAACATTACTTCATCAAGTTTTAGCTCTCATCGCGCAATGGGGTGGTATAAGAGCAGATCAAATCTACGTATTACTTTGTAAAGACGGGCCATTCCAACAAGTTACTGTTACTCATTTTAAAGATTTGCTATCTCACATGGGTAAGGTAGATCTTATTACCCAGTTAGGAAGTGGTGAACTGGTTTTAGGTTTTATGGGTGAAAAAGTAACAAATCATTATACGTTTTATGCCGTCTTTAAAACCCCTGAAGAATTTAGAATTGTAACGGGTAGTAAAACACTAGGGACATTACCCGTAGATAGCCTTATTTTAGAGGGCCAACATATTGTATTTGCGGGTAAACGTTGGGTGGTTGAGCTAGTAGATACAGACAAAAAAGTGATTTCAGTACAGCATGCAAAAGGAGGGAAACCACCTAAATTTGGTGGTTCAGGGATGGCTGTACATGATGTAGTGAGACAAGAAATGCTTAAAATTCTGAAAGAAAGTGACTACAGAGTTCAAGTTGGTGAACAAAGAATTGAATTTGGTGATGCAGTTGCCCAAGCACTTTTTAAAGAGGGGGCAGACTTTTTTAAAACTGCAAAACTTGAAAGTACATATTTCTTACAGCATGGCAATACAGCCGTTGTTTTGCCTTGGGCCGGTGATAAAGTTGTAAATACACTTGTTGCAGTACTTATACACAAAGGGTTTGGAGCGGGTGCATTTGCAGGAATTATAGAAGTTGAGAATACCTTAATTGATCATGTTATCGGGGCTCTTAAAAGCTTTCGAGATGATAAAACCATATCAGCAATTGATTTAGCTGATGCTATTGCAGAAAAAACTATAGATAAGTTTGATGAGTATTTACCTCAAGAAATTCTTGCACAAGGGTATGCTGCAAGAACTTTTGATGTTGAGAAAGCACAGGTATTAGTTAAAGAATTACTCTAAGACAGTAGAAAGCTATTAATAGCAACCTCTTAGATTATTTGTAAAACAATGCCCCCCTCTTCACAGAGGGAGGTTGAGTTGTCTGTTTTTATGCAGCTCTTGCAACTTCTTCAGCTCAATTAGCTTTAAAGTTGAGTTATCTGCTTTCCAGTCAGAGGATTTGATTAATCCGCTACTAATTGCATTTTTGATGATGTTGGGTGATATTTTGGCAATTTTTGCACATGTATCAATACTGATTGTTCTGGCTTTAGACGATTTCAAATGACGTTCGCCTACTTTTATCAGCTCATCACGGTTGAAGTAAATTGAATCAAGGAGGTTATTCTTACCTTGATAATAAAAAGGTAAATCTTTCAAAAATATTGCTAATAAAAGATCTGATTTTTCCATCAGGTATTGCTCGACAAACTTTGTGGCTTCCATGAAATCGACTTCATTTATGACTTCAGAGGTTGATTTAGTTACCAGCTCTTCTATTAACTGCTTGGCATCAATTAAACCATCGACTTGATATCGGTTTGTATTGCTGAATCGTAGAATATTTTTGTACCACAGAGGCTTTAAATCAGCTGCGTTGAGCCCTAGACAAGATGCGAGTATCCTTATTTCCAAAGGCTTGCTTGTGGAAGTAAGCTGGAGAGAAGGCTTTCTATTGCCGATTTGAGCGCGCTTTATCAAGTTCCAATCTCTATGAATATGACATGATAAGGAATAAAGCTCAGGATATGCCAGGTTTTTAGGATAACCAGCTGGCAGCCCTTTGCTAGATATTTTTGCTAGCCAATGCCCTAATGCTTCATTATTAGTTAACAAGTCAATTCCTGCGGTTAGGATTTTTGGTATGTCTTTATAATTAAAATAGGCTTTTCTTTTAAGCTCTGAAATTTCAAGAACGTACAAACCTGCAATAATACAGTCTTCTATATTACCGGTTGTGAGCCTTTTAATCTTTTCATCCACCGAAAGCTGAAGAAGTTTTCTTCCACAATATTCATTGCTGCAATACCCTTGAAGTAAACTTGCGTTAAATTCCAGTTCGTGTTCGCAGTGAGGGCATACATCAATAAGCATGACCTGGTGCTTTGCACAGTGCGTATATCTTGGGTCTTGCCAATTATCTCTATGAATAGGGTTTTCATTCAAGCATTTTAGACATGCTCTAGCGTGGAGAATTCGAGCACTGGAACAGACTTTTGGAAAAGGGCTCCCCTCCGTTTCTGAAAATGAAATAGGGCGTTGTATGAGTGAGCTGATATTGTTGATATCAGCTTTTTTTAGATTATTGCGAATTGCTAAGTTAAATACTTTCTTATTAACAATGTCTTCTGGTTTCATAAAACCATTTCGCATTGCAAGACGAAGAATGTAGCCAGCCTGGCTTTCTCCAACGAAAGGCCTAACTCGAATTGGTAACCTAGCCATGTGTGAACGTTTCCTTTAACTTGCGATCTAAATCTTCAATATTGCGTTCAGTTTGCTGTGCATTAATCATGTCAGCATTAAACGGGTTGTCTTCGCTATTTCTGATAGCAAATTTATACGCTTCTTCAAATGCTCTTATGTACTGAGCTGTATTCTTGTAATCAGCGGGTAACATCTGTGCATAAAGCTTATTAAGGAGCCCATGCATGCCATTTGTTGCAATATAAATGCGGTTGAGTAAGTCTTTATGTGACTGAGCCGTTAGCCTATTAAAGCCATATTTAAGTTGATAAAAATTAACCATGCTTATCCAAGCTAGGCACTGGCTTGGACAGGGACTAAGTTGATGTGGGGCTAGAAAACGACGGCTTAATTGCTCTTCTTTATCTCCACCTTTGTAGGCGAGTTCGATAATTCTTTTAGCCAATGGCGTTCCCATTAAAATTACAGGGATGCTAGCTTTGTCTACTAGACCTGCAAATTGTTTTGCCATTTGCTGAGCTCTGATACCGTCTGTATCAGGTAAGCACTCTTGAACCTCATCAATAATAATAAGCTCAACACTTTGTTCATTGAGTAGATGTAACAAACGTTCAAGTGCAGTATAAGGCCTTTCTTTGCTGTTCATTACAGTGCACCCTAAAGCCATTAAAATTTGATGAAGCAAGTCAGTTGGAGTTGATGTTGCACCTAACTTAACGTAAAGCACTGGAATAATATTTTTTTCATCTAACTCAGATTGAGGGAATTGTTGGGTATACGTCTTAGCCAAATATGATTTGCCAACACCAGAAACCCCCGTCAATAAGCCTGAGTAGTTTCTATTCTGATGAATCTTGCTAATGTATTCCCATGCTTCCGTTGTAGACGAATGGCAATGGAATGTGCCACTTTGCGGTACATATAACGAACTTGGTGATGTATTAAGAGTAGTGCTTACCATTTTTCATAACCTTCCTTGTTTCTGAAGTGAGAGTCATCCTGATTCTCTTGTGAGAGATCCGTACCTAGTAACGGATCTGTGCGTTTAGATTGGCGTTCATGGGGAGAGCTATTAGATTGCTTAATGATATCTTTAGTAGATCGATCATCTATTAAGTTTTGCTCCATATTTTGCGTTTGCTTGCCATTACGTATTTTTCGACGTTTACGTTTTATAAGCTCAGCTTCGCCACAATATATTGAGCGACGAATAGGTGTACTGTGATTCATATTGGCGACCTCAAATGAAATTGCCACCTGTTCATCAACCAAATCGATGTTGTAAGCAATGATTTTTGTAACATGAGTGTCGCCAGGCAATGTGACCGCAAGGGTTACAGCCCTGCAATCTTGTGTATCATGCAATACCGATACTTTAGGGTTTTTCCCTGAAGCTTTGCCGGTTTTAAGCTGCCAATATAGGTTTTGAACCTCTTCACCATAAAAGTCCTGTTTGTTGAATCTGAATTTACCAGTCTCGTTTAAGGTAGTCTCCCCCTGAAAAACATGGAAACTGGTTTTTAGATGTTCATAGTGGCACGGAATCAATGGGTACTCTAGGCAAGAAGCTTCCCATACTTCCTGGGGAGTTTTGCCATTGAGTTCATTGTGTGGCTGATTTACATAATGCACTAAAAAATCGTGGAGATTCTGAACGAAGCTATCTACCGTCATGGCGGCAGCTTGTTTTAGCGTTTCATCTGTAGGGTTCCTGTTAGTGTTTTTCCCTTCATAACGCTTACCTTTGTATCCAGGCACGCCATGCACGATTTTATTGCCAACTTTAAGCTCAGCGCTTTCTAAAAACTCACTTCGGATCGTTTTATTAAATGATTCTACAAAAGGTTTTTTGTAGGGCTGATTGCTTGGCGCGTAAATCAGTTCACACTTCAATGATTCAGCTGTTTTTGCAAATGTTTCATTATTGAACCCCGGACCATTATCGCAAATTATTCTGATAGGTATGCCAAATGCATCGAGTTGTTCACTCGCGGGTATAACAATATTGCGAAGTAAGTTAACGCCACCGATAGCCTTTTCGGCTTCACCAAACTCCACAGTGACTGCAATCGGGTAGCGAGAATGACAATCAATGGCAATATATAAAGCGACTTTTCCAGTAACTTCTCCAGTAGTATCATCAATTAGGCGAAGATTAAGCGCTAATCTATCTGCTTCTATACGCGTAAGTACTCGATCCGTTTTGATGCGAGTTTTGTATGTTCTCATTAGCTTATTGACTTCAGCTCTGTTGCCCGAAGCTTCGGCACGGTCTAGATCGTTGAAGCTGTGATGGTGCTTTCTAAATTTTTCTCTACTTACGATGGTAATGGTAGGGTCATTCATCTCGTTGACCCAATTCTCATACTTTGCATGTCCTACAGCAATACTTGGAGTTATTTTTCCCATCATGAACTTTTCGTAACCCTCCCACATGATTTGTTCAGAGCGAGAGTCTGTTGTATTTCTCTTAGACTTTCGTTTTGGGAGATAGTCAATATGACTAAACCCAGCGTCTTTAAACCTCTTCCACCACCTTGATAAGCTTGATTGGCTTGGATGCTTTACCTTAACAACTGTCCCTGGTTTGCTATTTATTGTTTGCTGCTCTTCCACTTCAGCTATAACTCGTTTATAAATTGATAACGTGGTCATATGTGCGTTTTCTTCTTCAAAAATCTTTTTCATTAAAGAAAGGTAAGGTGCTTGCTTTTCTTTTATTAGTTTTTGGAATGGATCTAATGCTGAATGAGGTGAATTAGGGGTAACTGGTATCAAATAAGTTTTTAAGGCAAATGCAAACTCATTACGAGTAAAAGTTTGCAGCTCCTTGGTTTTAATATCTCTAGTAACTACGTTTAATTGATCGCAAAGCAAGATATCGAATTTACGATCTTTATCATCTAATAGTTGAGAATAAGGAAGTATATTCATCGAGCTTAATTTCTCAATTGAGTGCTGTCAGAAAGCTTTACAGTATTGTCAAACCCGATGTGTGAGTGAGCGAGTAGAGCAAAAGGAACAAATGGGCTAATGCCAATAGATTCAGCTTGTTTCCTCAAATCACCAAAAGTAGTTGGGAATGAATTAACTAAAGGTAATAATTTATGAACTTCGCTCGGTTCTGTTCTTAGGTAGGGGTAAAGTGTTTTAAAGTTGCCAATAGTAATTGGGTTTAAATCCTTTTCAGTGACAATACGAACAGGGCGCCCAGTTAAGCGCTCAATATACTGCGCCTTTTCAGTAAACTTGTTTATAAAAGTTTTAGAATGCACGTACTTGTATGGATGCGGGTCAAAGTAAATACTAGAACCATTTTGAAGCTCAACTAATACATCGGGCGTATAGCGACCTGCTGGTGTATCCGCACTCTCTGGTTGGGTTGTATAGGCAGACACTCGTTCGTCAAATTCGAGCCAATACAAAAAGTCTAGCTCTAATGTTGATTCAACCCAAACATGGCAATTGTTCTTTAAACTGTAAAAGTAGTCTACGGGCCTATCTCGCCTGATCCTACGAAGTGTTCGCTGTTGCATAAAATTCTCCAAACATCCTGTTTATAGCTGCGTCATTCCTTGTGATTGATGAGCAAGTCATCATTTGAAGATGCATACTTGAGACTAGCTAAGTTAATCTGTTTAATTTCCGTATTGCACTCAATCTTCATTAACGATCATAGCAGATAATTTCCAGATGGATTTCGTTGGTATGAAATAAAATCAAATAAAACAATGCTTTAAATAATATAACCAAGCAGTAAACAAAGATGAATAAGCACTTTCTTTGATAAATCAGCTAACTAGTCTAAATGATGAGAAATTTTTGATGTTGATAATTTTTTTGAGAAACTTGTTGTATTCGAATATAGGTATCTACAGTATTAACATTTCCACTTCTAGTACCTTTGCGAAGTTCGGCTGTGAGTGATGAAGAGACGGTCACGATAACTTTATGTAATTAGTTTTATTCTGCAAAGCCGGCTATCGTCTAACTCGTATTTGCCCCTTTATGAGTTAACGTAATTCTCTAAGGTCGCCTTTGAGCGAGAAGCGGTCATTGATATTGGCTAAATATCGTCGTTAATTGATTTGTTAAACTGTTCTTTGCGCATATATTCATGAAAATGAGCGATGCGCGCATATTGTTCCATTTAACTTTACTTAAAAGTTTTAGAAAACTTAGTTATAGTAATACCTTAGATAATTTGTTAAAACTATATAAAGTAGATAAATGAGCGTTAAGTCGGCAGAAATATGCGCGCTGAGCGCACTATTAAATTGTTATGCCTCACAGCCAAGTTACAATCTCATTCAAATTAGGAGATAGAAAATGAAAATAGTTACCGTCATAGCACTCTTTTGTGCAGCAGCAGTTGTTCCGTCATTCGCTCAGGCATCACTTTATGACCCATCAATCGAGCACGAGCCGAAGGATGGTGTCGTCAAACTGTATGGTGCTGGGGGGCCGAATACCGCCTTCAAAAAAGTCGCTGAGGTCTGGGAAAACCGTTCGGGTACCAAAGTGGAAATTATCGCCGGGCCTGAAAGCAGATGGTCTGCTGATGCGCAGGCAGATGCCGATATACTTTGGGGTACTTCGGAGCAGTCGATGACGGCATTCCTGCTAACCTACAAGACCTTCGACCCCAGCAAGGTCGAGCCGATCTATATCAGGCCCACCGTTATAGCCGTTAAGGCCGGCAACCCAAAGAATATTCAGGGCTTTGACGCGCTTCTAGTGGAAGGAATGAAAATCGTCGTTACGGAGGGCAAGGGCATCTACAACACCTCCGGAACTGGAACATGGGAAGACGTCGCCGGACGCATGGGCTCGCTGAATGACGTCGCGCAGTTTCGGAAGAATATCGTGTCGTACTCGCTCGGCTCTGGCGCCAGCTTCAATGCGTTCAAGGAGCTGGACGCTGATGCCTGGATTACCTGGCCGAACTGGCCAATCACGCACCCCGATGTATTGGAGCTTGTTCGCTTAGATGAAGGCCGAACGATCTGGCGAGATGTCAATGTAGTCATCTCACCTGACGCAGACCGTGAGGCGCAGATGTTCCTAGACTTTCTGGTTACCGAAGAAGCGCAAAAGATAATGGCCACCGAAGGGTGGCGGAGATAATCGCTATTTATTAGTTGCCCCATAATCCGATGCATAACAAGGCGCTGCACCGGACGGCAATTCCGCTGCGCTCCATTGCCGCCGGTGAGCTTAGTCGTTAGGCTTCTCATTCCCCATCACATATATGGAAATAACATGTTTACGAAAAATAACTTTAACAAAGATAATTTCGATGACGGTTTGGTTGATGCTATTGGAAATAGAATTTCCAATTCAGAATACACAGATTCAATTCTGGCAGGAACAAAGTATTTGACTCAGGTCCTTAGAAATAAAGGAGCATGTGAAGGCGATGGCTCTCAACTTGTAGGTCAAGTTCTTGGCGGTGTAACACCAAAGTTCCCTATTAATAGTTTGCAAACTGTTTCAGAAAAGGATGAACAAAAAGGGCTGGAGCAATTATTAAGAGGTTATTATGTCGGAATAAGAAATCCCAGAACTCATGAAGTAACGGAGGATACAGAAGAGTTCTGTATTAGAATTATGGTTCTTATCGATACTTTTCTTTGTTACCTGAACCGAGAAATAGAAGACTTCGATATTAAAGCTATAGTCGACAGAATTTATGATCCTCATTTTGTCGCAAGTGAAGAATATGCTGAAACATTAATAGCGCAAGTTCCTGAAAATCGAATTATTGACGTTTTCATTTCGGCTTTCAATAGGCGAGATGAGGGGCGAATAAAAGATATTAAACTAGCTTTTAATTCAATGTATCAGCTAATGCCTCCGCAAGATGTTGATGCAGCAATACAAACTGTTGGGGCTGCGTTAAGAGGGGAGACAGATGCTGGTAATATTGCAAGCTTGTTTAGGCTTTTAAAGCCAATAGCATGGCAAAGTCTTCAGGCAGATGTAAAGCTGCGAATAGAAAACATGATTATAGAAAGTTGTTCTGAAGGACATTACGATTTATACAACGGTATTGATCGTGGTTCACTAGGTACATGGGGTAATACCTTCGGTAAATATTTCACACGAAGAGATGACCTTGCCGATGCCATAATCTCAAGGTTGGAAAATAGTTGGTATACACAAAACTACATCGCTAATTACTATATATACTCCCTACCTAGTATTGTTCAAGGGGAAGAAAAGCGAGAAAAACTAGCGGAAAACTTGGCGTACGCAGCTTTAAGTAATAATGCAAAGCATCTTCGTAGTAAGTTATTGGACGCATGTGAAAACTATCCAAATAAACTAAAAGAATTACTAAGAGTCTCCGTTCAAGAAAGACGAGATAATGATCAGAAGTATGCAGATAAGATTTTAGAAAAATTATCCTAGCTGTAAATCCTAACAAGGCGCTGCTACGGAAAATTTACTCGCTTGCGCTCCCAAATTTCCGCAGAGCGCGGCGTTAGGTTCCTATGAGATTACTCACGATTCTTGCTGTTGGATTTTTAGTGCTGGGGTGTTCTGACGAGTATAATCCTTTCAAAAACAGGGTAGAAAAAAGAGCAGAAGGCTTTTTGTCGAAACATCATAGTAGCTTAGAGCATTTGATTAAGTTGGCTGAGAAAGGAAAATTTGAGCTTGTTCAGTGGATAGATGAAGATGATGGTAAAAACCTGCCGGTAAATGTCGTTTCAATAAAAGGGACTAAAAAGAAAGTAGAAGTTTCTGATGGCCGACTTGACGAATTCATTTCATTCGCTAAAAGTAAAGGAATCAAATTAATTTGGTTTCAGTACTTTGATGGTGTTTGGTTTGTCATGAAGGCATTTTCTTATGAAGACAGCGGAAAGCGTCGAGAAGGCTATTTTTCTTTTGGTAATCCATCAAAAACAAGAATTTGCCATTTCGGCGAAGAAAATATGGGGTTCGCTATGCTTAACGAAAGCGAAAAGAATTGGTTTATGATCAAATGTAACATCCCTAAAACCGGAACCTAACAAGTTGCCAAAGTTCGCCGCAAAAAGCGCGGTTGGGACAAATACTCACTGGGCTTCGCCCAACAACGTTCGCATTTGCCCCTTGGCAAAGCGTTATAAGCCAAAGGAAGTTCGGTGATGAAATCGATAATTGGAAAACTTGATGTGTTAAGCGTGTTTGTAGCGTGGACACTTTTAATAGTTTTCTTTGTATCTCTGGCTTATGGGAAAATGTTTTCTGAACCTAACGCTAGTGCTAGTCATTTAGTTTATTTGTTTGGGGCATTCTTTTGCACAGTTTTAATTCATATTGTTTTGGCATTTTTTAACCGTTGCCCACATTGCGATAAATGTTTAACTGTTCAAGGTTTTAAAAAGCCTCATCCAGCATCAAGTGGTAGCTGGGATAAAGTTGTTTGGCGCTGGTTTTCTGGTTCAATTGTTTGTATCCATTGCGGGCAAAGAGTGGCAACTAATGGCTTATAACAAGTTGCTCAAGTTCGTTCGTAAACTCACTGGGACAATTAACAGTTGGCTTGGCGCTTCGCGCAAGTTTAGCCAACAGTCAATTGCCCCTTAGCAAAGCGTTAGTACCCTCAGAGACTCTGTTTATGAAATCAAAGTTAATTAGGACCGCTGAGAAAAACGGTTTTACCAAAGCGGGAAGTGATGGTGCTCAAGTGCGGTATCTCAAACCCATCAATAATGACTTTTCGTATGGATTTCTGATTGGCCGCACTGGTAAAGATGATATAACTGCTGTTCAATTCGGGCTAATTAACCACCCTATGTGGGAGTTGCAGCAAGAGGTTGAAGGCACTAAAGATCTAAATATATTATTCCTCTTGTTTACTTTACTCCTCAATCCGGTACATGAGGAAAGTGGAAAACCAAGAAGTCTCGATTCCGATACCGTATCAGAGCTAATGCAAACGAAAATAGACTTTTTTGACGCCAACTTGGCTCAAATAATAAAAGATACAGTCCGTTTCCTAACAGAGTTTCGTTATCCGCCCTTATTCGTAACTGAGGAGCACTTGCTTTTTGATGGGCTTGCCCACTATTACGGTTTGCTATATAAGCATCTTTATGTGAGCAAATTGTCGGCTGAAGAAATTGACTCTCACATTGATAGTCTTCTGGAAATGGGGTTAAGTGAAAGAGCTCACCCTATATTTCGTTTGGGGTTGTTAAAGCAGTACGTCGGGTACTAACACATATGAGCCTTAACTCTGTCAATAGGCATTAGTTTTCTTTTTGACCGTTTTTATAAATTGACGGTCAATTCTAAATCAATAAACAAATTCGTTTACTTCGTATGTCGATGCGGCTGTTAAGTAAGTAGCTTACGGCAAACACATATAGAGGCTCTCTTATTGCGATCTCATCGCAGCCAGCTTTTTCCCATATCCTTTTGGGGTTGCTGGGGCACTAGACATTCATCGGTTAACCTCATCATGGCACTATTCAAGGCGGCTGGTTTCATCATTATGATCCAGTTAGTTTCAGGCTCAAGTCAGGTGTAAGCGACTTTGTTTATTGTATTAATGCACGCGTACTGAGCGTCTAATCAAGACAAGTGGCTTAGGTCTGTAGGCATATAATCAGGTTAAACCTTGTTGGTTATTAACTCACCTAATTGATTGATGCTCAGCCTTATATCCAGTTAGATGTTCAGCTCACTCAATACCGTGACTAACTCTTTAAGAATTTTGCTTCATCGAATACCGTCTCTTTTTTAAGCATATAATAAACACAGCGACCAAGCTTATGCGCAAGCGCTGACAGTGCTTTGGCTTTACTCATTCGTTTTTGTAGTTTTTCGAGGTATTTGTTGGCGTTGTGATTGTGACGCAGCAGCAATACAGCGGCTTCGGAGAACGCCCATTTTAGATGTGCATTGCCAATTTTGTTACCTTGGGTGCCATAGGTTTTGCCGGCAGACTCTGCTTTACATTTGACTAACCGACTATATGAAGCGAACTTTTGTAGGCTTGAAAAGCGATTAATGTCACCAATTTCATAAATAATGGTAAGTGCGAGAATGCGGCCTATACCATTTATTGTTTGCAAGATATTAAGGTGAACAGGATTGTGTTGCTTGGCCATTTGTTCAATATAATGCTCTAAAGGCTTAAGCTCGCTGTGATAGCAATCGAGTATGGCCATATTTAAATTAATGGATCGTTGCACAACGCGGTCAGGGAAGTAGTAGCGCATCTTTTCTCTGTCGCAGACGTTCTTTAAATTCACGTTGTGGGCAGGTAAATTGTACTGGCTGGCGGTATTGGCGACATGGGCTTTTAAATCAGCTCCGTGGCGAACAATTTTAGTTCTTCGGCGTAATAAGTCGCGCGTAGCACGCATATCTTTGTCATACACATAAGCAAGTGGGAAGTTTCCCCCACGGATGAGTTTGGCAATTTTATATGAATCTATTTTATCGTTTTTGGCTTTACCGCCATGAATCGCCTTCATATATAACGCATGACCGAGAATAAAGTCGATAGTGTGTTCTTTACAAAAGTCAGCGACCCAATACCAGCAATGCATGCATTCTACGCCAACCACAATGTTACCGGTATACGGTTTAAGTAGTTTTAGTAGTGCTTCTGGGTCATCTTTAATTTTCTTGTGAACAAGGATAAGTCCTGTATTATCAATGATACAGACGTAAAGTAATCGCGCGTGTAAATCGATTCCACAATAATATGGATGCATGTTATTGTAAAAGTTCATTGAGCTTTCTCCTGTAAGGTTGGTTGCCTTTTCTGCGTAGCGAATAATCGCGATGCTAGGGAGGAGGCTCAATGAGTATCAAGTCAATTCAGCAGGACAAAAAACAGTTGGTTTTGCTCCTGCGTCGCTAATTTTAACCAACTATTTTTTGCCTCTGATTGAGGCGTTACGAACGTCCGCTCATGGCACTCAGCTGACGTTAGGTATTTACACATAGCTGCCCTTGATATACGTGTGATTATAATTTTTATATATATGGACTGTGCGTTCAATTAAAAGCCAATTCTGATCTTTTTACCAAGCCAAAAATCTCACGCTGTGCAACAATCTCACCTTTGATATGTATGATCATTATTAATATATATTACTTTACTTGTTAGTTGTGCTTCGTCTGGTACAATCAGTCAGTTATTCGTGTAAAACGATGAGTGTTGATTAATTCGAGTGGGAACTGGATGAGAATTTTTAAAGCGAAAAGCCCAGCAGGATTTGCTGAAGAATATATAGTTGAGTCCATTTGGAACGGCGATTTCCCTCCAGGTTCAATTTTACCTGCCGAGCGAGAACTTTCAGAGTTAATTGGTGTTACAAGAACAACCTTGAGAGAAGTATTACAGCGTTTAGCACGTGATGGTTGGCTAACAATTCAGCATGGTAAACCTACAAAAGTAAATAACTTTTGGGAAACGTCTGGCTTAAACATTCTTGAAACATTAGCGCGCTTAGATGAAGACAAGATGCCAGAGCTGACAGATCAGCTTTTATCTGCACGTACTAATATTAGTGCTATTTATACACGTGCTGCAATTAAGTTAAATCCTGAACGCGTGATTGAAATTTTATCACAAAGCCATGAGCTAGAAGACACCGCTCAAGCATTTGCTGACTATGATTATAAAGTGCATCACGAATTAGCCGTTGCGGGTAATAACCGTATTTATGTATTAATACTTAATGGTTTTAGAGGCTTTTATTCAAAGATTGGTTGTCATTACTTCTCTGATGCCGGAACTCGTGAACTTGCTCGTCAGTTTTATAAAGATTTAACCATTTTGGCAGAAAATAAAGAGCATGATGGTGCTATTTCGATGATGCGTAAATACGGTCATCAAACAGGTGAGATTTGGCAAAAAATCCGTGGTGATATGCCCTCAGATATAATGGACTAAGTCTAAGCGAGAAACCTGCATTTGCAGGTTTTTTTATATCTATAAAATTTAGCGCCACCTTATATGAAATTCTAAAAAGTTTAATGTATAAACCACTTCGATATTTTTAAAATTTCTACTTAGTTACAACGCAACTTACCCTTTAAAATAGACCTATTATTTAAGCACATTAGTGCAAGTTGCAAGTGTTCGGTATTTTCGATTGCTCACATCGTTAAATGCGATTGTTCTTTTGCAGTGAATAACTTTAGAATGCCAATTAATTATATGTATGCGCTATTGGTTTTTAATTTTTAGCGCCCATATAAGTACCAGTATTGCGAAAGCAATTGAAAACAAACTCAAAATATTTGGAGAATAAAATGGGTGTATTAGTAGGCCGCCAGGCACCAGACTTTACCGCTGCAGCTGTTCTTGGTAACGGTGAAATTGTAGATAGCTATAACCTTCATGAAACAATTAAAGGTAAAAAAGCAGTTATCTTCTTTTACCCACTAGATTTCACGTTTGTATGTCCTTCTGAACTTATTGCATTTGATAAGCGTTTTGAAGAGTTTCAAAAGCGTGGCGTAGAAGTAATTGGTGTTTCTATCGATTCACAATTCTCACATAACGCATGGCGTAACACTGCTGTAGCAGACGGCGGTATTGGTAAAGTTCAATACGCACTAGTTGCAGACGTTAAACACGAAATTTGTAAAGCATATGACGTTGAGCATCCAGAAGCGGGTGTTGCGTTCCGTGGTTCTTTCTTAATTGATGAAGAAGGTAACGTACGTCACCAAGTAGTGAACGATTTACCACTAGGTCGTAACATAGACGAAATGCTTCGCATGGTTGACGCGCTAGCGTTCCATACTGAGCACGGTGAAGTATGTCCTGCTGGTTGGACTGAAGGTAAAAAAGGTATGGACGCAAGCCCTGAAGGCGTTGCTAAGTTCTTATCTGAAAACGAAGGCGAGCTATAATTTAGCCCTTAGTTTTAAATAAAAAAAACCGCCAATTGGCGGTTTTTTTATTTGTAGCGTTAGCTCACTTTAAAATAAGCTCGCAAAGTTAAAACGAGAAGCTAACTTTAGTATAGAAGTATCGGCCTCTAGGGTTGTGTACACCTGAAGCATAACCGTATAGATCAGCGTCGCCATCACCAATTGCAAATGGTGGCTCTTCATCAAATAAGTTATTTACACCTAGCGATACTTTAGTTGAGTCAGTAACACGATAAGATGTTTGTAAATCTACCAATGTTTGCGAATCAACCATACGTGATGTATTGCTATCAAAGTCTAAATTACCGTCAAAATCAATATCTGGGGTATCTTCAAACTCACCTACATAACTGATGTTTACGTTTGTATTAAACTCGCCAATTTCCCAGTTTGTAGAGAAAATCCAGCGGTGCTCTGGATAGCCATACTCACCGGTGTAATCGCGGCCATCTTTTTCAAATTTATCTTGGTATGCCCATTCTAAATTAAATTTCAATAAACCTAAGTCATCAAGTGAGTGATTGTAGTTAGCTGAAACATCGACCCCAGATACTTCTTGCGAAGAAACGTTTTCAAATGTGCTGTAAATTTTTTGAATTGTTCCTAAGCTATCGCCACCTGTAGGTGTTAAGCGCACACATACAGTACTATCTTGGTTATTACACTCAGAGTTATAAATTGGACCAAACTCTTGCTCATCAATTTTGTTATCTTGAGTGATGCTCCACACATCGACACTTAAACCAAACTCAGCAGAAGGCGCCCAAATAAAGCCGACATTCCATGATTCTGATTCTTCAGCTTCAAGGTCAGGGTTACCAGCAAATTCAATGTTGTAATCAAGTGCATCACAATCAAGGCCTGTTGCTTCACATCGGTATGTATCTACAAAGAATTGGCTTTCTTGAGATGGACCTAAACCAACTTGTGCCAAAGAAGGCGCTCTAAAGCCTTGTGCCCAAGAGCCACGCACTGTGATTTCATCAGTAGGCGCCCAGCGAAGAGCTACTTTAGGGTTTGTTGTTGTACCGAAGTCACTGTAGTCATCGTAACGGCCAGCAAGTTGTAGCTCTAAATTATCAGCAAGAGGGATAGAAAACTCGACATAGGCGGCGTATTGTTCACGATCTGCAGATGCAGATACAGACTCTGTGCCAAATATTAAACCACGTTGAAATTGATCATCTGGAATGTCATTAACGTCTTCTTCACGGTACTCAATACCTGCAGCCATCATTACTACATCATCGCCAAAACTAAATGCTTCACCTGTAATGTTTGCATCAAAGGAAGTCATGTGAGACTCACCACGACGCACTAAGCTTGTTGTAATACGATCAATTACAGCAGGGTCGTTGTATGTGCCACCAAATGGATTGTAGTTTCCTGCATCAATTTCTTGTTGTAAGAAATCAGTACGCACCCAACCTTGTGTTCTATCACCTGTTTGCAAAGATTTACTTCGGCCTTTTTGTACAGCGGTTTCCCAGCTCCAGTCATTAAACTCACCTCTAAGCCCTGCAACAAAGCGAAGAGTATCTGATTCAATATCCCATTGGCGTGCGCCAGCATCAACTGTACGGTAACGACCAATTTGAATGTCTTCACCAAATGGATTGTTAGGGTGGCTAGCTGGGACAGTTAAGCCTGCATCTTCATCAAGTGGAGTAGGGGCTCCGGCCGCAACAGACGTATTGTGCTGTACTGCCATTTCTAAAAAGCCCGTAATGCCATTATCAAAGTTATATTCAAATTGAGAAATAGCACCCACGCGTTCAGACGCTGGTGCGATATAACCGTAGGGGCCGTAATCAAATAAACAACTGCCGCTTGAAGTTGCATTTTCAGCAGGACAAGCCGGATCAATTGTTTTAACACCGTCTACATAAAAATATCCAGGGAAGCCACGAGATGAGCGAAAATCTTCGCCACCATAAGGTGATTGATTTGCTGTACCTAAGCTGCCCATTTCATCAGAAGAAAGAGATGTATTTTTAAAGTAATCGATAATAACTGATGCGCTACTTTTCTCGCTAGTAGTACCCCATACTAAACTTGCTGTTGTTTCTTCATAATTTGGACCATCAGTACCACCGTAGCCCAAATTAACTTCAACACCGTCAATGTCTTTTTTCAAGATAACGTTTACCACACCCGCCACTGCGTCTGAGCCGTAGATAGCTGAAGCACCATCTTTTAGTATATCGATTCGCTCAATGGCAGAAACTGGGATACTGTTAATATCTACAAATGAGTTTGTGATACCTTCGGCAAATGCACTAATAGATACACGACGGCCATTGATTAGTACGAGCGTAGCATCAGCACCTAAGCCACGTAAACTAACAGCAGCAGACCCATTTGCAGTTGAGTCTTGGTTGTTACCACGTGTTGAGAAAGTACCGCTACCCGCGACAGGCATTCTTTCGAGGAGTTGTTGTAGGTTGTCATAACCCATGTTCTCAATATCAGCTCTTGCGATTGATTGAACCGGAGAAGGTCCTTCGATATCTGAACGTTTGATTCGTGAGCCAGTTACTTCAATGCGCTCTACTTTTTTAGCTTCTTCAGCAGCGTAAGTTGTTGTTGTAAAACCTGCTGAAAGTGCGATTGTAGCACCTGCAATTAAGCTAGGTGTAAATGCAATTGATTGCTTCATCCTTAAGTCCTTGTTGATATGTTATAAATTTAGTTGCTCTATACCAATCCTTTTTAAACTGTTAAATAAATCCCATATTTAAGCGGATTGATATAACAAGCGACGACATTAATATCATGTAACTTAAGTGTTAGCAATTAGACTGAAATGTGATTTTAGTATGGTTTTTTGTGTGTTTTTGGATGATTTTAAAACAGATGTTATGCGCTGAAGAAGGTTGAAATAGGCGCATATGCTTTATTTTGGAAATAACAAATACAGCCTAAATACGAGTAATAATTAAATTAATTAATTCACAATAAAATTGTAATAAATTATTTACATGTGTATTCTGAATAAATAGTAATCTTGTTGTATATTAATAAAACAAATAATAGTTGGTTTTTTTTAATAAAAAAAACGCCTAACTTGTTAGTTAGGCGTTGTGCTTATACTTTGTGTTTCATTAAACGTTCTTTTTCGCGAGACCAATCTTTATTTTTCCCGTCGTCACGTTTATCGTGCAACTTTTTACCTTTTGCTAGATGAAATTCAAGTTTTACCCAACATTTTTTCCAGTACATAGCTGTAGCTATTAATGAATAGCCATCTCGCTCTGTTGCACCGAGTAGACGGTCAAGTTCGCGTCTGCTTAATAGTAACTTACGATAACGCAACGGATCGCAAATTACATGGGTTGATGCACTATTAAGTGGTTGGATTTGCGCGCCAAGCAAAAATGCTTCGCCATTTTTAAGATGAATATAAGTTTCGGTGATGTTTACCTTACCTGCTCGGATACTTTTTACTTCCCAGCCTTGTAGTTCAACACCTGCTTCAAACTTATCGTGTAAAAAATACTCATGTCGCGCTTTTTTGTTTAGCGCGATGGTATTACTTGTCGATTTTGATGAATTTTTCTTAGCCATAGTGCCCTATAATATACGTAATGTGAGATGTTTTACATCGATTTTTTAATAATGCTTTTAAAAATTAAGCTTTAATTTAAGCAGCATGAAAATTTGGGGAAACGCGCAAAGCTTGCTAAAATTCGCCCACACAGTTGGGAGTGAGTATGCCACAAATAGAAAAAAGTGCGCTGGTTATGTACAGCACTAAAGAGATGTTTGATCTAGTTAATGATGTAGAAGCTTATTCGCAGTTTTTACCAAATTGCTCAGACTCAAAAATTGTTTCACAGCATGATAATAACATGACCGCGAGTTTAGAAATATCCAAGGCGGGTATAAAAAAGTGGTTTACCACCGAAAACACCTTTGTTGATGAGCAAACAGTGTTACTAAGCCTTGTTGATGGACCATTTAAGATGTTAAAAGGACGTTGGCACTTTCAAGAGCTTGACGCCAAAGCATGTAAAGTTCACTTGCAACTAGAATTTGAATTTTCAAATAAGTTAATAGAGCTTGCCTTTGGTAAGATTTTTAACGATGTTGCAAAAAATATGGTGAGTGCATTTACTCAACGTGCAAAACAGGTTTATGGAGCGAGAGCATGATTAATGTTGAGGTGGTCTTTGCATTACCAACCACGGCCACGTGTTTATCAATTGAAGTGCCACAAGGGACTACAGTCGAGCAAGCTGTTATTAAGTCAGGTATTATACAAAAGTGCCCTGAGATAGATGCTACATCGCTAACGTTAGGTGTGTGGAATCGAACTGTAAAAGCTAACTATGAATTAAAAGACGGTGACCGTATAGAAATATATCGTCCATTAATTGCAGACCCTAAAGATGCGCGTAGAAAGCGTGCAGAAAAAGCTAAAGAAGAGGGGCGTGCAAATAAAATAACGGGTGGCCGCCCACTCGAAAAGTAACGCAAATCGGTATAAACGTGGAAAAATTTAACGGATTAAATCACACGCTAACGTTGTTTAAAATGGTAAAAGCTTTTAAATAAACCAATAAAAAAGGTGAGCCATGCTCACCTTTTTTTACCACTTGAGAAATTTATTGCTCGAGCGGTGTAGTAAAGTTTTCAGGTTGGTCATAATCCCCTGAGATTGAAACTAACTTTTCATTTTCAAAGTTAATTACTAACTCTTTATTTTGCTCGTTTTTACGGCCCTTATTAAAGCTGTAAATATAACGCCAAGTATTGTTATCAAAGGCGTCTTCGGCAATAGGTCTGCCTAATACGTAAACAACTTGCTCTCGAGTCATATTTACACGAAGTTTTTCAACATCCGATTGCTCTAAAAAGTTGCCTTGTGGGATGTTAATTCGGTATACCCAGCTAGAGCAACCTGCTGCTGAGCTAAGTGTTAAAGCAACGATAAGCCAAAGAGAAAAAGTTTTTAACGACTGCATTGTTAGTTGTGATCCTTATTTTTTATAATCTGCATGATACCGATTAGTCACTGAAGGTAAAACCCTTTTAAGCAATTGTTTTATGTTAAGGGCGTTAAGGTAATGTTTTGACCATAAATAATGAAAAAAGTTTACAGCACATCGAAACGAATATTTTAAAAACGGAGTCTACTTGGTTTTTATATATAGTTGAGACACGATTTGGTCATTGGTACACAGGGATCACGACTAATGTTGAAAAACGCTTTGCAACTCATCAAGCCGGCAAAGGGGCCAAAAACCTTAGAGGGAAAGGGCCGCTTTTACTTATTCATCAACAACAAGTTGGTAATAAAAGTGAAGCAAGTAAACTTGAGTATCAATTAAAAAAGCTCCCTAGAGCCAAAAAAGAAGCATACGTTTTAGCATTTAATACCGGCGACACTAAAATCATTTAGTTAATTTATTTAGATTAAACCGTATTCGCTGTGGGCAAAAGCTAGCTTTTAATATAGCTTTTGCTCACAAAGGAAATATAGCAGTTATAGCTGCTTAGCGATGTTTTTCAAAGGTAGCGACAAGTGCATCGAGTGTTTGAGCGCTGTTTGCCAAGTCACGAATAGCTTGCTCTGTATTGATTTGCTCGCTCATTGCTTTATCGCTAATTTCACTTATTTGCTCTATGTTACGACCTACATCAGCAACCACATTACTTTGCTGCTCAGTTGCAGTTGCAATAAGCGTAGCCATATCGTTTATTTGATTAGCTGTTTCGGCTATCGCATCGAGTAATTCTACTGAGCTTTGCATGGCTCCAACGCTTTGCTGCGCTTTATCTTTTGATTGGCTAATATCGTTAACTACATCATCAGATATTCTTGTAAGCTCTTCAATCATAGATTGAATTTCGGTGGTTGATTGCGATGTACGGTTTGCCAGAGCGCGTACTTCATCAGCAACAACAGCAAAGCCTCGGCCGTGCTCACCTGCGCGAGCAGATTCAATTGCCGCGTTTAAAGCAAGTAGATTAGTCTGATCCGATATCCCTCTAATTGAATCCACAATACTTGCTATATCAACCGTTTTTTTAGAAAGCAAAGTAACTTGCTCTGTTATGCCATCAATATCGCTAGCTAGGGCTGAGATAGTTGCCTGGCTTTGTAATACTTGTTTGTGGCTTTGAATGGTGTTCTCACGGCTGTTATCGGTTAACTTAGCTGTATTCGCTGCGCTTTGTGCTATTTCTTGCACTGTAGCGCCCATTTCGTTGATAGCTGCTGCGACAGATATTGTTTGCTCTTTTTGATTATCAATTGCTTGCGAGTTTCGTTTTGCCTGTTCAAATACATGATCAGAACTTTGGCGAATATCGTGGCTTTCACTGGCAACTTGAGTAATCGCTGTTTCTATTTTATTTATAAACTGGTTAAAGCCATTACTTAGATTGTTGAGCTCTGGTTGGCTTGATTCTGGTAAGCGGTACGCTAAGTTTGCATCGCCAGAGCCTAAGCGTGAAAATAACTCAGCCATTTTAGAAAGTGGAGATGAAAGAGAGCGAGCAAGTAAGTAACTAATCAAGCTAGCAACTAACGCGGTAATTACTGTAAAAGTAAATATTTGCCATTGTAGGGTGTTTACACTTGCGAATACTTCACTTTTTGGTACTTGAGCTACAACATATAAGTCAGTGTTTTTAATTGGGGTTGCAGCTATAAGAGTAGGTTCGCCATTTAAGCTAATTTCTTCTAGTGCAAAGCCATTACTATTAAATAGTTGGCTGTGAATATTTGCAGTATATAAATCGTCAATATTTGCTTTTGCTACTTTATTGGCATCTTTATGAAGTTGAATTAATCCATTTTTATCTGCAATAAATACAAAACCTGTTTGCTCAATTTTAAATTGCTGTAATAGCTTTTGCATATCAGTGATGCTTTTTGCAAGACCTGCTAAACCAGTACCATTAGCTTGCTGATGATTTACAAACATTTTCACATCATTGGCTGACTCTTGATAAATACTGATAGAATAAGGTTGTTTTGATTGCTTAAAAGCAAAGAACCAGCCATCGGCTGCATCATTTTTTAACACACGCAAAAACCCATTCTGGTTCCAGTACTGTGCAGTGTCTCTATTTGCCCAAGATGCTGTTGCTAAATCGTATTGCTGGGCAACGCGATTTAATTCTTTTAATAATAAGGTGTCGTCTTGATTACTAGACTGAGCCCACTGTAAAACAAATTCGTTTGATGATAGTTGCTGAGCAGCACCAAGTAACTCATTAATTTCACCGCCTATATGATTACTGATTGTTTGCAGTTTACTAGGTAGCTCTGACTCGATCATACGTTGCTCAATTATGTCTTTAGAGCTGTATAAAGAGGTCAAGCCAATCAGTGCCGCTACGCATATAGCAATAACACTGCCTAAAGCTGTGATTTTTTGAGTAATAGAAAGGTTTTGTATCGTCATGATATTAGTTAATTTTACAACTGAGTAGAGGACTATACTAGCACATTATTTATTTAGAGCTAGATATTGCCTACTGTGAAATGAATAGAAGGTAGCGTGTTATGGTTAAAGTTTTATGAATATGCATAAAAAAGCCCATAAGCAAAGCATATGGGCTTGGTTTCTAACAAGCGAAACATTTATCGTTTAGGGTTAAACAATCTTTTTCATTGCTGACATGTAGCCACGTAATTTAGCACCTACTTTTTCAACTGGGTGTTCACGAAGGGCGGCGTTAATTTGAATTAATGTTTGGTTATCAACTTGGTTACTGTGCTCGCCAAGGCCTTTACCAATGACATCTGTATCAATTTTTTTCATAAAATCTGCAAGTAATGGCAAACATGCATGGTTATATAGGTAACATCCATACTCTGCAGTGTCAGAAATTGTACGGTTCATTTCAAAAAGCTTTTTGCGTGCAATAGTATTAGCAATTAATGGCGTTTCATGTAAAGACTCGTAGTAAGCTGACTCTTCAATAATACCGGCTGCTGTCATGGTTTCAAAAGCAAGTTCAACACCTGCTTTTACCATTGCTACCATTAAAATACCGTTATCAAAAAATTCCTGTTCTGAGATTTCTACATCGCCAGCAGGGGTCTTTTCAAAGTTAGTCTCTGCTGTTTCAGCGCGCCATTTAAGTAAGTTTACGTCATCGTTATTCCAGTCTTCCATCATAGTGCGTGAGAAAGTGCCGTCGATGATGTCATCTTGATGCTTATTATAAAGCGGGCGCATAATTAGTTTTAGCTCTTCGCTTAGTTCGAACGCTTTTACTTTTGCAGGGTTTGAAAGGCGGTCAAGCATGTTTGTAACGCCGCCGTACTTAAGTGCTTCGGTAATTACTTCCCAGCCGTATTGAATTAGCTTTGATGCATAACCCGCATCAACGCCTTTTTCTATCATTTTATCAAAACATAAAATAGAGCCAGTTTGTAACATGCCACATAAAATGGTTTGCTCGCCCATTAGGTCTGACTTAACTTCAGCAATAAATGATGATTTAAGTACTCCTGCACGGTGTCCGCCAGTCCCTGCTGCATACGCTTTAGCTTGTGCTAAACCATGACCTTGAGGGTCATTTTCTGGGTGAACAGCAATTAGAGTTGGTACACCAAAACCGCGTTTGTATTCTTCACGTACTTCAGAACCAGGACACTTAGGCGCAACCATGATTACAGTAATGTCTTCACGTACTTGCATGCCTTCTTCAACAATATTAAAGCCATGAGAGTAGGCAAGTGTAGAGCCTTTTTTCATAAGCGGCATAATTGCACTTACTACAGCAGTATGTTGCTTATCTGGTGTTAAATTAAGTACTACATCAGCTGTTGGGATTAGTTCTTCGTAAGTGCCAACAGTAAAGCCGTTTTCAGATGCGTTCAAAAATGATTGGCGACGCTCAGAAATAGCTGATGCGCGTAATGTGTAAGAAACATCTAAACCAGAGTCACGTAAGTTTAAGCCTTGGTTTAAACCTTGTGCGCCACAGCCTACAATAACTAGTTTTTTACCTTTAAGTGCATCAACGCCATCGGCAAATTCGCCTGCGTCCATAAATTCACATTGCGCTAATTGCGCTAATTGCTCGCGTAAAGGTAAGGTATTGAAATAATTCGCCATTGTTAGTGTCCTATAAAGTCATGTTTGTTAGATGCGCAATGTTTACTGCGCTTACAAACACCATATGTAAAATCGTTGCTTGCGTAAAATGATATATTTGAATTAAAGTGTTTCATAATATGAAATGCAGGGGGTTGGATGGAACATAAGCACTTAAACTACTTTTTAGCGTTGGCTAAAACACTTCACTTTGGGCGCGCAAGTGAGCTTTGCCACATAAGCGCACCCACTTTGAGCCGAAATATAAAACATTTGGAAGAAGAAGTTGGAGTAGCATTGTTTATCCGCGATAACCGAAGCGTTAAATTAACGCGTGAGGGGGAGTCCTTTATTGATTACGCAACGGCAACGCTTGCTAATTGGCAACGTTTTAAAACGAATGTAAAAGACCCACAACAGCATATTTACGGCAAAGTAAGTATTTATTGTTCTGTAACTGCATCTTATAGTTTTTTACATCAAATATTAGAACAACTTCGTGCGCAGCATCAGTACATAGAAATAACATTAAATACCGGTGACCCAGCACTTGCTATAAATCGTGTCCTAGATGGCCACGAATTAATGGCAATTGCAGCTAAGCCTAATAAATTACCGTCGCAAATTGCCTTTGTTGATATTGGGCACTCACCACTTTTATTAATTGGCCCAAAAATTCAATGTCCGATCACACAAAAGCTTACACAAAATAGTGATGACATTAATTGGTCTGATTTAGAGTTTATTGTCCCAGAACAAGGTTTTTCTCGCCAAAGGTTAGAGCACTGGTGGCGCAAAAATAATATTCACGGAAAAATCTACGCCCAAGTTGCAGGACATGAAGCAATGGTATCTATGGTGAGCTTAGGGCTAGGCGTCGCAATGGTCCCTAAAATAGTGCTAGATAACAGCCCGCTGCAAGATAAGGTACAAATCCTAACACCAAAAATGCAAGCACCTGAAGGGTTTGATATCGGTTTGGCGGTATTAAGAAAAGAGTTAAATGACCCTGCAATCAGTGCGTTGTGGAATATTGCGCAAACTTTAGAAGCAAAAGCAATTTAATATGCACACAGAGCAAGCAAATTAGTTAAATAGTATTAATATAGGTTGCGTATGAGTTTACTATTACTTAACATTGAGTGCTAATAATAAAAACAATGACGCTTGAGAGTTTATTTATGAACCACGCCGTATCACTTGCTCATTCTGCTCAATGCCTTAAAAAGGCGATTCCTTTGATGGTAAAATACCGCATGCCGGTTACGCCTATCAACTATGCAATTTGGTACTGTTACATTCAAGGGAGTAACCCTTCATTAAATGCTGAATTAGACCATGTTATTGCTGAGCAACAAACATGCTCACAAGACAAAGCAAAAGAAATTTTTGATAAGCATTTAACGCAAGACGATCTGGCTTTCTTTCAAGAAATGACTGAAAAGTTCCATACAACTATGGAGCAAGTCCAGCAAGATATAAGCACCACGCTTGAGCATTCCAAAAGCTTTACAACAAGTTTAGTTGATTCACAAAATGAATTAAATATGCTTGCTGATGTAAATTCTTATAATGAAATATTAGGTTGTGTAGAGCGCTTAACCGACGATTCTATTGCTATGCAGGATTATGCTAGAGAATTTCAAACTAAGTTAGCTGTTGCTTACAACGAAATAAAAGATTTAAAAGAAGCACTTAATATTTCAAAAGAAGCAGCTGATACCGACACGCTTACGGGGTTTTATAACCGAGGTAAGTTTGATTCAGATATCGTAAAATTTTGTTTTGAATACTCAGAGAAAGCACAGGAAGATTCTCTTGCCGTACTAATTATGTTTGATATTGATCACTTTAAACGTTTTAACGATGACTTTGGTCATCAAAAGGGTGACGAAGTGTTGAGGTTAGTTGCCAAAAAAGTGAGAGAAAATACAACTGAAACAGCAAATATATATAGATACGGTGGCGAAGAGTTTTGTATAACAGCTTATTTTGACACTATTAACGATATAATAGCGTTTGCCGATTGTATACGTTTAGCTATTGCGAAATTAGCGATTCGTAAAAAGCATGATATAACAGCTAAACGTGCTATTTCTGCAAGTTTTGGTTTAGCTATTTTACGTCCATTTACTAATAGCTCAGTTTTAGTTGAGCGTGCAGATAGAGCCTTATATATCGCAAAAACACATGGCCGAAACCGAATAGAAATAGCCCCTGATATTTAATAAGCATCAGAAGCTTGATTTATTACGGCTAAAGCCGCTATTAACTTTGGTAACCTAGTAGCTTGTAAGGTTAATAAAAAAAAGTTGTTAGAGTTGGCTTCCTGCAGATTTTATTTGAATTAAAGCATTTGCGAGGTTATCCCTCATTTCCAAAGTTTCTCAAAGCAGTGCCAGCTTAGCCAACGCACATAACTAATTTGAAGGGTTTGTCACTTCAAAAACACAAAAGTTAACATTTTTGTATACAAATTGTGAATAATTGTAACCAGCTAGAGCTAGTTTAAAAAGACCTTGCTAGTATGGGGAACTTACTTAATTTAATACTTTGATGTACGCTGATGCGGTATTCCTTCTCCTTATTAACTGCTCTATGTTTTAGCACTTTGTTTGCTTGCCTTTCGGTGCAAGCAACACAGGCAAGCAAGCATGCTGACGATTATACAGAGCAAGATATAACAACTGATCGCCTGCATTTGAGTTTAAGCGTTGGGGCTGGAGTTATAACCAACCCTTTGCATGGTGGAGATAATATTCCGCTTGTGCTTATTCCACAAATTGCGTTTTATGCAGAGCAATGGTTTTTTGATAATGGCCGCCTTGGCTATTCATTTTCACAATCCCCAAAGCATCACTTTAATCTAGTTAGTGAACTCAACTCTGAATCTCGCTTTTTTATAGACTGGCACCCTAAAAATGTATTTGCATTGCAAAGTAGTGCTCTTAATAATCAGTTTGTAATGCAAAATGAAGCCTCGTCCTCTCGCTACGCTGATATTGATAATTTGCATAAACGGCAAATTGCCTTGGATGCGGGTATTGCATATCACTATGTAAATGATGACCATGTTTTTTCAGTTCAGGCTCTGCATGATATAACCGATGTTTATCGAGGTGTACGCGGTGCATTGCAGTGGCAATATCATACTGTGCTAGGAAAGCTTAAAATAAAGCCAACACTTGGAATAAACTATAAATCTGCGGAACTAAATAGCTATTTTTATGGACTTAATGAGGGTGAAACTCAATTTGGCAAAATAGACGTTGGTAGTAGTTGGCAACCTTATGCTAAAATCGACGCCCGTTGGCCACTGAGTAAGGCTGACTCTCTTCGTTTTCATGTAGCATATTACGACTATTCGGCTATGGATGGCAGTCCGCTCTTTGAACGTACTTATTCAATGACTGCATTTATAGGATTCGATCGTACTTTTTAATATGAAGTATTCAATATTAGTTGTGTTTATTACCACTTTTTTTAGTGGTTTTAGTGTGGCACAAACCCCTGTTTTTAGTGTTTCTCCAAAAGTCTGCGTGGTTTCCGAACAGCAGGATTTTTGCGATCTTGATTTACAGTTTAAATGGCTATTAAACACCTATAGTGATGTCTGTTTGTATCAACAAGAACAACTACTTCAATGCTGGCAGCAGCAGCGTTCTGGGCAATTTAATTATAAAGCGCGTGTTCAGGTGGAGACCATATACTCCTTAATCAATCCTCATACGGGTGTGTTAATAGCAAAAACACAGGTTGAAGTACAAAGCGCCCATGCTAAAAAAAATAGGCGTAGGCTTCGCTCTCCGTGGAGCTTTTTTTAATTTAGGAGCAACTAATGCCAAAAATTTTACTTGTTGAAGATGATCTCGGTTTACAACAGCTAACAAAAGATTACCTTGAACATAATGGCCTTGAAGTCGAAGTGTTAGAGCGTGGTGACGAAGTGTTTAATTACCTAGAAAACAATACACCCGATTTAATGATTCTAGACGTTATGCTGCCAGGTAAAGATGGCTTTAGCGTTTGCCGCCAAGTAAGAGATAAATTTACTCTACCAATTTTAATGTTGACTGCTAAAGGTGAAGACTTCGACCAAGTGCTTGGTTTAGAACTTGGTGCTGATGATTATGTAATAAAACCAGCAGAGCCACGTGTATTACTAGCGCGGATCAATGCATTACTACGACGTGGGCAACCAATAGTAAAGTCTAGTGAAGAACTGCAGTTTGGTGATTTAGTCATCGATAAAACAAGCCGTATTGTAAAACTAAGTGATTCAGAGATTGTATTAACTTCGCACGAGTTTGAACTACTATGGCTATTAGCGTCAAATGCGGGTGAAGTACTAAGCAGAGAACATGTGCACCAACATATGATTGGCCGTCAATACGACGGACTTGATAGAACTGTGGATGTACGCGTATCACGAATTCGTAAAAAATTAGGCGATAATAGTGATAAGCCGTATCGTATAAAAACCGTATGGGGACAAGGCTATTTATTTGTTTCTGATGCATGGGATCTTTAGAACTATTTAAGGTTAATCGGCTGTAATGGGAAAACTGTTTACCAGCTTATACTTATATATCATTGTTTCATTATTTGTTGTAAGTGGTGTTATTGAGCAGCTGTGGCCCTATGAAGAGTCGCAGCAGCAGGTCTTCTTAGACGATGAGTTTGGGCAATCACTGTGGTTGCTTTCACAAACCCCAAATGGTCTTAAAAAACTAAAGCATAACTTTGAAAGTAAAGTGATTGAACGACGTGATTTAATACTTCCTCAAAAACAACAATCGCAGCTAAATCAAAACCACTACTTATATTTGTATGATAAGCAACAACGCATTGTTTGGTATGTAGATCTCGGTAATGATTCATTACTTCAAGTAGGACCGGTAGGCGTATTAACGCAAGAATCATCTTCTGTTTGGCCGTATTTATTACTACTTATTATTGTAGGTATACCAGTTGGGCTATGGAGCTTTTTACTCTGGCGTGACTTTGCAAAGCTACGTAAAGCGTGTGAAGCGGTAGAGGGTTTGCAAGACTTTCAACTAAATGACTCTTCTAAGTCTTTCTTTTTACCTATAACTGATACATTAAAGGTAATGCAGCAACGTATTGAGTTTTTACTTAGTGCGCAGCAAGAGCTTACCTCATCGGTGTCGCATGAGTTTAGAACACCACTAGCACGTTTAAAGTTTGCAATAGTCATGCTACAAGAACAAATGCTTGACGAAAAAGGCGAAAAATACCTAACAAACATGCAAACAGACATTAGCGAGCTTGAGTCACTTGTCTCTGAAATGCTTGAATACGCGCGATTAGACTCTCAACAACCAAGTTTACAGCCAATAAACTGCGATTTAGCTGGGCTGGTAAAAACCACTGTTGAAAAGCTAAATTTTGAAGCTAGAACAACGCTCTCTATAAACCTCCCTGAGCATTTAAACTACTACTGTGATAGCCACTTTATGGCGCGAGTATTTCAAAATTTAATTGGCAATGCGCTCAAATACACTCATCAACAAGTCAAAATTTCATTGCTACAAGAGGCAACTCACATAGTATTGATTGTTGAAGATGATGGTGGAGGGATTGACCCCGTTGAGCGAGAAAACGTATTTAAGCCTTTTACTCGATTAGATAAAAGTAGAGGCAAGGACACTGGTGGCTTTGGTTTAGGGCTTGCTATAGTTGCTAAAATTGTGTCGTGGCACCAAGGAGAGTGTAAAGCAGAAAGCTCAAGCTTAGGTGGTGCTAAATTTATTGTATATTTACCTCTTAAATTTAAGACATAAAAAAAGCGCCTAAGGCGCTTTTTTTGCGGTTAAAAACCAAAATCAACAAGTAGCAATATAATAGACCGCAAGTATTTAAAAAAGTTCTCAATTATTTTTTATTTTTTTCAAGTAATGGCATTAACATTTGCTCAAGGCCATTTAGTTTAACCTCATACATCATCGCTAGTTGGCTACCAAGTTTCGAGTTAGGAAATCCCTGCTGTTTGAACCACACCAAATAAGGTTCTGGTAGTAGTAATAAAGGGCGCCCAGCATATTTCCCAAAAGGCATCGTTGTATTTACAGCTATTTTTAATTGTTTTGGATCCATAAGAGTTACTTAGGTTTTAAAGTCTGCGTAAGTGTAAGGGATTTTAGAAATATAAAATAGGCTGTGACGGGCAAGAAACAGCCTATTTTGCGAGGGAGTAGGCCCTCTGATTTAATAATTTTTTGTTGATTAATATAAACCTAGTTGAACTTTAATTAGCTGGGATCTAATTAAGTTATTATTAGAACATGGGGTTTTATTTAACCAACATGGATAGTCTACCTGTTTTTTATGGTCGTGGTGAAATGGCTTGTAAAGGAATGTAAATAGAATTGCTTTTCATTTAAAAACTAATAACAAAGCCTTAATGATTTTAAGGCTTTGTTATTTATAGACGTTATAAAAAGTGATTATTCGTTAAATAGCTCTTGTTTAACGTGCTCTGCAAAACCACTACCTGCTTCTAAGTAAAAGTTATAAGTAGAATGAACACCCATTTCTTCTAGCTCTTTTTGTTGATCAGGGTAGTTTGCAATAGCTGTTACTTGGCCTTTATAACCTGAGGCTTGTAGTTGCTCTAGCGCAAAAATATTTTGCATATGCTTTGGCATTGCAAGCATGACCATTTCTACTTGCGAATGATTTACTCGTTGCCAAAAGTCAGGATCTGTTGCATCAGCAATTAATACGTTGCGGCCTCTGTTAACGTGCTTATCTACCACTTCAGGTTTTATATCTATGCCTGCAACAACATTTGGGTGAGTCGCGTTGATTGTTTCATAAGCACCAGTACCAATACGTCCCATACCAAAAATGACTATTTTAGTATCGTTTAGGTTAACAGGTAGCTCTTCAGCTAAACGAGTTTTGCTTTCAAACTTTAATAGCCAGTGCTCTATTTTTACGTATAGCTCGTTTGAGCGCTTATTTAACGGCGAGGCAATTACAAAGGTAATAGAAACAGCAATTGCCATTACGGCCAGCCACTCAGAAGTGATCATGCCTGTGCTAGCTGCTACTGCACATACAATTAACCCAAATTCGCTGTAGTTAGATAAACTAAAGGCGGTAAGTAATGATGTACGTGCGCGTAGTTTGAATATATTTGTGAATACGTAATAAAGCGCTATTTTAATAGGTAAAACTAAAACAAGTATAATAGCAACGATTAATGAGCTAGTGGTTAGCTCTGCGCTCAAGCCAATACTTAAGAAAAAACCGACTAATAATATGTCTTTTAAATTAAGCAGAGATTTTGATAGTTCTCCTGCTTTTTTATGTGGTGCAAACATCATCCCAATTATGAGTGCGCCTAGGTCGCCTTTTAATCCTGCAAATTCAAATGCATGATAACCAGCAAGTAAAGCAAAGAAAAAACCAAATAATGGTAATAGTTCACCATGTTTAGAGCGATTTAATACGCCATACATGACAGGTCGTAATAAAGGCAGAGCAATTATTAATGCAATTGCCCATACATTTGGAATTTTACCTGTACTAATCGCTAAAAAGATAACAGCAAAGATATCTTGCATGACTAGTATACCAATGGCTATTTTACCGTGAAGGCTTGCCATTTCTCCGCGTTCTTCAAGCACTTTTACTGCAAATACAGTACTTGAAAAACTAAGCGCAAACCCAACTAATAAAGCACTTTGCCAACTTAAATCAATAAACAGTGGAATAGCGAAAACACCAAGCAATAACATAAAGCCACTAAAAAGCGCGCTGCTAAAAATAATATGCAATGTTGCAGGCGCCCACACTTGGGGTTTAATTAAACTGTTTACCTTTAGCTTTAAACCAATACTAAAAAGAAGAAGGGTTACGCCAAGTGCTGCTATTGTATCGAGCAACTCTGTACTTTTATAACCCGATAAATTTAAAGCAAAACCTGCTAATAAAAATCCAATAAGAGGAGGCAGCTTTAACTGATAAACAGCAAAGCCACACACAAACGCGGCGGCAAAATAGATTAGTTCCATAATTCTTAATATCACTTCATTTGGGGTTGCAGTGTAACGAAAAATTTATACCATTGAAAATAAAAATAGACCTAAAAATGAACGCGTCTAATCAAATACTTGCCTAGCTGTGTATAAAAAATGCGCATCAAACATATATTTAATCGTAAATAGCATGTAAATAACATTTTTTCACTGACATTGGCTTTTAAATATGGTTAAGATGCGATAACGAAGAAGTTTAAGCAAGAGCAAATAATAGAACCGCTCAGCTTAAGGAGAAATATATGTTTAAAAAGATTTTAGCGTCGGTAGGTATTGGTGCTGCAAAAGTAGATACTGTTTTAGAGACAGAACACTTACAACCTGGTCAGCTTTTTAATGCACAAATAGTCATTACCGCAGGTGATGTTAGCCAAGATATTGCAGGCTTAGATTTATTACTTATGACCCGTGTTAAAGTGGCAGGTGATGATGGCGATTATTTTACCAATCATGTGATTGACCAATGGCGAATTACAGATATAGGTACAATTGAGCCGGGCGAAGTTAAAAGTATCCCTTTTGAAGCACGTCTTCATTCTGAAACACCTATTACAGAAATTAATGCAGGTTACAATCAATCCCATGTGTGGCTTGAAACAGGTTTAGATATTGATTTAGCACTTGATCCGAGCGATAAAGACCATTTACATATTTACCCTAATGAAGCTGTTAAAACGTGCATGCAGGCGATGGAAAAGCTAGGTTTTAGCTTAATGAAGGCTGATGTAGAAAAAGGCCATTTGCGCGCTTCAACATTTCAATCGTTATCGGGCTGTTATCAGGAACTTGAATATAAGCCAAATAGCCGTAGTTTATTTGGCATTCAAGAGATCGAGTTGTCATTTGTACCAGAGGCACATAAAACACACGTGCTTATAGAGCTAGACAGGGCCTTTAGAGGCGATGGTTATGTAGATTTAACGATAGAGCATGACCACGTGAATTTATCGCAGTTGTGCGACCAACTAGAGCGCTTATTTGCTTAATATAAACTAACAAGTGAATAATTTTATTAAACCCGGCCTAGGCTGGGTTTATTGTTTATAGGATTTAAAATGCAATTTAAATGTGAGCAGTTTAATGCTTTAGATGCGCATACTCTTTTTACTATTATGCGAGGACGTGTAGACGTATTTGTTGTAGAGCAGGCGTGCCCTTACCCTGAACTTGATGATGTAGATATTGATTTAAATACACAGCATTTATATACACTAGACAATGGGCGGCTACACACTTATGCCCGATGCTATGAAAAAAATGAGCAATACAGCGCAATAGGGCGCGTACTGGTAAGTAAAAGTGCGCGTGGCAAAGGCGACGCCACTGTACTTGTAAGTAAAGCTATAGAATGCTGTAAAGAGCGGTGGCCTGAACGAGATATTTATATTGGCGCACAAACCTACTTACTTGATTTTTACCGCTCCTTTGGCTTTGAAGATTACAAAAGTGAATATCTAGAAGACGGTATACCTCATCAAGATATGATTTTAAAACTCACTCAATAAATCCAATTTAAGCAGCTATAAAAAAGCCCACTAATGTGGGCTATTTTATTTAAAACTATTTTAAGGCTAAGGTATCATTTAGCTCAATAGTGAATGTAAAAACACCATGCCAATAGCAAGTGGACATACAAACTTAGTATACCAAGGCCATATTTTCCAAAACAATGTATTGTGAACTTCAGGGTTACCCTCTTGAATTGCTTTTAGTAATGAGCCTCTATACCAAATCCAGCCTACAAATATACAACACATAAGACCAAGTAAAGGCTGAGCTACTTTTGTAGTGAGAGTGATTACTAAGCCAAATAAGCTGCTAAGGTTACACACAATTGTAATGCTAACGACAGCGATTAGCGCCCCAATTAACCACGTTGCTTGAACGCGTTTCATCCCAAAGCGCTCTACGGTGTATGATACTGGCGCCTCTAACATTGAAATAGATGATGTTAAAGCGGCAATACTCATTAACGCAAAAAATGAAAAACCCACAAATAAGCCAACTTCGCCCATTCCATCAAATAAAGCGGGGAGTACCTGAAACACTAATGTATCTTCAGAGAGTAGCTTACCCGTTGTGGCCGAGAATATTTCAACGCCTTGAGCTTGTGCTACGTACATAGCCGGAATAATCAGTAAACCTGCAACAAAGGCTATAAATACATCAATAAGGGTCACATAGGCACCTAAAGAAACAAGATTTTCTTTTTTACTAATGTACGAGCCGTAAATAATCATTACGCTAGTGCCAAGCGATAAAGAGAAGAAAGCTTGCCCTAGTGCACTTACTAATAGTTTTGCGTCAAAAATAGATGAAAAGTCAGGAACTAAGTAGGCTTTTAAGCCTTCCATAGCACCATCTTGCGTCATCACATAAGCAATAAGTGCAAATAAAATGCCTAAAAGTGCAGGCATTAAACGCTTAGACCACTTTTCAATACCGTTTTCAACGCCTCTACTTATAATAGCGACAGTTAGTACGATAAAGATCATAGTGAATATAATATTTCGAGTAAGTGATTGCTCGCTTAACCATGTAGATGCTGTGTTGGCACCAACTAAAGTGGCTATGGGTTCAGCTGTGGCGCTGAGCATCCAACCGGCAACAATGGCGTAAAAGCTTAGTATAAAGCCAGCGCATAAAATACCGCCAAAACCAACAGCAAAAGCAAAGTGTTTTTGCCATGACTTATTAGATATTTTTTGAAGTGATGACACTGCGTTTGCTTGGCCATGACGTCCAATCATAAGTTCAGCCATTAAAGCGGGGTAGGCTAAAAAGAACGCAAGCACTAAATATGCGACTAAAAATGCAGCACCGCCATTACTTGCTGTTTGTGTAGGGAATCCCCAAATATTGCCCAAACCAACGGCAGAACCCGCGGCGGCCATAATAAAACCAAAGCGAGAGCTAAACTCGCCTCTAACTGCGCTCATATTATTGTACTTCTCTATTGTGTGACGGCGGTGACAATCTACTGGAAATGTAAAAAAATAAAAAGTGCTTATTTGCTGATCTAGCACAAATTAATAAGTAAAGTGTATGTTATAACCATCGATTTTAATTGTTGTTATTAAGTCGTTTAAAATAACGAGTTGATTTTGTTTAATAATTGTTAATTACAGTCTGTAACTATTGCTTTACGGATTATGGTGCTGTGCAATAGTGAGAGTAAAGCACGCCCCCCCTAACTGGGTGCTTTTACTTACTTTAACGCTGCCATGATGCCAATCAGCTACCTTGGTAACAATGGCTAGGCCAAGGCCATAACTCTTATCGGCTCTGTTACGGTGATCTTCCTCTCTAAAAAATGGGCTAAATACATTACTAAAGTTCTCTTGTGCGATACCTGGGCCGTCATCTTCTACCGTTATTATAAGCTGTTGCTCGTGTAACTTTGCACTGAGGTAAATATGTTGGTTTGCAAAATCACATGCGTTAGTTAATAAGTTAGTAATTGCACGGGCCAGCCAGTGAAGATCTGCATTTATTATTTTATCTGTACTATTGAGTTGTACGTTGAGCATTTGCATTTCAAGTTTTGGTGCAAGTTGAACTAAAATATCTTCAAGGTAGGATTTAATATTGGTTGATGAATAGGTTAGTTTATTCGCGTTTTGCTCTAAAGTAGCAAATGCTAAATAGCTACTAAGCATCGATTCCATATGATCTAAATCGTTTTCCATACGGGTTAAATACTGTTTTACTTTTTGCTCATCATGGCTATCTAATGCCGCATCTAAACCAAATCGCAGGCACGCGATAGGAGTGCGTATGTCGTGAGACAAGCTTGAGGCCATTAGTTTGTTTTCGGCGACAAGTTTCTCTATTTGGCTAGCCATGCGGTTAAAAGTAAGTTCTACATCTTTTATATAGGTAAAGTGCGATACCTTTATTCGGGCATGAACATTACCAGAGGCAAACTTTTTAGCGGCTTCATTTAAGACAGTTAGCCGTTTAGCTAAGGGCGCGATAATAAACCCCATAAATACACATAGGCCTGCGTAAAATAGTAGAGTTAATATAATGTCGTTATGCTGCTCGCTATCAAAAATTTTATCTAAGCGCATTGATAAGTGAAAAGGATTTAAAACGTCGCTACTATAAAGCATATAAAAGCCTTGCTGATCTTCTAAAATCAGCCCACCTGGCGTGTGCATTTGTAATAATAAAGAAGGTGGTAAAGCGAGTGACTCATTTGGCTTGTAGTCAATTAAAACATCAAACTCTCGGGCTAGTTGTTTTACATAATCGCTGCGCTCAGATGTAGGTATGTTAGCTAACTGCTTATTAAAACCCATGATCATTTTACTTTGCTGACTAAATTCATCTTGTGGGGTATGCGCTTGTTGACTAAAAGCATCAATAAGCCAGCCCAATACCACAATAGATAAAAGTGCACTGCCTAGAAGCGATATATAAAACTTTTTCATTTATTTATTCATCGCTCTATTACCACGCGGTAGAAACAAGTAAATATCCACGGCCCCAAATAGTTTTAATTTTTTCGGGGTTTTGTGGATCATCATTAAATTTTTTACGAAGTGCAGAAATAAGTACATCAACACTTCTATCAAGCCCGTCGTACTCTCTACCTTTCGTCGCTTTAAATACGGCATCGCGTGAGACAACTTGACCTGCATTGCTTGCAAGGTAGTGTAATAATAGATATTCGGCGCTTGATATGTTTATATCTTGCTCGTTAAGGGTCACATTTCTAGATTCGGTATTAATACTAAGTGCACCAACTTGAATAACGCTTTGGCTAACCTGTGGCTTATTTGGCTCATTGTTTTGACGCAGTGCTGCTTTTATTCGCGCTAGTAATGCACGCGGACGCACCGGTTTCATTATGTAGTCGCTTGCGCCAACTTCTAAACCAATAACTTCATCCATCTCTTCATCGCGTGCGGTGAGCATTATAATAGGCGAATTATAAAAGCTACGAAGCTCTCTACATACGCTGATACCATCTTGCCCCGGGAGCATAATATCAAGGAGCACAATATTTGGGTTTAACGTTTTGACCTGGCTAACAACTTCGTCACCACGATGACAAACATGCGTTGTATAGCCTTGCTCTGTTAAATATTCAGCAACCCATTGCGCTAGTGATGCATCGTCTTCAACAAGTAAAATAATGCCGTAGTTATCCATAAAATATCCCTAATGCGATTGGTATTAAAATAGTCGCCAGCGGCGTTTTTTTTGTCTGTTTTGATAAACCCATTGTAGTTTTACTTCTGCTGTACTGATGACTTTGGATGTATTGCTATCAAATAGTTCAAATGAAATGCTTTGCTGTGAGTCAAAAGCATAATTAAAAGTACCACTTTGTTGCTTTAGCCAACATTGCATAATGTACTTTGAAGTTGCATCGCGTAGGCAGTAATTGCCAATGATAGGTTGCTCCCACGTAAGTGTGACATCGGCATAGCAATTACGCCCTTCGCGCAGTGCAACACAAGTGTCGGGTAGTGCTATGAGTGCTTCAGGGGGGTCCTGCGCTTTAACAGTAAAGGTACTGGGAAAGATCAGTAATACCCAGATCCATCTAAAATACATAACGTAGGCCTACCTTGGCTTTATGTTGATATCCTTGGGAAATAATTGGGCTGTCGTCAATTTCTTTTGAAAACCATGTAGTAAGCCAACCGGATAAAAACACCCAATCTTGGCTTATTGGATATTCAGCATGGAACTCAAAGATAATACTAGTACTGGCATTGCTGGTATAAATCGGGCGAAGGCTGGTGGCTTCATCGCTATCAATGCCAAAGTAATAATTGGTAAAGTCAGCAGAGTAGGCGCTTAAACCAACACCAGACCTAAACTCCCAGTTTCGCCATGGCAAAATGTGGCTAAAAAAGCTATTTATAACCCAGCCATTATGGGCACCAGATATGTCATGAAGGTATTCAAAGGAGAATTGTGAGTTTTCAAATCGGCGCGAGAGCCTAAGACCAACATCAAAATCGTAATTACGTTTTTTAATACCTTGGAGTTCTTTTATAACACCGTGGTTATAAAACCCGAGGCCTTTTTCGTCAAACCCAGCTTGAGTATTTGTGCCAAGTATATCTAAGCCCCAATCAAATTTATCTATAAGGCTGTAACCAATTACAAGACCACCGCTGAGTTGATTGTGATCAAAATCAAGATAAAATTTATCGTAAGAAACAGCAAGACTTAAATCAAGCTCAACGCCTTTATCGTAAGATTCGATACCGATTAGGTAAGAATCTTCAATATAAAAGCCTGCACCTGCACTCCAATCCCACGCAAAGCCTTGGGTTGGTTCTAACGTATTGTCTGCATAATAGCGATTACTTGCCATACTTGTGGTGCTAAAAATAAAGCAAAAAAGCAATGTTATGCTAACTAAAGTATGGTTAAGCAAAGTGTTTTTCATCCCTATGGGGCCTAATTATTATTTGTTATTAAGCGTAGTATATTGTTAATTCGTTCCTTTAATCTGTAAAAAAATGTAGTAAGTGTTAGGTCTGTTGAACTTTCAAGGTTAAATTTTCAGCAGCCTGTTTGGTATTTAGGCAAGGCAGAGCCTATGCAGTGTGGCTATTCCCCATAAATGGGCGATAACGTAGCATTAATGCCAAACAGGCGCTGCCCAAAGTGTTTTTCCTAAGGGCTATTTACGCTTTGTTGCTCGGTTTTTACTTATTCTTACATGGATGTAAGCCATTAGAATAACGCAGGAGCAGTTATCGAGCCCACTAGGTTACAAACCTAGCGCCGCGATTAAATAGCCCCTAGTTTGAACAAATTTTAATTCGTAAAGATCAACAGACCCTAATTTACTGAACTTTAATTTTATCGATTAATATACTGCTTAAGTAAAACTGCATCATAGGCGTTAATGCGCTTACTTCTGTTCTGTTACATGGACCACTAAGCTTGGCAAGGCTAGATAACTTTGACAACGTTTTGTACTGAGGAATTTGAATGTCTTTTCCAAGTCTTTCCATGCGGGCTTCATCAGTATTTTGCTGATGGACAAAAGCGACAACCTCAAGCTCATTAGTTATTTTTTGCTCTTCGGTGAAACTATAAACTAGTGGCTCACGATGAAAACTTGCACTATCAATAGAAGATTTAGCAAACCAAACAACATCACCCGATGCTTTGTGTGTGAGGCGCATACTTACTTGTGCAAATATTGCAGCACATTCCTGAGTTGGGTATTGCTGAGCAATATCTGAATATAATGTAAAAGGGTTCTCAGGTTGCTTTATTGCGTACTTAACATCGTCAGTGAAAGTTAAATCAAGTTGCTGAATAGTTAGTGTGTAGTCGCTGTTATTTTTAGTGGTTACTTTTAGCTGTTTATCGTTAAGTGCTTGGCTAATTTGCGATAAAAGTTTATCGGTTACACTTGCCTTATCGGTAATAATTTTTACTGTTTGGTTTCTAACTACCTTATGTGCAGGAAGTTGAACGGATTTAACTTTTGGGGATGAGTGTTCTGTGGTGTACTCAAGCTGGTAGGTCTGACTTTTTAATGTTGGCTTTAATGGCATAGCCAGTGGCTCGGCCGGCTGCTTTGTAAGAGTACAACCAGTTGATAATATAACAAAAAGTGACACAACTAAAAAACGCATAAGTACTAAACACTCACTAAAAACCAAATAATCGTCGTATTGTACGTTAGTCCAAACAAAACTTCATGATATTATCTACATAGATGTAGTTAAAAAGATAAAATTTATAAAAATGAAGTATCTCAAATCTTTATTGTATAGCCTACCTGCTTTGTGTTTGTTGTTTAGCTCTGTGAGTTTTGCAGCAAAAGCAGATCCTGATTGGGATGCATTTGTAAAAAAGTACGGCCGTTATGCGCAAAAAAAACTGAAAAATAAAGGTATACCAGGCGCTGCACTTTCGATTGTAAGTACAAACAACTCAGACTACATCCACACCATGGGTGTAACTAAAACCCGAAATGGACAAAAAGTAAATAAGCATACCCGGTTTAGGCTCGCGTCTGTTTCTAAAACATTTGCAGGCTCGTTATCAGCTAAATTAGCCAATGAGGGTTTACTTAAATTAGATAAAGCTGTTAGCGATTACATAACTGAGTTCAAAGGGACTGTTTATCAAGATGATTTAAAGGTATTTCACCTTCTAAGTCATGCAAGTGGGTTAGTGCCTAATGCGTACGATAATTTGATAGAGTCTCGTATGGATTACCCCAGTATTGTTGAAAAATTACTTAGTGTTAAACCTATTTGCAAACCAGGCGAATGTTACGGTTATCAAAATGTTATGTTTAGCCTTATAGGTAATGTGATATTACAAAGCAGTGGTAAAAGTTACGCGCAGTGGTTACGGGAAACTATTTTTGCGCCTTTAAAAATGAGTGATGCCAGCTTAGGTTTTGAATCTATGGTTCAGGATGAAAATTACGCATTACCACACGTGCGCGGTACAAAACGTTGGTATAGCGCTAAGCTTAAAAAAAATTATTATAAAGTGGGACCTGCAGCGGGTGTAAACGCAAGCGCAAATGACATGGCCATTTGGTTAAAAGCCCAGCTAGGGCAATACCCAGATGTTTTGTCATTGGATACTCTAGCAAAGCAAACGCGTCCTTATACACATACAAAAAAAGAAATGCATCGCAGGGTGTGGAAAAAACACCTTAATGAGGCTTATTACGGACTAGGTTGGCGGGTTTATAATTACGCTGATGAAACGCTTTACTATCATAGTGGCTGGGTGCAAGGATATAGAAGCGATGTGGTTGTGTTTCCCCACTTAAATGTTGGTTTTAGTTTAATCGTTAATGCTGAAACCGGCGTAATAAATGAATTAACAACTGAATTTATCGACAGGCTATTAGAATACAAACGAGGTAAAAAAATATGAATAAAATAATATTAGCAATCACTTTTTTAGCCTTGTCATTTAATTGTAGTTTGGCATTTGCCGCACCTGACGAGGTATATTTGTTTCGTCATAGCGAAAAGTTAACGGGGAAAAACCCAGCGCTCTCAGAAGAGGGGAAGGCACGTGCAAATAATTTAGTTACTTTGTTTAAAGAACATCAAAATATACATCTTTTTAGCAGCAACTATAAACGCACGTTGCAGACAGCCGCACCTTTGCAGGCACATTTTAATACCAAATTAAATGTGTATAACGCAGGTGAGCTAGGTGATTTAAAAAATGAGTTACTCAAACTAAAGGGTGTAGTTGTTGTTATTGGGCACAGTAATACGACGCCGCAACTGGCTGAACTACTCTCCAATGAAAAAGTGCCAGCTATGAGTGAGACACAATTTACTCAGTATTTTATATTGCATAATAAGCCCAGAAGTAATGGCACTGATTATGATGTAACGCACCATACAATGAGCTTTTAAATTAAAAAGTGTTATATAACAAAAAACCAGCATTAAGCTGGTTTTTTAATTTAAACGTACTAAATCCTTTAAATAGGATTAATTAGTTACGTGGTAAATGTATTTTTTTCTCAACACTTTGACGATAAAGCACAATAGTGTGACCTATCGTTTGTAGCTTAGTCGCACCAGTTTCACGTACGATTGCTTCAAAAATAAGTGCTTTTGTTTCACGATCATCAGTTGGAACTTTAACTTTGATTAATTCGTGAATTTCTAATGCACTTTGAATTTCGACTACTACGCCTTCGGTTAAACCGTTAGAACCTAGTAAAACTACAGGCTTGAGGCTATGTGCCTGACCTTTTAAAAACTGCTTTTGTTTGTTTGATAATGTCATGTTTATACAAATTTTGCTGAATATGGCTTGAATTAAGGGTATTCTAACGCCATCTAGAGAATATTACTAATTAGTTGCGTGTTAATTTATGACAAATAAAAAACAGTCAGCCAGTTCACAGCGATGGCTGAAAGAACATTTTGATGATAAATATGTTCAAGAAGCGCAAAAAAAAGGCTGGCGTTCACGAGCGGTTTTTAAATTAGATGAAGTACAAAATAGAGATAAGTTACTTCGCCCTGGTATGACCGTTGTTGATTTAGGAGCAGCTCCAGGAAGCTGGTCACAGTATTTGGCAGAAAAAGTAGGTGACAAAGGTCAAGTAATTGCCTGTGACATATTACCTATGGACTCACTTGCGGGTGTTGACTTTTTACAAGGTGACTTTCGTGAAGAAGCTGTGTTAAATGCGTTGCTAAAACGTATTGATGGTAAAAATGTTGATGTGGTACTCTCTGACATGGCACCAAATATGAGTGGTAATAACTCAGTAGATCAAGCGGGTAGTATGTATTTGGTAGAACTTGCGCTGGATATGTGTAGTCAAGTACTAAAGAAAAATGGCGCATTTATTGTTAAGGTTTTCCAAGGTGAAGGCTTTGATCAATACTTGCAAGATGTACGTAATAGTTTTAAAGCAGTGAAAATACGCAAACCTGATGCCTCACGTGCCCGTTCTCGGGAAGTATATATAGTAGCGACTGGATACAAACTGTAGTACAGTTGCTTGGCGTTTAGTTGAATTTAAATTAATTGGATACAAGAGGTTAACCCCTTGAGCGATATGGCGAAAAATTTAATACTATGGCTGGTGATTGCAGTTGTGCTGATGTCAGTCTTTCAGAGCTTTAATGGTGGCGAGCAAGTTGATCGTCAAACAAGTTACACTCAATTTGTTAAAGATGTCCGCAGTGGCTCTTTACAAGAAGTTATTATCGACCGCGGTACAGGAAATATTACTGGTACTAAGAGCAGTGGTGAGCGTTTTCAAACAACGATGCCAATGTACGATGAAGACTTAATAAATGATTTACTTAAAAATGATGTAAATGTGAAGGGTGTACAACCTGAAGAACAATCATTCTTAGCAAGTATATTTATTTCTTGGTTCCCGATGATACTGCTTATAGGTGTATGGATATTCTTCATGCGTCAAATGCAAGGCGGTGGCGGTAAAGGCGCTATGTCATTTGGTAAGAGTAAAGCCCGTTTAATGAGCGAAGATCAAATTAAAACCACGTTTGCAGATGTTGCTGGTTGTGATGAAGCGAAAGAAGATGTTACCGAATTGGTAGACTTTTTACGTGACCCTTCTAAGTTTCAAAAGCTTGGCGGTAGTATTCCTAAGGGCGTACTAATGGTTGGTCCTCCTGGTACTGGTAAAACGTTACTTGCAAAGGCTGTTGCGGGTGAAGCGAAAGTACCGTTTTTTACAATTTCTGGTTCAGATTTTGTTGAAATGTTTGTCGGTGTTGGTGCGTCACGTGTACGTGATATGTTTGAACAAGCTAAAAAAGCGGCACCTTGTATTATCTTTATAGATGAGATTGATGCGGTTGGTCGTAAACGTGGCGCAGGTATGGGCGGCGGTAACGATGAACGTGAGCAAACACTCAACCAAATGCTAGTAGAAATGGATGGTTTTGGTGGTAACGAAGGTATTATCGTTATTGCGGCAACTAACCGACCAGATGTTCTAGACCCTGCATTACTTCGTCCAGGTCGTTTTGACCGTCAAGTAGAAGTAGGTTTACCTGATATACGTGGTCGTGAGCAAATACTTAAAGTACACATGCGTAAAGTGCCATTAGGCGATAACGTAGAAGCGGCTCTTATAGCACGTGGAACACCTGGTTTTTCTGGCGCTGATTTAGCGAACTTAGTAAACGAAGCTGCACTTTATGCTGCACGTGGTAATAAACGTGTTGTAAGTATGGCTGAATTTGACGCTGCTAAAGATAAAATCATGATGGGCGCAGAGCGCAAAACCATGGTGATGAGCGAGCAAGAAAAAGAAATGACAGCATATCACGAAGCAGGCCACGCAATTGTGGGCCGTATGGTTCCTGAACATGATCCAGTTTACAAAGTATCTATTATTCCACGTGGCCGTGCGCTAGGTGTAACAATGTACTTGCCTGAACAAGACCGTGTTAGTCATTCAAAAGAACTTTTAGAATCAATGATTTCAAGCCTTTATGGTGGCCGTATTGCTGAAGCGCTTATTTATGGTGCTGACAAAGTAACAACGGGTGCAAGTAACGATATTGAGCGCGCAACTGATATTGCACGTAAAATGGTTACACATTGGGGTTTAAGTGAAAAGCTAGGTCCATTGCTTTACGCTGAAGATCAAAACGAGATGTATATGGGTGGTGGCGGAAGCCGTGCATCTAGTATGTCGGATGATACTGCTAAAATAATTGATGCTGAAGTACGCTTGTTTTCAGATCGTAACTACCAAAGAGCAGAAGAAATATTAAAAGAAAATATTGATATTCTTCACTCAATGAAAGACGCGTTAATGAAATACGAAACAATCGACGCTAAGCAAATTGATGATTTAATGGCGCGCCAACCAGTGCGTGAGCCGCGCGATGCTCATGACCGCCATGAAGCTAAGCCGGTAAAAGAGCAAGAACCTCAAGAGCCAGTGCTTGATGAAAGTCAAAAAGCGGATGATTCATCGAAAAAAGATGAAACAAACCTTGATGATAAAGCTGAATAATCGTTAAAATAGTTAGTGAAAGCCCCGAATTTCGGGGCTTTTTTGTATCAGCTATTTAGAAAAAGAATAAAGGTTGGCAATGACTAATATATTAAAGCTTCCCAGAGGACGTACGCTCAATATTGAAAAGCCTGTTATTATGGGAATATTGAATGTAACGCCAGACTCATTTTCTGACGGCGGGCAGTTTTTAGACCCCAAAATAGCGCTAAAGCGCGCAATGCAATTGTTAGGGGATGGTGCGCAAATTTTAGACATTGGGGGAGAGTCTACCCGCCCCGGCGCGCCAGATGTGAGTTTGAAAGATGAACTAGCCCGAGTAATTCCTGCTATTAAAGCGATACGTGAGTACAGTGATTGCGTTATTTCAATTGATACCAGTAAAGCACAAGTAATGGAGCAAGCAATACTCGCTGGGGCAGATATAGTCAATGATGTAAGAGCTCTACAAGAAATAAACGCCTTAGAAACGGTTGCGCAGTATGAAGATGTAGCAATTTGTTTAATGCATATGCAAGGGCAACCCCGCAGCATGCAGTGCGCACCTCATTACGACAATCTGTTTGCAGATATAAATATGTTTTTTAGTGAACGTATTAAAGCATGTGAAACAGCAGGGATTAAGTTTGAGCGACTTATTCTAGACCCTGGTTTTGGATTTGGAAAAACACTTAGCCATAACTATCAAATATTGGCTAAGTTTGATGATTTTAACAAGTTAGGTTTGCCATTATTGGCCGGATTATCTCGTAAGTCGATGATAGGTAATCTATTAAATAGAGAAACAAATGAGCGATTAGCGGGCAGCTTAGCGGGTGCGTTAATCGCGGCGCAAAATGGCGCAAAAATTATTCGTGTACATGACGTTAAAGAAACCGCAGACGTACTTGGTGTATATCAAGCCTGCGAGAAAGGAATTGCATAATGAAAGAAAGAAAATATTTTGGTACTGATGGCGTACGTGGTCTAGTAGGAACGCCACCTATTAACCCTGAGTTTGCAATGAAGTTGGGTTGGGCTGCAGGGCGCGTATTATCTCAAAGTGGTACTAAAAAAGTCATTATAGGTAAAGATACGCGTATTTCTGGCTACATGCTTGAAACTGCACTTGAGGCTGGTTTAATTGCCGCTGGTATTGATGTTGTATTACTGGGTCCAATGCCGACACCTGCAGTTGCGTATTTAGCGCAAACATTTCGTGCAGAGGCAGGTATAGTAATTAGTGCCTCACATAACCCTTATTACGATAACGGTATTAAGTTTTTCAATGGGCAGGGTCTAAAGCTTGACGATGAAGTAGAGCTTCAAATTGAAGCGATGCTTGATGAGCAAATGACATGTGTTGCTTCAGATAAACTAGGTAAAGCTTCGCGTTTAGTTAGTGCAGACGGCCGTTATATAGAGTTTTGTAAGAGCCAGTTCCCCCAAGGGTTATCTTTAGAAGGGCTTAAAATTGTTGTCGATTGCGCAAATGGCGCTACATACCATATAGCTCCTTCTGTCATGCGCGAACTTGGCGCTGAAGTTATAACACATGCATGCGAGCCTAATGGCGTTAATATAAATCATGAATGTGGCGCTACTCATGTAGATACCCTTAAACGCAAAGTGCTTGAATTTAAAGCTGACGTAGGTATTGCATACGATGGGGATGGCGATCGTGTAATGATGGTTGATCATAATGGTCGTGTATTTGATGGTGACGATTTAGTTTATATTATTGCTTGCCAAGCTGCCGAAGATGATATGTTGGGTGGAGGTGTAGTTGGCACTGTAATGTCTAACATGGGTCTTGAAAATGCTTTAAAAGCAAAAGGTATCGAGTTTGCTCGCAGTAAAGTGGGTGACCGCTATGTAATGGAATTACTACAGCAAAAAGGCTGGAAAATTGGCGGTGAAAGCTCAGGCCATGTATTAAATTTAGATTTAATTAGCACGGGTGATGGCATTATATCAAGTTTGCAAGTACTTGCAGCTATGGTTGCACAAAACCGTACACTACAAGATTTGGGTGCTGGTTTTACTAAATATCCAATGAAAATGATTAACGTGCGCTATACCGCTGGAACAGATCCGACAAAAGCGCCAGAGGTACTTTCAGCTGTAGCAGAAGTTGAGCTTGCTTTAGGCGACAAAGGCCGAGTTTTACTGCGCAAATCAGGCACAGAACCTGTTGTTCGTGTTATGGTTGAAGCCGAGCAAGAAAAAATTGTAATAGACAGCGCTCAAAAAATTGCAGCTGTTGTAGAATCTATGAGCAAACAGACTGATTAATAACAATAACCTCTTGTAACTTTGGGCGAGAAAAGTTAATATCTCGCCCGCTTTCTAATGTGGAGTGGAAAATGGCAATACGCAAGGCGATGGTCGCAGGCAACTGGAAAATGAATGGTTCGTTAGAGCTAGTTAAACAAATGTCTGATGCTATTAACGATGTAAAATCACAAGAGATGGACATTGTTTTATTTCCTCCATTCCCACTTGTACCAGCGATGATAGCTAGTGGTGTTTCTACAGGCGCTCAAACTGTTTCTGAAAATACACCTGGTGCGTTTACCGGAGAAGTAGACGGACAGCTTCTAAAAGATTTAGGTGCAACTTACGTACTCGTTGGTCATTCTGAACGCCGCAGTATTTATAACGAAAGTAATGAAACTGTCGCTGAAAAGTTTGCTAGAGCACAAGAAGTTGGGTTAACACCAATTTTATGTGTTGGCGAAAGTGAAAGTGAGCAAGAAAACGGTCAAACCGAACAAGTCGTTGCTGCACAAATTGATGCAGTAATTGAAAAATTAGGTGTAGCAGCACTGAAAGATTCTGTGATAGCATACGAGCCCGTTTGGGCCATAGGCACAGGTAAGACTGCATCGCCAGAGCAGGCACAAACTGTTCATAAATTTATCCGTGATAAAATTGCTGCACTTGATAGCACTTTAGCACAAGGGCTTTCCATCTTATATGGTGGTAGCGTTAATGAAAAAAATAGCGAATTATTATTTGCACAAACAGATATAGATGGCGGCTTAATTGGCGGCGCAAGTCTAAAAGCAGAATCTTTTTCTGCAATCTGTAACAGTGCAAAAGGGACTGTATAAGATGTACGAAATTTTATTAGTAGTTTATTTAGTTGTGGCTCTAGCTCTAGTTGGAATGGTTTTAATTCAACAAGGTAAAGGCGCAGATATGGGTTCTTCATTTGGTGCTGGTGCTTCAGGCACGGTTTTTGGTTCGTCTGGTGCTGGTAACTTTATGACAAAAACAACCACAAGCTTAGCAACAGTATTTTTTGTTTTAAGCATTGTGCTAGGTAACCTAACTGCAGGTCAAATTAAAAAGACTGACGAGTGGGAAAACCTAGAAGCAGCTCCTGCAGTAGAAACTGTAGTTCCTGTTGAAGAAGATGTTCCGGTAACATCTACGAAAGAGCAAAGCTCTGACGTACCGAACTAATTTAGCGTAATGCTATCGTTAAACGATTTATACTCCTCAAATAAATCATATGTTTAACAAATAAGCGAAAGCTTAAAAATGCGGATGTGGTGGAATTGGTAGACACGCCACCTTGAGGGGGTGGTGCTTTCGGGCGTGGGGGTTCAAGTCCCCCCATCCGCACCAAATTTAGAAACCAGTAACAGAAATGTTACTGGTTTTTTTGTGCCTGCGATTTAAATTGAATGTTATTTGTACTTTCTTTTTTTAAAGGGCAATTAGTTATGTAGAATTTTGAATTGTTTGTAAAAAAAACTAGAAATTTTACAAATTTAGTTAACACTTATGAGTAATAAGCCGATAATAGATTTAGACAATAAAATAAGGTATTCACAATGGCTTCAGGCTTCACTTTTCAAAATCTCAGCATAAGTAAAAAAATACATGCGATTACGAGTATTGCTGTCGTTGCATTTTTAGTGATTGTTCTGATCAACTATTTTGCTATGAATGATAATAGAATTGCACTTGATGAAATGGAAAAATCATCCTACAAAGTTGTTAAGTTAACATCAGCTAATGTTGGTATTTTAGAGAAGCTGGACGAACTTTACACCCAAGCCGTAACATTTGGTGAGCAAGATTTAGTCGAGAAAGCATCTGACACATACAAGCAACTTGAATTGAATATTATTGCGATAGAAAAAATAAATGCCTCTTACATTCACAGTGACACTAAAGAGCAGCTCGCAAATTACGAAAAAATATCAGCGACTATCGCAAATGGCATGGTAAATGGAACAGCAGATTTTAGTAAAATTCAACAACAAGCACAGAGGAAAACAGCGCTTTATAACGATGTCCTAGAAAAGTTTAAGGCAGCACAAGTCAAAGCTGACGATCGTTTTTTTGAACTTGTTGCAAGCACAAAGGACCGCTCTGATTACGCCCTTACGTTAATGTTAGTTGTTTCTATTGTATCGCTTATTTTATTGCTCTTTATGGCTATTTGGATAGCTAAGCGAATTGCTTCTTCGGCAAGTGATGCGGCAAATAATTTAAGCTTATTAGCAAGCGGTAAAGGCTCGCTAAGCACTAAATTGACAGTTAACTCTGAAGATGAAATAGGTCAAGTATCTATAAACTTCAACTCTTTTATTGGCATATTGAAAAAAACGGTGTTAGAAATTATCGCGGTTTGCGAACCGTTAATGGAAAACTCTACTCGCTTAGTGCAGGGGATGGAACAAGCGGAGCGTGCAACGACTAAACAAACCACTGATGCTGAGATTGTAAAGCAATCGATGGAAGAGATGAAACAGAGTGTAGGAGATATCTCTCAATCAGCTGCAAGTGCTTCTCATGCAGCGCAAACGGCAGAGAAAGAAGTTGAGCAAAGTCGAACTCAAGTACAAACATCAGTGACCGCTTCTCGTACGTTAAGTGATGAGATTAATCACGCTGCTACAACTATCAATAAATTAGCAGACGATACAAAAAATGTGTCGCAAATATTAAATGTTATTACATCAATAGCGGAGCAAACAAATTTACTTGCACTTAATGCTGCCATTGAGGCTGCCCGTGCTGGTGAGCATGGCCGAGGCTTTGCTGTTGTTGCTGATGAAGTTAGAGAGCTTGCATCGCGAACTGCTCACTCTACAAATGAGATTCGAGAGCTGTTGACTACTTTAACTGAAGCGGCTAACGAATCAGTTACTGCAATGACGACTGCAAGAGATATGGCTACAGATAATGCAACTGCAGCAGAAAAAACGGGTATTTCTATAGAGAAAATTGCAGAGCAAATGTTAGAAATAAATGGAATGAACTCACAAATTGCTGCTGCCACAGAAGAGCAAACATCAGTTGCTGCTATGGTTGTAGAAAACGTGACAAATATGCACGTATCATTTGAAGATACAATGGACTCGCTAACGGCTGTGAGGGATGTAGCTAAAAACCTTCATTACCTTTCAGATAACCTATTAGATGCCACGGCTAAATTTAAAATTGAGTAACGTAGCTAAATCAATTCGAAGTAATGCTTATTCAATTTGAGAGGGCAGATCAGACGCTAGCTGTGTTAAAATTTCTATTGAACAGTTTTTCTCCCTCAAAATATCTTACTTAATCGAGCGAATTGTTATTAAAGTTAAGTTATAAAAAAACCACCGATTAGGTGGTTTTTTTAATTTAATAATAGCAATTAAAAGGTAGCAATCACTTTAACTTTGTCAGTTGCTTTACTGCTATCTATATAGCCGATTGAATCACCATTAGCGGCAACAAAGTCAATGACAGCTTGATCTGAATCAAACTTTTCAGGCGGTGTTCCTTTACCTGTAAAAACAAGTTTTGACCAATAGGCATTTAATTGGCTGCTCGATTTACCTACCACTTTAGAATTGAATTCATCAGCAATAGCGGTACCGTTTTGAGTTGCTGGGTTGACCTTATTGCCGTTATCAAACGACTTGGCCTTTCCTAAGTAAATTTTCTTAATAGTCTCTGCATCAAGTGCATTTGCATTACCAGGATTTACAATTACTGCAACTTCAGCCAAAGCACCGAAAGAACATAATGAAAGCGCACTAGCTAGGATTAATTTTTTCATATTCCGCTCCAATTAAAATACTAAATCAACACCAACGGCTACTACATCCGTTTCAGTGTCAGTGATGTCATCATCAAATCGACTGAAGTCAATTTTAAATGCAGCAGAAGGGTGGAAGTCATAACGTGCGCCAATTGTGTATACGTTACTCTCTGCACGCATGCTCTCTAGGGCAAAGTTCACTGTAGTATTTAATAAAGGAATTGATTCAAGAGTATTAAAACGTGATGAATCATGTTTATCATCATTTTTTTCATAGGTGAAGTGAACAATAACATCGTCTATACGATAACCGGCAGAGGCATAGTATTGTGATTGTTCAGCCAAAATACTTCCCTCTACTTCAAACTGTGTATATTCAGCATCAAATAAGAAGTTATCATAGTCAATAGAGAAGCCAATACCAACAAAAGTTGTTTCATCTTCGTCAGTAGTAAGATCATTTGCTGTGCTCGTTAAACCGTTAGTATTAAGTACTTCAACAAGTCCAATTAAACCGCTGTCATTAGATGAAATGCTTGTGTCGGCCACAATATATGCAGCTCGTGCACTGAACCAGTCGTATGATAGGCTCCAGTTTATACCGCCTAAATTATTTAACTCAGCAGGTAAGCTATCTCCAAATACATCTATATCGCCATCAAAAGCGCCATAAAACCCTTGCAAAGTAGAGTCCCAATCTCCTAATTGATTGTTGTAAACAACACTCAAGCCTTCATAAGTCGAAAATGGGATACCGTATACTGAGCGAGGTGGACGTACCCAGCGATAAGCATAGCCAACATCCAAGAAATCTGAGTATTTATAGAAAGGAACACGCATTTTACCAGCGCTAAATTGCAGTTCATCGCTGTATTCATAAGTAACATATGCCCATTCGAATGTGGCGTCAAAGTCGTCCTCTCCACGCGCAATAATTTGAGCCGTAGCCGTTAGCTTCTCTTGAAGATCAGCAGATAGTTGTAAAGCGAACTTACTCTCATTTTTAAATGAGATATCATCGTCATATCCGTATAAGGTTTGATCACTGTCTAGGCTTTTACCACCCACTATAGATGCAAAACCATTAATACGTACTTCAGCGCTTGCATAGCTAGATGCAAGTACAGCACATACAGCTACTGCTACAGATAGCTTTTTCATATGTATTTCCTATTTGTTATTTAGATGTTGATTTCAATAGGATTATAGAAGTGATAGTGTTTTTTATCTAATAAATTTAGGAAGTTAATAAAAATAAATTTAGTAACGGCTTTTTAATTTTGTAACATATATATTTTATGTATGTATTAAAAGCAGAATAGTATGATTTTATTAGAATAAACTTTAAATCTAGTTAATAAGGCTTTTTAAAATGGCGGGAATATTATAACTAAATTTTCTTTTTACGTTCTTTGGTTAAGGAGTTAGAACGAATGTTGCTGGTAATTACAATAGCTATTATCAAGTTTGCTTAATCGGTTTTAACTATTGATCTTATTTAAGTTTTTTTGACACCAAAGCAATGCTTGTTGCTTGTTTTTTACAGCGATTTTTTGATACACCTTGTGTAAATGTACACGAACTGTAGCTTCACTGATAAATAAAGTGTCTGCAATTGCGCTTGAATGTAAGCCAGAAAATAACAAGTTTAATACTTTCATTTCTTTGCAGGTTAAGTTATTTGATTGCAGCGCAGTTTGTTGTTCACTCGCTAGCATTTGTCTCATCCAACCATCAGTTACCGCACGTGGAAACCAAAGTTTTCCTTGTTCTATTGCTTGTAATCCTTGCTGCAGTAGTACTTCGTCAGTGCCTTCATAAAACAAACCTTTCAAATTAGGCCACTCTTTTAATGCCAAAACATCACCGTCTTTGGGCACGTCAAAAATAACGAGTCCTTGGTGACCGTTTTTTAGCATAAACTGATTTATAAGTTCATGGTTTGTAATAATATTTAAAGCTTGATAATTGACAAGTAGGACGTTGAAGTCAGCTGCGACACAAAAAAGTGATGTGTAATTTGGGCTGGTGAAGCATGTGGGGCTTTTATTGGCTGTATTTTCAATATTCATAATATTCTATCCATAGACTACATTTTAGCACTATATTCTTATTTTTAGTTAATTTCAATGATACCTGAATGTGTTTTAGCTCTTTTTTTATACACTAAAGTACATGTATGAGTATGTTTTATGCGCTCTTTAAAGTAGTATTTATGAGATTTTTTGTTTTAAAACAGTTCATTAGTGAGGTAAATATTAGAGGGGTTTATTTATGATAATTCATTTAAAGCTAACAATGCTTAAATTACTGTCATTTTCTATGAATTTATTTAAATAATCTTATACATTTATTCACAATAATGTCATATAATACCTGTCCAGAGGAAAGATGCTATTTAGCGTCTTTTTTTATGCCTAAAATTTATATTATTAATATAAAAGCATAACAAAAATCACACGGTATCCTTTGGAGAATATTTTGAAACTACGCACACTCTCACAGTTAAGCCTAGCAATTGTCGCTGCACTATCTACCTCAGTAAATGCTGAAGAAGCTAAAACAACCGCAAAACAAGACGCGTTTGAAAAAATCGAAGTCACAGCTCGTAAACGTACAGAGAGCTTATTTGAATCTCCAACCGCTATCACATCAATTGGGGCGAACCTAATTGATAAAGCCAATATGAGTAATCTTGAAGACATTGGTAAATATGTTCCAAACTTAAACATCACCCGTTACGGTGTTGGTAATGCAGCACATGCGTCTGTGTTCATTCGTGGTATTGGTCTGCAAGATCACATAATAACTACTGATCCAGGTGTAGGCGTATACTTAGATGGCGTTTATTTAGGTCGTCAAATGGGTTCTAATTTATCATTACCTAATGTTGAGCGTGTTGAAGTGCTTCGTGGTCCACAAGGTACTTTATATGGTCGTAATACATTAGGTGGCGCTGTAAATGTAATTACAAAGCAACCTGGGGATGAAGGTATTGTAACTACTTCAGCTAAGCTGGGAAGTCGTGGACGTATTGCTGGTGATGTTTATTTTAATAACTCACTAAACGATGAACTAAGCATGTCTGCGAGTGCATCTTACAAAACACGTGATGGTGTTGGTGAAGCTGTTAATTTAGCAAATCCAGAGAAAGAAATTGGTGAGGAAGAGGAATTCAGTGGTCGTATAGCCCTTAAATGGCAAGCGAACAGCGATTTAGCATTCACTTTTGCTTTAGATGGAGTTGATAACGAGTCAGGTCAATCGCCTTACACAATTGAATTAACTGACCCGCTAGATGCAAACGATGTGTTTAATGGCGACTTCCCATTATTGACTCAAGATTTAATTCCATCAGACCCTGATGATTTAGGTACAACCGTTGCAGGTATTGAATCAACTTCTTACTCAGGTTGGGGCACATCGTTCTCGGCTGATTGGGCAATTAACGATACTTATACTACTAAGTTTATCTCAAGCTACCGTACATCTGAGTATGAAGGTGGCCTAGATGACGATGCATCACCTTTAAACTTATCTGAGTTTCCAGAAGAGGGCGGAGCTGATCAGTACTCGTTTGAAATTCAACTAAATGCAACATTTGATAATATGGACTTTGTGTCAGGCCTTTACTTTTTTAATGAAGATGGCTTTACACGTTCAGGCCCATTTGTATTCAGCCCATTTAATACACCCAATGGCTTATTGAATGACGGAGTAACAGAATCATTTGGTGGTTACGGCGATTTTGAAATTAACCAAGAAACTAATTCTTACGCAGCCTACTTTAATGCAAGCTACGATTTAACTGACGATTTAACGGTAGGTGGTGGTCTTCGTTATTCAAAAGATGAAAAAGATGCAAATGCTATATTCCCATCATTTCCTACTCGTAAGTATGTAAGTGCAGATTTTGATGCAGTTACGTGGGATGTAAATGCATCTTATCAGCTTAGCAATAATATGAATGTGTATGGCCAGATTCAAAAAGGCTACCAAACAGGTGGTTTTCCACCGCGCCCATTTGGTGGACCAGACCAGTTTGTATCATTTGACGAAACGAAAGCGGTTAACTACGAAATGGGTCTAAAAGGCCAAGTACACGAAAATGTATCTATGATGCTTGCGGTATTTGTGACTGATTACACTGATTTAGCATTACCATTTTCAGACCCAACAGCAGGTGGCGGTTTCGTAACAATTGTAGAAAATGCGGGTCAGTCTAAAGCACAAGGTATTGAGCTTGAAACAACCGTCGCTATTACTGATGACTTTACTATTCGCAGTGCAGTTGGTTATTTAGATTCTGAAATAACAGAAGTGGCTGAGGGTGTACAAGGTATAGGTAAAGGCGATTCACCAGCACTTACACCACGCTGGACTGTCATGGTTGCACCTTCTTACTTTATGGATTTAGAGAGCGGCGCAACACTTGCGTTTAATGCTAATTATTCGTACCGAAGCGAGATGCAAGGGCAATCAGTTTATAACCAAAGTGAGACAATAGATTCTCGTGAACTAGTTGGTTTTAATATTTCCTACACTAATCCATATGGCGATATGGAAGTTACACTGTATGGTGAAAACGTTCTAAACGAAGTTTACGACGTTGGTCGTCTTCAACAATCAGGTTTTGTTGGCGTAATGCGCAGTAATGATCGAAGTGAATTTGGTTTGAAATTCAAAAAAGACTTTGAGCTATAAACTAAAATCAAGTAAATAAAATATAATGTAATTGAAGTTTATTTTGCATAATAAAGGCCGAATCATGCTGTGATTCGGCCTTTGTGTATTCAATAGTAAAGTTATTATTCGCATCGTTTAAATTCCTAATTTTAATTGCTGATTTAAAACAATCCACATCCCCATTTTTGAGTCTTTGTATTAACTAAAATGCGCCTTTTTAGTTTGTGTAAAGGCTAGGTTGTTCGCTACAATGGCGCCTCTTAATTGCCAAACGGACTCTGTAATGAAAATTCTTGCCGATCAAAATATGCCTTTAGTTGAGCAGTACTTTGCAGACTTTGGTGAGGTTGAGCGTTTTGATGGTCGTAAATTAACGCCTGAACAATTAATAGATGTAGATGTTCTTCTTACTCGTTCGGTGACAAATGTTAATCATGAACTTTTGGTACAAGCTAACAAGTTGAGCTTTGTAGGTACTGCCACAATCGGCATTGACCATATTGATACGCAATTACTGCATGATAGAAATATTGCTTTTACAAGTGCACCTGGTTGTAATGCTGTTGCTGTAGCTGAATATGTAATTAGTAGCTTATTTGCATTAAGCCAAGAAAATGCGCGTCCATTGTGTGGTCAAACAATTGGTATTGTAGGGATGGGCAACATTGGTACATGTTTGGCGCAAAAATTAAAAGCATTAAACGTAGTTGTACTGCTGTGCGATCCGATTAAGCACGAACAAGGCTTATTACAAGAGCATGTAGCGCTTGATGAGTTATTAGCGCAGTCAGATGTTGTTACTTTTCACGTTCCCCTTGTTAAAAGTGGCGAGCATAAAACACTGCACATGATGGGTAAAGAGCGTTTAAAGGCACTTAAGCCAGGAACCACGCTAATTAATGCAAGCCGTGGCGATGTAATTGATAACCAAGCATTGCTTGAGGTAATGGAAGCTGGGGCTGATTTAGATTTAGTACTTGATGTATGGGAGAAAGAACCCAATATTTTAACTGAATTACTAGAGCATGTTCGTTACGCTAGTGTGCATATTGCAGGGCATACACTTGAGGGGAAAGCTCGTGGTACACAAATGTTGTATCAAAAACTGTGTCAGCTCAAAGGTGTTGAGGCGATTAAATCGTTGGATGATTTTTTACCAACACCAGCCGTTACAAATGCAACTGTTACGCAAAGCCTTAATGAGCAAGATATTGCTCGTTTAGTGCATTTAATTTATGACGTTCGCCGCGATGACGGAATATTACTTCGTCGTCTAGAGAGCGACGGCTTTGATAGTTTACGTAAAAACTATCCAATAAGGCGAGAATTTAGCACTTTATTTCTACAAGGTGATAGCTCACAACTAGCAGCACTTAGCCAGCTTGGCTTTAGCATAGCTGAATAATTATTTAACTAACGATGTTGTTTTAATGTCGTTTATAGAGGAAGAAATATGTCGCAAAAATATAACGTTGCCGTACTTGGCGCTACTGGTTTAGTAGGCCGTCAAATCATTGAAACGCTAGCAGATCGTAAGTTTCCTGTTGATCAGCTTTTTTTACTTGCTAGCAGCCGCAGCGCAGGTGAAGATATAAAGTTTCGTGGTGAGACCATTGAAGTACTTGACGTTGAAGGCTTTGACTTTAGCCAAGCGCATATAGGTTTGTTTTCTGCTGGTGGCAGTGTATCTGAAAAATATGCTCCTATTGCTGCTGAAGCCGGCTGTATTGTAATCGATAATACATCGCACTTTAGAAATGATTTTGAAATACCTCTCGTGGTGCCAGAAGTTAATGCTTCAAGCCTAGCTGATTTTAGAAATCGTAATATTATTGCTAACCCTAACTGTTCAACTATTCAGATGATGTTAGCACTTAAACCAATTTATGATGCTTACGGAATAGACCGTATTAATGTATCTACTTACCAAGCTGTATCGGGTGCAGGTAAAGACGCGGTTGATGAACTTGCAAAGCAAACAGCTAATTTGATGAATGCACGCCCTATGGATAATAAAGTATTTCCAAAGCAAATTGCATTTAACGTTATTCCTCAAATTGATAGCTTTGAAGATAATGGCTATACGCGCGAAGAAATGAAAATGGTAAACGAAACTCATAAAATTTTGGGTGATACCACTATTGCAGTGAACCCAACGTGTGTACGTGTTCCCGTATTTTTTGGGCACTCAGAATCAATTAATATTGAAACGCGCATGCCTTATGACTTTGAACACGTTAAACAACTTTTAAAAGACGCGCCTGGTGTCGAGCTAATTGATGATGAAGGTGACTACCCAACAGCAGTGTCTGACGCTAGTGGTAACGATACTGTGTATATAGGTCGATTACGTGCTGATATTTCTCATCCTCATGGATTAAACATGTGGGTTGTAAGTGACAACACTCGTAAAGGTGCTGCAACTAATAGCATTCAAATTGCAGAAGAGCTTATTGCCAATTACATGTAATAGTTAATTGCGCTAAACATGCTTTTGAAGCGGTAAACAGTAGTTGTTTGCCGCTTTTTGTTTATATGGCTTGTCAAATTTTTGCCGTTTAATTTTAAAAATACAAAAACTGATTGATAACACTCAATAAATTAATATTTATAAAGATGTTTTAAGGCATTTATTTTCAAGGTGTTGCGATGGATATTACGCTCTAACTGGTTTATAGTTTGTAATTGGAATAGAGCTTGCAATAAAAATAGATTGTAATAATAAATGCGAGTCAGTCATTTGGCTGATAATAGCAATAATAAACAATATTTATGCACTTAAGTTTTAGGTGTTTTATTAATATTTAAATATTAAAGGATCAGCATGCGCGGTTTAGCTACACTTATTATATTAGCGTCTGCATTGATAGTAACGCCAGTTTACTCTCAGGACAGTACCCAATTAAAGGGGCCTAAAGGCGTTGACTATGGTGCGCAAGGGCGATCAATTGGGCCAATTAAACCAACTGATACGCTTTGGCGTATAGCAGCTAAAGTGCGCCCAGACAATTCTGTCAGTATTTATCAAGTTATGCAGGCTTTGTATAACAAAAATCCCGATTCATTTTTAGAACAAAATCTTAACCACATTCAAAATGGTGCCTATTTAAAAATCCCTACCTTAGCCGAAATAAAAGCTGTAAATACGCAGCTCGCAAAGCAACGCTCTGAGCAAGATGATGCATTATGGGAAAAGAAAAAAAATGGCACGCTTACACAAAGCGAAATTAACTCAGCGCAAACAAAAGTAACTCAAGCGCGTAAAATTGATGTAGACGATGCTAAAAAAGAGATACAGAAAGAATTAAATGAAATAAAAACAGAGCAAGGTACTAAGCTTGTTGAGTTACAACAACAGTTTAAAAGCTCAGTTAGTAATGTAGAAGAGATTTTAGTTGAAAATAATAATCTTAAAAAACAGTTATCAGGAATATCTAAAGAGCTCGAAAACTTACGTTTGCAATTAGGACAAGACAGCGAAATTCAAAATCAGTTAAAAGAACTCATCGTTAAACAAAACGAGATTATTGCCCAACAAAAAAAACAAGAAGTAATACCAAAAGAGTCATTTGATTTTGGCTCATTATTTTCAAACCCCATAGTACTGGGCTTGTTAATGTTTATTCCTGGGTTACTGATTATTTTTGCAATCGTTATGTTTTTACGCAAACGAGCAAGTAATCAAGAAGAGCCGCAAAACGATGATGACTTTTTACCACAAACCCCAACCTATGCTGGCGATGATGATTTAGGCCCAAGCTTAAATGACGATCCAATTGTACCTGACCCTTTAGATGACTTGAGTGTTCAATTAGATGATAGTCTCGAAAGTGATATGTTGCCTAATGATGATTTAGACGACGGCTTAGATGATTTTTCTGGCGACGAAAATTTACTTGATCAGGATGAGCTCGAAAGCTTGCTAAGCGATGACATTGTTTTTGATGATGAAAATACCGATGACGATGATGAGCTCGATATTTTTATGCAGCAAGGGTTTGATCAACCTTCAGATGAAAACGCTGAAGATATAGATTTAGACTTATCTGATGACTCAATTAACAATGATGAAATCCTAACTAATGACGATTTAGATAGCTTGTTTGATGAAGACGATAGTCTACCTGAATTTGATGCACCGCAAACAAGCGAAGCTTTAGAGGATGACAGCTTAGAATCTCATGATGAAATGGCGGCTTTAAGTGAAGAGCTTGCAGATGAAGATAATTTTGATATAGATGAATTATTAGATCAAACATCAACAGAATTAGATACCTCAAATAACACTTCAGCTGAACTTGATACAAGCGACGATTTTGATTTAGACGATATAGATAGCTTAATTGATGAGGCGAATGACCCAAAAAGTGATGTGGTAGATGGCTCACTTGATGCAGAGTTACTCGACGAAGATGAACTTCTAGAAGAAAGCGACGACTTTGATTTAGACGACATAGATAGCTTAATTGATGAGGCTGCAGTCGATACTGCAGATGACTCATTAGTTGAGGAAAGTGAAGACTTTGATTTAGACGACATAGATAGCTTAATTGATGAAGCAGCAGTTGATACTGCAGATGACTCATTAGTTGAGGAAAGTGACGACTTTGATTTAGACGACATAGATAGCTTAATTGATGAAGCAGCAGTTGATACTGCAAATGATTCATTAGTTGAGGAAAGTGACGACTTTGATTTAGGCGACATAGATAGCTTAATTGATGAGGCTGCAGTTGATACTGCAAATGACTCTTTAGTTGAGGAAAGTGACGACTTTGATTTAGACGACATAGATAGCTTAATTGATGAGGCAGCAGTTGATACTGCAAATGATTCATTAGTTGAGGAAAGTGACGACTTTGATTTAGACGACATAGATAGCTTAATTGATGAGACTGCGGTTGATACTGCAAATGATTCATTAGTTGAACAAAGCGATGACTTTGATTTAGACGACATAGATAACCTAATTGATGATGAAGTAAAAAATTCAGATGTAAGAGATTCAGAAATTGATAATGCATTGGCAGACTCAGTTGAGGATTTAGCAGATGCTCAAGAAGAATTAAATGTTGATGATATTGAGTCGCTTGCTTCATCATTAAATGAAGAGCCCGAGCTTATAGAAGAACCTGAGCTTGAAGAAGAGCCTGAGCTTATAGAAGAGCCTGAGCTTTACGATGAGCCTGCGCTTGAAGAAGAGCCTGAGCTAGACGATGAGCCTGAGCTTGTAGAAGAACCTGAGCTTGAAGAAGAGCCTGAGCTTTACGATGAGCCTGAGCTTGAAGAAGAACCTGAGCTTGAAGAAGAGCCTGAGCTTTACGATGAGCCTGAGCTTGAAGAAGAACCTGAGCTTGAAGAAGAGCCTGAGCTTGACGATGAGCCTGAACTTGCAGAAGAACCTGAGCTTGTAGAAGAACCAGAGCTTGAAGAAGAACCTGCGCTTGAAGAAGCCCCTGCGCTTGAAGAAGAGCCTGAGCTTTACAATGAGCCTGAACTTGCAGAAGAACCTGAGCTTGAAGAAGAGCCTGAGCTTGAAGAAGAGCCTGAGCTTGAAGAAGAACCTGAGCTTAAAGAAGAACCTGAGCTTAAAGAAGAACCTGAGCTTGAAGAAGAACCTGAACTTATAGATGTAACGGTTGATGATTTTTCAGATACATCAGAGTCGCTTCTTGATCCAGAAGATGCGCTTGAAGAATATACAGATGATACTTTAAAGAGCGTTGATGAGCTTTTAAATGAGCTACAACAAGCGACGGATGATGACTATATAGAAACACCAGATTGGTCTTTAGATGAGCTTGACGACGATCTTGAAGAAATAGAAGTAGATCTTGGTGACGATCCGTTAGCGGGCGACGATGACTCAGATCTTACAAAAGTTGAAGAGCAGCTTGATAGCGATCTTATAACGCCAAGTGAAGAGTTAGATGAATATCCTGAACTTGAATTAGATGATGATCATTCATTATTGGAGAATGAACCTTCGTTTGAGCCGCAAGAACCTAAAGAAAATGCACCGAGTGAAGAAAATGCAGTATCACTTAGTCAAACAGAGAAAGATCTCGCAAATGCGCTTTCTGAAAATGCTAACTTAGATAGCTTAGAAGATGATTTTGATGATGAACTATTAATTGATAATGACTTCTCTGAATCAGAAGCTAAGGTTGAAGACGAGTCGTTTGATGATTTACTGCAAGAAATTAATGACGGAATTGATTCTGTTAAACCAGTTAGTATAGAAGAGGATACCAAACCTCTTAATCTTGATGAAGTTCAAGAAACACTAGAAAGTGAGTTGCCATTTACCCCCGAAGAATTACAAGGTGATGATTTAGACGGTGAGGCGCAGGGAGTCGCTTCCAGCCAAGCTGAGCAAGACTTATCAAATGCGCTTTCTGAAAATAATGATTTAGATAGTTTAGAAGACGATTTTTCTGACTTAGATGTTGAGTTTGACGAAGATATTTTAGAGCAAGCGCTAACTGATGAGTTATCAGACGAGCAGCAAGAGCAAACAAATGCAGAGCGCGAAGCACAGTTAACAAACTCAGATGAAGCAGGTAGCACTAATATTAGCTCTGACGATGAACTTGATGAAGAGTTTATGTCAAATTTGACGCAAACTGATTTTGATTCATTACTTAGTGAGTTAGCGGAGCCTGAAGAATTAAGTGCTGAGGATAGCAGTGAATTTGATGTCGACTTTGACAGCTTGCTAAAAGAAGACTTAGAGGAAGATGACTCATTAACTACAAAAGAGCCACTTGTTGAAAGTAGTGATATTGAGCAACTTGATAATGATGAATTTGTAGATATAGATTCATTATTAGAAGAAAGTGAAGAGGCTGAACTTGAACACGAACCTTACACCGATGTTAATATGGATGTTGGTTTGAGTGAGTTTGATGCATTACTTGCGGGTGATAACCCAACCGATGTTGATGCTGAAAGTGGTGGCTACTCAGCTAAACTAGATTTAGCGCGTGCTTATATTGAAATTGATGATTTTGATTCTGCGCTCAAGGTCATTGAGGATGTCATCAACAAAGGCCCAGAAGAAGTTCAAGAAGAGGCACTTAGTTTAAAAGCGAAACTAAAATAACAAATTGTTAAAAAAACCCTTAATTGGTTATTCTAATTAAGGGTTTTTTTATGGATGTTAGTTTAATTATAACAAGGGAAAGCAACGCATTAATGAAGCGGATTTTATAGTATGTAATTGTTATAAAAGAATAATTTACATCGTAATTATTAAGTTATTTGATTCATTAAAATGCTCATGTTTTTAATAAAAAGGGTATTACCGCACACCTCCTTTTATTGCGTCGAGAGATAGCATAAAATGCCGTGTTCATTAGCACAGTAGGTAAAGCAGTAATTATGCGAGTAGCACTTGGAGTTGAATACAACGGCGTACGCTATAGTGGGTGGCAACGTCAATCACATGTTAATAGCGTACAACAAGAAGTAGAAAAGGCATTGTCGCGTATTTGTAATCACCCAGTTGAAGTAGTATGTGCGGGGCGAACTGATGCGGGTGTGCACGGTACAGGTCAAATAATACATTTTGAAACTGAAGCTTCGCGTGACATGGTCGCATTTACAATGGGTATGAATACCTTATTGCCTAAAGATATTGCTATTCGCTTTGCACAACCAGTTGCTGTCGATTTTCATGCTCGTTTTAGTGCAACCGCTCGCCGATACCGCTATATTATTTATAACTCTCCTTTTCGAGGAGCAGTGTTAAGCGAAGGGGTTACGCATTTTCATCACCCATTAGATGAAGTTAAAATGCAGGAAGCCTGTCAGTATTTGATCGGGACACACGATTTTACATCTTTTCGAGCGATCCATTGTCAAGCGAATACACCAACTCGTACTATTCATCACTTATCGGTACAGCGCCAAGGGTGTTACGTTATTATTGATATTAAGGCGAATGCGTTCTTACATCACATGGTACGTAATATAACGGGGAGCTTGATGGATATTGGCATACATAAGCAACAGCCTATTTGGTTGAAAGAATTACTTGATTGTAAAGAGCGTGCTAAAGCAAGTGCTACAGCTAAAGCTGCAGGTTTATACTTGGTTGATGTCGATTATCCTGAAGAGTTTAATATTCCTAAAATGCCTTTAGGTCCATTGTTTTTACCTGACGCTGAAATTTAGTTATGGTTGTCGTTAGTGCTTTTTATGAACACTTTTAACTACTAAGACCAGTTTTTTATACCGCGTTAGTGTAATTCATGTTTTAATTGAAAAAATTTGTCTGCTAATTGCTATTGGCAGGCTCGCGACACAGAACAGCATTAAGAGAGTTGCAAATGAGTTGGCTAGAAAAAATCTTACCTAAAACGACAAAATCATCAGGTCGTAAAGAAATCCCAGAAGGTGTTTGGGCTAAGTGCACATCGTGTGATTCAATTTTATATAAAGCTGAATTAGAAAAGTCATTAAACGTATGTCCTAAGTGTAACCATCATATGCGTGTAAGTGGCCGTAAGCGCCTGGAGCACTTTTTAGATGAAGGTGACCGTCAAGAGCTTGGCACACAACATGAGCCTAAAGACATTCTTAAGTTTAAAGATTCTAAAAAATACTCTGATCGTATCAGTGCAGCCCAAAAAGCAAGTGGTGAAAAAGATGCACTTGTAGCTATGAAAGGCCGATTAAAAGGTATTCCAGTTGCAGCAGTAGCATTTGAGTTCTCGTTTATGGGTGGTTCAATGGCTTCTGTTGTTGGCGCTCGCTTTGTTGATGCTGTTGATCAATGTTTAGAGCATAACATGCCGCTTATTTGTTTTTCTGCATCAGGCGGTGCACGCATGCAAGAAGCGCTTATGTCGCTTATGCAAATGGCTAAAACAAGTGCTGCACTTGCAAAAATGACTGAAAAAGGTCTTCCGTTTATTTCAGTCATGACTGACCCAACTATGGGTGGTGTATCTGCATCACTTGCTATGCTGGGCGATATTAACGTTGCAGAACCTAAAGCATTAATTGGTTTTGCGGGTCCTCGTGTTATTGAGCAAACTGTTCGCGAAACATTACCTGAAGGCTTTCAGCGTAGTGAATTTTTGCTTGAACACGGTGCAATTGACATGATTATTGACCGCCGTGAAATGCGCGATACCCTTGCACGCATTTTAGCTAAATTTATGAACTTGCCTTCTACGGAACAAGAGCATAGAGTAGCGTAAATTTCAGCTTTACTGATTACACGCTATGACAAAAAAAACTCCTAGCCAATCATCAAGCCTTGATGATTGGCTTTTTTATTTAGAAAGTGTTCACCCAGCTAACATTGCTATGGGCTTAGAACGAGTTGCTAATGTTGCTAACAATATTGGCCTGTTAAACACTCCAAGTAAAATTATTCTTATTGCCGGTACAAACGGTAAGGGCACCACAGCACGCTGCTTAGAGTCGCTATTGCTAGCGCAAGGTTTCAATGTGGGTACTTACGCATCTCCACATTTAATTCGTTATAACGAGCGTGTACGAGTTAATGGGGAAGAATTGGCCGACCAATTTCATATAGATGCTTTTCACCAGCTTGAGCAAGGCCGTAAAGACACTCCTCTGACTTATTTTGAATATGGTACTTTGGGTGCGTTGGCAATTTTTAAACGCTGTAACGTCGATTATGTATTACTCGAGGTTGGTTTAGGTGGGCGCTTTGACGCCACAAATATAGTCACTCCCTTTGCAAGCGTGATCACGACTATAGACTTAGACCATAAAGAGTACTTAGGTGATACCCGTGAGTTAGTGGCTTATGATAAAGCCGGTATTTTTCGTGAAAATACGCCCGCTATTATAGGGGATTTAAATATTCCTCACACAATGACTGATTACGGCAAAGAAATTAATGCCAATATGACGTTGTCGGGCAGTGACTTTATTTTTAAAGAAAATGCTGAGAGCTTTAATTGGCAATATAAAGAACATAATCTTGAAATAGATAAGCCTGCAATACCGTGTCAAAATGCAGCTACCGCATTAACTACGCTAAGTGTTTTAAACTTATTACCTAGTGAATCAATTATACGAAGTTGTTTAGCTAATTTAGTTGTCGAAGGGCGCTTTCAGCAGTTAAGTATTGAGCCTTTAGTCTTTACCGATGTAGCACACAACCCTGAGTCGGCGCGTTATTTAGCCAATAAGTTATCAAGCTATAAAGATAAAGGCTTTAAAATTCATGCATTAGCCGCTATGCTTGCTGATAAAGATAAAGCGGGTGTATTTAAAGAAGTAAGTCACTTGGTCGATGAGTGGTCATTAGCGAGCTTAAGTGGCCCGCGAGGTGACACTGCAAGTAATTTACAAAATGCACTGCACGAATTGTCTCATCATAATACTATTAATAGCTATGATAGTGTGGCACAAGCACTGAATGTAATTTTACCAGAACAACAAAGTGATACTATGTTGATTATATTTGGTTCATTTTTTACAGTTGCTGGCGCTATTAATTACTTTAAAAAATAGAGAGGATGTCGGTGAACTCAAGTTTTATTAATCGCTTAGTCGGAACAAGTATAGTGGTGATCGCAGCAATTGTGTTTATCCCTAATATACTCGATGGCGAAAAAGTGCATTATAAAGAAGGCTTTAAAGCGATCCCAGACCGCCCTGAGTTCAAAACAATCGATCTTCAAGAGTCAATTGATGAAAATATGGCTAATGCTGAGCCACTAAAGCAAGATGAAATTGAAGACATTCAAGCTGACGATGAAGCTTTTGAGCAGCAAAGCGCGAAGGATGAGAGTGATTACGCTGTGGAAGATAAAGTTGTTGAAGCAACTATAGAACCCAAAGCTACATCAATTACAAAAGCGCCTGTTCAAGCTAAGCCAGAGCCAATTGAACCACGTAAAAGTGATGAAAACCTAACGAGTATGGCCTATGTTATTCAATTAGGTAGTTTTTCACATGTTGCAAACGTTAAAGCATTACAGGCTAAATTAAAGGCTGAAGGGTTTAAAACGTTTACTAAACCGATTAAAACCCCAAATGGGACATTAACCAAAGTATTTGTTGGTCCTTCGCTTGATAAAAGTGAATTACAAAAGCAGCTCCCTCAGCTCAAAGAGCTTACTAAATTAAATGGTAAAGTTACGCAGTACGAAGTAACAAAATAATTTTAAAAAGGCTTGTATAACAAGCCTTTTTTTATTTATTTATATTTTTTTTATCATTATCTTTATCTCACAATACCTAGACTAGAATGTTAATTTTTTGTATTAACCACAACCCAGTAATCTCCCGTTTAAACTTGCATACTAACGATGTTTGGGTATAGAATGCGCCCCAAATTAGCGACTAATTGGTTCTTATGATCTGGGTTGATTACGCCATTATTGGCATCATTGTATTGTCTACCATCATCGGTTTAATACGTGGCTTTGTAAAAGAAGCAATGTCATTAGCGGTATGGGCTGGCGCCTTTATCATCTCTAGCTTATTTTACCAATATTTAGCTTCCTTCCTAACAACCATTTCTGAACCCCTTTTAAGAAATGCGGCGGCCATAGCCATATTATTCTTTGCGACGCTACTGTTAGGCGGTTTACTAAACTACATTTTAGGTGAGCTCGTACATCGTACTGGTTTATCGGGTACCGACCGTGTCTTTGGCATAGTGTTTGGTGCTCTACGAGGCGTGTTGGTCGTGAGCGCGTTACTCTTCTTTCTTGATGCTTTTACTGGTGCACCCAATACGCACTGGTGGGGTAATTCTATTTTGATTCCAGAATTTGGCTTTGTTGTTGAATGGTTCTTTTCATACCTAGAAAACAACTCGAGCTTTTTAAATTCAGTAAACCGTTAATCGGCGAGGATAAATTACATGTGTGGTATCGTTGGAATAGTCGGAACATCCCCTGTCAATCAGGCGATTTATGATGGCTTAACTGTTTTGCAGCACCGTGGTCAAGATGCCGCGGGTATCATTACCATTGAGAATAATACGTTCAGCTTACGCAAAGCAAATGGCTTAGTGAAAGATGCCTTTCACACTCGTCATATGAAACGACTACAAGGTACGATAGGTCTTGGCCATGTGCGCTATCCTACAGCAGGGTCTTCAAGCTCATCTGAAGCACAGCCTTTTTATGTTAACTCACCGTTTGGTATAGCACTTGCCCATAATGGCAACCTTACTAATGCAGAAGCTTTAAAAGAGCAGTTATTCTCAGAAGCACGTCGTCATGTAAATACAACATCTGATTCAGAAATCTTACTCAACATCATGGCACATGAACTAAGTAAATCTGATAAGTTGCATTTAGACCCTGAAGATATATTTACTGCGGTAACCGAGGTAAATAATAAAGTAAGCGGTGGTTATGCAACAATTGCTATGATCATTGGTCACGGTATTGTTGCTTTTCGCGACCCTAATGGTATCCGCCCACTTGTATTTGGTAAACGTGAGACTGCAAAAGGCACTGAGTACATGTTCGCCTCAGAAAGCGTTGCGTTAAAACCGGATGGTTTTGAGTTTGTACGTGACGTTGCCCCTGGTGAAGCTATATATGTTACAGAAGAAGGTGAATTTCATTCACTTAGTTGTGCAGATAAAGCATCTTACTCGCCGTGTATTTTTGAATTTGTTTATTTTGCTCGACCTGATTCAACAATAGACCGTATGTCTGTGTACGCAACACGCGTAAACATGGGCACAAAACTAGGTGAAAAAATTGCACGCGAATGGGCTGATAAAGACATTGATGTAGTTATCCCAATCCCAGAAACTTCATGCGATGTAGCACTGGAAATTGCACGTGTGCTTGATTTACCGTATCGCCAAGGTTTTGTTAAAAACCGTTATATCGGTCGTACATTTATCATGCCTGGCCAAGAGATGCGTAAAAAATCAGTGCGTCAAAAGCTAAATGCAATTGATCGCGAGTTTAAAGGTAAAAACGTATTATTGGTTGATGACTCAATTGTTCGTGGTACAACATCAGCACAAATTGTTGAAATGGCTCGAGAGTCTGGTGCTAAAAATGTTTACTTTGCATCCGCAGCGCCTGAAATACGCTTCCCTAATGTGTACGGTATTGATATGCCTTCAGCAGCTGAGCTTATTGCTCACGGACGTGAAGTTGAAGATATTAATGCAAGTATTGGTTCTGACGGTTTAATCTTTCAATCGTTAAAAGATTTAATAGCTGCGGTTAGCCAAGAAAATCCTGAAATTACTAAGTTTGAAACCTCAGTATTTGATGGGCAATATATTACAGGCGACATTGATCAAAACTATTTAAATCGTATTGATGAGCTACGTAACGATTCAGCAAAAAGCACCCGCGAAAGTGCGATGTCTTCAAGTTTAGAGATTCACAACCAAGACGAAAACGAAGCTGATTAATAATTAGTTAATAAAAAGTCGTTACATAAAAAAAGGAGCTAATTAGCTCCTTTTTTGCGAAGGAAAGAAAGGGAACATTTCTATCAAACACGACTCTTTTTTAGCTAAACTTTATTAAGTAAACATTGGACTAACAATCCCATTTGTCCAAAGCATAGCTGTTACAGCTAAAATAATAACTAATAATATTAATCCGCACGTTACAACCGAGCTGGCATAAATAAAACCACGCTCTTCTGGAATATGCATAAGTATTGGTACGCCGGTATAAAGTAAGTAGACCGAGTAAGCTAGTGCAATAATTCCAATACACACTACAAACCAAAGTACAGGCCAAAAGGCGGCAAGCGCCGACATAAACACAGGTGTTGCAGTATAAGCTGCAAGTTCAAGTGTTTGTGTAAATGTAGGCTTAGAGCCAAATGTAACGGCCATCCAATGAGCCAAATACGCTAATGCAAAAACACCCGCTATTAAAGCAAAATACATTGCAACTGCAATTAATAGCGCACTATCGTGCGTTAAAAATACAGGATCGCCTGCGCCTATACTCCATCCTAAATAAACAGATGAGTAATAACCCATTATTGAAGGAAACAAAGCAATCAGTAAAATATGCGACAAACTATAGGTTAAACTTTCATGGCGATTATCTATTGTTTGCCATTCTTCAAGTGGGTGAGCATAAATGCCCCAGAGGTGATTTAATATCATAGTACTTACTCCATAAAAGGAACGTATTACTGTTTTGGTTGGTTTATTTTTATACAGTCTATGTACAGTTATGGTTCACTTATTTTGCAAAGTCAAGTTAACTCACTATTAACATTTTTGCACAGGTTAGGGCTTTGATTTATCCGAAACAAAATTTCGTGTTAAAATAATGGCATATCAAATTTATTTAGTAATGAGCAGTCAACGTGCCACATAGCCAACTTTTAGAGCCGATCAATAACTTTTTAGTGTGTACAACCCCACAGCAGTGGGTGGAGCAGGCAATTAAAAAAGAGAACTTATCAGTAATCTTAATCGATCACTTAATTTGTGAGTTAAAAGCGGCTCAAAGTGCGATGTTTTTAATACGTAAATACGCTGTTGATAAAGAGGGCAGTGATGCCTTACTCGAGTGGCTAAAGCCATTTGAAACGCTTATTTATAAGCGTGAAGGAAATTGGCGTGATCTCGCGGCTAAAAATAAGCTAACTAAATCAATAATTCCTAAATCTAATTCGCCATATGGACAAGATTTAATTGATAAAATGGTATTGTTGATAAAAGAAGAGTTGCATCATTTTTACCAAGTGCTCGAAATTATGGACGAGTACGGTGTAGAGTACCAAAGCATTACACCATGTCGTTATGCAAAAGGCATGCTTCGTCATGTTAAAACGTTTGAGCCAAACGCCCTTGTTGATAAATTAATTGTAGGCGCTTACATTGAGGCGCGTTCGTGTGAGCGTTTCGCAAAGCTTGCGCCGCATGTTGACAAACGTTTAGGTGATTTTTATATTTCGCTGCTGCGCTCTGAAGCCCGTCATTACCAAGATTATCTAACTTTAGCGCAAGAAATTGCTGATTTTGATATTACCGAACGAGTTAAAGAATTTGGCGAGATTGAAGCCGAATTAATTTCATCACAGGATGAAGATTTTAAGTTTCATAGTGGCCTGCCAATAGCATAAAGCTAATTTTCTTTTAAAAAATTAATGTATTCAGCTGTTTTTTGATTGCTGAAATTGTGTTTTTTCATGATTTCAGCAATGCTTCCGTTTTCAATTATTATATCAATCCCTCTATTAAATTTTTGTAAGTACTCTTTTGCCCTGTAATTTGATTTAGAGACAACTAAATACAGTTTATGAGAAGCAAGATCTGGCAATAAGTACTCAATTTTATTCTTATCTAAATCAACTTCGTTATTGTGCTCAAGCCAATACTTCCCTACTTCTTTAGTGCCTGCGACCAAATCAATACGTCCTTGTTGTAGCAGGTATAAACTTGTAGGAAGGCTTTTAGTGGATGTTATTGCCAGCTCAGTATTTCTTGTAAACTCTTGGCTTACAAAGGCATTGTCTTCTGTACCAATACTATAAGGTGTTAATGACTGAACTGTACCATCGAAGTTAATAGCCTCTCTTTGCGTTTAAAAATTCCTGAATGAGCAACTGCAAGTGGGCGAGAGTAGTAAAAAACTTCATTTCTTTTTAATGAATAAAAAGCGCCTAAAATAGCTGTTTTTCTCTTTTTTTCTAATAGCTTTAGGGCGCGGTCCCATGTCGTAAACTCGGCTTCGCTATTAATGCCTTGAGTTTTAAGGGCTGATTGAGTGATTTCGTATAACCAACCGTTATCAGGAAGGTTTTCGCTAAAATAGGGAGGGTAGTTTTCAGTAACAATTTGCCATGTTTGCTCGCTAAATACTTTGGTAGGAATGGCAATTACTACGATGAAAATTAACAGCTTAATCATTAAACCTCTCACTATTATTCAAATATATAGTTAAATAATAGTCAGGATTTTAAATTATGCGAAAGGCGTGCTAATTAATTCTTGTGATTGAGGGGTAACGACTAAATAAGAGCCTTGGGTATACCAGTCACCTAGCACTGTACGAGTAAGCGTTTGTTCATTAACTTTATAGGTATGAACATTAGGGCGGTGAGTATGACCATGAATCATATTAGTAACGTTATGTTTGGCAAAGGTGGCAAGCACGGCTTCATCTACAACGTCTAAAATTTCGATAGGTTTATCAGCTTGGCTCAACTTACTTTTTTCACGGGCATTACGCGCTATTTTTTTACGATACCAAAGTGGCATTGCAAGCATTAATTTTGGCCACCACCAACCACGGCTTTTTTTACGAAATTTTTGATACTCAGTATCTTGAGTACACATTTCGTCGCCATGTAAAATAACGGTAGGCGTACCATATAAATCAATGACTGTTTGTTCATCGAGTAAAGTCATTGCGGCCATGTCTGCATATTGCTTGCGCATGATGAAATCACGGTTGCCATGTATAAAATAAACAGGTGTCCCACCATCATTAACGGCGCTTAAATGCTTTGCTACATCGGCACTCAGCGCTGTAATGTAGTCATCTCCAACCCATACTTCAAAAAAATCACCCAAAATATAAAGTGCATCTACATCTTTATTTAGTATATGCGTATTTAAAAAGTCAAAAAATGCAGCGCTAATGTCGGGGCGGTTTTCGCTTAGGTGTAAATCTGCAATAAAGTAAGTTTGGCGAGTCATAGGTCAGTCTTTTCGATATAAATAAAGCGGGCGTATACACATTGCGTAAATGCCCGCTGATACTCCACATTACGTGGGTAAACTTACTATTAGCTAACAGTAACGCTTTCGATGATCACATCTTCAAGAGGCACGTCTTGGTGAAAACCAGTACTACCTGTTGCTACGCCTTTTATTTTATTTACTACGTCCATGCCTTCTACTACTTCAGCAAAAACACAGTAACCCCAGCCTTGCGATGTTTCGCTACTGTGGTTTAAAAAGTCGTTGTTATTCACGTTAATGAAAAACTGCGCTGTAGCTGAATGAGGATCAGGTGTACGTGCCATTGCTAAAGTACCTATCTTGTTAGATAGGCCATTATTAGCTTCATTTTTAATTGGGTCGTTAACTTCTTTTTGTTCCATACCTGGTACAAAACCACCGCCTTGAACCATAAAACCATCGATTACACGATGAAAGATAGTGCCGTTGAAAAAATCAGCATTTGCATACTCTAAAAAGTTTTTAACTGTATTTGGAGCTTCTTGCTCAAACATTTTAATGGTGATGTCACCAAAATTGGTGTGTAGAACAACCATGTGTTTTCCTATATCTGGTTTAAATATTGGCGCTATTTTATCGTAGTTGGCTAAGATTAACAAAGTAGATGTTTGGTTTGTTATAAAGCGCTAGAGCAGGGGCTTTTCAAGTGGTAACATAACTGTTCAAGTAAATAGTCAAGGACTCAAAGTAAATGGTAAATATATACAACACACTCACGCGACAAAAAGAGCAATTTAAACCTATGGTCGAAGGCAAAATCGACATGTATGTGTGTGGTATCACCATTTATGATTACTGCCATATTGGACACGCTCGTACTTTTGTTGGTTTTGACGTTATTGTGCGCTACTTACGTCATATTGGTTACGATTTAAAATATGTACGTAACATTACAGATATCGACGATAAAATAATTAAACGTGCAAATGAAAATGGTGAGTCAATAAACGACTTAACTGTGCGCATGACTAAAGCGATGCATGAAGATTTTGATAGCCTAAATATGCTACGCCCAGATGTTGAACCAACAGTTACAAGCCATATGGATGAAATTATCGTTATGGTTAAGCGCTTGATTGAAAAAGGCCATGCCTATGTTGCAGCTGATGGCGATGTTTTGTTTGATGTATCAACGTTTGAGCAATATGGTGCGCTTTCTCAGCAAGATTTAACTATGTTGCAATCGGGCTCTCGCGTAGAAGTGGCTCAAGATAAAGACGATCCGCTTGATTTTGTGTTATGGAAAAAAGCCAAAGCAGGTGAGCCATCATGGTCATCACCGTGGGGTGAAGGGCGTCCTGGTTGGCATATTGAATGTTCGGCAATGAGCTCAAAACACTTAGGAGAGCATTTTGATATTCACGGTGGCGGGTCTGATTTACAGTTTCCACATCATGAAAACGAAATTGCCCAGTCGTGCTGTGCAAACAACGGCAAGTATGTAAATACATGGATACATACTGGCATGGTGCAAGTAAATAAAGAAAAAATGTCTAAGTCGTTAGATAACTTTTTTACTGTGCGTGAGGTTTTAAAAGCATACGACGCTGAATCTGTTCGTTACTTTTTAATTTCAGGGCATTATCGCAGCCAATTAAATTACTCACAAGAAAATTTAGACCAAGCGCGTTCATCACTTGAACGCATTTATACAGCGCTTCGTGATGTCGTACCGGTAGAGTGCGACTTAGAAGGCAATGAGTTTGTTGCTAAGTTTAGAAAAGCAATGAATGATGACTTTAATACACCAGAAGCACTACCTGTGTTGTTCGAACTTGCTAAAGAATTAAACCGCGTAAAAGAAAGTGACGCAGGTCAAGCTGGCAAGTTAGCGTTTATACTGCGTAGCCTCGGTGAAGTGTTAGGTGTTGCTCAACAAGCACCGGAAGCTTTTTTACAAGGTGGGCAAGATGACGACGAAGTTGCGACAATTGAAGCATTAATTGTAAAACGTAATGAAGCACGTGCTAGTAAGGACTGGGCTGCTGCTGATGAAGCACGTGATGCGCTTAATGCGTTAGGTGTAATACTTGAAGATTCAGCTGGTAAAACAACGTGGCGTAAAGCGTAAGCGTTTAAAGTAATTCAGGTCAAACTAAAAAAGGGTTGCCAAATGGCAACCCTTTTTTGATTTTTTAACAGCTTAGCTGTGATACTTTTCACACGCTTCAAGTGTGTTTTCAATTAAGCTTGCGACAGTCATCGGGCCAACGCCACCTGGTACAGGTGTAATAAAATGCGCTTTTTGTTCGGCCACACTGTATTGAACATCACCGACTAATTTACCCGTATCTAAGCGGTTAATGCCCACATCGATAACAATAGCGCCTTCTTTTATCCAATCTCCCGGTATAAATTCAGGTTTACCGACAGCCACAACTAATAAGTCAGCGCGGCGAACATGTGTTTCTAAGTCTTGAGTAAATTTATGGCACACAGTGGTAGTACAACCTGCTAATAAAAGCTCTAACGACATTGGACGACCAACAATATTTGACGCGCCAACGACAACTGCATGCATCCCTTTATAACGTACACCCGTTGAATCAAGTAATGTAATAATACCTTTAGGGGTACATGGGCGAAGGGCAGGCATACGCTGTGCTAATCGACCAATGTTATATGGATGAAATCCATCAACATCTTTATGTGGGGTAATTCGTTCTAAAATCTTTTCAGCATCAAGACCTTTTGGCAGTGGTAACTGCACTAAAATTCCATCAACTTCGGCATCATTATTTAGCTCGTCAATTAAATCTAAAAGAGTTTGCTCTTGTGTGTCTGCTGGTAAATCAAATGATTTAGAGATAAAACCTACTTCTTCACAGGCTTTACGTTTTGAACCAACATAAACTTGGCTTGCTGGATCAAGTCCTACAAGTACTACTGCAAGTCCTGGTGCACGTAAACCATTTGCTACACGTTCACTTACGCGTTCTGCTACAGCGCTACGTACTTGTTTTGCGATTGCCTTACCATCAATGATGTTTGCCGTCATGGGTGACCTTTAATTGGGGTTAATTAACTAGATACCGATACTCTAAAAACGAATGCATAATAAAATAGGGGTAAAAATGCTAATAAAGAAAAATACGCTCTTTATTTAACTCGTTTTATAATGTGCCTACTATTTTCGCAGAAAAGCATAGCAGCGCCAAGTTGCTTTTAAGGTATATAACGTTTGAGCTGTTAAATAGTTTAAAATTCAGCCGACTATTGTAATATTTAACCATTGTGCACTAAAAATGAGCACTTGATTGGTTTTCTTAAAAAAACGTTTGACCTAACCCCGTCAAATCACTATTATGCACCCCGTTGTCAACGAGGTCACTCGCTAGCAATAATAAGTTTCGGCGATTAGCGCAGTTTGGTAGCGCACTTGGTTTGGGTCCAAGGGGTCGCAGGTTCAAATCCTGCATCGCCGACCATTTTTTTATAATTTTTTATAATTTTTTATAATCGAATAGCTTATTGGTAAACTATGAAGTTTTCGATGCGCCCATAGCTCAGCTGGATAGAGCAACGCCCTTCTAAGGCGTCGGTCGAAGGTTCGAATCCTTCTGGGTGCACCATTTGAAAACATGTAAATATAGCGGTGATTGTAGCTCAGTTGGTAGAGCCCCGGATTGTGATTCCGGTTGTCGTGGGTTCGAGCCCCATCAGTCACCCCATTTACAACGAATATCGGCGATTAGCGCAGTTTGGTAGCGCACTTGGTTTGGGTCCAAGGGGTCGCAGGTTCAAATCCTGCATCGCCGACCATTTTCTTAAAATGGTCTTAAACTCTCAGTTTAAGTGTTCAGTATGAAAAAAGAAGTTAACTCTTCAATGTCGGCGATTAGCGCAGTTTGGTAGCGCACTTGGTTTGGGTCCAAGGGGTCGCAGGTTCAAATCCTGCATCGCCGACCATTTTCTTATCCAATAAGAACAATAAGTAAACTCCTCTAAGTTATAAATCTAAATCTGTTAGCCTATAATTCTATTAAATAATTTCTATTTTATTCTATTTAGTCCGTAGTTAGCCTGTTTTTTATTCAGTTAGTCTTTATAGTCCCTTATCTAGTCCAAATAATTGCCCCCTATACTCGACTATCATAAATATTAGGTTATAATGCCGCGTCTATTGTTTAACATAGTGCCCGAAGGGCAAAGCAGCAATGGTGTCTCATGGTAGCGACGGATGCTTTTAAGTGTGAAAAACCGCTTAAACTTTATCAAGACTCATGCAGAACACTTTGTTTGTAAAGGAAGGCGAACAGTCGCCAAAATTGAATATTGAGGTAAATCATGCAAGTTTCTGTTGAGACGACCCAAGGCCTTGAGCGCCGTATAACTATCACCGTTCCTTCAGAGAACGTTGAGACCGAAGTAAAAAAACGCCTACAACAACTGTCAAAAACACAGCGTATAGATGGTTTCCGTGCTGGTAAAGTTCCAGTATCTGTAATTAACAAGCGTTTTGGCCCTGCAGTTCGTCAAGAAGTTGCTGGCGAAGTAATGCAACGTAATTACATTGAAGCAATCGTTTCTGAAAAAATCAACCCAGCTGGCGCGCCTACATTCGCTCCTAAATCACTTGAAGCAGGTAAAGATTTAGAATTCTCAGCAACGTTTGAAGTTTACCCTGAAGTTGAAGTTCAAGGTTTAGATAAAATTACTGTTGAAAAACCAGCAGTAACAGTAACTGACGAAGATTTAGCTAACATGCTAGAAACACTTCGTAAGCAACACGCAGCGTGGGCTGATGTTGATGCAGCTGCTGGCGAAAACGACCGTGTAACAGTTGATTTCGTAGGTACTATCGACGGTGAAGTATTTGAAGGCGGCAAAGCTGAAGACTTCCCATTAGAACTTGGCCAAGGTCGTATGATCCCAGGTTTTGAAGATAACATCGTAGGTAAAAAAGCAGGCGAAGAAGTAGTTGCTGATGTAACTTTCCCTGATGATTACCACGCTGAAAACTTAAAAGGTAAAGCGGCTCAATTCACTATCACAGTGAAAAAAGTTGAAGCGCAAGAATTACCAGAATTAAGCGAAGAGTTTGCAACTAAATTCGGTGTTACCGAAGGCGGCGTAGACGCGCTTAAAGAAGAAGTTAAAAAGAACATGACACGTGAGCTAGACCAAGCGGTTAAAGCAAGCGTTAAAGACCAAGCAATCAAAGGTCTTTTAGCTAACAACGAAATCGAAGTGCCTAAAGCACTTGTTGATCAAGAAGTTGATGCTTTACGTCAGCAAGCAGCTCAACGTTTTGGCGGCGACGCTCAAAACATGCCAGAGCTTCCAGCTGAATTGTTCCACGAGCAAGCTGTAACACGTGTAAAAACTGGCCTTTTATTAGGTGAAGTGATTAAAGCTAACGACATCAAAGTTGATGATGCTAAAGTTGAAGCATTAATCGCAACAGTAGCTTCTGCATACGAAGATCCAACTGAAGTAGTAGAATACTACAAAGGTAATGATCAACTTATGCAGCAAATGCGTAATGTAGCAATGGAAGAGCAAGCTGTTGAAGCTATTTTGGCTAAAGCAGTTGTTACTGATGTTGAAAAAGCATTTGATGACATCATGAATCCACAGCAAGGTGCTTAATAAGTCATTGACTTAAGCTCTCGCTAACGATTAAATGGCTCGTGTTACTCTGTTTATACAGCGTGCCCGGGCCATTTTAGTTTTTGGCTCTAAATTTGCGAAAAACGATAACTATGCTTCCTTATAATAAGGATAAGTATAAGCGCATAAGGAATTAAATAAGTATGAATACTGGTATTACAGATCCCCTAAATGCATTGGTCCCAATGGTTGTTGAACAAACACCAAAAGGCGAGCGCTCGTATGATATTTATTCGAGATTATTAAAAGAGCGTATTATCTTTTTAACAGGTCAAGTTGAAGACAACATGGCAAATCTGATCTTAGCGCAAATGCTATTTTTAGAATCAGAGAACCCTGATAAAGATATCTTTTTATATATCAACTCACCAGGTGGTTCAGTAACTGCGGGTATGGCTATTTACGACACAATGAACTTCATCAAACCAGATGTAAGTACAATATGTGTAGGTCAAGCTGCAAGCATGGGTGCTTTTTTACTTACTGCTGGTGCTAAAGGTAAGCGTTTTTGCCTACCAAACTCACGTGTGATGATTCACCAACCATTAGGTGGTTTCCAAGGTCAAGCATCTGACTTTGAAATACACGCTAAAGAAATTCTGTCTATTAAAGATAAGCTTAACCGCTTAATGGCTGAGCATACAGGCCAACCATTGGATATTATCTCTAAAGACACTGATCGTGATAACTTCATGAGTGCTTCGCAAGCTGTAGATTACGGCTTGGTAGACTCTGTGTTTACAAATCGCGACAAAAAGTAAGCGCTTGGTAAGCAGGACTACCTGTTTGCCACTTTGAGTTACTATGCGAAAACCAATAAATTTTGGTATAGTTAAAGCGTATTGAAATAGCCGCCAATAGTTTTGGTGGCCAACGTAATAAAATGAGGTAGCTGAATGTCTGACACTCCTACAGACGGCGACAAAAGTAATAAATTGTTATACTGCTCTTTTTGTGGCAAAAGCCAACACGAAGTGCGTAAATTAATTGCAGGCCCTTCAGTATACGTTTGTGATGAATGTGTAGAGTTGTGTAACGATATTATCAGGGAAGAGATCAAAGACATTGCTCCTAAGCATGATACGTCTGACAAACTACCTGTACCAAAAGAAATTCGTAAACACTTAGACGATTATGTTATTGGTCAAGACCATGCTAAAAAAGTATTGTCTGTTGCCGTTTATAACCATTATAAACGCCTACGTAACCAATCGACTAAGCAAGACATTGAATTAAGTAAAAGTAATATTTTGCTTATCGGCCCAACAGGTAGTGGTAAAACATTACTTGCAGAAACATTAGCGCGCCTACTTGACGTGCCGTTTACTATGGCCGATGCCACTACATTAACCGAAGCAGGTTATGTAGGTGAAGATGTTGAAAACATCATTCAAAAGCTTTTACAAAAGTGCGATTACGATGTTGAAAAAGCACAGCGCGGTATTGTCTACATCGATGAAATTGACAAGATTTCTCGTAAATCAGATAATCCTTCAATTACGCGTGACGTATCAGGCGAGGGCGTTCAACAGGCGCTACTTAAACTGATTGAAGGCACCGTTGCTTCTGTTCCACCGCAAGGTGGTCGTAAACATCCACAGCAAGAGTTTTTACAAGTAGATACATCTAAAATCTTGTTTATTTGTGGTGGTGCATTTTCAGGCCTAGATAAAGTAATTGAGCAACGTAGCCATAAAAACACCGGTATCGGTTTTGGCGTTAGCGTAAAAGAGTCTGCGGCGAGTCGTTCTTTAAGTGAAACATTTAAAGATGTAGAGCCAGAAGATTTAGTTAAATATGGCTTAATTCCTGAGTTTATAGGTCGTTTGCCGGTAGTGGCTACGCTAACAGAACTTGATGAAGCAGCTCTTGTACAAATATTGAGTGAACCTAAAAACGCGATTACTAAACAGTTTTCAGTATTGTTTGGTATGGAAGACGTTGAACTTGAGTTTCGCGATGATGCCTTAGCTGCAATTGCCCACAAAGCAATGGAGCGTAAAACAGGCGCACGTGGTCTTCGTTCAATTGTTGAAGGTGTACTACTTGATACTATGTACGAGCTTCCTTCAATGGATGATGTAAGCAAAGTAGTTATTGATGAAACCGTTATTAAAGGTGAGTCAGATCCAATCTTGATTTATGAAAATAATAAACAAGATAAAGCTGCATCAGAATAGTTTTTAAGCTATTTGAATGGAAAAAGGAGCCTTAGGCTCCTTTTTTTATAATTAATTTAATCGAGTTAGGGAAAATTGTTGAACTTTAATTAGGTTATCCCCATATACTTGAGTAATCTTTAAAATAAATGAAGTGCGAAGAGAAACTATAATGACGCTTGAGAGAACCGACCGAGTCGAAATCCCAGTCCTTGCACTGCGCGATGTTGTGGTATACCCGCACATGGTGATCCCGCTTTTTGTTGGCCGTGAAAAATCAATAAAATGCCTAGAAGCGGCAATGGACAAAGACAAACAAATTTTCTTGGTTGCACAAAAAGATGCAACTGTAGATGAACCAGAGCAAGATGATATTTATCGTATCGGTACTATTGCCACTGTACTTCAGTTATTAAAATTACCAGACGGTACAGTTAAAGTTTTAGTCGAAGGTACACAGCGCGCACAAATTGAAGAATTTGTAGATAACGATGACTTTTTTGTCGCTAATGCTCAATTTATTGAATCTGATTCTGTAGATGAACAAGAGCAAGATATTTTTATCCGAAGCGCAATTAGCCAGTTTGAAGGCTATGTAAAGCTAAATAAAAAAATTCCACCTGAAGTACTAACTTCGGTTTCAGGTATTGATGAGCCAGCACGTCTTGCCGACACAATGGCAGCGCATATGCCGCTTAAAGTACCTGAAAAACAAAAAGTGCTCGAAATTTCAAGTGTCACAGAACGTCTTGAATATTTAATGGCACTAATGGAAGGCGAAATAGACTTATTGCAAGTTGAGAAGAAAATTCGTACCCGCGTTAAAAAGCAGATGGAAAAATCTCAGCGCGAGTATTACCTCAATGAGCAAATGAAAGCCATTCAAAAAGAACTTGGTGAGCTTGATGATGTGCCTGATGAATTTGAAGCGCTTAAAAAGCGTATTGAAGATTCTGGCATGCCTGATGAAGCTAAAGAAAAGGCAACTACAGAGCTCAATAAGCTTAAAATGATGTCGCCAATGTCTGCAGAAGCGACTGTAGTGCGTTCATACATAGATACATTAATTAATGTGCCATGGAAAAAACGCTCTAAAGTGAAAAAAGACTTAGCAGGCGCACAAAAAATTCTTGATAGCGATCACCACGGCTTAGATAAAGTAAAAGAACGCATTATTGAGTACCTCGCAGTACAACAGCGTACTAATAAGCTCAAAGGGCCAATTTTATGTTTAGTTGGACCACCAGGTGTTGGTAAAACATCACTTGGGCAATCTATTGCACGTTCGACTGGTCGTAAGTATGTTCGTATGGCGCTTGGCGGCGTACGTGATGAAGCTGAGATTCGCGGTCATCGTCGTACATACATAGGTTCAATGCCAGGTAAGCTAATTCAAAACATGACAAAAGTGGGCGTTAAAAACCCATTATTCTTATTAGATGAAATCGATAAAATGTCATCGGATATGCGCGGCGACCCAGCATCAGCATTGTTAGAGGTGCTTGATCCGGAACAAAACAGTCATTTTGCCGATCACTATCTTGAAGTCGATTACGATTTATCTGACGTTATGTTTGTAGCAACATCAAACAGCTTTAACATTCCTGGTCCATTATTAGATCGTATGGAAGTTATTCGCTTGTCGGGTTACACCGAAGATGAAAAGCTAAACATTGCAAAAGAGCACTTAATTACTAAACAAGTTAAACGTAACGGCTTAAAAGAGTCTGAAATAGTTATCGAAGACAGCGCAATTATTGGCATTATTCGTTATTACACACGTGAAGCGGGTGTACGTAACCTAGAGCGCGAAATTTCGAAACTATGCCGTAAAGCCGTTAAAAATATCTTACTTGAAAAAGACACTAAAATAGTGACCATCAATCAAGATAACCTAGAAGACTTTTTAGGTGTGCAGCGCTTTGACTATGGCAAAGCTGAAGATGGCGACCGTATTGGTCAAGTTACAGGCTTAGCATGGACAGAAGTTGGCGGTGATTTGCTAACAATTGAATGTGCGGCAGTGCCAGGTAAAGGCAAGTTAAGTTACACCGGTTCTCTTGGCGATGTAATGCAAGAGTCGATTCAAGCGGCAATGACGGTTGTGCGTAATCGAGCAGATACTTTCCGTATTAACAGCGACTTTTACGAAAAGCGTGATATTCACGTACACGTACCTGAGGGCGCAACACCAAAAGATGGTCCTAGTGCGGGCGCAGCAATGGTAACGGGTCTTGTATCTAGCTTAACGGGTAATCCTGTACGAGCAGATGTTGCAATGACAGGTGAAATTACACTACGCGGTGAAGTACTTCCTATTGGTGGTTTAAAAGAGAAGTTATTAGCGGCGCATCGTGGTGGAATTAAAACAGTGATCATTCCAAAAATTAACGAACGTGACTTAAAAGAGATACCAGACAACGTGCTGGCAGGTCTTGATATTCACCCAGTTACTTGGATTGACGAGGTGTTAAAGCTTGCTTTAGTGCATCCTGTTGAGAGTTTTTCGGTCGAAACACCTAAAAACCAAGAAAAAACATAAAAAAAGTGCTTTTTAGGGCTTTTCAAATCTAAACGGTATGATAAGTTAAGCACTGGTTTTCAAGCCTAGCCCTTACGGGGCCTAGGCTTAAGAAAAATATAATCATGTGGGCATTAAAAGTTTGCTCTAAAATTTTCAAAAAAGTGATGTTAGTTTAAAAAACCATCGCTCTTGATAATAACAATGAAAGAGGATGATATTGTGAATAAATCTCAATTAATCGATCAAATCGCAGCTGATGCTGACATTTCTAAAGCGGCTGCAGGTCGTGCACTAGATTCATTCATCGAATCTGTATCTGGCGCGCTAAAAGATGGCGACTCAGTTGCACTTGTAGGTTTTGGTACTTTCTCAGTACGTGAACGTGCTGCACGTTCAGGCCGTAACCCGCAAACTGGTGAAACTATCCAAATTGCTGCTGCAACTATTCCAGCTTTCAAAGCCGGTAAAGCGCTTAAAGACGCAGTAAACTAATCACTGTTTTAAACACATTAGTTATGGCGAGTGTAAAGTTACTGATTCACCACAACAGATGAGTTAAGTAACTTTTCCGCCAGTTACTTCAAGTGAAAAAGCGTATCTGGTAAGATACGCTTTTTTTACATGTGACAAGGTAAAATACCTTGATCAAAAAGAGATAAACAAATGCTTGAGAAAATCAGAGAAGGTTCGCAAGGACCTGTAGCCAAAATAATTTTAGGCGCGGTGATTTTATCTTTTGCCTTAGCAGGGATCGGTAGTTACTTAGGTCAAACCACAGAACAACCCGTTGCTGAAGTAAATGGAATTAAAATTAGTCAAACCGATTTTAACCGTGCTTACCAAAATGAACGTAGCCGTTTAGAGCAACAATTTGGTGAATACTTTACACAAATTGCAGCTGATCCAAATTACATGGCACAAATTCGTCAAGGTGTAGTTGACCGCTTAGTACAACAAGAATTGCAATCACAGCTAGCGGCTGATTTAGGTCTTCGCGTAAGCGACGAAAGTGTACGTAAAACAATTTTAGAATTACCGTACTTTCAAATTGGTGAAAAATTTAATAACGACCGTTACCTACAAGTAATTCGTCAAATGAATTTTCAACCAGATGCTTTTCGTGAATATTTACGTAAAGATATGACACGCAGCCAGGTAGTATCTGCTGTTGCAGGTACAGACTTTGCTCTAGAGAGCGAGCTGAAAAGCGCAATTGCTCTTCAGCAGCAAACTCGTAGTATTGATTACGTAGTTGTAAACAAAGAGGCACTTGCCGCGAATGTTGAAGTATCAGATCAAGAAGTATCTGATTACTACGACTTAAACGCATCTCAATTTTTATCTCCAGAGCTTATCTCAGTAAGTTACATTGAGCTTAAAGCAGCAGATATCAATGTTGAATCGGTAACCGAGGATGACGTTAAAGCGTATTATGAGCAAAACAAAGCACAATACGTTGAGCCAGAAAAGCGTCGCGTATCACATATCTTAATTGATAACAGTGAAGACGATGATGCAGCAAAAGAAAAAGCCAATGCTCTTCATGCACAGCTAGAGCAAGGTGCAGACTTTGCTGAGTTAGCACAATCATCGTCTGACGATATCGTTAGTGGCGAAATGGGCGGCGATCTTGAGTGGATTGAGCGTGATGTAATGGACCCTGCATTTGAAGACGCGGCTTTCGCGCTTGAAAATAAAGGTGATATTTCTGACGTTGTTACTTCTGAGTTTGGTTATCACATAATTAAACTTACTGACATTCAACCACAACAAGTTAAAGCGTATGACGATGTTAAAGCTGACTTACGTGCTGAATTAGAACAAGCTGAAAAAATTGATGCATTTTACGAAAAGCAAACTGAAATGGGTGCACTTGCATTTGAAATTTCAGATCGCTTAGATGATGCTGCAGAAGTTGCTGAAGTGGAAGTTAAATCTACACCTCTTTTAGCACTTAATGCTCTACCAGAGCCGTTAAACAGCCCTGCAGTTGTCACAGCACTAACATCAGTTGATTTACTTGAAGATAAAGTAAATTCTGAAGTTATTGAGCTTGGCGATGAGCATGCAATTATTGTTCGTATTAACGAGCATAAAGCTGCTGCTACTAAACCGCTGGATGAAGTAAGCGAGCAAATTAAAGCGCGTTTAGTTAATGAAAAATCATCAGAGCTTGCTAAAGAAAAAGCGCGTAGCTTATTTGCAGAAGTACAAGCAGGTAAGAGCTTAAATGATGTAGCGAGTGAGCAAAGCTTAACTGTTCGTCAAGAAGCGCAGTTAACACGTCAAAGCTATACTGTTTCACCTGCTATTGTGACTCAAGCATTCAAAATGGCTCACCCAGCAGACTCTGCGATAGTTGAGCTTGTTAATTTAAATAATGGTGATGCAGCAATTGTTGCGCTTAAGTCGGTAACAGATGCACAAGTTGCAGCTAATATTGACCCTCAAGCAAAACAAAGCATTACTATGGCGCAAGCTAATAAAAACTACATGGTATTTATTGAAGCGCTTAAAGCCAATGCTGAGCTTAACTTACCAACGGCTACACAAACTGTTGAGTAATTAATTTTAGCTCATAAAGAAAGGCGCTTTTAAAGCTGTCTCTTATACACAAATCCCTGCTAAGAAATTAGCGGGGATTTTTTTGAACTAAATCTCAATGTCATGATCAGATCTTCAAATCTTGTTTGAGGGCACATTATGATTAACGAACATAC